>Ga0335072_10001091_pt1 | contig 45973 bp, 42 predicted proteins | sample Lox_Sample_21_FD_206725 | JGI IMG/M metagenome (GOLD analysis project Ga0335072, IMG submission 206725) | Soil microbial communities from Loxahatchee National Wildlife Refuge, Florida, United States - Lox_Sample_2.1 | ecosystem: Environmental > Terrestrial > Soil > Wetlands | place: USA... | reverse complement strand
ATCCTGGTGCTAGCATTTGCTGTGAGTAACCTCTCTAAAACATCCAGGTGGCCTCCCCCTGCAGCCGCCTGCAGCGCCTTCAGACCATTACTGTCAGTATTGACGTCAGCGTTCGCAGAGAGCAGTCTCTCCACGACGTCTAGATAGTCTCTCTCCGCCGCCGCCTGCAGCGTCGTTCTGCCACCATAATGAGCAGCAGTAGCATTAACGTCGGCGTTTGCGACGAGGAGCTTCTCCACGACATCAAGATAGCCTCCCTCTGCCGCCGCCTGCAGCGCCGTTCGACCATTATGACCAACAGCACCAGCATTGACGTAGGCGTTTGCGGCGAGGAGCTTCTCTACGACTCCGATGTGGCCTTTCTTGGCAGCTGTCTGCAGCGCAGTTCGACTATTATAACCACCACCTGCTGCCGCGTTGACGTTGGTGTTCGTGGCGAGCAACTTCTCCACGACCTCAGGGCGGCCTGGCCTAGCAGATGCCTGCAGCGCCATCTGACCATTACCACCAGTAGCATTGACGTCGGCATTGGCAGCTAGTAACCTATCCACGACATCGAGGTTGCTTCCTCCTGCTGCAGCCTGTAGCGCTGTTTGATAACCACGAGCATTGACGTCTGCGTTCGCAGCGAGCAGTGTCCCCACAATGTCAAGGTGGTCTCCTTCAGCCGCCGCTTGTAGCGCTGTCCGGGACCCATCAGAAACGTTGACATTCGCATTGGTGGCGAGCAGCCTTTTCACGACGCCGAGATGACCTCCCCGGGGCAGCCGCCTACAGTGCGAATCGATGGCCACGAGCATTGATGTCGACGTTTGCGGCGAGCAGCCTCTCCACGATGTCGAGGTAGCCTCCCCCAGCAGCCGCCTGCAGCGCTGTCCGACCACTCTCATCAGCAGCGTTGACATCCGCATCGGCAGCAAGCAGCCTTTGCACAACGTTGAGGTAGCCTCCTTCAGCTGCAGCCTGCAGGGCCATTCTACCACCATCTTCCAGAGCAGCAGCAGCAGCAGCAGCATTGACGTCGGCGTTTGCAGAGAGTAGCCTCTCTACAACGTCTAGGTAGCCTCCCCCCGCAGCTGCCTGCAGCGCCGTTCGTCCATCGTAATCAGCAGCAGCCGCATTAACATCAGCGTTTGCAGCAAGTAGCCTCTCCACGACTCCAAAGTGACCTCCCTCTGCAGCTGCCTGTAGCGCCGTTCGACCATCATAACCTGCTGCTGCAGCATTGACGTTGGCGTTCGCGGCGAGCAGCGCCTCTACGACTTCGAGGTAGCCTCCCTTTGCAGCTGCCTGCAGCGCCGTCAGACCGTCATTCACATTGACAGAAGCATTAACGTCGGCGTTCGCGGCGAGCAGCCTCTTTACGACCTCAACGTGGCCGTTCCCAGCGGCCAACATCAGCGGCCTCTGGCCATGGTCACCCTTGTTGTCAGGCTTTGCACTGCCCGCCAACAAATCGCTGACTGCATCCCCCAAGCCAAAGAATGACGCAACGTGTACTCCAGTAAACTGCTTGGGGAATCCCTGACTATAACCTTTGTACTTATAAACCTGAGATGAACATAGCCTGACTGGCGGAGGACACTTTCAAATCATTCTGGAGAAAATCCCGGATTCTTTTCATGCTGACGTTCTCTGCTTCACGAGCATGATGCCCCCAGTTACAGGCAGCGTATGTAAGTGTGGGAAACCACCGGAGTCTGTCATCCAGTCTTTTATCTGATCGATAATACCCTTTTGCGAACTCATCACATAATAAAACCGTGAGACAAGCTTCTGCGATAGTTGTTTCTCCTCGTACAAAGAAGTCCATAGTAGAATTTTGAAAATCATTTCCAACACGCTTGTGACATTGTTCATGAGTTCTGTGATACTTACCTCTAGGAGAAAACGGATGCCAGCTCACGGAAGTCCAATATGCACAGGATCAGCGTTGGAGGTAACATCTCCTACTTGCCTGAACCGATCTAACCGTTTCACAATATTGTCCGCCTTGTCTCGCAAGACAAGCAGAATGTAAAGGTCCATCTCTTCGATCCGAGCTGAGCAGATCTCGCTACTACATTGACGACTGGTACCACTCTCTTTGATCGTTGTAGAGCGTAAGTGAACCCGATCCGAGCTGAACAGATTTCGCTGCTGCATTGGCGGCTGACACCGCCCTCTTTAACTGTTGCAGTATGTAAGTGAACCCGACTCGAGCTGAGTAGATCTCCTCGCCGCTGAATTAATGACTGACGCCGCCCTCTTTAATCGTTGTAGTATGTAAGTGAACCCGACCCAAGCTAAGCAGATCTCCTCGCTGCTGAATTGATGGCTGACGCCGCCCTCTTTGACCGTTATAGTGGGTAAGTGAACCCAACCTGAGCTGAGCGAATCTCCGTCGAAACGATTGTCAGACGCCACTGTCGCGGGCCGCTTCGATGGGGCAGGACGTGGTGGTGCGGCTGCTGCTGGAGAAGGGGGCGGCGGGCGACATGCAGGATGAACTCGGAGCGACGGCGCTGCACCGGGCGGCGGAGAGAGGGGGCGAGGCGGTGGTGCAGCTGCTGCTGGAGAAAAGGGGCGGCGGTCGACGTACAGGGTGAAAAGGGAGCGACACCGGGCGGCGGAGGACGGGCATGAGGTGGTGATGCGGCTGCTCACTACAGACTCGTTAGGATTGACAGCATAGGCATCTGACAGGCTCAATCATGCGAACATTCATCTTTTTCATCGAGATTGAACTGAGCACTCGCTGTTTTAACATGAGCCGTGAGTACAGAGAGTGAATGCTACTCATGAATATTGCCGAAAACATCAGAAAGAGAGGCTCTCGCGCACCGATACTGGTCACCGCTACGTCTCGACTTTGATCTTGTCTACACAACAAGGACGCTTCAGTTGATTCACAACAGACCAGTGAAAAGAACTGTTGCGACTGCACATCTGAAATACTCCCGCCGAGACAATTCTTTCGCGACGCGACCCTGTCCTGGGACGTGGCCGTACCCGCTAGGACGGATTAGCGCTGCAGTGCTTTGTTGGTTTCTCCAGACCGTATATTGGCTTCTGTCTTTTGCCAGATTCCCATCTCATCCGCGGAGCTACAACATTCTGTCTTTCATCTCTAGAATTTTCCCATTCGGTTTGGAGAAGATGGGAACGTTGGTTAACCGTTCTACCTTCCTCTCCAGAATGCATCCAGCTAATGCTCTGCTCTATTTTATCGTAGCCGCCTTCGCTACGAATATCCTCGCTTTAATTATGATTCTTGGTCTGCCCGCCTTTCCACGGCCACTTCCATCCTTAGATACCACGCCAAAGGCTTCCAGTCTCAGCCTCAGCCTGGACTCAGCAGAACCAGCAAACTCCGAAATACAAGACTCATCTCCATCAATACAAGACTCATCTCCACCGATACAAGACTCATCTCCGCCGATACAAGACTCGTCTCCGCCGATGCAAGTCAAGAATAACTCTATCAGAGACGGCTTAACGGCGAGGAACTCGGGCAGTGGCACGAATCAAGATGGGCCTGCTCTCAGCCCTGGCGAAAAGTTCAGCCTTGCCACAATAGTGCTGACCTTCATCGCGCTCTCGGTATTTGTCATGTATGCTTGCATACAAAAGTGGAAACAGTGCTATCCTGTTCCAATCGCTTGGTGGGACGTGTATGAGACCGTTTTATGGATCGTCTTTGTCTTTGAGCTTGGAATTTCGTCACTGGCGTTAGGACGATGGTTAATGCTATTATGCGATTTGTGGGGAGAGGCGGGTAGGAAACTTTGGCTTATTCGAGAGTACTTCCTGTTTATGGCCGTTGCAATAGCTATTTTTGTGCCATTTGTGCTTTTGTCGAGGTGCTTCCAGGGATTTCGTGAGTGGTATCGGACTCGACCAAAAGCCAAGAAGGATGAGGTTGCCACACCACTGGAAGTTCGGGGTTTGTTGACAACGGATAATTGATAGGCTGAGTTCAAGTAGGTGTTTGGTAGTGAGGGTATAAGGCTGAAAGCTACCTCTGAAGCAGCATGTGGAATATATAGCGGACTCTAGGAAATTAAGTCGGTATAAAATAACCTCAATCAGACTACCTTCTCTACGCTGTAGGACAAAAAATACTAAATACAGTAGCAGCCTTGCCTGAAGGTCTAAATGAGCGATGTTGCAATGAAAGAATGAAAAGACCGAGGTTTCGCCTCTCGTCCGTCTTGCGCTTAACTGTCAGGTAACTGGAGTTCGAGATCCAAGCGACCTGGTGGTCTTCGTGTAATAATAAAACTGGAACCTGGATGCTCTGGCCGCGATAGCGAGAACGGTCGTTAGCAAGTATATGTAAGTACTTGGAAACTCGAGTCAAGCCCTGAATGTCAAAGCCCGGGGCACTTTGGTTGTTGTAGGATCTGTCGCAGGCGCTCCACACGTGTTTCCATCGCCCCGCTGAGTACTGGGAACTGCTTCAAATGAGAAGGTGCCAGTAACTCCTCTGAAATTAACGATTACCTGACCCGCTCTATCACCAGGAAATAAGGCGAGCATGCTTGATAAGGTATCTGCATCGGTTCCACTGCTGGAACAGCTAGAAGCCTGAAGTTTGGCGGATGTGACGGCGCCAACAACGCCACCAATGGCTTCGCCTGCAACGTTTACAGTGAGCCCCACAACAACGGGCTGATTGAGAAATTCCCATAGCTCCGAGGCTGTCACCGAAGCTGCCGACGTGGCTAGCTGCGAAACTTTGTTGATGAACGCTCTCCCAACGACAGAACAGCTGTATGATGTCGCCTCAGCCACAGCGAGGGCGCAAACTCTTACGGCGCCACAGGTGCCGAAGAGGAAGGCGCGTTCGGAAAGATCACTCGGGTCGTACAGCGAAAGTGCCGTGTTCGGCGAGCTCTTTGAGAAGTCCGTAGGGTACGTTTCCGAATACTTGATCACTGTATCGTTCTTGATGTGGATGCTGTCGTCCCAGTCTCCAGGTGCAATACCTCGCCACGCACCCTCAGCAACCTGTTGCCACTTGTATGACTGACCTTGATAGTCAGATATAACGCCGTGCTGGCGTGCGAGTGCATGTGTGGATGCGACCAGTCTATCAGATTGTTCCCTAAGGTCTGCAAACGAGGTTGCGTTGGCAGCTGAAGGGTTGGTGGCAGTTGAAGGGTTGGCGGCAGTTGAAGGGTTGGTGGCAGTTGAAGGGTTGGTGGCAGCTGAAGGGTTGGTGGCAACTGAGCTGCTGTTAGCCCATCTCTTCCCACGGCGTTTGGACCCAGTGTTAGATTGAATGACATTGAATGACTTGTAGGCGGAAAAGAAGTCGTCAACACTGATGCAACCTGCGTTAGATTCCGCGATGGCGGTACCGAGATCACAGGTGGAGGATGAGTAGAAAACAACCACGGTGTTGTCATCGACAGGACCTGTACTTTCCACAGTGACACCTTCTGCCTCTCCAACGAAGAGTCGATGGCACCCTTGATGAGGGCCGCCAATCCATGTCCCGAGAGCAGAACCTGTACATTGGACTCCACCCCAAAAGTCGACTCTGAAGCCTGATGCCACTTGTAGCAGAACCGATGCAGTGAAAAGCTTGAGTTGAAGCATGTTGTTCAGCGACTTAGTACGACCGACGCTGCTTGTCACTGTGGAAAAGGGAGCCCGATTCTCGAAATTCGCGGCAAGGTAGAGTGACGCAGAACAAAAAGTGGTGAGAAAGAGAGAAAGTGTTGGCGGCACACTTCGCTTTAGCTTCAGTAGAGGAGAATAGGGATGATAAAGGCCTTCTTTGAATAGACACTTGATAGAGGAAATAGTGAGAAGATGCTATGGGAAAGGAAGATGGGAAGTTGGGAGAGGTAGCCTATTTATCTCCCTTCATTTGACCATTTACTTTTCGCTATGCACTGTTCCTTAATGCTAAAATCGTGTGAATCTAAAGATGGGACACTCCTCGTTTCGCCAATGAGCACAGCCTCGGCCACGGCCACGATCGAACTGTTGTGTTATTTCGAAAAGGCTCGCCAGTCCCAGGACTGGGCTTCAACCGTCTGGTTCCTCATCACCTAGGGTCATCTAGGGTGGCCGAATAGACCATGAAACTTGCACAGACCCATTGTCAGCCTGGCGCGAAGGATAGTGTTGGCTGATCCGTCAAAGTCATGGTAAATTGAAAAGTGTCCGAAACCACTGAGGGCGTAGAATCTTAGGAAGTGACTCCTCGTGAAGTGATCAAAAGGCAGTCGAAATGGGGTGACAAAAAGGGTTCGCCAGCTATATCTAGGAGCAAGTCCCCGTCGAGCGTTCGGCGCCAAGACGTTGAGTCGTGAAGCGCTTTCAGTGGCGTCCATGGCTTGGCTAAGCGCGGAGGAGCACTGCCGAGCTTGACCTCAATTTTCACTGCTTTCAACGCCGCACAAGCGCTCAAGCATTGACTGGCCCACTTCTTGCAGCCAATCCAATTGTCATGCTGTATTTGCATTGGTGCGTTGGTGCGTTGGTGCATCGATCTGAGGCGTCTGCGCTGTTGCCCACTAGAGTTGGTCGGAGGCGGTGCTCCTGACATTGGCTGAGCGTTGTCACACCTTCTTTTCTTTACCCGGCAATTGTTACAAGCCTATTTAGAGTGTACACGTTGACGCTTGACTTTGAGCGAATTCCGTGACTGATACAAAGTGCCACTTGCTGTATAGCTTTGTGCGGGAAAGAGGTTATCGGTGTTTACTAATGATGGCGTTCATGGAGGATTCGCGGACAAAGGTTCCATGAAGTCTCTATGTTGTGAAGGCAGTGGCGGCAGTTGCGGTGGATCAATTGCTTGCAAGACACCGGCAACCTCTTCCCCAGTCGTCCAATTTCTAGGGTAGGGACAGAACTCGCTGTCGTTGAAAGAAAGTCCGAGTGATCCATCTTGTGACTGCATAGACCAAGACTCTGGAGTATATCGGACCACAAGAATTTAGGGGCTTTGGTCACGAATTCGAGAGAGCGTATATTATTACCCAAATCAACGGCAGCACTGGACATCATAGGATCATCTCGTACTGCTTCAGTGACCTGAAGCTCATTGTCCGCCACGAAACGGACGGATACGTTGACACTGGTACGAGGACGTCTTCTTCCAAAGCAAAGGACCACGCAGGGGAGAGTCTCTCTAGCATGCTGGGAGCATTGTCTCTATCTCCGGCCAATCTCCGGCCAACACTTCTCCTAGTATCATTCCTGCTGGGTCCAAATTGATAATCAAAGAGGAAGGCCAGGGAGTACCGCTGGCATCAACCCTTGAAATCAAAACACGAGTCTTACATAAGCCTCTTGAGATTCAAGAGGTCGCACCACAGCTCTGGATATCTCAAACCCCTAAGCTCGTGCGAGCGTACCATCAGAATGGGACTTTTCAGAGGCCAGTGGTTGAAGATATTGCCGCTGTAATCAAGAATTGGGAAGAACGCAAACAGAATGACCTGCAGAAACTGGCAGCATTGATTCGAAAAATTATCAATCTCGCGAAGGAGTGTGAGGGTAAAGCTGCCCTCAAGTATAATGTAGAGGGGGATAAGTTGGTGGTCTGCAAGGTTGAAACGAAAGAGATGCTGCCAAAAGACTTGTATTCGAAATGGGATGATGGCCATAATCATGAAGCGGAGACTGACGCCCAAAATGACGATATACAGGGACCCAAGATTACTCAAACAATGCGAGAGAGCATGTCTACGGTAAGGAACATTCGAAAACAGTCGCGACCATGCGCTAATGGACACCTTGCAGATGAGAAACATGGGAGATGATCTCGAAGCTACAATCAGAATTGGAGGTGTGCATTACAGCGTTCAGGTGTCCAAGATACCGTATTTGGCATCCTTTGTTCGACTCCAAAAGGTTGCTCATCCGGAAGCAACTGAGTTTATTCATGAGCCAATCCATCTCTTCGATGTGGCCCTCAAAGGAGTACAATCGGGCTACCGCCAATGTTTCCGATCTCTGTCTACCAAACTCTCACAATACCGTACTCTCTTCGAAACGTACAAATTCCTCAACGTCGATGTTCTTAGCGGCCTGTCTATCGATGAGGTAATTGCCAATCTCAAAGTGGGCAAAGCGGACTACGACCCTGAAGAAAGACGACCAGTTCCCGGCAACAAGCGCTTGGCACGCGATGCAGCTTTCCAGCTCTTATATCTGATACTGCACGCCCAATTCGAAGACGAGAAGAAAGACAGCATGAAGCTTTTCAACGCAGTGATGTTTGTACTATCTCATCCAAGAACTTTCAAGCACCGTACAAAGCGGGTGATCCGTGTTGCGTACGAGGAGCGATTCAGGCTAACGACCAAGCAAAGAGCGAGACTAGATCAGTGGGAGAAGGGTGAGGCTGCCGACTGTGCGACTGATTCAACCACCGGGTAAGTCACCTTGCGTGTACGAGTCGCCGGTACAAAACATTGGACTCCCTAATTTGATGTGCGAAAGACACAATCGAGCCGTCGTTTCCCAGGATGGGCAGTTCCTGATGCCTAATACCGTAGAGGTCCCACTCGTAACCATAGAGATAAATTCGCGGGTGTTAGAGCTAACGCCCTCGACCGGCGGGCTGACAGTTGTCTATAATGTCACAAAGAGTCTCTACAAAGCGCGACAATGAGGTCTAGAGCACGCCAACAACCTGGCGTATCTCCGCTTGTCGCTAGAGGCGTCATCGGCAATGCGAAAATCGCCGAATTTATGGTTGAATCGAGGTGTGAAGCTATCCTGTCTTCCAAGTCCACATATTCATGCCCATCTTGTTTCCCGACGTAACAGGCATCCCCGCATGAAGCGTTAGCAGATGGCCGGCATCGTCAGCATGAAGGTTCTCCCAATAGACTGCATTTCCAAGTATAGGCTTGAAAGTCACGCCTTCATCAAGCGGGCGATCGCAGTCGATAAACTCGCACCACATCTCGTCGTCTGGCGGGTTAAGTCGGGCAAAGTTGGTCCCTCCTCCGGTGCAATTTGCGTGGATGTAGACGAAGAAGGTGGAGGCAATATTACCTCCGACAGCACGGGCGTCGTCAAACCAGTCGTAGTGGTCCCGATACTGACCGGCGATGCCGTAATTCTGCACGACAATCGGCATGAAGTCGCCGAAATGCTTGTAAAATGACAAAGACCTGGCTCGATCCTCGATCCGCTTAATGACCTTGTCGTCTCGGTCCAACTTTGCGGTCATGGAGAGGCGGTATGCCTTGTCCATGTGCGGCTTGCCATCATTTTTCCACATGGGTGAGGGTGAAAATCGCCCGTCGCTGCAATATGAAGCCCCTGTCAGCAAACAGCTCCGTCACAATGCTCAAATGCCGTATCGTATAGTCGGGCAGTGGGGTGAACCTACGCAAGCGCGACGAGATGAGCGGCCTCCTCTGTGCTGATGAAATCTTTCACATAGACCACTACTGGGTCATCGGAGAGAACGTAGGTCTTTAGGCCTGAACCTTCCACATTGCCGCTCAATGCATTACGGAGCCACCCGGACGGCCAGAGGCCAGTTTGCGCAAGCCCCAGGAGGATTGCAACGGCTGGCACGAGGAAGCCAAAAATCCTCAATGTGGTTGAGCCCGACATTTTGGCTCCTATCAACGCAGGCCCATCGTGTGGCTGAAGAGCTGAGTATCAGGATGATGATGAGGGTGAGGGTAGGAGCTTTAGGAAGGAGATGGTGTTGTGAGAGTCCTTCACTGAATCTACTGTAGCTCCACGTGCCTCCGGGATTGTCATTCAACTGGCCCCGCCAATCAAATTTGTACCGAGTGCCGTACTGCGCGTCATTCACACGCTGATCGCACCACCACGATTCCCTCGACATGGGGCGCAGCACAATGGCATTCAGAGCACACCTGAAGCCATGGCTGTGGTTACTACCTTTCGTCCACGTCTGTTGTGCTGGGGAGCCGTCCCTGTCTGGCATCGATGCCGAGACGTTCGAACAGCGGGCCCTGGCGCCTGGCATCTTCATCATGGCTTGTATGTTAGCACCTCACCGATGCTTCATTCGCAGATCAGCCTAACTGAGCCCCAACAGTTTGTATGGTGTGTGGCACCATCGATCGAGGTTTATCTTTTCTTTACGCTAATTCATCGGATTTGGAAACCTCCAGCCTTGGTTGTACGTTTAATATCAGCCGCCTTCGTCTCCCCGTCAGCAAGTTGACTTGCGTACCAGCGAACCATGCAAAGCACTGACCCTTGAGCTTACGGTTGCTGCGGAGAGTCTGACTAAGACGTCCGAAGTCGATGTCTACGAATTCGACTGCTTGGAGGACGACGGCTTCTGCACATCAATGGAAGTCTTGTCTTTCCCGACGATTCGAATCTTCGACCACCGAGAATGGACACGTTACAGGGGGACGCCAAAAGCATCATCGTATGTTTCCGGCCTAGCCACTGTCTAGCCGAGCCAGAGCTGATTCACTTTACTGGTCATAGAATCGTGTCCCATGTCTTGAAGCGAGTCCTGGATCCCATCATCGAACTTGACGAACAACGGTTTAGCGTCGTGAAGACCTTGGACCTGCCACTACTGGTGCTGACACGTACCCGGGACGATGGCTTGTCGTTCAATGTCATGAGTTCACTCGCACGGCAAGAGCTATCAGACCGCTTCTTCGTGGGAGTGATGACCGACTCGCCATTCGCCGGGATAGATGAGACCACGCCACCCTTTGTCACTGTCTTCAATGTTTTAGATGAGACCACACCCACGTATCAGGGACCGTTCGAGAGAACTGCCGTCCTCGCTTTTGCCAACAAGGTTTCCTCACCACTGATCAGACAGCTTGACTTGTCCAGTCTCGTGAGTTCCATGAAGGTGAAAGTCCCCTGAATCCCCATTTCGAACATGTCCCTGATGTCTTCCTAGTCTGGCCTGCCTCTAGCGATGGTGTTTTCGGTAGACGAAAGGGAGCGGAAGTCACTTGCCAAGAGCCTCACTGGTATAGCAATGAAATACCGAGAGCAAGTTAATTTCGCTACGGTCGATGCCGAAAAGCAATCATTCTTCCTTGAACACTTCGGCTTATATGCGGATCATCTTCCAGCCTTTGTTATACAGACCACTGATGACGTCTTCATATTCAAGCAAGACTCCCAAATCACTGCTGACGCCATCGATGAGTTCATTAGACAGACTATTCGTTCTAGAATGGCATACAAGATGCAACCTAACACGTGTGAGTGTAGCACTACATCTTGAATCGAGGTCATTCGAAGAATCATTAAGCGAGAGGGAGAGCAGGGCACTTGGTAAAGACGCATTTGACAAAGAAGACAAATTCTCAGGTGCAGGTGTCTAGTTGTTAAGAGTTCATGCTTTGGCTAATGCAACGATGCTGAAATACTCAATCGTGACAGGGTAGATTCCAGCATGTTGCCACCTCAATTCCATTTGCTTAACTGCCATGAGAGCCATGAATAAGAACCCTATCGCTGTAAAGCAGGCACTGTAGAAGATAAACATGCCGCGTCTCCAACCCGGCTGGTTCCAACGTCGGTCCGGCAGGGGCTGCAGACCTTTTGATAAGAGACAATGATACTTGATTGGACAGTACTGACCTGCGGAGGTTGGTCCGGTGGGACAGGCGCATGCAAATGCGGTTCACTGAGAAGTCTTTCTAGGAGGTCGTAGAAGCATTGTGTTTGCAGTTGAGGCGCTCGAGAGTCCGCGTTCCGTTGACTGCCCGATCTCTGAGAATGAGGCTCATCGGCAGGGAACCACCTGACCTTGGACAGCCCACCCTAGGAAAGATCGGGAAAACCTCAATGCACTTCCAGCGATCTATCTCAAGGAAGCTTGATGACTCATCAAGGGTCTCAGGCACTAGGTCTCCACGCTAAAGACGAAGCAATCATCATGCTATTGAGGCAGCCTAGCCTTGCCTCATTTTCTCTGATTCAACAAGTGAGGCGGCTTGCATTAGCGGAGATGGCAATGTTGGGCTGAGGCGCAGCTTTGCAATAAGTCTACCACATCTGTCAATCAATTATATTGAGAGCGCCTACGAGATGCAATGCAGCACATCACCGTCGGCTTGCCAAGAGATTCTGCCAGTGATTCTGCCCAGTGCCATGGCTACTTTAAGCATCGAACAACTGAGGGGTGCGTTGCCGCCTGACATCTTGCAGAGCTTTGGTTGGCACAGCCACCGGTCGTGCTGCGCTCCCTGATATCAGGCTGCGAATGATTTATAAGGAATCAACCCAATCCTCCAGTCGAGCAGGAAATCGTCTCGCTACCCTCCCTTCATAACGGAACGACGACTCTACTGGAGCGGCCTGCGTCGAAGTCCACTCCTCCCTCACTCATAACACTCGGCGTTGACAAGCACCGCTCAGAGCACTCAAAGTATGGTTTTGTCTTAGTACAACCCCTTCTCCATTCAAATTTTCAATTTGCGTTCTAACCCCTTCACCCTGACAGCATGTTACCAATCCCCTTGCTCGAGAAGCTGTCCAAGCTTTGTTCCCGTATTTCTAGGTGGGTGATGCCTTGGAGGGTTTATCGGTACAAGCCTTTGCCAACTGATCATCACATACGCGTGTTGACCATTAATCCGAGCACATCACCCAAGATTCATGCAACCCTCAAGGTCGTTGATGAATCTGCAGCCACCCAATATCAGTGTCTCTCTTACACATGGGGGCCACCTAGGAAAAGCGATACGGACCAGGCATGGTTCAAACCCAGTCGACGTATTGTCCTTGATGGCATCGAGGTTTCCATCCAGCCAAATCTTGATGATGCACTGCATCATCTTCGACGCTTAGATATCTGCGGTCCCATCTGGATTGATGCTCTCTGTATCAACCAGAAGGACTGGGATGAGCGAGGCAGACAAGTCTCTAAGATGCACAAGATATACGAAAATGCGAGCGGAGTCATCGTTTGGTTAGGTACCGAACATTCCAGAACAGTTTCAGCCATCCAAAGCATGGAAATGATTGGAGTGACCAGCGACGAAATAATGAAAGAACCCGCCGAGGCCAAACTCGTCAACTTACTCACGGATAATGTTTTCAGTGACGATAATTTAATCGATATTTTCGAGTTCTCAGTTGAGTTTAACTGGTTCACGAGAATTTGGACCGTTCAAGAGTTGGTCCTAGCTCGAGAAGTAAAATTCATGTGTGGCACAACAACCTTGAAGCTTGAGACCATCTGGGGAGCAGAAATGCTGCTAGTGATAGCTCGATCCTACTTTGAAGGCCTCGCGATGGGACGTCTCGAAGGGCGTGGACGTCTTCTGGAAAACTTACGTCGCGCACTGTCCGAACAACCTGATATATTAAGACACGGCATACAACTTTCAGAACTAGCCGTGGGAGCCGATGCGAGTGACATTTCTGAGATGGTGCAGAACGAGGTTGGCGCGAAGTTTCTGAAGCACTCAAGATCTCGCATGGATTTCGTGAGTAAGCATCGTAACTGGGTAGGTCACGCACTGTTTTCGGGCTTCGGTGGACTCTCAAATCTACTAGAATTCGGGTTTCTTCGAGAAACAGACAGCAAAAGCAGCCCTAGAAGGCCTCTGAGCGTTCTTGCGCAAGAGCTACGTGAGAAGGAAGCAACGGATCCGAAAGATAAGTTATATAGCATTTTGGGTATCTCAAGTATGAGAGTGTCTGATATTGCCTATATCTACGCTAAATTTGAGACAGGTTCAACGATCAATGGCGTGGACTACTTAAAATCGACGCAGCAGGTTTTCACAGAGGCTGCTACCTTGGCTCTTACCGAGCTTCAGGACCTATCCTGCTTGTCTTATATTGGTTCACGAGAAACAAACAGAGTTCCCCGGCTACCATCCTGGGTCCCTGATTACACAGTGCCTCTCACAATCAAACCTCTGGCATCGCCAAGTATATTTCGCGCAGGCACGACGTGGCAGCGTCAGGTGCAAACATCAACTAACTCTCCTTGTACTCTGACGTTAGAAGGAGCGAATGTTGATACTGTAACCACTGTATGCGCGGCCCATTGGATAGCAAGCGAATCGAACGGATTCCTCGACCTTATCAAACTGGCATTGAATCCGATCCCAGTTTTCCAAGAACCAGACCTAAGCTTTATGGACCTACTGCGAAACACGTTGCATGCCGAGTTCAACATACGAACCAACCCATCAGACCCAGCTGCCGTACGCAAAGAAATGGAAGAATCGTTTCGGCGATGGCTATTCCGCCAGACTTACTTCACATTGGCCAGGCAAGATGACCAGTTAGCAAGCTCATTTCTCCTAGACCCAAGGACAACCTTCAAATCCGCAATGAACGCCCTAGGTATCTTGGGCCCCCTAGAGTTGCTAGCCGGGTCCTTATCCGAAGACTTTCAAGATGAGACTTGGACAAGTCTCACACAGATATCAAGACAAGGCTCAATGGCGCAACTTTTCTCGACATTTTCATCCGCGTTCGAAAGAGATGCATTCACCAACGCATGGGCCGACGTTTGTACGAATCGTTCGGTGTTCCGAACGGAGAAGGGATACTTGGGTCTAGGACCCAGATGGATGTTGCCCGGAGATCGAGTCTACATCATCAAAGGAGCGGCCGTTCCATACATCTTTCGCCCAATTCCATTGAAAGGTGAAAGTGCGTTCGAGTTGGAGGGAGATGTATATATACGAGGTATCATGGATGGTCAAGCGGAGGCTAGATTGGGAATGCCTTTCCATTGGACAGAGATCGTTGTTTACTAGCCTGGGGTCCTTGGTCGAGAACCTGCATATTCTGATGGACAACTTCGGCAATGGAATACACCCTGGCAGAATCTTTTTGAGGCTAGCCCTTTCTGAACCATTACGGTGTCTGGGTTATCAGCATCCGCTACTCCTCTGATATGGTAAGGAGATAGGTTCTGCAGCATAGGAAGATTGGTTAAGAACAAAGACTGCATTAAAGTAGCTGCATCACAGTGACACTAGAGATTACATCCTACGAGCTTCCGAGCGTGTCTGTCCCTTATTTCCCACCGTGGCTGCAGATAGTACACGGTAGACTTAGGCTATATGCCGCAGAGGGTTTTCCATGAATGATTAGGGTTGCGGTCGCTGTTGTTCAGTCCTGATTTGACGAAGGTGAAAAGGTCGATTTTCAGATGGAACAGACTCGGAGACAGCAACGCAGAGTATTGGAAGTAGGATTAATGGCAGACGTGTAGGTAAGATTGGAACGGAGCTCTGCATGAGAGACATGCTGTGGAAGAGGTTGTGATATTAACAACGCACGCTTTCCACACTTCCATCACCGCGGCGTACCGCGGTTTGCTGCTTGGAGTAAGTTCTCTGTGAACGGGATTACTATCGATTCCGGACCTGTCCTTAGAGAGCCCATCCCTTAGGACTGCCTCTATCTGCTCGTCTAGATTCAGTCCTCTCCAATATCTTTTTACCCACTCGGTGCTTATGGTGTGCAGAGTTCGCGGATGTAAATATCTGGAGTGGGAACGAGAAATAAAGGTCTTGCTGGAGAGATGGGAAAGGGATCGGCGAGAGAGGAGAAAAGATGGGAGAGAAGATGGGAGGAAAGATGCAAGGGCGGTGCGGGATCACGTGAGCCCAAGGGTTAGGAAGCGTCGAGATTCCGGCGGTGCAACAAGGACGCCTTCTCACAGAATATGGCTTACAGAGATTTCGTTCGATGGCACCTAACTAGCGTAATGACAACGATGGTAGCTAGGATGAGCAAGAGACCACGCTTTTTAAGGGTCACGTAAGATCGCAAAGCATTGAGATCGGTGGTCTGCAAGATAATGACATCACCGTCAAACAATCACCAATGACCACCCAGCAGCATGCCAGCAGAGAATGTGATAGGGCTGAGGCGACCACCAAAGACGCAGATAACCAGGCCGGTTGCGAAGAATCCCGCTTGCCAGCGACGGAGCCTAAGGGCCATAGAATCTCAAGGGCAGCAGATCAATAAAATGGATGAGAAGCTCAACACGCTTGAGGCCCGCATCCTGCGACTAAAGAGAGAGCTCTATGAATGCAAGCAGGAGGCCGTTAGTGTTCTATAGCAGAAGAATGAGCTGTGTAAGCAATTTGAAGACAACAGCAAGAAGTACGCTGCAAGACCGAAGGCTGATATCGAAAAAGACAAACAAAAGGTGGATTCAAATTGAAAAGGCAGGCACAGCTCACACAAGCGAAACTCGCGCGAGATTTACTTGGGTAAGAGACTGGCCTGGATACCGACGTACCTCTGTCTTTTTGTTGGTTAGACGACTCTTGACTTGTCTGGATACACTGATGTTGATGCATGAGCATGTTTTCACATTCTACATCGTGCCGTGCCTAAGTCCCGTGACAATTGTTACAGCACAAGCCCTGAGGGTATTGAGAAGGTCCAGAAATCCTTTCTCCATAGAAGGTCTAGAAATCCTTTCTCCACGGAAGGTCCAGAAATCCTTTCTCCATGAAAGGCCCGAGGCTAAACGTTTACGAGTCGCCGAGCTTTTCCTAAACTGGCATGCGATCCCCGACCTTTGGAGCTCCACCTGGTAAGGCATTCCAGAGGTTGGACAATCTCAAATCTTGTGGATGGCATACCAAGGAAGAAGTCCGCTGGGTTGATGGGCGAATAGACAACACCTTGGTCGCGCTGAATTCCCTTCAGAGAAGCTGAGAGCCGGCAGCCTGATCCAATTTGGCAATTGCGAGGCAGCCAATGACTAGATCCTACAGTGCGCACAACATGGGAGCGCGAGCCACTTTCGTGTACATGCTTCGCGATTGCGATAGATCATCTGGCAAGGTCACGTTTTGCATTACGCCATAGGCCGGAGAGCGCAGGGCAAGAGTTCTGGCAAAATACCCAGCCGAGCAATGCCGAGTTCATCATAGTGCAGGTCATTTTGCGGAGAACCAAAGGAGGGGGCGAAAGGGAGTACGAGATCCAAATAGCAGATGGAAATCGAAATTTTGCAAGTCCCGGTATATAATATCCCGCCTTCCCAGACAGAAATCATCAAATTCACTCTTCTTGATTCTTCCCAGTGCGAAATCTGAACAACGACTTTACTGTTACACAAGCATACGTAAGCAGCCGTCCCTTTGCATGATTTCTCTGGTACGGGGCAACTTGGAGGGCCCAAGTGCCTAAAACAATAACCCCTCTCGGCCTTACCTGATCTGACGCACTCCATTAGTCCAGAACTGTACAGCTATCACCTACGTTAGCTTGTTGCCAAACCTCAAATACGGCTGTCATTTCTGCCCAACCTTCGAGTACTCCCCTAAGTATCTGGGCACTTCAACTTCAGTCAAAATGGTATTTGCGCGCGTGTTCTCTCGTCATCTGTCCAAGCCTGCCTCATCACTGCTCTCTGGAGCTCCAACCCCGCATTTCGCCCGCTCAGCAGCTCCAACTCACGTTGGCGCGACTTGCAGACGCACACTAACTGCTTCGTCTTCTCGACAGGTGAAAGTTCTACTTGTGCTCTACGACGTGAGTCGCGACACTGGACACAAAGGAGCGGTGAGGGTCAATTGACACGATACAGGGCCACGAGCATGCTAAGGAGCAGCCACGTCTGCTCGGTACCACGGAGAACGAGCTTGGCATTCGAAAATGGCTGGAGGACCAAGGCCACACCCTTGTGACCACCTCGGACAAGGACGGGGAAAATTCTAAATTCGATCAGGAGCTTGTTGATGCAGAGGTCATCATCACCACACCGTGAGTACACATCTGGACACAGAGTTTCATGTTTCTTCGTTGCCTGCAGCCGGTCGCTGACTCGAATGTCACACAGGTTCCACCCAGGTTACCTTACCGCCGAACGCCTTGCAAAGGCCAAGAAGCTCAAGCTTGCGGTCACCGCAGGTATTGGGTCTGACCATGTCGACCTCAATGCTGCAAACAATACAAATGGTGGTATTACAGTTGCAGAAGTCACCGGCTCGAACGTCGTGTCAGTCGCCGAGCACGTCGTAATGACCATTCTGCTCTTGGTGCGGAACTTCGTTCCGGCGCACGAGCAGATTGAGAGAGGCGATTGGAATGTCGCAGCCGTTGCCAAGAACGAGTATGACCTTGAGGGCAAAGTTGTTGGCACCGTTGCTGTCGGACGCATTGGCGAGCGGGTGCTGCGCCGTCTCAAGCCATTCGACTGCAAGGAGCTCCTCTATTTCGACTATCAACCTCTTAAGCCAGAGGTGGAGAAAGAGATTGGCTGTCGCCGTGTCGAAACCCTAGAGGAGATGCTCGCCCAGTGCGACGTCGTCACCATCAACTGCCCGCTTCACGAGAAGACGCGAGGCCTCTTCAACAAGGAGCTAATCTCGAAGATGAAGAGGGGTACGTTGCGCTTACATTGATCGTGTAAGAGCTGTCCACTAACTGGTATGCAGGCTCCTGGTTGGTCAATACGGCACGTGGTGCCATCGTAGTAAAGGAGGACGTCGCCGAAGCTCTCGCTTCCGGTCATCTAAACGGATACGGTGGAGATGTCTGGTTCCCACAGCCTGCACCAAAGGACCACCCGCTACGCACAGCCAAGAATGTTATGGGAGGCGGTAACGGCATGGTTCCCCATATGAGCGGCACATCTCTTGATGCGCAAGCACGCTACGCTGAAGGGACCAAGAGCATCTTACAGTCATACTTCTCTGGCAAGCACGACTACAGGCCACAAGACCTGATTTGCAAGGATGGAGACTATGCAACCAAAGCGTATGGGCAACGCACAAAAACATAAACACCAGGATATGACCATGCACTTCCGAGGCACACGTGAGGAGATCAGATATGAGTAGTGACAAGCTTTCATTCAAACAATCTGGCGAGGCGAACTTTCGACTTTCAATTCTCGATTATCTTTTGTTTGCGATTAGTATGAGTCCAAAATTCAAACAAATTAGAGTGCTCAATCAGAAGGCCTCAAGCAGGCCCCTCACGATTGGATCAATAAGATACATCGCAGGTGACGCAGTAGCTCGCCCCCTCCGTCACATAAGCGGCTTTTTTCTCGCCTGTCATGATCTGCGCAGAAATTTCTGCCAAGCTTTGCACAGAAATCTTCACCGACCGCAGGTCAAGCTAGACTTACCCCACCGAGTCCTCTCACCCAGACAGCGTTGCAGCGAAAAGCAAAATTTTTGATGCTTAGAGGTTCAACCTCATCTGCACATAGCTTCTGACTTGCCTCCTGTGCCACAGGCACCACATCTTCTTCATGCGTGCTGCAGTCTCAATCTTCACTTCTCAGGTACGTCAATGTCCTTATCGCGTCAGATGAGGGTTCAGCTAGCCTCGATGATGTTAAAGAAGTATGAACCGTGCTCAATTGAATACTCTGCTGACTCGCTGTTTGCAGGACTACATCTCTGGTAGGATATCTACAATGCCTTCGCTCATCCGAACCAGCTGCTTACCCTTTCTCCTTACAGACCACTTGTGGAAAGCCTCAGTGAACTAAGACGACACCGAAACCAGTGACACATACGTCTTCAGCCATGTTGGCCCGAATCTTCCGACAGTCTGCCCTTGCGGCAAAGCCAACATGTTTCCCCAAAACCAGGGGCCCTTCGGTGCGATTCCTGGCTACGGTCCACGACGGGACCACCCGCACAATGCCGACTTCATCCGGGGCCAGGGCAACAAAACCCACTTATGACCGAGCAACTTTCACTATTCGAGACGGCCCGGTCTTCCATGGCACTTCCTTTGGTGCCAAGTCAAACGTTTCCGGCGAAGCCGTCTTCACAACCTCACTTGTGGGATATCCAGAGTCCTTGACCGATCCTTCGTATCGCGGCCAAATTCTTGTCTTCACACAACCACTGATTGGTAACTATGGCGTACCGCCATCTGCCCGTGATGAAGCTGGCCTACTCAAATACTTTGAGTCGCCGAACATCCAAGCTGTCGGTGTGGTGGTCGCCGACTTTGCAGAGCAATACAGCCACTGGACCGCCGTAGAGAGCCTGAGCGAATGGTGCGCAAGAGAGGGCGTGCCAGCAATATCAGGAGTCGACACCAGAGCAATTGTCACATATCTGCGAGAGCAGGGCTCATCGCTTGCGAGGATTACAGTCGGAGAGGAATATGATGCTGATGAGGATGAGGCTTTTGTCGACCCAGAACAAATCAATCTTGTCCGAAAAGTTAGTACCAAGGCCCCCTTCCATGTCAGCGCAGCCAACCCCACCGCACACGTCGCTGTCCTCGACTGTGGTGTCAAAGAGAACATCCTCCGAAGTCTCGTCAATCGAGGTGCAAGCGTCACAGCATTTCCTTTCGACTACCCCATTCACAAGGTCGCCCATCACTTTGACGGACTTTTCATTTCCAATGGGCCCGGCGACCCTACCCATTGCCAAGAGACAGTCTACCATCTGAAGAAGTTGATGGAGTCTTCCCAAATCCCTATTATGGGTATCTGTTTGGGGCATCAATTGCTTGCATTGGCTGCGGGCGCGCGTACACTCAAACTCAAGTACGGCAATCGTGCGCACAACATTCCAGCACTGGATTTGACGACCGGAAGATGCCACATCACCAGTCAGAACCATGGATACGCCGTTGACGCTTCAACGTTGCCTTCAGATTGGCAGCCATACTTTCTAAATCTGAATGACAACAGCAACGAAGGTAACCATTATACTAGATCCCTATAACAATGCCAATATCTGACACAGTACAGGTCTCATCCACAATTCTCGACCTATCTTCTCCACTCAATTCCACCCGGAAGCTAAGGGAGGGCCTCTCGATTCCTCCTACCTGTTCGACATGTACCTTGAGAATGTTCAGAAATATAAGCAGAGTCAATCTGCCTTTCAGCCCCATCGCAACAGTATACCAAGTCCGCTGCTGGTTGATCTTCTGTCGAAGGAGCGAGTTGGCGTCCAACCAACACTCGGCATTGCAAATATGATGCAACAGCAACAGCAACAGCAACAGCAGGTCTATGCCGCTGGTGCAGCATAGTGATGGTGACAACCAATCATTTTCAAATGAGATGGAGTTCTGATAGCGTGGGATGGATTGCTGCCGAAGTGGAAGTGCCCTAGGTATGAGCTGAGGTAGTCTGGTCGTACGATTTGCATTCTTACCAACGTGCTCTTCCAAGTTTGGTTTACAAAGTTGCCTGACTGTTGTTTGTATGTACACTGCGTGCTCGAGGTTGTTAGCAAAATTGAATTGCTTCTGAATTGACTAGTATTTGAGCGAGATAAAGGACAGCTTTGCACAAGTCCCTTACTTGTTTGATTATCCAGGATCTTTCCCCAGCACCTGCTCCTTAGCGCTTCTTCTCTCCTCCATTTTACTGGGGTTCCTCCGCTGGCTCTGCTCGTTGCCATACTCGTGTCTCGGATGTTCTCTGGTTGTGTAAACCAGTGACCTCTACAAAGGGAACTCGTCGTACTGCGCTCCCTTTCCCTTTCAACTGCAAACAACGGCATACACTAGCGAGCATTCTCGTCTCCATACTCGTGTTTCCTCTTCTAGAATCTATCAGCTACTTCCTCTTTTCCGCCAAGAGCTTGCCTTTGACGGTCAGCTTTCGATGTTGGGTTCGTACACCGACAAGCCACTTTCACCCCTATGCTTCTGTATCACCTATTTAGCAGCATAATTGGGGAGTGCTCGGAAATAGCAGCTATCCATCAAGCATACCCTGATAGGTTACAACGTGGATTTTCCCAAATCGGCTGAGAAGAGGGTAGAATGGCATCATATGCCGGAACGTTTATCGCCACTGCACTCCGCCTATAGAAACTATGACACAAAAGCATGACACACAGGAGCCATGACCAAAGCATAATATCCAGTGAGCAGACTAGCTTTCATTCTTCGTGAGAGATAACTGGTGCCTGATGTCAAGACATTGGTTGGAAGGATGAACATTCTCTACATTACTTCCCTCCTTCCCTCACTTCGTCACACTATACTCTTGTGTAGACTTGAACTCCAATGGCAGCCACAGTTGCACTTCAGACTCTTCCCCTTGCCAGCCTTCCGGGGCGTAGGGCTCGCTTAACACCCAACCGATACTTCAATCTGTGATTACAATACCACAGCCCTTCTCAAGACAACAATGCCACTAATCAAGTCGTTCTACTCGTCCTCGTTGTCAACACGGCAGTGATTGGCAATTACTCGGAAGTAAATGTCGGCGTCAAAGATTCTGGCATTCTTACCCTAGATATTTATAACGGGACAAAAGCCGACCTCTTGCCGTTCTCTAGTGGTCTTGCTTCGACCAACGACGGCGTCAACAGCACCGGCGTGATGCAGAACCTCCTCGATGATTGGGGGGGGGGGGGGGGGGGGCGCAGCGCCGTTGATTGCTGCAAATGGCACGAGCTCGAAGCAGTAGTAAGTTCACTGTACACTCAATGCCGATTATCTAGTCCCCTAGCAATCTCCTCACGCACTTGTATCAGTTCTTTGACACGCTGCTTAGTTGCTCCAAGATTGGAAGGCCAGACTTCCCAACGTATGCTGGTGACAAAAGTACGTACGAGGTCCACAAGTACATGGCCCTCGACGCGTTCCAGGTTTAGTATCTTATCACTTAGGTTGGGCTGTCGGCGGCATCATTTGGCGTCGCAGGTAGATGCGGAGGCTGTGGGCATGTCGCTGAACAATTTGTTCGTGTACAGGTGCGCGGGGCCGGCAACTGTTGTATCGTCACAGGGTCCGCAGCTGCAAGCCGTCTGCATTGAGGTACGACGATGCCTTGTATTGTTTTGCCGAAGATTTGCTGATGGCTTTAGGGCAACTGCCCAACGGCTCCAAGCGCGAATTGCTCTCTCGCAGCCAATGCATCGATGACCGCCAATACCGGGGCTTCAGTGAGTGGCACCACGAGCGCGACCATGACTATGTCCAGGAATCGCCGTTGACTAGCATGGCAAGCATGCCTACCAGCAGTGGCTTGATGAACAGCACAGGTATGGCTGCACGGATGGCGGCTCACTTCGGCCGGCTGCTGCACTTGTCGCTGCTGTACCTCGGCCGTTTGCGTTGTAGGGGACTCATCACAGGCTGTCGGGTACGGTACGGAGAGCGTTTCTATGTCCAGAAGAGCCATTTCCTTCAGCCAAGTCGTACTTTTCTCCATAATTTCAAGCACTCGATCATGTCAGCTCCTGCTTTCCCAGTCGATCCAGCTGCTTCTTGCACCAGGGCGACGAGGGCCGTTGCAAGGCAGAACTCCACCTTGCGGCTTTCTAGGAAAGTGATGTTGCTTTTCTTGAGATTTGCGTTCTGAGCCCATCCCATCCACTCTTCCAATATCTCGAATATTTTGGAGGCGTCTCCGTCACTGCGCTGATCCACAGCTATGAGGTAAAGCACAGCCTCTGCGAGATTGGCAACAGTCCATTCCCTGCCCACCTCCCCTTTTTCAATCAACCACGCCAGGCAAGCTTCAGACACAGCCTTGTTACTTAATTTCGGACTGGCAATGGCGTCTTTGATCCTTCTCTCTGCCTTCTCTTCCCTTGCCATTCGGTCTTGATTCATATCGTCTATCATCTGCTGTCTCTCTTCTGCAAGTCGATTCATCCTCGCCACTTGTGCTTGTGCTGGAGGCATCGACTTTTCGAGGTCCTCTGCGCGGATCCTCTGCAGGAAGCGCTGGTGATGCTTCTGGTGGACGGAATTGTTCCTAAGCCTCTCATGCTCATTCTCTTCAGTTTGCCACGCTGGCATGTCGATTTCGGCGATCATACCAAGGATAACCATGACGCCGCAGGGTATGGAGTCGGATTTAGCGAAGGTAAGGATGGTGGATGGGATTTCGAAGCCCCAAAGCCCACCTCGACTGTCCTTACGTAGAAGGAGGGCTGAAGCGGCGCTTGTGAACCATATTGCTGCGGCCTTGTTGCCAGTGTGCCAGAGCGCAGTCTTGGATCCAGTCTCAATTCTGCTATGCTCCCAGAAGACTTCTGTCACAGCATCCCCATCAACATGAAACCGCAAGCTCTCACTTTCTTGCGCAGCTTTGTTAATCGACCTTAGCTCCTCGATCCGCCCCGCCAGACCCTTGTTCTCCACCTCACCGCTCACCACGCCCTTTTCAGGCTGCTCCAATCGTCCCCATCCAGGCGGTAGACTCCCAGCGCCACGTCCCTCTGCAGGTCCATCTTCTCCACCCTTCCACCTCACATTCAGACATATGACACCGTCACTTTCATCTGGCACACTAGTCCTCAGCACCCAATCTAGCCCTGCCGCCTTCTTCTTGAAGTCATTCCCCTCCTCGTCCTGATCTTCCTTCCGGCTCAAAAGCACTGTGCCACCCGGCGTCCACAATCCACCGCTCTTCAACTTCCCCCAACCGCTCTCATCTGGAACTGCGCCCCAGTCTAGAAGGAAATGCACCAGGTCTGAGAAATCGATATCAGCAGGTGGCTCACGCAGCTCATCTTCATATTGTATGCGGTACAGCTTCCGGCCAACGACGAGCTTCTTCCAATGGAATGTGCGCCAGCTGCCTCCCCTCAGGAAGCCGCGTACCCGGCCCTCTTCAATCATGCTCAGTGAGCTCTCCACCCGTGTCACGCCCAGCGTAAGACTGTGCCCATGCCCATGTCCATGCTCGGTATTGGCTGCGTCAAGCTTCCAGTACAATTCTGAGCTGCGCTCTAGCGGCGCGATGGTGTAGGCGGGCAGTTCCACTTCGACCTGGGAGGTCATGGGCGAGGAGCGGATGGCGAAGCCGGTACCGTCTGACCTGCGCGTGCTACCAGAGAAGAAGAAGAAGCGCGAGTAAGGTCCGGTGGAGGTGAGGGGCTTGTGGCCATGGTGCAGGAGGAGGGAGCGGATGCGGCGCTGGGTGAAGATCGACAGGAAGAATGTGTAGAAGATTGGGAGGACGCCGAGGACAGCGAGGGGGATGCCGATGTAGGTTATTATGTCGGTTGCACTGGCCATGAAGAGTGTGGGAGCGAGTTGCTATGGCGGCTCTGTCCTATCAATTGGCGTAGATCATGGTATGTGGATAGGTATGTGGTGCTAGAGAGAAGGGTGAGTTCAGACGATATGGTCTCTAGCAGATACTTTGAGGTTTTGTGAGCATCCTCCTCATCGCAGCATGCAGCACGCCCAATACTTTTTCAGGGGCCATTATAGCAGCCCTGGTCGGGGTTGGCCCTTAGACGTAGGGGAAAGGGGCGCGGAAACGAGTTTCGTACGCCAAAGCGGGGCATGCCGCATTAGACAAATATTGCAGGGTCATCTCGACCTTGTTATTCACAGGTCAATATCGTCTCTCATAGGCAATGATGAAGGTTCTGCCCTTGACCTTCCACTGTAGAGGTAGAGATGCTGTTACACTTCACTCCGCGGCCGCCGCGGCCTGATTCGCTTTTTGCTGGCCAATCGCTGCAGACCTGTCTTGCCGGAGCTGATAGGCCTTGCACCCCAATTATCTACGAGCGATGGCGTTTTCTGAAGATTTCTAGTCAAATAACTGTTACTTTTGCCTTTCATTTGAAACCACACGAATACGCTGTTTGAAAAGTCATAAACCAGCTTTGTCTCTCCTCTCCCCTGGATTCTGGGGCTGGGTAGAGCGGGCTCAGCTTCAGCCTAATCGATGATCCCAGATGACACCAGATGTTCTGTCCATTGCAAAATGTGCTTTTGGTTTTCTTACTACCCTTGTGTTCAAGCATAGCAAGCATGAGGAAACTCAAAGAAAGAACGAAAGGCCTCGTTTCGAGAAGTAAGACTGGCTCGCCGTCAATCTCTACCTCCAATAGAGAAGACCTGGGTTGACGAGAGCAACCACGATGTCAAACCCGATATTATGGCGCCGGAAGCTGTATCGAGTGCACTTCAGCCAGGAATTACCGTAGACTCGAGAAAGATCAACACGTATCGGGAGACGGAAGAGGCTAAGCGCGAGACTGCTGCAAATCCAGGTTCGCCAAAGCCTTTGCTATATCGCATAAAAGGTATTCCACAGGACGTCTTGGAAGCTAGCCTTGTTGGATCGTTCGAGTCGGACTCACAGCCAAGGCTCAGTGTCACCTCACTGTGCGAATCCGTAGATGCCGGCAGCAAACTGACCGCTACGGTTGTGTATCGTCGCCGTGACTATGAAGACATACCTCATCTGATTGGATAGTCGAATGAAGATGGACTCGGACTTTTTCGGATTCGCACCGTTATACACGCCTAAAGGGAGCATCAAGGCAGACATAATAGTGCTTACGGGCCTTGGTGGTCATGCATTTGGTTCTCAACCTTGGGAGCGCTGTTAACAGCCGCGAAGTCAACGAGTGGACGCCCTTGCATTTGGCTGCACGGTATCAGGCGAACTTTGATGTAATCAAGGTGCTTGTCGAAGGACAATAATGAGGGAGACGCCCGTCGACTTTGCCACATGGTTGAGGGCGAGATTCGCTCGCGCGGTATTTGAGAACGGTTCGACCATACACCTGTGATTCTTTGCAAACGCGAACTCCCGTCCCAGGAGCACCTAAGCCATTGCTACTTGAAAGCTGTTCTGCCTGATCAATGCTGAGATTTTCCCACTTCGGGTCAGATCCTTGGGAACTAGAATTGCCATCTGCATCCACTTCTTGAGTTCGATATAGTAACTCTAAGGCGGTCCCGCAAATGCTCCTCGCACCCAAGGCTGTGGGAACCTTTGTTTTTCTTTGCCGCGACTACTTTGTTTGGCTTACTTTGAGCATGGTTTTTTTCCCTACCAGAAACGTCGGGGAAGAGTCTCGAAGCGATGGATGCCATGTTTTCCCTGGTCTGGATCCAGTCATCGACATTAATTTTGACAGCTTCGAATAGGAGCAACTCTGGAATTCCGATTTCTTGATGAGCTGAGCGAGGTTCTTATCTGGAACTTCTGACGGTTTCAGGAGCAGATCATCGTCACTTGTTGACGCCACATATCGAATCCTGTGGTATGCATACTTGACACCTTCGGCCCAGTAGTGACCTTCACACTCATTATCATGTACACGGGCTTCTTGAACCGATTCCGCACAATGAAATCTTGCACATCGGCCGCTTGCATGCTTTTCTCAACATAAGCTTGTGTGGGCAGCAGATTTCGTGGCATTTGACTGCACAAGCCAAGAAAAAGCGGCCCACGGTCATGTGGTTTACGCGGTGCAAGAAGCGCCGTTTTTGACGCCTTTTTGTCCTGGAAATGAGCGTTATGCTTTAAAATTCCGTTCACGGAGCACTTCCACCACTGCTATATATGCCATGACGGCCACTACGATCTATGTGTCCGATGTTTTCATGTTGGGGCTGGGTGTTTGGGGAATGGGCGTGAGCTGAAAGAGATTGAAGTCGCAGTGCAGCATGTGTCCCAATCTACAGAGACCGCAGGGTCTGTGCCTCTTGGCGTTGCTCTGTTTAGTACCACATGGTTCGTCCTAGGTCCCACTATCGACAATATGAAACGCTGCAATGCGATCGCTCTAGAACCTTGACCGCTCCTAGCGGGACGGCATGACAACGCTCCTCATCATAGGCCTAGAGGCTAGTGACTAGTTAGTATGGGCAAACTTATAAGGCCGAGTCCTAGAGCCCTCCTGAATCCGGCGATAATGATGACCTCCGTGCTGCTCCCGTCGAGCATTTGCGGTGTATCAATCCTCAGTTCCGCTGGAGAAAGGGGTTTAATTGACGCGTTTAGGCTCTCTGATACGACATTCCGCTTTCTCATGCAGGAAAGAGCAACGGGCCAACAGGTGATCGTCTGATATCGCCATACGACGTGTTGTTATTCAAGTAGCGCGAGTGTTAATGTTGGCCTAACACGAAGGCAAAGCAGGCAGATCGCGACCTACTCGGATTCACTTTGCAGAGAGCGATTGAGAGTCGGGCGTGTGGCTGGACGTCGTCTCTTGGCCTTGGCGTCCTCAGACTCGACGAAGGACTCGGCGGATGGCTGTGGTAAATAGCCCTTTTGGTAGAATCTGGAAATTCTTTTACGAGTTCGTCCCATTGAGGTCATGTAATGCAATGGGGGGTGTTTCGAAGATTGAAGCATTATTGATTCTGTGGATATGCAAATTAGAGGATGTCTTTATGCAGCACCCTTTCCTTTGAAGGATGCATTTTCCTGACATATGCCTACCCTAATTGACTCCATGCATCTTGCGCTGAAAGTCGCCTGAGAGAAGACCAGGACCTTTCGAGCATCTAGGTTTCCCAAATCCCCATTGCACCGCCAAACCATTCCCTTTCGGCCGACGCTTGCTAAGTGATGCTAAATACAAACAGAAAGAGAAAGAAAATTATATGCCAGAAAACGAAGCTTGATGAAGCGAATCGCAATATCCACCGTGGTATGCATACGTAAGAACGGCACACGATAGTTCAAAGGTGGTCAGGTCCCGCTGTGCTCGTTCTTCGTCACCCCTTACCAGATCAGGCACTGTGCTGCTCCACAAGCTCATAATCCTGCTTCACAGCCCACCTCTTCCACAATGGTAGTCGTACCCTCCTCCTTGCCGTCGGCTGCGGACTGGAATGTCCACCAGACCCGTACTTCCACCTCGTGCTCATGAGTCCAATGCGCCCATAGGTCCAATATCCACACGACCCAATGATCCCGGCCAGGGCAAATCCGGCAGCCGTCACGAACATCCAGTGGTCGCGCATCCAAAACATCAACTTTGCATCCCCTTGATGCCACGAGTCGCCTTTGAAAATGTTGAAGAAGGACCAGGGATGTCTGCTATACTCGTCCGGCATCAGCACCCTAACTCTACCCACCCAATCTGGCCCTTCATCCAAGTGATTCCGCATGTACTTTTTCCACATCACGGATAGGAACAGTGGTCCCGTGGATCCCATAATCGTGATGTATGGTAAAAACCAATTGCGGTTGTAGTTTTGCAAATGCTCGATGACACGCAGGAAGAATGGGTGTTGTGGAATAGCGCCCATTGCATCATTGGAGATTCCGGTTGGTATTGTGCGGCGCAGCCATGCATTGTAGGCGAGCAAGGGGTCGAGTCTCCGTTTACAGCCATCGTCGAGGTCGATATACACGCCTCCGTGATATGCAAGGACGAAGTAACGTATGGCGTCCGCTCGTTGAATGTTGTATGGGTAATTCTCGAACGTTTCTAGAAACCATGGGTACTCCCTCGCTATAAAGTCATGAGATTTTTCGTCGGTCCAGAGTATGTACTCGTAGTCCGGGTGAAGGTCTAGGCAGGACTGCTGCGCCGAACGCCATCGGGTGGGTATTGTAGAATTGATGTAGGTTTGATGGATGATTTTAGGTATGACTTGCGGAGGAGGATTCTTCAAGGTAGAGTTCGGAGCTGGCAGTTCGGAGCGGTGGATAGCGTCTGCCGAAGCATCTTCGAAGAGGAGGCAAATAAGAGTGAAGACGCTGTTTATTGCCAGGCCGAGAAGGAGGAAGAGTATTAGGAGGAAGACTAGGAGTCCACGGCGCATGGCGTGAAAAAGGGGGGGCTACTTGCGAAGATTTCAGGTACAGTCAAAAGTAGGTCGACGGTGGAGCCGTTGCGATAGAAGCGCAAGCTGTTCAAAAGGAGCGATCCAGAGATAGGTCGTCGCTGCCGGAATGCCATGCAGTCTGACTGCCGCGGTTGTACGTATTCCAAAAATAGAGCGATCTCCTGGAAGGAAACCAGGTAAGGGATGGTAACTGAACGGAGAAAAGTGCCAAAAGAGTCGAAAAGTAGTTATGCTGGAAGGACAGTTGACGTGTGAATTCTCCTGAAAATCGAGGCTTTGACGGCTGGACTCTGGGGTGGCGCGTCGAATCTGGCCCGCATTGAAGTTGTACCGGGGGGCGGGACAGATTTTGCCGACGAGCACGGAAGGCGTTTTCGGATACCCTTATGCAGTATCAGTCATTCGCACTATACCTATACCTATTCTACTAATCATCGCACCTAAGAACTTATGCCAGGCCAGAAGTAATCCGATCGAGATCGGAGGATAAGCCCGACACCGCTAGGGTTTTGGGGTGTGGCTATATATCGCACCCTCTGCTAATCGTCACTCGTTTATGGACGTGTCTGGAGGGTGCGATGCATAAGGGTAGCCAGGCGTTTCTTCAGTTCCGATGAGTGCCCCCTAACCACTACAAGCTACGGAAGATGTACGTGCTTGATTCGTGGAATTTTTGCAGTCGGGTGATAGTCAGAGAAGACACGCCAGCAACGCAAGATGATGTCGTGCTTTGTTACTGTCCGGACCTCAGGTCCTGTGCTACTCCTCGGGCTGGGTACCAGCAGATTCATCAGATCCACGAGTCAGGGGAGATCATAAACAGAGCAAGAGGCTGTGCTTGAAGACTTTCGGGACCCATCACCTAGATGTGGACCGAGCACATCGAGAGAAGCGCTCGTGAAGGAGTGCAAAGAGGAGTTAAGAAAATGACTAATGGCGAACCGTTCGCAGACTCCAGCAGCGATCGAACATGAATGCAGATGCCTCTACCTGTCCAAAATAAATCTCAGTTGGATTATTCTCGCCTATTCGACACAAAGCGATCTTTCCGTCTTCTAGAAATCTTTGCCCGAGTCTAACTCTGGACCTCACGCAAGCTACGGGACGGTGGTATCGAAGTGGATTAGATTTCCCTGAGAAACGATATGCTTTGCAATGAAGCGCTATTATGGCTTGCACGGAATCTATGCGATGCGCTATAGCAACTCTTCTGAGTGGGTTTACTTCTTGACGAACTTTCCATACATCCATCAGAACGACTTACTAGGCTGCACAGGTCGTTTGCTGGCTTGGGTTAGCAAGCGACGACGTAGGCGATGTTGTTCAATTGCATGAGATCTTGCACGTAGACATCCTAACATGGGTTCGTCGAAAGGAGGTAATTCAGACGAGTCTGGGCCTTTCAAGTCGGACTCACACGTAAAGTTCATGTACTCTGTGGTCACCATGACCTTCGATAGGCTGATACGGAGCTCATCTCCACGTACGTGGGTATGCTATACGATATTACGGTTTCTGCGCGAGGTACAAGTCTTATGGGGGATGTCACATTCCTAACTAGTCCTACGAACGCGTCGACGAGGCCCACTAGACCTAGTCAGGAATGTCTCTTTGACACCCCCATGCTCCGCGAACATGGATTCCACACGATCGTTATCATGAAGCCACGTCAGACAGGCAATTTCAGCGCTCCTTCTTACTGAATATTCGGGCGAGTGTATTTTCAGCAAAAAGAAGCCATCCACGGAACGCCCGTCCGAAGACTTCTTGGCCTTCTTTCCAGAAAACTTCCTGGTACTGACCTGTGGTTGTTCAAAGTCGATTACGGGAATCAAAGCCGTGCCAGTGCTTACGAAGCTATGGCAGCTTTCAATGAAAAAAATACCGGCTACTCGATTTTTCTAGCCCTCTGGCTGACTGATCAACTTGGAAAACGCAGGGGCAGTCATCATGTGGACTAGATTCGGCAGCATTTTAGTACGGATTTGAGTACTCCCCCACGACATGTTATGCCGGTCTCTCCGAGGGGAATTCGCCTAGCTGCCATCCCTAGATTGCTGACTTTTTCCAGTATGAGGCATTGAAGGTTTTCTAGTGCAGGCTCAGGCGACTAACCGCAGTGTCCGCTTGCGGTACGCATTTGTTCCTCTTCCCCGAGGCCAGCGACAATCTGTCAGACTTTTCCGGCGTTCAGGTAACCGCAAGCCCGGCTGGCGATTAGAATCTGGCTGAAAACCGAGATGGATGAACTTGTCTTCTGTCTACTTCAGAAGAAGCGGGTGTCTACATATGTAGACTAGGCCCATCTGGCGCCTACGGGCCACCTCGGCCCTGATACCTGCCCAGCTGGAGTGTCCCTGTATGCGAGGCACGGCGACACCGTGGGAGAAGGCTGTACTATACCTATTTCGTCTGACACAATCAATGCCGATGCCCACTACAACGTCTCGACATGTTCAATATTCCAAGACATCATCCGTATGCACTCGTTGGCGAAGCGTATACTAGCCCCCAAGTCCGCGGCCCCGCTGTTCCTGCCCAGGTACGGTGGCGCTATCTTTGACTTCTTCCTTAATTGCTCATACAAGACGTATGACGTCGAGTACACCATCATCAATGGGACGACACAGTTCGACTTCTCTTTTAAACCAACGCCAAATGGCTCGGTGGTGGAAGAGTGGCACGGTCGCCAGCAGTATGTGTCCCTAAATGGCGATCCAAGTGGCGGGCTGGTCGAGAATCAATTTACCACTGCGAAACTACCGACGCCGCACGATTTTGCAAGGGCATGGGCGAACTTGTATAGCGTCAGAGTCCTCAGCATCACCGTGGCATATACGGACCCTAGACTCAATATCCAAGGGCAAGTGAGGAGTCAGTTACTGGTCACCCGCGTTGTGCCATGGACACTGGGGTTTCTGTTGGCAGCGAACTTCACCTTCGTTCTGCTCGGTATGGTAGTTGGTGCGATCGCAAGGGCTGTGTTGACGAAGGGGGTACTCGAAGTGTCAGAGACGATGGATCTGAACAGGCTGATTACGGAAAGATATGGTGGGGCGGAAATGGGTGGTGGAAGTGATTATCAAAGAGCATCAACGGCGCAAATGACATTCCAGCGAGATCCAGATAACAGATTTCGAGTTGGAGTCATTAAAGCGAAATTTGAGGGCCTTTATTTTGCTGCGCGAGATTAGGTAGGTCTTTTGTTGAATATCGTCCTGAAGATCCTACCAAAGCTATCAGCGGTAGAATTAAGTTTGCGAGTAGGCCGCATTTCGGTTACTACTCGCCGGTTTGTACAGGTTTAGCTGGGCAGGCCCCAGGTGGCAAGGCAGGTCGAATGTACATATAAACGTCCTCTTCTGTCAGACTTTCGGATGCTTATCAATCGTACGTCGGGCTTGCGATTGGAATCTGGCCGAATGTTCAAATGGATAAACTTCTCTGTCCATGCTATCTAGGTAGTAGATGATTCCTTTAGTACTCTACTCGACGCTAGACTGTGTACTATGGCCCTTTTGCTGTATTAATAGCGAAGGAATTGCGCTGCATGTAGCAACGAATACCTCAAGGTTTATGCTCTGCTAAACGCATACTCATCCAAAGACTGCGTACAGGAAAAGGGTAACTGTACTCTCCGCACAAACATGGCCTGAATCAGATCTTGGAGCGCCGCCTCACCTCGCCAAGAGTGTACATTTCTCCAAGCTTCGGACCTGGGTAGTTCCTCAATCCATGCACGAACCACCAGATAGCAATAAGCGTCACGACGCCCACCAGAATAACGCTGTTGTAGTTCATCGATGCTACCGTAGTAGGCAGAGCGTATGGGAAGCAGAACATGATGTTGAAGAGAATGATGAAGACGCTTGCAAGGCCATTGATTGCAAAACCAGCTTTGCCCATCCAGAAAGCCCCTGGCGGGATGTAGCGTCGTCCAGAAAGTATGTTGGGTATGAAGCACATGACGTAGGATGTGGTACTAAGGATGACGAACGAGCCCGCAAGATCACTGAAAGCGGTCTTGCTGCCAAGTGTGATTGCGCCGAGGGCGTTAGTCAAGAGGCCTGTGAGGAGGGTGGCCGGAATGGGACAGCTGAGAGTTTCGTTGACGCGTCCGAAGAAGTGGGGAAAGGGAGTAGCATTATCACGAGCAAGAGCCCAGAATGTGCGTCCAACCTGTATCGTTTATGAATCAGTACTCGAGGAAGTGAAATTGGGATTTTTGCTCGGAAAGGACGTACAGTAAGGAATGTGCCAATCAGACACGGTGTAAGGGATAGGAAGATGATGAAAAGCAACCCAAAAGTCGCGCCGTTGCTTCCGGTGGCTTGAGAATAGACTGCGGCGAGAGGGAAGGACCCAGGACTGTTCTGCACGGCCGTAATGTCACTGATACCGTAAAGCAGTGCGATGGCGTAGAGGAAGGCAGCTGTGAGAATAGTCCGTCAGCATTTGGAATAAGCCCTTACAGGGGTTAGAAACACGTACTTAGCACCCCTAGGCCCAGTTGTGCTGCAATCGCTCTTGGCAAGTCCCTCTTGGGATTTGGCAACTCTTCGGCCATATGGGTGACTGCGTCAGGTGTGCCGATGGTAAATGCTCCGTTCAGCACGCCTGTGAGAAAGGCCACTCCGCTGCTCCATCCAGTCTCGTTATCCCAATTTGTCCAGACGAAAGAGTGGCTCGCATGATGCTTCGGCATGGCTGCAAGAACGATGATGGTGGCTAAGCCTCCGACTAGCACCACAAAAAGTCCGAATTGCTCTATGATTGGGAGGAATCGGTTGAAAAAGACCGTTACTCCAATGCAGATCCAGATGATTATCGTGAGAGTGACGAAAATGTGCCATGGGTGGATGGTATAGTTGGGGTGGTAGATGGCATACATCTGGACAACAAGCTCAGACATGATGTAGACGATGGAGGCGAGGTCGAAGAGCCAGCCGAAGAAGTTGATGAAACCAGTGAAAAAGCCCATTCCACGACCGTGACGTGGACCTGCAGCTACGGAGGACCAGTGATAGACACCGCCGGCAGATGGTATGGAAGAGGCGAGCTATAAGAAATGAGCTGTCAGTAGGAGGACAAGGTTAAACATGCCTTCGCTAACGCACCTCTGCCAGGGACGCTCCGATGAAGGCATAGTAGAAGCCGGCGACCAGAAGCTCGTAAAGGACGCCTGGTGGGCCACCATTATCTGCAAGCCATCAGTATGTCCTTAAATGTCACCCATTGCGCGCAGCATACAGATAGCAATGGTCAAAGATGTCCCCAGCGCCACCCATGCATTGTCCACGCTCAACGCCAGGCCGCATATACTCAGAAATCCATAGCCACGCTGCAGCTGATCCGGATGTCCAGAAGCATTAACTATCTGACCATCAAGAGTGATTGCAATATCTTCACTGGTCCCAAAGTCATCGGTCGGTTGTTTCTCACTGAGAGGCTCTTTTCGAATATCGTCCGCTGCCATCTTGTACGTTTAGGCCTTTCCCTATCCAGATTCCAAACAGTTAGACGCGTAGCGGCGCGCGAACTTGTCGAGTTGGTGAGGTCGAAAGGGAGTTGGGGATGGTATATAAAGCTGGGGAAGAGCCAGGACACGTCGCAGCCCCATGACCCTGTAAATATTCTGGACATTCATTGTGATTTAGTCGATTGGCGTACCAAATCCGATGCACCTGCGGTTTTTGGATGGGGTCGATATGAAGATTGGGGTGACAGCAGGCCTGGCTTATCGCTGCGTCGTGGTTGAAATGAGCAGTGATTGGTCGAAGATAGACGACAAAGCCATGCCAATTTTAGGTCGGTTTGCCCCTAACAAAACGTGGCCCGCCCCGGTCAAGGTTTCCCCCCTCCCGATCCGCACGCTCCATTCCACACCTTGATGATAGGGCCTCTAGTACCTTACATAAGGCCCAAACGTAAGGGTCCCACACGTGGGATGAGGTAGCTGACAATTCTTTATCTGCGACACGAGTCTGACTGAGCTTTGCTAGGGGTCACGATAGCAGCGTCACGTGGTGGAGGACTCGTGGGAAGGCCCGCCGACAACGACCGTCTTTTTGAGCCAGTTTTCGGCGTCGTTCCCACACCCTCGTTTAGAGCGTTCTCTCTCGCCGCCTTTCTCTCGCGCGGCTGCACCTGGCTTTAGCGCGCGCATTACCCTCGATATTTTGTAAAGCCCCACCCGTTCCAAACAACAGCACTCCTCCTCTCATTTTATTCACTGAGAGCCTAAACGGGCTCTTTTCGCCTTTTGACAGCTTCCAGGATCCTATTTAAGGGCCGCGTACGTCCTCTCCCTATCGAAGATGACTCTCTGCAGCATCTCTCAACTCCAAGCAAAAACACTTTACGGCGTCCGCAGTCTCACGTCTATCCACCTCTCCAACCATCATTGCTGCGGTGCGTTGCCCCCTTTCTCCAGTTACCATCCTCTCTTGTGGACCATATCCCGTTCCTCTATACCTCGTTATGCAATAAATTGGTCAGTGACGGCCGTCGGTGGCGGTGGCGGTGGCGGTGGCGGTGGCGGCGGCGTCGAGATCAAGCCGTTGTTACAAGTAGAAGCTCCCGCTAGAGAGGATGAGATTAGGTGACTGGGATGGTTTACTCCTAACTGGAAAGACGCGATAATTGACGCTATTCATGTCGCTAAACGATATTAGCGAAAGTGAATATCCAATCCGTTCTAACCCTCTATTAGACGCTGACACGCTTACCCCACAGGAATTGCGATGTAGTGGGCGTGGACTACAAGGAGCATCTGTTGCGGGGAGACCAGGCCGTTTATATGGTCGACTACGCCCTCTTCTTACAGCCTTCCGCGAATGAAGAATCCTCAATCCGGGATCTTCTCCGGTCCCAGTCTGCCGAGGAACGAAGCATAAATCAGACACACCACGAGCCGATTCGCTATCGGCCTATTGCAGTCAGCGTAGAGGTAAAAGTTCCCTAAGCAGGGAACAACGATGCGAAAGTCCAACTTGGGATTTGGGTTACAGCGCAGATCAAAAGGTTGAATGACTTATGCGTGTCGGGAGATGGGAACGCTCTTAAGGGAGTCATTTTCCCATTGTTGAGTGTTGAGGGGCATGACTTATCAGATCATCGCGAAGAGATTGTGAGTTTCATTTCATATTTCTTAAGGTGCGCATAGGGACTTTTGGGACACCTAGCTAAAATCTCTTGCGTACCTAGATCATCCTTGGTTATCCTATCATTGGTGATACGTCGTCGATCTGGGGTACATATAAGATCGTCCATGCGTTACGACTCGCCGATTGGAGCTTGACAAAATGTAAGCATTGCTTGAACGCAAATGTTTTGCGCAGCGGGTAGGGAGATGTTACCTGAAGAATTGCGCACCTATCTACCTGAGAAGAGGATACCTATGCATGTACACTCGGTGCTGCCTGAGCCAGCCTTGCCGCCTGAGGCTGCCTTGCTGCCTAGGACCTGCCCAGCTTAACCTTTACGAACCGGGTGAGTACAATCAGCAGGTCTGACAGAAAGCTAGGAAATAGGAGAGCCAATGCCAACGCAGTTAAGTGGATACGAGCAACAGAAACTGGGGTCCAAAATAATTACTCCCCAGGCTGATGCCTGAACTAGGTAGGCCAAATTGTACCCTTGAACATCTCACCGAGGTTATATGGAGCGATTGGCTGTGCATCAGCAGATGGATTGCAACGCAACGCCTGACGCTTCTTGGCCAGCTGTCGGTGGCTCTGTGATTCGCAGGAATGCGGCATGGCTTAGGGCTGAATGCTTGGCGTACCGGAGATGCAAAGAATCATGTCACTCGTTCTCAACGCTACCCCACTCTAGCTGAACCTGCAAGAGCTTGGCGAAATTGAAGGTAAGGAGAGAGAATAGCAGTGCGAGTGTATATGTTTTGTGCGGGCCGTGGGAAGGTAGAGAGCAATTCCCTCATCCGTTCTTCAGCCTTGTTGTACAGTGTTCGGCAGACATAGTATATCAGTCAAGTTGAAGAGTCAAAATCGGTCTGCAGCGTGAGCTTTACTTAACGACAGTTAGGCACAGGCCAGCCTTGACTTCGTTTGCTCCCCCTGACAATCACCCGTCCACCATTGGTGTCCACTTTTTGCCTTTTCGCAGCTATGCTCGACTGGCGCCTGTGGTCGTTTTATACCATCGCCATCGGACGGCTTTCTGCCACGAGCCATGTTGACGACTGCAATCCCGCAACCACCAATGGCGTTCCCTTCGAGCGGGCCAATTTCTCGCAGCTCCTCGCTGTCAACCCAAACTACTTTGGCAATGCCCCCAATTCCAACCTCGATCCTGTTTTCCCTCTCGCAAACAACATAAGCTATGAGGAGTTGAAGTGCGTCGGTTTCAATTCGGTGCTAAACCACCTTTCGGCGACCGTTGAAGTGAAACTTCCCTTTGGATTCGATGGCGGCCTCTGTACTAATGGCTCTTACGAATACGTGCGGTTCTGGGTGGATTATGGTAGTGGATGGAGCAACATCGGCTATGTGTCTGTCAATACCCATGATATTCTCAACGGAACGGATTGCAAAAAGGCTCCGGATTTACCTCTCTTCTACACCCTTAGCCTGGCATTTACTCCCGAGTCCAAGAATTGCTCGAATCCGGTTCTTCCTAATATTCGTACGGTGCTCTCGTGGAACGAGATACCGTCGGCTACAGATCCGAATTGGGAACCAGTGTGGGGAAATCACTTCGACCAGCATATTCAGTCCGCCTTGAACCATTCTTCAGTTCTAACGCTTCAGGAAGCGGCGGTCCACTACCCTGGTGACTTCATAGACGACAACATCTGTAATTACCCGAAGAAGAACGAGCTATTTAAGAGCACAGCCAGGGGCCGTTCTAGCGCATCACCGTTGGCGAATAACCAAAAACCACTTCACAGCGACCCGCACCTAACGGCTGGCGATACAAGCTGGGAAGAGCTCACGTGCCTCGGTTTGGACTATAGTCTGAACAGCCTCGTCGCCACAGTCAAGGTCAAGAAATCACAGGGCTTCGGCACGGATCCCTGCCACAACGGAAGCACGGAATACGTTTCCTTCTGGGCGGACTGGAACAATACCTGCAACTACACGTTCCTTGGCACACAGAAAATCAATGTACACAACTTCGATAAGCTCCCTGCCGATGGATTATCGTATACAGCTATCATGCCTGTTGACACAAACTCAGCGCGCAGCTTTTGCAACAAGACCAAGATTGCCCGCGTCCGTGCTGCGCTGTCATGGGATGTACCGCCGCCCGAGCCTCCCGCTCTTCCGATGTACGGAAACTTCCTAGAGACACATGTTCAGCTCCAGCCTTATACGACGCCTCCCGGAACAGGTGGAGATATAGAGGTTGTTGGGGACGTATTCATCAGCCAAATTGACACGTCTGACACTGGCATGACATTGCCAGGTGCTCATTACGCGTTTCAATTCGGAGTTCAAACAGATCGCTCACTTAATACTCGAACATGTCCATTTGGTGGCTGGATAAGGATCAACTCGCTCAGCGACCCACCTCCCAATACCGTGTACCGCATCATGGCTCGCTCAGCCCCGTTCAAGCCTGGCGATAGTGGGACACCCTTGGCGGATCCCGTGAGTGTGGCTATTGCTACCGCTGTTCCACCCGCAAGCCCAACAGGTATAAATAGAGCCAGCATCGATGGCTACTTCGACTACCTTCCGCGGAGCCAGAATTTCTGGGGTGATCTCGCGTCCTGGACGCCAAAATTCGACGGTCTCTGGCAAATCCGTCTGGAGACAGCGACCAAAGTCGGTCATAACCACATCGCCTACACTCCCTGGTACAACATCCTCGTCAACAACGAACCGGTGTTGGGCGATCTTAAATTCACTACTGGATCAACCTGCAGCGAGCTCTTTGTCGGCCAGGAACTGGAAGGCGTATTCTACGCTACGATGAACACGCCGGAATTCTTCGATGAGTATGATCTTAACGTATTTCCGACAGGACTAATTCCTAGCCCGGTAAAGCCGTCGTTTGGGACATCTGTTGTACCGCCAGATAACCCCATCAACATGAACCCAATCGCGCCGTGGACGTTGGATACAACCAATGGAACAGCGTGTGGCTATATTGTCCAACTCCATGCGCGAGCTCTCACAGTCCACAACAGCGACCCTGGTTCCCCCATCGAATTATATCTCGATCGTGGATTCTGCTTGCGTAAGCCAACATAGTCACTCTAGCAGTAGGGAATCATGGTTGAAACGGTGAAGCCTTTGTTTTTCCATTGCCATCTTTAATCGGAATGCGGGCTGGAAGATTAGGCATTTGTTAGGGTCGAGATTGCTAGCTGTTTCTGGAATTTGTCAAATGCGAGCCCTTTGAATCATTGTACTCAGGTTAATGCGTGTAGCCAGGGACGATGACACAAAATCGTGACTCAGGCATGCGCTAAGGTAGTAAAGAAGAGGCTTCATCGCCACGTTAGCAGTGTCATACTTCCAAATCCCACCAAGTATCGTAAAACAAATCGAGGCCACGCACGCCACAAAACTTGGCCCAAATTCATGGCATTCCTTAGTGTTCCAAACGAGATCTTAATCCAGGTAATCCATTATCTCGACCATGAACGAGAATCAACGCCGTCAGCCGCGTCAATCGACAACTCTACAATCTAGGAGCAGACATCGATGTCAAAGTACAGGAAAGCACACCGGCGCGCCCAGCATGGATGAGCAATGTGAAGGGTACGATGTCCGCATTGCCACGAACTTCAGTTGACCTCGGCGTCGTTGATTGTCCGGGACGGTTCGGAAGGCGGACTCGACAGCTTATAGGAGGGAAGGCGATTTCGTGTGCGGGAACGCTTATGACCTATCCATACTGCGGCTGTTATGGGTATTACTCAAAGTATTCCACGGTAATGATCGTACACTCGCTGGCGCCAATAGGTCTTCTTCTTTCAGTGTTACCGCATTAAGACCGGGTCAGACAGGCTAATAGGAAAGATCTGAAGCTCTAGATGCCCTCGGCCAATGGATGTTAGTTTCTGGTGCTCGGCCTTTAACTGACGATCGAAACGGGCCTATTCCTCAGGCTCCATCTACTCACGTAGATTGCAAGAATCTCTCCGCTAGACTCTATCGGCGTGGGCGTGTTGCACATATGCAGCTCCTCATCCGGGTACCGTGCCTGCTAATTCACTTTTAGGGTGAGATCTTTCTGTGTAGTGACTGCGGCTGTCAATCCTGCCGCGTCAGGAAGAAAGTCACAAGCTATTATCTGAAGGTAGCGAGGCAGGCCAAGGTACAACCAAAGCTCGGGCTTATCGTTGGTGGGATGGCCACCAAAGATAAGCCACTTGGGCCGGCGTACGGTGGGGTGTTGGGTGGCATACCGTGGTTTAGGCCCCGAATGGTTCTGATCTTCAGCTTTCAGTTTAGGTCTTCAGAGGCCGCCTGCGATTAGCTGTCATAGCATATTCTACCATTGTCTATCTATCCTGTCATTTAAGTGTGTCTGCTCTTGCCTGCTTCCCCGTTTAGTTAGGCCACCTCTCAAAAGGCGCACGATTGCCCAAGCAATGCTTTATGGACTGGAGCTTTCATGAGGATTCCTCAAAGAAGTCGCATGAGGCTGGCTGCTTACGCTGCTATCTTGCAGACCATTTCTTCCAATAAGTCTCTCTTGTCTGCGGTGTTCGAATCAACTCCACTGGAGTTTGGCCTTTCATGTTCTTTTTGGAGAGATCGGCACCTCTCTCTACCAGGAGATCCGCGACTGCCATATTACCATGTTCGACCGCCAGATGTAATGGGGTCATTCCGCTGTCATTTTCCTCGTTCATATGAGTGGACTTACTCTTAAGGAGCAGCTTCATGATTTCCGCATCCCCAGATCTCGCCGCTATGTGCAACACTTTCGGCCGGACTTGGACCCCCCAGTTCAGGAGGTCAACGACCGCATCTCGCTTTTTCAAGTCCACAGCAAGTTCCAAAACTGTCCTGCCGTCGTTGTCCTCAACTTCTGGTGCAGCATTCTCTAGGAGAAGTTGAAAAACGTCTCTGTTGTCGTCGCCTTGGATTGCGAGGTGCAGTGGTGTCTTTCCATTTTGGTCTCTGACATTAATAGGAGCCCCATCCTGCAGGTGGATTTTGATTGCCGTAACACTTGCAGACATTGTCACTCTATGCAGCGGGGTCATCTCTTCCTTGTCTTCCAGTCCCCTCATGTCCCTATACTTGTCTTTACCGTAGGCCTCCAGTAGCTCTTGGATCACCTCAGGGTCAAGAGCACAGTGGAGAGGCTTCCTTCCAAGGTTATCCCTCGCATGGATGTTCGCCCCATTCTTCAACAAGACTTTCACAACCTCTTGGTCTTTACAACAATGAAGAGGAGTCATGCCATCCTCATCCCGCGCATTGACATCCACCCTGCTTTCCAAAAGGAACTTTACGAATTCGAGTCGATCCGATACTTTGACATAAGCGCCGTTCACAGTATGATGCAAAGGAGTTTTGCCAGTCTGATCTCGTACCTCTATCATCGATGGAATGTCTGTCGATGCAGATGCCAAGATCATTTTAGCTGCATGCAACGTGCAATATTTTGCTGCCACATGAAATGGGAGCATGCCACTCGCGTCACTGGCCAGCAAATTCGCCCTTCGACCTAGCTGTCGTGCCTCGGGCAGTAACGCTTTCAGAGCCTCAACGCATCCTGATCTTGCTGCGAAGTGTAGCGGGCTTCGTCCCTCACGATCTGTTGCATCTAGTGCGGCGCCGGCTTCCAGAAAGCGATCTACGACTTCTCGAACCTTCCTTGTGGTCCGCCTCTGACCGCATATTGCATGCAGGGGTGTTAATCCAGACCCTTCTCTGACTCTTGGTTTTGCTTGCCAGTCAAGCAGGAGCAACACGACATCCACCGAACCAGCGAGAGCAGCAATGTGAAGTGGCGTTTGCTCAAAATTGTCTCTGGCTTCGATATCTGCACCTTTCTCGCACAAAATGGACGCCAAATTCTTGTCTCTGCTTCGAACAGCTATGTGCAGGGCAGTCTTGCCATCAACACTCTTCGCATCCATGCTCGCACCGTATTGTACCAGAATGTCGATCGAGCTTTTGATTCCTGCCTTGGCAGCGCAATGGAGAGGAGTCTGTCCGAGAACATTCTGGCAATTCGGATCAAGGTTTCGCCTGAGCAGAGCTCGAAGACAGTTACCCTCATCTTCCGGATTTTCCGTTATTTGCTGTGCAGCATAGTGAAGGGCTGACCATCCAAGAATATCTCGATGCTCGACATTCAAGGACAAATCGCTAGCCTCCCTCAAATGCTGGTGCAGCTTTTCGAGATCGTTGCTAGCGACATCGTGGAACAACTCGCTCCAGGCCCAGAACTGATCATGTAATGGCTCCTGGTGTATTCTTCTGGCACCTGATTGCTTCTGAGAACTAGAAGAGGGAGCTTTGCTTAAAGTCTGCACCTCTCGCGCATCCCTCTGTAAGCGGTAAAGAGCAGCAAGACTGCGCAGTAGGTTCCGATCTCCGCGCTTGATCTCGCTTTCCATCGAATTTCTAAATCGCTTAATCTCCCCGATGGCGTCCTTGTCTGCCCTAATCTCATATGTCTCTTCCGCATGCGCAAGAAGAGTGAAGAACTCCGCCGAGACAGCTGAGGCTTTTGCCAGTATCTCACTGGTCGCACCAAAAGATCTGCATGTTTGGAGAAGATCTACGTAGACTTCTGCAGCGGCCTTCCAGTTTTGCTGCTTTTCGAAAGATCGTGCGACTTGAAGGGCACTGTCAATGATAGCAATGGGCCTGGGAAGCTTACCAGCCATGCTCAAAGGTGGAACGATAATCATGTATGCTTCCTCTAGATTGCAGAGCTTGGAGGCTTCAACTTCTTCAGCGAGTGACTGAAGGGACGAATTGACCAGGTTGACGGAGTCATGCAACCAACCAGGGAGAATCTCCCACTGCGAGCATCTCAAGTCGAAGCTTGTGCTTCCCTTGACTTCGGCTATAGCTTCGGAGACCCAACACATGAAGACAGTGAGGAGATGCCATGCACACATCCTATGCACAGATATATCAGAGCCCCGAAGCACAGAGAGCGACTCTACATCATTTCCGTTGCCTTGGCCGTATTTCATCGCGGTACCCAAGCCAAATTCCCTAAGGATGGTAGCATCTTGGTTTTCAATTTCGATGATCTCGGGCCAGCCAGGCCTGCTTGGGAAGCAGCGCGGTTGCGGACCAGATTGCAGCTTACTTCCTCGGAACACCCACCAAGCGCAATCCCGTTCCAAATGGGAGCTCTTGGGTCCTAATATCCATATATTCATCGCGTGGTAACCCCCAGGAGCCTGGTGAAGAGCCCGCTCCGCAAGCGACAGCTCATAAGCCCAAAGCGACAATGCTGCCTCGATTTGGGAAGCGTTTGCTCTCCATGAGCCGTTTTCATTCAACACCTGCAAGTACACAGTCTCCTTGGCTTCTCCAACCTGGATGCCCCACACGAAATTCGTTCTCGTTTGCACCGACGATGTGAACAGGGCTTCATTGGAAACATGATTCATCACGGCCTCAATCGCACAAACAAGCGAGGATGCCACCTCCTCAACCGGACTTTTCCATCCAGTCAAATGGTCTAGTCGTTGCCGGACTCCAAGAACTGCTTCCGCAGTATTCGGTTGTGTTATTTCTTTGACCATGATGCTTTCAGCCTTATGACCTGCTGACGAAGCACTTGGACCTGTGGTGTCTTGGTGAATCGTGCCACTCATCATGTCAGATATGCATGAATCAACAATGAACCACTCAAAGCGATCGGTGTCAGTCCCGTACCATGCTCGAGGCCTTCTCCGGGTCCAGAGAACTCGCTCGTGTAGGAACTTCGAGAGCGCATACGGCGCCCCTTGTGTAGATCTCATAGCCTTGCCAAGAGAGGTCAATGGAATGGCAATTTTCGAAGTATGGTCTGTTCTGTTGCGCGGCTCGTAGAGCCTATCTCGTGTCGCTAGCCAGTCCAATTCATATCCTTCAGGTAACTTCTGATTGAAAGGCTGTTTAGAAAGATCGCGTCTCACCCAACTCCTGATAGCCGTCATTGTGACTGACAGGATGAGCTGGAAAATAATGGCTAGCCAGTGCATCTGCCGGAAACCAACAAACTGGACTACATAGCTTACGAGGCTTAGAAGGACGCCGCCTGTAGTGATAAGGTTGATGGAGAACATTTGTAAAGTGAAATCTTCAAGAACCGCATTGTCAATCTCCTCCCTATCCGGTTGAAAATAAGCCTGTCGGGTTGAGGAGACGATCGAGCGCCTCCCTTCCGCGGCGAAGATCGCATAGGACTCGAAGTTCTGATCTGAGACAACACTCTTCTTTTGAAGCCAAAGGAGCTTCACACGTTGCGGATTTTGCAGATTGTACCATACAATCTTTGCACTCTTCTCCACCACCGCTGAACAGACGAACATCCCTGCAGTAAGCCCCACAGTGCCAGCGAGAACCAGAGGGAAAGCTGACTGGGTAACAGGTTCTCCTTCCTTCAGTAGCTTCCAGCGATATGTTATAAATGCGTCAAGGAGTAGAACGACCGTTTGAAGGACGATAGCTATGGCGCTAAAGAGAATAACTTCTGCGGAATTGCGATAGGGCGGATGATTTAGAGAAATATTCGGGGCAGTGAGGGAGTTTAGCTCCAGTTGCTTCGAGTAAGGGAGATTATTTCGTCTCTTCTCTTCATCTTGATTCTTCTTAATGCTCGTGTCCGGGCTGCATGGTTCCCCAATTGCTTTCTCGTCTGTGGGAGATGCCTTTGAGCTGGCAGCTGCCTGAGCATCCTGACCCTTGACCTTAACAAACTCACATTCCTCCTTGAGATAGATGCCCCAATCCTGCGACTTCGGTGGTCTCTTGCAATCCTCGTCAAAAACCACAAGCAGCTCGGCAATTTTGGGTTCTCCTGTTACACGAACAAGCGACTCGCCATTCCACAACTCGCACACTTCCTTTGAAGTCGAGGACATTAACTCTCTCTCAACCTCTGCCCTTGGCTCACGTGCGTGGCCAATAAAGGAACGCAGTCCATACGGCCCTCCGACACGAATCGCACCGACCATGGCAGTAATCACTCCTAGCGGTCCAATTGCGAAAAGAATACTGTCAGCCCAAGTAAGGGACTGCGACAGGAATTGCGTCGTGACCTCGGCGCCGAAGAGGGCAAGTAGCGGCCCGAGGTCCGTGAAAAGATTGTTAGAGAAGTCATCGCCATTGAAGGAGGACTGAGATGAATTCGCCATGGGAGTGGCAGCGACGGCTGCTGGCCAACATCACGGGACAGACTGAGGGTCTTATCTAGATAAGCCCGATTCGAACAGAGCCTCTCCGGTAGAGCAAGCTTCTGACACCAAAATCGTCAATGACATTAAAGGCTCAGGATAGCCTTCTTCGACCATTGCGCTGCATCAGGTAGGTCATTTATCGTCTTTTGTGCAGCACGCTGACAGCCCCGGGAAATGTGAAGACGTCCAATG
>Ga0335072_10001090_pt1 | contig 45992 bp, 52 predicted proteins | sample Lox_Sample_21_FD_206725 | JGI IMG/M metagenome (GOLD analysis project Ga0335072, IMG submission 206725) | Soil microbial communities from Loxahatchee National Wildlife Refuge, Florida, United States - Lox_Sample_2.1 | ecosystem: Environmental > Terrestrial > Soil > Wetlands | place: USA... | reverse complement strand
GTACAATGGGGTGTAGGAAGTGAAGACACGCTAGCGATGAGCACCACTTTTGATTCAAATGCCTGTATCTCATCAACCACACGTCCAATTCGGCTATAAAATAGACCAAATTAAAGTACATTCAATACTTTGTCGAGCCCCCCTTGTTTTTCAACATTTCATTCATCCTCTTAGGCATACTTTCCATCAATCCGTCCAGTATTTCTTCCTCCAATTTGGCCCATTCTTGTTGCAGCGCTATTTCCATTTCCTCTATACTTCTGATCCTATGCTTCCGTGCAGAGATTCTATCCTTCAATCGCTTCCAGAGATTCTCAATTGGAGAGAGATCGGGTGATTGAGGCGGCCATTCTAGTCTCTGGACCTTATGGGAGTTCTTATACGCCGCGGGGATAGGAGCAAAGTGGTATTTAGCCCCATCCTCCTGCATGACCACTTCCTTTCCATATTTCCTTCTCATTTTCTTGTAGAAGGGTACAAAATGTGGTTTTAGGATTTCCTCTGTATACCGTCTTTGATTCATCCGAGCCCCTTTCGGCAGGATCACAAGAGGACCCAAATTGGTGTCCATAAAACATCCCCAGACTCCTACACTTGTCCTGCCACTCTTGAAAGAAGGTTTTAGGTTCTTTTCAAGATATTCTTCTCCCGGAGCACGTGTAATCCACCAATTTCTACCATCATGACCAACCTCAAAGGTTGCCTCGTCAGACCAGCATACTCTTCTCCAATTTCTGTGTGTCTCGGCCTTCCCGAATATGACTCGCCGACGTTTGTGGACCTTGGATAGGTAGGGTTTCCGACGTGCACGTCTTCGAGCTTTGCCGTGCTTCTTTAGAACCTTACGTACCGTGGTCTTGGATAGCTGTATGCCCGATTTGGAAGGCGTGGAAAGTGCCAGAAGTGTAGCCCTGGTATCTTTGGAAGCCGCTCGTAAAAGCCGTCGTTCGGCCTTGGGAGTAACCTTCGGTGGCCTACCTGGCCGTGGGGCACTAGAAAACCGGTCCTGGCCTGTCTTTCTCTTTTCTCGTCGTATGATCCCTGCTACCGTCGCTTTGGTAAGGTCTGTACGCCGCCCAATCTCGCTATACGTCTTCCCTGCTTTATACCAGGTCCACACCTCTGCACGCTTCTCTTTGGTGGTCTCTCGACGTGAAGTAATTGGTTCGGAAGGCATATCTATAGAGATAGGGGAGAATATGAATTTTTGGAAGAAATATTCGATGTGGGGTGGGGGGGGTGTGCGGAAGCCTTTCTAGTTCCCGCGACTAAAATCGTGTCTTGACTTCCTACACCCGATTGTACAAAAAACAACCCTGTGTGCGCCAAAGCCGCACCGCCAAGCCACATGCCAAGACATGACTTTGTAACACTACCACTACCACCTCTAGTACCTACGCTACTATACGTAATCTAGAGAGAGAAAAAAAAGTTAGGTCATGCCAGGGATCGCACCTGGGTTGTCGGAATATTGAAACTCAAAACTAGAGAATATTAGAGTTGGTTAAAATCACGAAAGTCCACGTACTCCGAAGTGATAACTGCTACACTCCATGACCCTATTTGGTAGTAGAATTGTACTAGTTAGTATATATTGTAAACGCCTCCCAAATCTTTCTCATTTGGCTGTCGAACCGGAAATATCCCAATTTCAATGCTAATTGTTACGGCAGCGTGAAGAATGGATTCGATTCAGCTATTCTAACGAAGATACCAAGGATGGAGAAGAAGAAAGGGCTGGGTCGTCGACAGGCGACTAAATGTGGTGCCAAGCGCCAAGCGCCCACCTGTCCCGGTGGCCACGCCACAACACTGAGTTATCGTGCATGTAAGGCCGTTTTAAACGCGCATTTTGCATAGTAGTGTGAAGGGGTCGGGTCGTGGAGGACAACATCAACAACAACAACAACAACAACAACAACGACCAGCCCAGGAGGACAGAGGGGACTTTGCCGTACACGATAGCGTGTACGGTAAAGTCCAGGCCGAGCCCAACGTGAATCCTAGCGACCAAGAGGGGGAGGGACATGGAAGAGAAAGATGCTTGTGGGTTGCCCAAGCTGGGCTGGCTAGCTACCTATGTAGGCTATGTACCTTGTCTGCCCACCTGTCTGTACTAGGGGGTGACATCCACCCCACCACAGTAGATAGGCATGCAACGGAAGGGAATGAGGGGATTTGGGCAAAGTAGAGCATAGTGCGAATCACTAGCCCTCTTAGCGAAGTGATTGCGTGTCCGTGAAGGGTGACTAGGAGTCTATTCAACTATCTGGTGCCTATGCTACAAGACAAACGAACTGAAGAAGGAGAGAAGGGAAGAAGGGGCCAACAGGCCAAGTCAAATAGGCCGAGAAGAAAAGGGGCTCGTAAACACTCGCGGTACGGGCGCGTCCGGTACTGCGGGTGTTCCACCGGCTCCACCCTTCCCAGTCCCGCCGTGTTAGTTCAATAGTCCCAATTCTATCGACTCCACCCTGCCAAGCCCGCCGTGTTAGTTCAATAGTTCCCAACGGCGTTCGGGGGACTCGGGACGGTGGGGTCGATGGTGGTGAGGCTCTCGGTGCGGCTCTTGGTGTGTGGCGCGGGCTTGGCGGCTGGACGTTGCCTCAGGCACTGGCCGGAGGCTTCAGCGGGCGCCAGCCCGTCACAGTGTGACATCAGGCGTGCCGACAGGCGTGCGAGCAGAGCAACTTCCCAGGGCCCTCGAGATAGCCGCTGTAGATCCGTTGGTGTCGCCGACGTAGGACTCTTCAGTTCAAGAGCCATTTGGCATCGCAGTGCGGCGTCACCTATGAGCATATTTAGGCGCTGCTTTTTCTTCCATCTGATAAGCCTTTTGGGGACCCTGGCTTGCTGGGGTGTTGAGCGTGGAATGTCGCAACCAAACTCGCCATAACCAGGCAGGACTTTCTTCCCAGTGTCTCCAATCTGGGGCGTATCCTTTCCATGCTACTTTGTATCGTAGTCTTTCTTCTTCCCAAAGAGTTTCGAGTCCATGATTTCCTCAACCTCCGACTCCTGCTCCTCGGTATTTCGTCTCTTTATCATTTCAGCCGGTGGTGGTTGGCGTTGCTCGGCTTGTCCCGGTATAGGATCGCTTGCGGAAGGGTGTAGGAGGGAGGTATGAAATACATTGTGAATGCGCATAGCGTCTGGAAGCTTTACCCTATACGCTCGGGGGTTGATGATCTCAGTAATGGGATAAGGTCCTATGTTCTTTGCGTCGAGCTTCTTCGACGGCCTTTCTGTCGCTATATTTCTCGCGTCTACCCAGACTAATCTCCAACCCGATAGGCTGGGGAGGGCGCGCGTATGCTGTATTTTTCGTAGCGAGTTTGCGCGAAGGTCATTTGTTCTCGGAGATACGAGTGTAGTTGTTCCATTTGAGCCGCAAACTCATCGGCATCCTTAGCATCTAATCGCTGTTTGGAAGGCATCGGAGGCGGATTGGTGCGAGGCTCTACACCGAATCGAGGGTGTGCACCACTGTTTGCGTAGAACGGGGTTGCCTCAGTGGTCTCAGAGGTGTGATTATTGACGGCGAATTCGGCTGCTGGTAGCCAGTTTAACCCAATCCGTCTGCAGGAAGTTAGTGAAGGCGCGTAGATAATGTTCCATAATTTGGTTCGAGTTCTCAGACTGCCCATCTGCCTCCGGGTGAAAGGCAGAGGACAACTGTCATTGGATTCCGAGCCTCTCACATAACCTCTTCCAGAAAACTGAGATAAGCTGAGTACCCCTGCCAGAGGCGACGGTGTCGGGGAGACGTGGTGTTTTGAAGACGTGGCGATAGAAAGCTTTGCAGTTGTAATCGCGTCAATTGAGTCGATGGCGATGTAGTGGCGAAGTTTCGTTAGTCAGCAGATGACAGTCATGATATTCTTAACTTCCATATTGTCTAAATGGCTGGCAGGCAGTTCGACCACAAAATCGACAACGATATCCTCCTATGGGCGCTCTGGAACTCTCAGTTGCTGAAGCCCACCGGTATACGCGTTACGGAAAGCTTTGGATCTCTTGCAAGTATGGCAGTTGTTGGCATACCTCGCAACGAGGCCTGCCATACCTGGCCAGTAGTAGTGTCGCTGAAGAATTTCATAAGTCTTCTCTCTACCCGGGTGGCCCGCGGCAGGGAGGTCGTGGTGGTGTTGAACAATTGTCAGATGCAGTTGTGGGGTCGTTAGGAATCCATAGCTTTCCTCTTAAAAAGAGGCGGCTCTCTCGCTCTTCGCAGTCTGCAAGGGAGATCCGGTACGCCCTAAGCTCTTTTGCTATGTCGGAGGGAAGTTGCGATCCTTGCGAGCTAGAGCGTCGAGGATACCACGCGTCACTTTACCGTCTTTGTACGCGGAGCTGATAAGCTCTTCAAGATCGGTGGTTTCGGAGGAACTCATAGTCGCGAGCTGGACCACGTTCTCGAGCTTGTTGGCAGGCAGTATACCCTGAGTAAGGTTCTCTGGTTTCAGAAGATCTGCTTCTAGTGTAAAGCGCATTCGTCGTCTTGGTCGCTTGGCTTATCGCCTGGCCGTCGTGTTAGGCTGTCTGGATTCGCGCCTTGCCTGCCAGGGCGATATTCGATCTTGAACTGGAACTCGGAGAGGAACTCGCTCCACCTAGCCTGACGCCGGTTTAGGACCCTAGTTGTCATGAAATACTCGAGAGCGCGGTGGTCCGAATACACTGTCACGGACTTTGCTGGATCGGTGCCGGCCAGCCCGGGTCGCCATTCCTCAAAGGCTTTGACAATGGCTAGTAGTTCCTTATCGTAGATCTTGTAGTTGCATTCCTGAGGATTCATTTTGCGCGAAAAGAACGCAACAGGTCGTAAGACACCAAATTCGTCTAGTTGGGATAATGCACCCGCCACGACATGATCAGAGGCATCTACCTCCACCCAGGTTTCCTTATCTGGGTCGAAGTGTATCAAGATCGGGGCGGTGGTGAAGCGTTCCTTTAAGAAATTGAAAGCATTATGACAAGATAGATCCCACTTAAAGACCACTTTCTCCTTGGTCTTAGTGAGGGCAGTGAGCGGCATGACGATTCTTGAGAACCCTTCGACGAATCGCCTGTAAAAATTGGCGAACCCGAGGAAAGCTAGAATGTCCTTAACTGTCTTAGGCGTGGGCCAGTCGAGGATGGTCTGCACTTTGGCGGGATCCATTCGTATACCCTTGGTGGTGACGATAAGGGCCTGGCCGAGGTACTGTAACCTCTTGGACATGAAATTCGCATTTGTCAAATATCGATGTGCAGGCCAGCCTTTCTGAGTCGTTTCAAGACTTGTATCACATGCTTTTTATGTTCTTCCAGGGTGTCACCGTAGATGAGGATGTCATCTAGGTAAGCTGTACAGAAATCGTCCAATAGTTCCTGCAGAGCTTCGTTGATAAATCCTTGAAATGTAGACGGGGGCATTACACAATCTAAAAGGTATAACGAGGTATTCGAATTGACCATAGCGAGTGCTGAACGCTGTCAGCCATTCGCAGCCATCCTTAACCCTCAGGCGGCTGAAGGCCGCAATAACGTCCAATTTAGTGTGGAATTTGGCCTTGCAGAGGCGGTCCAAGGTTTCCCGTATCAAAGGTATGGGGTATCGATTCTTAACAGTGACAGCATTAAGGGCTCGGTAGTCTACGCAGAATCGCAGCCCCCCTCCCAGGTTTCTTGACAAGTATGACTGGTGAGGCGCACGGAGAGGAGGAGGGTCTTATAAAGCCCTTTGCGAGGTTCTCGTCGATATATTTCTTGGCGGCGGCGAGCTCGTCTCTCGTCATTCCGAAGCTCTTCTTGTGCGGAGGTTGAGCGCCTTCCTGTAGGCGGATTTCATGGTCTTTGTCGGCTTCCGGTTTTGAGAAGACGTCGGCGAAATTCATGAAGGTAAGGAGGAAGCCTTGTAAGTGGGTCGGTCGGCTGTTTCTTACTCATGAACTTTTTAAAGTCCTCTGGATTGGTAGCTGAGTAATTAAGCGCATGGGGTTTATCGTCGTCGTCAATCTGTGAAGCGTCCTTAGGCCAGAAAAGAATGACCTCGCTTAAGTCATCACTCTGTAAGTCCTCGCAAAACTCTCCTAATGAAAACAGTAGAAATGGAAATCCCGTCCACGATAGTGGAATGAGTCGCGCGCTTAGGCTGAGTACCGAGCACTGTGCATGGGATCTTGCAGGGTAGACAGAGGGCACAGATATCCGGCGTGAAAGTCACGGAATAATCACAAAAGTCTGGTTTCACGTGATGCCTCTTCATCCATGGGATACCGAGAATGATGGGGTAGTTAAGCTTCGGGGCAACGTAACAGCAAATTCGCTTATAGTGCTTACCAATAACCAACTCGAATTCGGCTAGATGAGTGATGGAAGAAGATGCGGAGGGGATCAGCGAGTTCAAGAGCACCGGGGGGGTAACGGGGTCAAGGAAAGATGGTATTTCTTTGCGAAAGAGGCGTCGATAAAGGTCGCGGTGGCTCCACAGTCAATGATGCCTTTGACATTGGATGGTTTTGTAGGTGTTGGGGGTGGCGGCAATGGTACAAGGGAGTGTCAAATGATCGTCCTCGTCTACTAGGGAAATGATAGATATTTTCAGGGGGTCCGAACAAGGGGACTTGTCTCGCGCGGGATCTGGGCGCCCTAGATCGCGACTATGACCTAGGGGGACCCGTTACCCTTGTTCTCTTCAACAGGGAGTTCAACAGACTTTTCATTCAAAGAAATGATATTGGCCTTGACGGTATTGGTAGTATTAGATTCGCGCCATTTTCTAAGGGGCCAAGCGGGGTCTGTAGAAGTATGGCCGACCCGTCGGCAAGCAAAGCAACGATCCTCGTCCGCTAGTTGTTTCTTGAGTTCAGTTGTCAGTTTAGGAAGGCCTCGGAACTCTTCCGGGAGTCGATTGCGTGCAGGCGCAGCAGGGTTGGGCGTAGAGGGCGACTGGTTGTTGCTGTTATTGTTCGGTCGTGCACGAGTAGACGATGAGGACGAGGCGGTCGTTCTCGTTGAACTGATAGGTAATTTGGTGACAGCGATCGATCAATTGGTTGATAGAGTCGTATTGTTGACGATTGACTTCCAAGAAATATTGCCTGTTGAGTTTCGTCTTAAGCTCATGAATCTGGTCGGCCGCGGATCGGTTGAAGACCAAAATACAGGCTTCCCAGCGTGCTAGAAAGTCATCGAATGACTCGTTGTCTTTCATCTTAAGTTCATCGTAGGCGGCCCGAGCCTTCTGTGCTCGGTTGCGTTCCCCGTAATGACGGGTTAAGGCTTCAAAAACTCGGTCGACATAAGTGAAAGGATGGACAGTACTGTAGTCAGGGTGACGTGGTTTTAGACGATCAAACGCCGTACCTTTGGTGCGACTGGCTACGTAAACGATAACTGTATTCTCTTCTTGCGGGTTTGCGATGGCACTATCGTAACCCTCAGCTCTTAATTTCTGTTTCGCGCTGCTGACCCACGCATCGAACTCAGTGCGGTCTCCTTCAAACATGGGAGGATCAGGGGCCTTAATGCGTAGACCTTGACTTGGGGTCGTAGTTGAGGCCGGAGTTTGATAGGACCGGGAACGTTGATCGAAGGGACGGCTATCGCGATCAGCGTGTGTGGTAGGTGATTGAGAGCGTGACCGAGATCGGGAGCCTCCCATTCGATCATCATCATGCTGATACCCTCGACCACGGTCTAGAAGTAACATGTTTTTCGTTCTGTTCCTTATGCTTGAGGGCATTTAGCTCCTCCTCTAGCCCCTTGATCTTGTCTTGTTGTGCTTCAACTGGTGTAAAGAGTTGTTCACGTTGTTCTGCGGCCTTTCGAAGCTCTTCTTCACGTCTATTGATAGAGGCATTCCGACGCTCGATCCTCTCGTTCAGCTCGGTGACCTTATCACTAAGCTTGTTGTTCTTGGCTTTCTGAGCAGTGAGATCGTCAGTGTCCTGGGTATTCATTGCGTTAATCTCTTCCTCTCGCTCGGCTAGCTCGTCTTTAGTCTTGTTGAGCTCGTCTTGAGTCTTTCTCAGGTTTCGGTTGGCTCAATTAGCCATATTCAGGATCTCTTCGTTCTTCTGCTCTAGGTCTCGGTATCTAGCATCAACTCTTCTGATCATAGCCCACTAGAGCCTAGGTCTGACCTTTATCTTTTCGCAGAAATCGTCTTCATTCGTAACCTGGACCCATTCTTTCTGTAGCTTTGGGTCCTTTTGTTTCTGGTGCCCTGGATTATCAGGGTCTTCTATGTGGTCGTAAAAACGTGACCAGTCGATGCGTATGGAAGGAGGCAGCGGAAGTTCGTCGACAGAGGACTGAGTGGGTGAATCTGGTGGTGAAACTCCGTTGTCGTCTGGTAAGCGGTCTTGCTCGATGGGTTCGTTCTCGGAGTTTTCCGATGAGGGAGCTCTGCCAGTTACTTGGAGTTTTCGGTAGAGCAGGTAGTTTCTGTTGTGACTGGCCAAATAGTGCTCTGGCTGGCGGTCGGGGCTGGTTTTGCCGGGGACATGCTTCGTGATCTTGTGGTAACGTTGGGGCCTACTTGAGTGCTCATCTTGGCCTACTGTAGGGGTTTCGTGATTCGATGGGATGTCGTGCGAGGGCGTATAAGCTCTCGAGGACGTGGGGGTTCCGTGAATCGTGACAGTCGTAATGACTCGTGATTCGTGCGATTGCAGCCGCGGCTGCGCTCGATCGTGCGCGTGCGCTTCTGAAGGACAGACTACCGTCAAGAGGTCAGAGGGGAGTCCGTAGAAAGCTCTTAGAGGTGTAATCTATTTGATGAACAGGACGAATAGAACTACTATTCGGTGTGTTGCCTGTTGTCTATGTGTGTGTGCGCGCAGGGCAATTCTAAGTACAAGGTAAGGCTTGGCACCTTCAACACTATTATCACAGGCGCAAGGGATAGGTTGGTTTTGAAATTGATGAGATTGCACAAAAGTCTAGCTAATTGCCTGAAGTACTGCGATATTCGGGTCGACGGCGTAGGCTTGGCGCCAAGGCAGGCCGGAAACTGTGACATCCAGCTAGACTACTTCCAAAGGAGGTACGAAGTAATGCGATATGGGCCGCACCGGGGTGTTGTGGTCGGAGACAAGCGGTGTGTATCTTGTAGGTGTTCGTGCCTTAGGGCATGACAGTACATCGCCTCCCGCAATATTAATCGCTGCGAGGAAATCGTGACGACGGAGGCCATTGGTCAAGAAGCCTCGCCTTGATGTCATTATCGTACCGCCCAAAAAGTTCTTCAAATCTTTGCAGGTTCCGCTTCGTTATCGAATCGATTGTCGGTTCAATCGGCACGAACCTGCCATTTGCCCGACGAAGTTCTTTGCATCGCAGACACATTGGGTCCCGCTCAACATAAAGAGGGCGAGTATGTCCAAGCGTCCACTGTGGTGTAGAATCCACATACTCCTGCCGATTGTCGGTACGCAGAGTATCCTTCTGGCATCGTATACACCATGACCGAACGTCGGTGGGAAGATCCAAGGCTTCGCCATCCTTTGAACGTAAGCAGCTTTTCCATGCGTGGGAAATTGGTCTTTCTGGCAACTCCAACGTCCTAACGACTGATCTCACCCACGGAATGTTCTCGTCTTGTGGCTTGAACCATCGTTTCTTCTCTCCGCATTCTTGCGACTTGCAAGTAAGATGACGGGCGATGTATTGGCCAGGACGTTTGACAGCCCATCTACTTGATTGCTCTTCACGTGTCGAACCGCATACCTCGCAACAAATAACAAGTCTTTGCCCGAATCCGCTATGCCAAAGGTCTTGACGTTTGTTCAGCGAAGACCGTCCATCGCTCTCCTCGTCGCTTAGCATTTCATGCTGGTTCTCAATGATCCGATAGATAGTCTCCTTGAGCGAAAGGTGGTTATTAGCAAGTGCTGGAGATGCAATGTGACGTAAAGCCGACACTATGTCTTTAGGAGTGGCAGCCAACTGATCGCGCAGTAGAATATCGCGTTGACCCTGAAACCAATGCAACACTGCCTCAGGGAAGTCGGACGGGTCGCGCCAATCTTCTCCTTCATCTCCCTTTTGCCAGGTTTTGAGTGCCTCAATTGTGAGCTTTCGTAGCTGCTCGTTGCTGTGTGGAGCCGCGTTGAAGTACTCGCTCCAGGCTCCCTCGAGGGATGTAATCGGGCGCGGATCTTGAAGGTCGTTGTCAATCTCTTTTAGAATCCTTTCGTCGATCGCAGCCCGTGCGCACGCCAGGACCAAAGTTCCCATGATGAGCTTTTGCCAACGCTTGTTTGCGTAGTAGTCCGGAGTGCAATTGATACCACCACCTGCCATTTGTACCGCGGCTAAGGTTATTTTATCTTGTCTGGTCAAGGTAGCGCTACCTCGTGGCTCGTAAAATACCCTTTGCGGATGAACTGCGAATAATAGGACTCGTCGAAGCCTAAACATGGTGTCCGCGTTCTCGTAATTCGACTCATAGTCAAGGAAAAGAAATACGCCTTCGAGCCAATCCCAAAGGGGCAAAATAGTGAATTTGAAGGTGGCATCCCTAAGAACCCGATGTTGTAACTTGGAGCCGTAAAGTATAACGACTTTAGCTTCAATGGACTCACAAATTTGGCGGGTGAATGTCTCGTGGCGCTCTATAATGCTTCTCGGGTACTCTTTGAGTCCTTCTGATCGGGGGGACCGTCGATGCAGGTGATCGAAGATCATGGTATGTCCTTTCTGAAAAGCGTTCTCCATAATCATGGCGATGCACCCATTGGTCAGATCTGCCGTTTCACCGTTGCTAATCTTGTCTGAGGTGAACGACGGCTCGTTGAGATAATGAGCGATTGTCGAGCGCAAGGATCCTGACGGTCTGACGAGGTGATCTGCATTCGGATGTTTTTCGAATTCCAGCCAAGTCGCCTGTTCGAGACGCTTAAACTCTTCGAAAGCTACATCGAGATCATGTACGGGTTTACGAAGGTCTGCCGATATGTTAGTGCCCATGGCTCAGTCGCAAATATTAACAAGTAATTACTTACTCTGCATATCGCGAGAATGAAGCTCCGCCAAAAGTGGACGCGCAGAGTAGGCCAGATTCTGGTGATCCGAATCGAGACCGGACTGTGACGGATCCGGGAGGAATAGATTTCCAAGAACGTGGTATTGTCTGTTCGCTTGGAAAGATGATGATGACTGGCTTGTTACGAGTTGTGTGGGTGGAAGAGAGGTGCGAATTTGGCATGTAGGTGGTAATGATGAGTTCGACATTAATGGTGGTCGATTACTTGCTTCTCTGGTATCTGGAGTCCCGAAGAGTCCTTTCTTATCCTTGTCTTGATGGAGGAAACCCGCAGCTCCGGGCTCGCACTCCTGTTCTGTGATTTCTGCATTGGTAGTCCTGCAAGTGTTTTTCGGCTTTGGAAGGGAATATCCTGGGTTACTCTCGGAGCTGTCAGGTTGAGGAACCTTCGATGAAGTAAGCTCATCGTCGTCGAAGTAGCCTTTTTTCGAGCGGCGGCTTACTAAAAATTCAATTTCCAATTAGCTCTAGCTTGATAATAGGCTTTAAGTCGAGCTTACCTTTTAGGCTGCAACGAGACTCGTGATGGTCGTAGTAGCAGTTCGCACAAGCCCCGTTCATAAAGCCATTCGCAACGACACACTGTATGAAAGGCCCCTGGCCTTCAAGGCAGCTTTGACAGGCGTTTAGTGGTGTAGTTCCGTAGATTTGAAGGTATGCGGCTACTTTATTGATCTGTAGGTTCAGATCACGGAGCACGACTCTTGACGGCCTTAAGACTGGGATACGCCTCGGAATTGAAAATGCGTTTTGTGCCTCTTTAATTCGTCTTGAACTGCTCTCGTTGCATATGCGTTCGATGGACTTTTGCAATTCTGTGGGACTGCGCTGGGGAGGCTCGGTTGAATCTAGTCTCGGCATCGCGCCTAAATACTGGTGGGGGAATAGTGGGAATATCGGCGTATTCAAAAGTCCGTAGGAACGCGTGATTTGCCCTAATGCCCACCACACGTAATTAGCAGTAAGTAGACAACGTACCCTTTTCGTTATACACACACTCTCGGCGTCGCTTCTATATAGAAAACGACCTCACTGACGCTCTCTGACTATTCCGATGCCTGCAGGCGGCTCCTACCCTAAATATTGTTAAAGGTGTGCCAAGCCTTAGTCATGTGACTACGCACTTTGTCCCTTTCTTAGATAGAATTGCCGTGCGCCTAGATAGACCGAATAACATTCTGAATAATGCCTTCTGTTCACTCTGTTCTTCAAATATGCCGAATCTATACGCCAGACAGTCGAGGCCTGCCTGCACGCAGGTGTTCCGCCCCTACAAATCGCCGACGAGGTCCGCGTTAGCAATTAATGCGTATACCGTCTTCGACAGAACCTAGAAGCCTTCGACACGGTGTCGTCACCTCCTCTTTCGGTGCAGGGCCGCCCTCGCAAGATCTCGCATGAGGCCGAGTTAGGCATGCTAGATTTTCTCGACCAGAACCCTACCGCGTATCAAGACGAAATTGCGGACTTCTTACTTACGAAATATGAGATAGAGGCGTCACAACCGACGATCTCGCGCCTGATGAAGAAGCTAGGACAAACGCACAAGCGAATCGAGCGAGTGTATGAAGAAAGAGATAATGAACTGCGGACACACTGGCGATCTCGGCTATGTGAATAATCGTAGTGTCCTAAGGCTACTATTTAGGACGCTGCATGGTCTGCTCAGGTACCAGCGCTCATCGGCCTTGTTTCGACCTGTCTGTCTGTCTTCAACCTACCTGTCTATTACCTGTCTGTCCATCACTTTTCTGTCGATCTGATTGGCTAGCCAATCCGATTGCCTGCGCTTCTTTTCCCCGCCTCACCCTCCCTCTTTTGTAGATAGTTTAGATGAGCTCTGGTACCGTTCTGGATGCAGAGCTGCTGCTTTGGCTTCGAGCAGCACCGAGGCTGTTGGGGCAGTCTTTTCGGCAGCTTTTTACCACGCGGAGCGCGCTCCAAGGGTGACCAGCAACCTGACGGCCGAGTCGCCCACAATCAGAAGCTTTTAAACATCCTTAGTGTCGATACAAGGATTCTCGCCACCCGTGTCCTGCGCGCGAGGAAGACTCGTAAATCATGGAGAAGTTGCTGCAGTTCCGAAACAGATAAATGTTGACAGGCCCATGGATGTTTTGTTGTCCTGCTTGATTTGCGACATTTCCTTGGTTGTTAAACGTTGTCTGTCGAGGCTCTTAAGGGGCTATGGCTGTGGGCAGTGGCGCGCGGGCGGCATGAAGGTCGTTTGCGTGTCCATTAGAAAGTTGCGAGGCCTCTGAATAGCCAACGTAGAGCTTGTCGCCATGTCTATCACCACAGGATCAGCATCTGATCACAGTTGCCAACATAATCCGCTCACTCACGAAAGTCCGACTCGACGTATCCTTATCCCACGTAAGCCGTTAAGAAGTCTTTCCTCGCCGGCACTGTGGCCTATCGGCTTGTTGCTGAGTATGATGGTCGACGCATCGGTATTGGAAGGTAGGTGACCTAGGATCTGGCGGTCCCAGTTAGCATTCTGATGACCAAGGCGATGAACGGCCGACTTGGGCTTGAAGCCTGTCCTCCCATGGCCAGGAGCAGGGGGGAGGAGGGGGGCCGCCTGCTGCAGACTTCGGACGGATCCATTTTGGGACGGGATGACGATGAGTCGAAAGCGGCTTCTGGTGGAAGACGCAGGATAGAAAGATGAGGTGGGGTCCGGGGATGGTGTGGGGTGTGCAGTGGAGTCGTTTTCAGAGGCTGCGGACGGGGATCACGTGGTTGCCAGTGCTTAGAGCGGCGAGCAGAGTTTGTGGGCCGGCGTCAGAAAACCGCTACCCAGGGCGTGCGATTCTGCCGCCCATCCCACAGTTACTCAGATAAATTCGGCTTCGGCGATCCGCCGCCAGCTCGCGTGCGGGGTACTCGAAAGGGTGTTCGCTCGAAAAAGCGACTCTCACATGGAGACGGATCAGGTGTCAATCGATCGGGAACGGAAGCTAGAAATGTGCACCGGTCAAGAGGTACGGTCATAGAGGGACTGGAGAGCGCGGGGCCAACGAGGAAGGTGGACGAGTTGCCGACATCCAACGTCAGAGAACCGGTGAGTGTGCCGGTTTTGGAGCCAGCGCGGGAAAAGGCGATCGACGAATTGTCGAATCGATTTGCTGTCCTCGAAGAAGTGGTGCGCAGTGAAACCGACGAAGTGTGTACCCGATTTGGCGCCCTCGAAGAAGTGGTACGCAGGGAAACCGACGAAGCGTGTACCCGATTTGGCGCCCTCGAAGGAGAGGTACGCAATATAAAGCGAGGTATTGAGCTGCTTGCGGCAGAGCAACGTGACTTGGCCACCCGGATAGAGCAGAGAGTGGCGGCAGTTACAGTCACGGTGTCGGCGCAGGATGATGTCATTCAGAAGTGGAAGCAGGAGGCTGGAGCATTGGTTGCCGTGTTGAGGCAAGCGGTTGGGAGTTCCACACCTGCAGCAGTTCCGGCGACAGCGATAGTCGTCGAGACAGAAGTGGGAAACTGGGACGGTGTTCTGGCGGCGGAGAAGTTGAAGCCGAAGCCATGGAGGAAGGAAAGGCCGGGATCGGTTGTGGCGACAGTGAAGGGCGAGACAGCGAGGATGGAAGAGAAGCCGAAGATGGAAGAAGAGGTGCCATATCCTGCGGCGGTTGGGAGTATCGAAGAACGACAAGTCAGCTTCAGGTCTGTACAACTAGAATTCCTGAAGCCCTACTACGTCGTGCTTATTGGTACTTGTTTGGGCTTGGGCCTTAGATGGATGTTTGTAGGCTTGTGGGCGTGTTCTTCTAGGGAGGACTTGTCTCGCCTAGACACCGGGGCGAAGCAAATCTACATGTCTGCTTCGCTGAGGAGACCTTGAGAGCTAGAGTCAAAACACAAAGTACGTCGCTCGGGTGATTCAACCTTTATAGCTCGCCTCGAGCGATTCTAGTGGGTTAATCTATTCGCTTTAGAGAATTGCGTCGTCTTCCAATCTCACGTAAGGAAGGCATACTCTAGCCAAACGTTTCTTTTCCTTCCCTTATTCGCCCAACTTCTCACCTGCAGTCCAAACTTTCCGGCCCCCTACCCACGTCTCCCTCACATTCCCATGGCCATCGAGAATGACAAAGTCCGCCCGCCTGCCAAACTCCAGCATGCCCCTCTTACTCTCTCCCATCATTACCGCAACATTCTCCGTCACGCACCTCACCGCCTCTGCCAGTCCACACCCCGTCATTTGCACCATGTTCCTCACGCATTCGTCGAGTGTGCAACAGCTCCCAATCAACGTATTCGTCCCATCAATCACCACGCGATTTCCAACCTTCCGTTGCTGATGTGGTATCTGTCCGTGCCCGGGATATACGCCGTCAGGCAGACCGGCCAATTCGACGCTATCGGTGATGAGGATGCATTTTGAGGGGTCTGTGCGGAAGGCCATGGCAAGCGTCGCGGGATGGAGGTGAATGCCGTCGGGGATGACGGAGTAGAAGCAGCGGCCTGTCACCATCAAGCCGGCGAGGCCTGGCTCACGGTGGTGGAAGGGGGCCATGGCATTGAAGACGTGCGTGAGGGCAGTGGCACCGACGGATAGCGCCGCGAGGCCTTCGTCGTAGGTGGCGGACGAGTGGCCAAGGGAGATGACGATGTTTGGATATGTTTCACGGAGGTGGCCAATGAGGGCGACGGAGCCTGGGAGTTCGGGTGCGAGAGTGATGAGCTTTATTGTCGAGGTCAGGTTCTCGGAGCCATAGAGGGATTCGGGGGATGTTTCGGTTGGCGCTTTGAAGAATGACGGGTTGTGGGCACCTTTCTTGGATTCGTGGAGGTAGGGTCCTTCGCAATGTGCTCCAAGGAGGGTGGCGGCAGAAGCGAATGATTGCGGTTTCAGGGATGGGAGGATCTGTACAACCCGGAATAAGCAAGTATCGAAGTTTGTAAGTAAATGGGTTGCCGAAATAGAATCCATGGCTGACTGGTCAAGGTCTACTTCGCGTTCAAAGATCTACAAATGTGAACGCTGAACTACGATCAAACCGCATGAATGCCGCTCCCGAACCTGGTACGAGCTGGTGACGTACTGCAGAGATGAGTCTTCAAGATTGAAGGAGCTTCACGTTCTTGTTGTGTATAGCCATAGGTGTCCTTTTTCACAACATACTCTGAAGCGAGGTCCGGACGAAGGAAGAGACAAGGACGCTGGATCTTCGAGAAAGGGGAAGGGGCTCACCTTTTCCCAACTACCTTCTTCCACAGTTGGAACGGTACACCAGAAAGCGGTCACACCACATTGAACCTGACTTCGCGCTACCCTTAGCAGCTTTGCCTCATCGTCGTCCTTTTCTCCGAATTGAGTGAAATGCACGCCTCGCAATCCGTTAGTCTGCAGCTCGAGGAACCCGGGCGCCACAATAGCGCCACCGAGATCTATCCGATTTACTCCTTCGGTGCGGTAGTAATAGTTGGGTACGATGATGCCCTGCTCTGGACTGAAGTAGACATCCTGCGGTATCAACTCACCCGAGACGCAGGTCTGGCAATTGGTGAAACAGAGCAGAGGCGGCATCCCGCCCGCTCCGGGAGACGAGACAGACATTTGCGTCGCAAGCGAGAACCGTCGGTGGGATGCATGCAACTGTTCAGATGGAGATGTTGAAGATCAGGTCAAATACGGTACTTGATTGTACAATAGAAAGCCGTGATTGTCGTTCGACGGTGCGCTGGGCAACCCCGGAGCATGCAGAAATTGCTTCAACAACGCCTCGACTGCTTGCCTAGATAATCCTCAGCTGGAGGTCGCTCGGTGAGGGGGCCGTTTAAGATGCGCTAGGGAATATCTCGGGCTCTGGTTCACTAAAGGCGGCCCCCAAACGCGGGGACCTTCCTCCTCCCTTCGGTTGGGGTGAAGGTTTCTTATGGAAGGCCGAGACCATAAGGTTGCTTAACTGAAAAAGCATATCCCACGCAACTAACAGGACTGCAACTGACCTGATTATATGAAGCTATTCGGTGAGGATAGGCTTGTCCAACAAAGCTTTTTGGGTAAGCAGATTAATCACTCCTTTCAAGATTATTAGTACCACCCACATCTTTTCAAGTTCTTGCACCTGTTCTCTGTTTGCTTCTATCAACGCAAGGTACGGAATTTGACATGCTTGTTCAAGAAAGAGCTGTTGGGTAATCTTCAAACCGATTGGCGCCAGTCGTTGTACTTCTCTGGGAAGCTAGCAGACGCGGAAGAGGCCAGAATACTTTGGGAGAGGTGATGCAAGATCAGGCTTTTGTCCTACCGAGAGTCGTAGAATCTGCCTTAAGCTCACCCAGTCAGGTTTCAGGATGACGCCACTCTCAGAGCCCGCGAGCTCGTGAGAGTATAGAATGAGACTCACCTCGGCAGCACCTTAAGCTCGGTCGGAGTAGGGACTGTGCGGAAACCTGGTTAGTGTTCAAGATAACATCTCTAGTCTGGCTCATAAATCCGTTAAAGGCTTTCTATTATCTGCAGACGTCACCGGCGACCGGGAAATGACTACGAAGACTATGAGATCGAAATTGGGCGCACATGTCTGACATACTTCGCTTTCTTGGGAGACTCCTATAGCCGCGAACTCGGCAGGACGAGCACAGGACGCTTGGAGCGCTTACGGAAGAGCTATCCGTTTCTGGAATACGCAGCAGCTATGTGGCCTCATCATCTCAGCCGCCGTTCCCGCCAAATCGTGCTTCAAGATCTAATACGGTCGTCCCTGAACCTCCTCGGCCAACCAACGCTGTGACAGACTTGGCTTATCCTTCAACCAGCGGATATCTGGGACAATCAAATACAGCTTGCAGTCTTCGTAAGTGACGCAGTAATAAGATCGCCGGATTTGCTGGGATGGGCTCTGAGGTTCTGGGATGTCAGACCAAACCTGTGTAAGAAGGATCCTTCAAGGCCGCATTATCCTCTAGGTGTACAACCTTCTGCAAACACGTTTTCAGCAGAGGTACGAGGAGATGTTATCAGCGACTGTATAAGACTAGCGTCTTTGGGAGCCGAGAATTTGCCTGGAGTCGCCGCACCAGTGTCAGACGATCAGAAACAACAGAGCCTCTGGGAATGGTGTTGTCAGCAGCTACAGTATCTTGCAAGGGCTGGTTTGGCAAAGGCCCACGGTTTCAATGTTGTGCGCTCAACAGATCTTGAGTTGGGAGGAGAAGATAATGTCTTTGGTTTCTTCACCTCTGGGATATCCGCGCATGAGTCCACCAACAGAGACGAGAGCAGTGAAGTCACCTTGGTAGAATTCGCTGCCTTGCTCCATGGATGGGGTCCGAATGGGCCAGATCTCGAGATCAAAGAAGCTCGCAGACGGATTGCGCTGTCCAATCGCATGGGGCTCCTCCAAGTGCCGACGGAGTGTTCTATGGCACCTTTCAAAGTAGCTATTTCGGAAGAGCAGGCCTGAGTCGAGTTCTAGAGCCATGGAACTATCCCGGAAATACTGCCTAGCCTTTTGTCCGTGCGCCTTTCTCGCAAAATTTCTCAAGGGGACCATGCTACAAATCGCTGGCGCAATAATCCTGACCGAGCCAATTGCGGCTGTATCAAAGCAATCCGCCGGCCGGGGTACTGAAGAAGGTAAAGAATTTACATCGCCAGATGTTGTGATCAGTGTGCTAACAGTTTGGGTTGATGAATCTAGCTTTAGTCAACAATCCCAAACCTCCGTCAACGCTGAATAGGAACTCTTAGCAACCTGCGCCGATGACGCCAACACAACAAGATCGCTAGAAGCAAGGGTATCATTATCATTACATATCATCGTAACGTCGTGGTGCAAAGAAAATCATCTCTCGTCCGTAACACTCCGTGATCATAGTGATGGAATTTGCCACCGGCAACAGGCACCAGTGATTGCCACCACAACCAGTCATCAAAACGCTAACTGCCTCCCCTCGTCCACCGGCGTAAGCCACAGATAACCTCCCATGCCACCCTTCAGCTGCGGCTAGTTCCTATCTTCATCACACAAGGCGTCTTCAAAGTGACTATATTCTGTGGCCCAAGAACAAGATTCAACCTCAAAATCCTCTCTGTCAGGAACTTTCAGACTGTCTTCCTCAGACATCACGGCAGTACTGCCCTGCGTGAATGATGGGTGCAGGTTGACATATGTGCCTTGCTGTGAGTATCGTCGGCTACCAACATGCGCAGAATCCGAATTCATACCTCTGGCAGATTCATCGCTTAGCAGATCTGCGGACACCCTGCGCCGGGTCAGAGGTGACCTCGGAGGACCGATCTGCAGAGACTGGCTGTGGCGACGTTTGTTCCCTTGTTGTGTGTCGTGCTTGACTTCGAAGCCGAAGCGCCAGGATGCTGGAGCGCCCAAATCGGATTGTGTCTCCAACATCGTATGACTCTTGAGGTGTGCAGACGATTTAGGAGGCTCCGCTTGAAGGGAAGGCGAAGCTGGAGGGGGGTTGTGACGCTGATGTGGGCGTCGAGTGGTGGTGTTCTCTGCAGGGGGTCGAATGCACACTGCCCCTGATATCTGGCAGTTCTGACAAGGGACAACGTTGTCACAAGCCAGTTTTTTGGCCCAGCAGAGAGAGCAAGCCCGAAAGCACTTACTGCCGAGTCTACGGCAGCGATCGCAAACCTCTTGGTCGTCGCATCGTTTCCTGGAGTTTCTGCATCCGAAGCACGCTCCGTGCCGTCTGTAGATGCCTTCTTTACGTCGCTTGTCTTCGAGGCGGTCTGTTCTCTTCCGGCGCTTTTCAGGATCCGCTTCATCATATGCCACAAACCGAGGCGCATTAACTGTCTGATTAGGATATTGCGGATCGTTGACAGGCAAAGATCTTGCGTCTAACATGACCCTGGCAGCCTGCTGAGCTTCGCCAGAAGATACGACATCGCTTTGGACAATTGCGGGAGGTTGAGCGCGGCGCATGGGCTGATGCTCGTGGTACTCTAGGCCTGATAAGGTGGGTTCGGAGCCGCTATGCTCTCGGGTTCGAGAGACAGGAGCTGTGTCATTGTTCGTTTGAGCAGATGGTAGGGAAGAGGTGCGGGTTGCCTCGAGAACCAGTGCCGATGGGAGCCTATCTAGGGCTGGTTGGTAGAGAGGGGAACGAGGCGGAGCCTGCACGTTTGGTCGACGTTGTGAGTAATCGACTTCAACGGGGAAGCCCTGGCCTCGCTGTCGGTTCCGAGCAAGCGGACGATGTCCAGAACCATTCTGTACATGAAGATGAGGTGGTCGGCGGATGGCTTCGCGAGTCGAATAGCCAGCGGACGGAAATGGAGAAGCAAAGTCGGTAAGATCATCTTGCCGTGCTCTGTGGCCTGCAGTAAGTATTGCAGATGAAGGCGCTGGATATTGACCGGTGGAACGGAACACCTCTTCACGGATGCCGAACCTGCTGAACTGTCTAGGGCGTCAGATAAAAGTAACGCTGGGGGATGAGCTCGCAAAACGAGGGCAGCCTTACGTCTCTTGCGTCCATGGTCACCCAGTATCGTATGAGGAGTTTGTATGTCGTGAAACCGACTGCGAACAGACTCCTAGGACGGGCTTGCTTGGGTTGAAGGTTGTTTGTGCAGTCACAGATGAAACGTCCTTGGACTTTGTTTCATACCCAAATAGATGCTACGCAACCAGGAAAGGGGGCTGTGGCGTCGATTGGACATCCGACTGTTGATTCCTTAACGTTGAGGCCGTGGAGCGCAGTTCTTCTGCTTTGGGGGCCAGCCATGCTGGGTGAAGGCCAAACCATAGCGGTCGCCCAAGAAAGGATAGCTCTACCATTTGGGGACTGGCTTAGGCGCTCTTCGGCTGACTCAAGTGCTTTCGCTACAACAGCAGTGTTGGGAACAGGTGCAATTGTTTAGGATGAGAAGATCATTTGCACAACTGCGCAGTTCAGCACAGGGCTACAACTAAGTAACCCCCCCTCGAGACCTTGTTCTCAACCCCTCTCTTTGATACCATGGCCTAAAGAGAAGCCCTCCGACGCCTCTCGCTATGGAGCCCAATAAGAAGGGCCAATAGTGAAAGCCACAGCGGGACGGCGGCCAATTTAGGCAACTGATTGGCGCTGAAGAACGGTTATGGAATAGCTCATGGGAAGAACACAATAAGTTGCTGCAAGCAATTCTGCACTTGGATTGTGGTCAGGTGCTGCTTATTGGACAAAGATTACTTGCATGGAATCGTCGAAGCTGGACGCAGAACATTTCACACGCAATCTGCCCAAAGGTCCGGATCGTGCCGCCTCCCAAGATCAGCGTCTTCCAGGAACGTCCTTCCAACCAATTGCTGTGGTAGATAATCTTGTTTGACTCTCCCATCAACATGATCTGGATTGTACTTGTATTCCTTACCATAGCCTAGTTCCTTCATCAATCGCGTAGGTGCATTTCTGAGATGGATGGGTATTGGCAACGCGGCAACACCGGGCTCTTGCAGAGCCTCTGTAGCATTACTCAAGCCTCGATACGATCTCGTGCTCTTTTTTGACAGTGATAGTGCGACTGCAGCATGCGCAAGGTTGATCCGTGCTTCGGGCATCCCAATCTTCTCGGCGGCAGTGAACGCAGCGGTCGCCAATGACAGCATACTGTTGTCCGCAAGTCCAATATCCTCAGAAGCGAAGACGACCATGCGTCGCGCGATAAATACAGCGTCTTCTCCGGATTGTAGCATACGTGCGAGGTAGTATAGAGCTGCGTCAGGATCGCTGCCACGCATGGACTTGATAAACGCACTGATGGTGTCGTAATGCTGGTCGCCTGCTCGGTCATACACCAGCGTCTTGGTTAGAGCCTTCTTGAGATCATCCAAAGTCATGCCTTCTCGCTTGGACAGTTCCATAGCAAGCTCCAGTAAATTGAGTGCTGTGCGGGCGTCACCGTCGGCAAATGCCGCTAGGTAGTGGATGAGTTTCTCGTCCACAAGGGATGAAGGCGAATAATTAGGGCCTTCGATCTTCAACGCTCGATGCAAGATGTTGGTGATGTCGCTGTCGCTGAGCTTCTGCAATGTGAACGTCCTGCAGCGGGACAACAGAGCACTCTGTACTTTGAATGAAGGGTTCTCAGTGGTCGCGCCGATAAGCGTCACAGTTCCATTCTCGACAGGACCAAGGAAGACATCTTGCTGGCTCTTGCTGAACCTAGAGCGCGAGTCAGCAGTCTCCTGCGGGGTGTTAAAAGGCAGAAACTGACCTGTGGATTTCATCGCAGAATATAATAGTTTTCCTTCCGGCTAGGCCGAGCTCACTTCTTGCTTCTGCGAAAATCTTCTTGCATTCTGCGACGCCCGAGCTGGTGCTGTTTATTTCGACGAAGCGGCTTCCTACGATACTGGCGATAACTCTTGCAATGGTCGTCTTCCCCGTTCCAGCACTACCCCAAAGAATCATACTCGGGACTCTGTCTTGTTCTATCAAGCCCCGCAGGACACCCGAAGGACCGACAAGTTCCTGACCACATATTTCGTCTAGTGTTGTCGGACGCATGCGATCTGCAAGCGGCGCAGCCTTCTGGAAGGCGTTCAGTTGCTTCTGTCTCTTCGCTTCTGGTTCAAATGTTGCTTCATATTGTATTTCATTGGCTTGTTGACTCTTTGAGTCATTGGTATGCGTGTTTGTGTGCTTGTTCGTCTGCTCTAGTGGCCGTTTCGAGGGCGCAGTGCGTGGAGTTGCGATAGAGGTTGGCTCGAGCGCTGTTCTTTGAAGATTCCGGGATGGGGCGCGCTTTGCAAGAGGCGTCTGAAAGAAGCTCGAGACTGAAGAATTCGCTTGAGATGATCCACCTGATTGACTAGAAGCGTCCTCTGTCTCGATATAATCTGTACAATCTGAGTCAAGGTGAGTGTTGATGTTGCTTTGCTTGACGACTCTGCTGCACACGGGGCAGGAGACCATGGTAGCTTATTCGCATTCATTGTCGCAGAGCGCCCATGGTCCGGGTACGAATTACTCTTCAGCGGTGGCAACCTCGAATCATCCAAAGCTTCAACAACGCGACCTCGGCGATAACTAGCGGAAGTAAGCTGCAGGCCCGCTCTCGCGCATCTCGTTTCCACAAACGAGCAATTATTCCCTACGGCTTTCTTGCAAACAGCACTTCTCTATGAACGCATTTGTGCATTTAAGTTCAGCGCAGTCGCTTATCACACGTTCTCAAGCTCTCCACCTACCTGTTGCTGGATCTCGTTTGGTGCCTTTCCACACTGCTGTTAGAGCTAGAAAGATGTCTTCCACGACAAAATTGGAAGAGAAGTTTGCTCCTGCTAGACGAGTCGCTGGTCAGAAGCAAGATGTCTGGTATTTGAAGACCTTCACTCGCATGCCCGTGGAAGTGGTTCTCACTTTGGCAACCAAGGTCAATCGTTAACGAAGCTGCCGCTGCTTCGCCAGTCCAGCCAATCGGTGCGCTCAGAAGAACATTCCGTCAAGAACTCTATGGCTAACAGGTAGTTACACAGTGAACATGGGACAAGGCTTTTTGTGAGTACGCGCTCCCAGTCATAGTCGAAAAGGAAGGTCTGAAGCTGACCGGCTGCTCCAACAGTGGATATAATCCTCCGAAGTTTGTGATTGATGCAGCGAAAGAGGCCCTGAACAGAGTCGATTGCAACCAATATTCCCCTACGAAGGCAAGCCGTACAACATTGTTGTAGCAAGACATTCGACTGATATCGTGGACAAGGGGAGACCAAGGCTGAAGAAAGCGATCGCGGATGCCTACTCTCCATTCTTTGGGCGGACACTTGACCCAGACACGGAGGTTACAATCACTACTGGAGCAAATGAGGGTAAGAAATACCGCTCAAGAGCTGCAAGATAGAGGCTAAGTTGCTCTAGGAATGCTCAGTGCCTTCATGGGCTTCATCGAGCCCGGCGACGAAGTCATTATTTTCGAACCATTTTTCGACCAATACTTGAGTAATATCGAAATGCCAGGAGGTACCATAAGATATGTCCCCTTACACCCACCCAAGGATGGCGCCATTCGGACATCTTCAGCAGCAAATTGGACAATTGACTTCAGCGAGCTGGAAAGTGCAATTAATCCCAAAACAAAGATGATGGTCTTGAACTCACCACACAATCCCGTCGGCAAGGTGTTCAGCAAGGAAGAGCTTACCAAGATTGGCGAACTCTGCTTGAAGCATAGGATACTCATCCTTTCCGACGAGGTATATGACCGTCTATACTATGTACCTTTTACGCGCATTGCAACCCTATCCCCAGAGCTCGCCAAAATCACCCTCACCGTCGGCTCCGCTGGCAAGAACTTTTACGCCACCGGATGGCGCGTTGGTTACTTAATTGGACCTCCCGAATTGATCAAGTATGTCGCCGCAGCGCATACGCGCATTTGCTACTCCTCTGTCTCGCCGTTGCAGGAGGCGACGGCGATCGGCTTCGAGCTCGCTGACAAGCCCGAGTACGACTTCTGGAACTCTGCTGTCCGTGAAATGAAGGCGAAAATGGCACGGTTCTGCCAAGTTTTCGATGAGTTGGGCCTGCCATATAGTGAGCCGGAAGGCGGATATTTCGTGCTTGCAAACCTTGCAAAGGTGAAGCTACCCGAAGGCTATGAGTTTCCGGCACATGTCAGGGGTCGGCCGCGAGATTTCAAGATGAGCTGGTTCTTGATTATGGAATTGGGCGTGGCCGCCATACCGCCGACGGAGTTTTATACTGACGAAAGAGCACATCTTGCCGAAGATTGGATGAGGTTTGCTGTTTGTAAGAACGATGACGTACTTGACATGGCGAAAGAAAGGCTGAGAGGGCTAAAGAAGTACATGGTTGACTCTTGAATCTCGAATTTTGTTGACGCTACAGAATCATTTAGACAGGTCACCTAGAGGGAGGTTAGACAGCAATTGGCAAGACAATCACTCGGAATAGACTCAATAATAGAACTCGCTGCGGGTGGAGCTGACGTTTAGATAATCTATGTATACATCCTACTAGATACTGCTCCCTTCCGTGCCCTCCACTGCGCAGTGCACTTCTTCTTCATCGCTGCGCGTTCCTCCCTGGCCCGCGTCTTTCCTTGGCTGTGAGCTTCAGCTTTGGAAGGTGGCAGGGCTTGCGTGTCTTTTCTGGTTCCGAGGAAGATTCTCGTTCTGGTTCCTCCGTTGGAGGGGGTTTGAGACAGCTGGTCCTTGCGGTCTTCGAGGTGCTTGTGGAGGTTGTTGGCTTTGAGCGCTTGGGCGCGGGCGTGCTCGGCTTTGCGCTTGGTTTCGGCTTTGGCGAGGCGGGTAGCTGCGAGGTGTTTGCTCAGAAGTGGAGGTCGGAGCTGGGGATGTTGGGGTCTATGATTGCGAGTGGGATTACTTAGCTCGTGGGGGTTGTTGGTGTTGGGATATCGTCGTTGTGTTTGACGTGGATTAGCTGGAACTGTGGTATTGTGGGTTGGCCGGCGTTATCTGGGGAGGCTTAAGGTGAGATGTTGGGAAGGATGTTGTTCTTTGGCGACTGTAACGTGGACTTGGATCCTCATCCAGAACTGAGACTCCTCTGTTCGGTGAAAGAGATGGGAATTATCATTGACTGACCAATGACTTTATACTTAGTTGTACAAGTCTCGGTTGAGTTTGGAGGGCGCGATAGCTTTTTGCTCTAGTTCTAGCTCTAGTACCCCCGAGCGTCAAACAATATTCTTCGCCGTGGTTTTCTCGGCCCTTTCAGGAAACCTGCCGTTATGCACTGGGCCGACCACTCATTCAACCATATCAATAGCAGCATGCCAACCGCAAGACCATAAATGTCTTCGCAAGAGATTTATTTCGAATTAGGCAACGACAGGATGCAGAACACCTTGACGAAAATGTTGAAATCGAGGCTGGAGGCTTGCCCGACGAATAACCACCCAACTAGCACCAAGATCGCAATGTGTGAGAGTTCAATGCCCCAAGACTGCGGAAGCTCGCCATTGTTATTTGGGAGGTCATGAGGGTTCCGTGTATTTAACTTCTGATGGTCGGCGGTAGTGTGGCTGCTGCTACTGCTGGCTGTTGCTTGGCAAGCAGGCTGGAAGTTATCATGCCAGTCGATCTCTTCATATGGTGTGTCTGGGACGGATATTGCGCCAACTCCAGTCGAATAGGATTCGCTCATGCTCTGATAGTCATGCCTTGGGCAGTGCGGACAGAATGAGACTGTTCCTTGCTCGTTGTCCCATCCTGAGAGACGCGTTGAACAGCAGTGCCAGCCCGGTCCATATTGCCCCAGTTGCTGAAGAATGGCACTAACGTGCATGGTTCTCCTAGTGGGGACCAACTCGAGTGCGACTCCCGATGTCTGGCCAAACGTTGAGATTTCTGTTACTCCAGACTGCTGTTCTTGACCTTGGAGCCTCCGCAATTCATTGCGGTACACGTTTAGACCTTTGACACACCCATACCAGTCGGCAGAGAGTGAGGGCACGTGTTGTTGTAGATCTTCTAGTACTGGATATGCATGTTCTATGTATCCCAGCATGTGCTCTTTTGTGCCAGGCATCTGCTTGCAAAGTATTTTCAGAAAGCCATTCAATCCGTGTTCCCACATGCGGGCCGGCATTGCGTACTTTCTGGAAAGATCACGAAGTGCAGTAGACGCCAGTGGATGGTGGCAGGCAAGGTAGAAGTCATGGTGCTCATAAAGAAGAGTACGCTGTAAAGCAATGAGTGCGTGCCACTGTTCGTCGGATATTTTGTTCGCGATCCAAGTTAGCTGCGAATTACCTAGCTGCGACTCAATCTCGATGCACTTCTTCTCTACCATGATAAGGCCAGCGTAGATTCCTTTGACTTCGTTGACGAGCTGCTCTTGTGTGATAGGTCTCTGAGGGAAATTGGAAGGGAAGATTTCCCTACGAGTCTCTTGCATTCCATTCAGCTCTTTCATTAGCCCGTCGCAAGAGCAGCTTGATCCTGTCCTTCCACAAGACAGACAGGCCACCCCATCCGGATAGCCCTCCATCTGGGCTGTGTCAGTTCCGGAAGATTTGTCCGCAGGTTTGGAGAAGGGCAGTTGCTTCATGTCATTTGAAAGATCGAAGGTTGCTTGCCCTGGAAATCGTGGCCTTTTGGTCCATGTTGCGGTACGTTCGGTCGAGTGCTTGCGCTTCTCCGTCTTTGGACGTAGATCTCCGTTAATGCTACCAATAGTGGGGTGCGGCGGTGTTGCAGCTGAGGCCATAGCACATCGATCCGTCTTGCAGAGCTTCAGTTGACAAGAACAGAAATTCGGGCCGAGCCTGACTGATTTGGGGAGTCGGTCAATTGCAAATTGGATTGCTTTCTAGTCTCTATTTGTCTAACATAGATTTGCAGGAGCAGCAGGAGTTTGTCCGGATGTGCCACGGGGGGCCGCGAAAGATATAGATGCGGAAAGGACCCTGATTGCAAGAGAGATCGGTTTGGGAGTGAGGCTATGCAGGCTAAGAATTGGATTACTAGATTTGGCTTAGTCGGCGACGACCGCCAAAACGAATTAAAATTAACCCAGGCAGGGATGCATAGGATTGGCGCTAGACAGCTGGCCATAGTGATCCGGCAGCATTCTTTGCCGCTTTTGGTAATCGACATGGCCATGGCTAGGACCTATTGCTCATCTTTGGCTTCAATTCTACACTTCAGATGTGGTCAAGGATGGGGCCATAAACCCGGCGTTACTATGGAGTCCCTCCCAACGTTCTAGTCAAGCTAGGCTTTCAACGTCTCCATGATGTTCTCGAGCCGTCTAAATCCATCACTATCCCCCCAAATCTCCCTCCCCTTCCCCAATACGCCTCTCACCGCACTCCTTGCCTTGAACCTCCAATCACCGTCAATCACCTTCCCACCCGTTCTTTCCCTCTCCTCGCCAGCCAGTCCTTCGTACGCCTTGACTAGAGCCTCCGTTGCTACCACAACCGCCTCCCAGGAGGCCTCGTCCTGTTCATACACTCCTGGCTGGCTTGTCACAGCTCTCCAAGCCTTCTCATTTGCCTCTAATGCTGCCAGCGGTCTTCTCCGCCACCTCGCAAGCCTCGCCACAGAGAGCCATAAATCCGCTGACGTTGTAATAAGAGGCATGATAAAATTTTCCATCAGGTCGATCAATTCACGTGGCAGACTGCCTGGTCTCAGGGTAGCGGTGGATAATGCACCTTCGTCAGCCTCGATACCGGTTGTAGTTCTACCGTACGACTGTGCCTCCAACGCCTCTGCCTCCAAATCCGTAGCCTTGGGATAGTCATACTCACTGGTCACATACGCAACCAGCGTTCCAACAATCTTCTCATCCACCGCGCTTTCACCCTTCGTCTTTCCGCGCAATTCGATCACCCTCTTCTGAGCCAGAATAATCTCAGACCACGGCGTCCAAGGCGGCGGCAAGGACGCCGCCACAGTCAGGTAGTTATCCCATATCCTCGCATTATCACGCTTGAGCTGCGCTGCTCGCCTGAGTGCAGAGAGTGCGTCGCGCGTGTTTTTGTAAGGGTCTGGCTTTGTGATCCGGGTGTCCACATCGCCTTCGTCAGCATCAGCTTCGGCATCAGTCAAGCTAAGCTCTTTGGCCTCCTCCACCATATCGTCCGGTTCCTCCACTGCAACTTCATCGCCATCAACATCCACATCCTGATCATCCCCTTCGGCAGGCAACCTCAATAATGCCGCCGCAAGATTACTCAAAGCCTCCGCATCCTCTGTTTCCAGCTGCACCGTCCTTGAGAAGCTCTCCACTGCTCCAGCCCAGTCTTGCAGTTCAAGCTGTACACAACCAAGCGCAAACCACGTACTTGCATTCAATTTATTCACTTCCAGACTCTTCGAGTACGCCTCTGCAGCGTGTGTATATTGCTTCCGCTTGACCCAATATCTTCCTAGCGAGCGCTGAGCCCTCGCATACCGCCCCTTCGACACCGTCCACGCACGCTCATAATGCCCTGGTTTATCCTCAAGATCACCAAGAATGCAGAGCAGACGTGGTGCTTCAGCTGGAAGCACCATTCGTTCCGGACCCGTGTATGGAACATCACCTCCGCCACCGGCCTCCGCCTTTGCATTTGTCCTCTTTTCAGAAGGCTCAAAAAGCAGCTTCCTTATGACTTTGATCGCCTCTGCCTCCCGTTCCGTCCCAGCCAAACACAATGCAACCTCGGCAAACATTTCCAGCCTTTCATAGATATCCAGCGCCGTCTTCAGCCCGCCAAGACTGACCCATCGAGCCGCTAGCTCTGATTCTAACTCCCACCGCAGCGGTGGAGAGAGCTGGTAGATGTACCTGAGTCTGTCGGCTGGCGTTGCGGACTCTGCAGATTTTGGTCTTGGCAGGAAGCTGGTCGACTGATTGGTAGTGGTGGTAGTAGTCGTGCTTGAGTCATTTTCATGGCTTTCTTGCACTGGTGGAGGACTTGAGGACGTAGTTTCCGCAATAACCTGATCAACGAGTGCCTGAAGCTGCAGGAGGCCTCGCTCCGCAGTACGTGAGCGGTAACCCTCGATGCGACTTCTGACAAGAAGGGCCTGAGAGTAGACCTGCCAGTTTGACGAGCCGCCTTCGAGGACTCGGGTGGCGTAGGGTAAGGTCTCTTCTCTGGTGAGTCCGTCAGCAGGTGATGTATTTGAAATGGACGACGCCATGGCGAGGAGGATGATGGAGTCTACAGGGAAGAGCAGTGGTTGGTTGGCAGGGTCGAGCGAAGCGAGTGCTGGTGGAAGAGACGAGGCGTTTGAAACGGTTGGGGTGGTTGATTTGTCGACGGATATCTGCTTGAAAGATATAGCCTCAAGCAGCGTGTCGTCGTTTAAGGGGATATTTGTTGGCCCTGCCGGTACGCTAGTTGGCGCCGGAGTCGTCGCCCGGGAATTCCCAGCACTACTCGAGTTGCGCGAATCTATTCTATCAGCTCGACTTGACTTCTGGGAACTATAAGGCTCGGGTTCGAAGTCTCTGCTCTTGGCTAAGACGATCAATTGGCTGAGGTCGGTATCTTGAAACTTAGTCCTCTTGCCCAAAGCCCCTGTGAGAGCGAACTGGAAGTCTCGTGTCTTTGCGGCTTGCACGAGACTTAGCCGTGCCATCTCTTCGTCACCGTAATAGGTACAGATAGCGGCCCGCTCGAGCAGGAACTCGACGAAGTGTTCTTCCGCGGCGTGAGCATGGAACTTTAGCCGCGAAGTGAGTTGTTGCTCCAGGATTTCTGCATCAGCATAGATTTGCGCTTGTAGTAAGTCACTCTTCTCGAGCAAGAGCTTCTGATGGATGAAGTTGACTCGCATCCTGGCTCTCCTGCCATTGAAGCCTTCTTCTGCAAGGACAGCATTACTCATGATGACCTTAGCCAACCAGAAGAGCTCGACGTTAGGTGTGAGCGCGTAAACAGTGGTCCCATCCACAGCCAGCGACTGCAGCAGTTGCTTCTTAAGTTCTGCGAACGAGCCATCCTCTCGCCTGTACAGTTTTGGGATGATAACCTCTTCACTATTGAAGTCAAGGGGAGGTCCAGTGCAATTCGACTGGAGGAAGGCCTCCAGGGCAGAGTAGCCAATCTTCAGGAATGAGAGGTGGGACACTGGATTACGAAGTAGAAATTCGAGTCTTGTAGCCGCGCCTAGCAGAAATGGTAAGGCATCCTCCTCAAGGCTGATTTCATGGCCAACCAGTTTGCGAGTCAATGGATCCTGCAATATTTCGAGGAAAGATGAGCCCATCTTTGGGTATGGGAATAAATGGTCCATTTTGTGCACTCAAAATGCCGCGGAGTTACGCAGCGATGACAAGGGGAGCGCGTCGCAAGATGCTCGACGTTTTCTCTTTTGTTTTCGTGCAAGCCTGTCCCTCCGCAAACAGATCATATTTAGCCGCGAGAAAATCTAGCACACAAGAAGAATCATCACTTGGCCGGGTAGAAATCTGCATCGACCTCACCCTGCTCCAGGCCTAGGGTGAGGCCGCCCTGAGCCGCGCGCGGCTAGCACCGGAGTCGGGTGAGCCGAAGTGAGAGATGTTGACATCGACGTCTACCATGGCCGAACCTTTTCACCCTATAAATTCAACCATCTTCCTCGCCGCTTTTCATTAACTCCAGATTCTCTCTCTGCATCGCTGCCCACCTTCTCCAACGGACTAGGGCGTCAAGTGCACTGTTAGGGACGGCTGACCTCCCTAAGTTCCCGGCGAACATGAGTACCCACCTCTCTTTGAACTAGGGGTCTCGCAGTTCGCAGCTTTTTGGGGCTCCACGGCCGCACAGTCTGCATCCCCAAAATCTGTCACACAGAGAGAATAAGGCCCGCGTGTGTTTTTCAGACAACTCCTTTTCGGGGACAGGGTATCAGGACCTTTCTGGAGGAATGCGAGCAACTGATAATATTCTTAGAGAATCCAAAGCTTTGACGCTGCATACGCAAAACAAGTAGCCATGTATTTGCCCGAAACATTGGAGAATGGACGATTTTCGGCTCTGCCCGGTATGTCATCGGTTGAGGTGGTGGAGTGGTCGGCGTCGTAAGAAGCTCTTACAATGTGATGTTGCATGAGTGCCTCCGGTATCCTAGAGGCATCCATGGCTAGATGTAGTGTGTCTCGAGACGGGCGAAACAGTCCTGATATTTCTCGTCATTACACGACCAGGATTGTCAAAGCCGTGGAGCGCGAGCTCGAGAAGGTTTTCAATCAGGCCTCGTTGTATCGCCGGTCGGCCGATACGTTGTGGTCGAGCGCGAGGATTGGTGATGTTGGGAAGACGAAACGGGGGTATATGTGTCTGTTACCCCTGACGGCGAAGGAGGAGAATGTGATTGCCATGATATCGGGAGGCCGGACGCCGTTCTTGCTCAGGAGACGGAAAGAGGGGTTGAGAACAAGGCGGTTCTTCAAGATGAAAAGAAAGAAGGTGGAGTAGGATGTTGGATACTTTCAACTTAGGTGAGGTGTTGAAATTGCCGGGCAGAGAGGAGCAGATATACCTGTACTGAGGGACAACTCTGTTGAGATTGCATCTTCATCCATCTCGTTCAAAACTGTTGTAGAGTCTCAATGCTTCATGCCTTGGTACTATGATTATTTACTCTTGCCTTGACAAGCCCTAGTACTTCGGCCAACCCGCTTGCAGCGCGCTACTCAGCGTCATACCGCCCATGTTAAAGAAATTTCGCAAAATCTAAGCTCTAATACTACTCCAATAAAGACCTCGTCCAATCCGCTCAACTCTTACATATCTACGACACAACGCTACCACTCCTACCTTACCTCACTAACGCCAAAGGGGGATTTTGAAAGCCCAATCAAGTAATCGGTCGATCAACCAGCCAGCCAGCTAACGTCCCTCCTTCCCCAAAAGCTCAAAAATAACGAAAGGGACTACTCTTCCCTCATTGCCAATGGAGAACGGCGCATCTTCGTCCCAGATTTCCAATCTCTCATGTTACAAGATTAATTTCCCCGACGTATGGCTCGACGCCGTTCCGAATCTTCTCCTCCCAATCCCGCGAAAGCGCCCTGATCTCTTTCAAGCCCTCTTTCGAGACCCAGAACTCCTTCCCCATCCCTCCTTGGGCGTCAAGAACCCGCTTCCTCTTCGACCAATCTCGGCCTATGTTGGCCCATCTTTTGGGTCTGACCTGCGTTGGTCCCACATGATATTCTTAGTCCCTTTTCGCGAAGCGCTTTGTCGTTTGGAAAGTGGTAGCAGCTTTATTTAGCTGCAGGGCCTTTGGCTGCGGCGGCCCGAGCCGCGACGATCATGACTACTTTTTGTGTATTGGGAGACGAGACGGAATTGTCCAGTCACTCACCTGGTTAATTGGGAGTAAATCACGTTTAGAGTTAGGGATCTGGAGAATTTGGCTAATGTGAATCTTCGTTTTTGATTTTGCCATCTTCTCATGATCGTTCTGGCGTGTCTATATGGACTCTATATGCTAAAATTGTCTATTGGTCGAACGGTAGGTGGGCAAGTGCTCCAGATAGTAGTTTGGTCTCTCCCCAAACGTCTTGTCGTACGTAATCTCATAATTGACCATCTCCACAACCGGTGCCAACGGTGCATTCTTCTTCGACCTCGACTCTTTCCTAGATGGTGCTGGGTCTGCTCGTGGACGCCTTGAGCTGGAAACTTTCCTCGACAACAGGCGTCGAAGTGGTGGTATGCTGTTTTGCTTGGCGGTCTCTACTGGCGTTGGAGCTGCGGTGCTCTTGTGCGATCTGTATTGCCTCCTCGACACGATTCTTCCAATTGTTCCCAGACCGAATGTAGTGACGAAGAGTACAATCCAAGCCCCCGTGATGATTCCACCAATAGGGAAGATGCTGATATTTTTGCCTGGCATGGTGAACGCTGCAGCTTTCTGAGCAGCCAAGGCGACAGCAGAGGGCTGAGCTGCTGCTGCAGCACTTGCACCCTGGCCCCCGAAAATCCCAGTGGTAAAGAAAGCGATCGACGCGCTTGTCAGATTTGTAGATACCATTGAATGCGTCTGAGGGGATTCGGCGTAGAGGGAGATTGAGGGGATGACGAGGGCCATGAGGTCGGTCCTGTAAAGTAAAAAAGGTTAGCTCGAAAGGGCCCATTTAGCCAGCTTAGAGACAATAGCGTACGATTTCAGATGAGTCAGAGTCAGGCCCGGGCTAATCTGGCCGACGAATGAGTACTGTTGTAGCTGGTGCATGGTGTTGCTCGACTGTCGTGCACCCAGTTCACCCCGTTTCGCTTGTTGGCTTGTGGCAGAGATCCCGGCTTTCGGATAGTTGAGAGCTAGATGAATGTTGGACGACTTGACTCCAGCGAACGTTCCAGACGGCGGAGACACCTGGTACAAGCGCAGGTCTGCCTCGAAGATACCAGTCTGGTTGTTGAGATAGAGAATGTTGTAGCATGCTGCCCAACCCGCTGCATTCGAGACCTTGGTAATGTCGGCGAGCGCATCCAAGCATGCTGTAGCGATTGTCATGTTCAAGGCTGGGTCGTTTAGATTGGCTGGGGGGCCGGAAGAAGAGGCAGAGGACGATGGAGCTGGAGCGGCGTCGTGTGAGATTTCCTGTCGTCGTTCGAGTTGGGTGTCGATGAATTCGAAAGCCTCACGGCGGACATGCTCCTCCAGAGGATCATGTCGGCGATGTAAGCTGCGTGAGCCGTAGAGTAGGCTTTTGGCAGTGGTCAATTCGCAGGCCAGCCCCAGTGCCACCCAACAGATGGGAAGTAGACGCATGTTGGAAATCTGTTTTATTGAAAGGGGGTCAAAGCGGCCTTGACGAATATTTTGTCAATAGGCACGACAGAACCTGGTATTATCCGTGTCGTTGCTGACGTCTGTGCCGGTAAAGGAATGTGGTATAATGCTGAAGCACTTGGCTAGAATGTAAGTACCGCCAGCCCAGACTTGGGGTTCTGAAAGGACAGCAAGAGCTGCTAGATGAAGGAATGATAATTGGGGGCCTGCCCGAGAGAGTGGAAGCAGTCACCAGTACCGGAATGAGTGGCAGAAGAGGAACGATTTTCAACGCCCAGGATCAACGCGACCTCCTCCAGATAGATATTGTATGAAGGAGATGAAAGGAGAGGGGTAGGGGACAGCTTGGCGAAGCAGGTGGAGCATGGTGTTATCAAGACATGTGGGCGTAAGGGTCGAGCGAACAGACTCGATGAGACACCGATGAGGAAGGAGGCGTTACGCTGTAGTGGGAGCGGAGCGTATCTGTAACCGGTCTTGACTGGGAGTGGGGCCGGAAGGGGGGGATTTCGCGACAGAATTGGCATCACAATCGATGCTCGACAGGCGATCTTGCCTCAGCCAGGCAGGTGGGAGGATTTTGGCGGGCACGACGCGACAACCATAGCTGAGCCTGAAGCTGTGGGCCGTCGCGCACTTCCGAAACCTTGGCGCATTTTTAAATTGGCATCAGGGTTATGACCGGCGTCGCGCTGTTTCGCATCAGCCAACCAAAGCCCGAGGCCCAGTTTGAGCCTAAAAAGAAGCTTGGCACCCATCAATGCTCTCGCCACCATCCTCGGCCAAGGGAGTCGAGGACAGGGGGGTCAGAGCTCAGTTGTGTGCACTCGTTGCTCCTTATCAACGGGAACAGGAGGGAGGTTCACCTTCACCCTGGAATCGTGACCATGAACTTATCACACAATCTTTTCCTCAGGATGCTGCGTCACTAGGGGATGCCATCACAACCCCCCTCCCCCTCTCCTTCTCAAGCTGGCCGTGGATCAAGACTCGAGCCGAGCTATTTTGCTCGTGCCAGACTAAACCTACAAGAGAAATAGAAGAGGGGCGTGTACACTTGGACAAGGTAAGCTCGACTTCACAGAGCGTTCTAACGGATTGCTATCTTTGAAAGAAAGGAATCAGGAAAGCATGGCATGAGCGAGGAGTTTATTTGTGAGCACGTGCTACAGTGGGGCGCTCGAGCATTGCAGAGTCTAAAGCTATCTCTTCTTAGTGGCAGGTGTACTGGCCGAGCAACGACCCAGGAGGTGAAGAGGGCAGCATCAAATACGAAATTCTGTACTTTGGAACCGTAGACAGATCGCCCTTGAGTAAATGTCACAGTTGGCGACAGCTAGCAATAGCCAGATTTTGCATTGCTTTCACACTTAACATGATATGTGCGTATCAGAAGGCAAACAAGCTCTACTGGACCCTTTCCCACAAACTACTGGCTCATTCCTCTCCAACACTCTGCACCATCATTAGAAATTCTCTCACTCTCCCCAACTCCACATTTTCCTTTTGTTCGCTTACAACAGCCTGTAGAAGACTATCCAGCACTTGATCCACATTCTCGACATCCACCTTCGTACACAGACTGACTATCTTCTTGTACCGTTCCTCCAGCTCTCGGCTCTTGCTCTTAAGCTCCCTAGTCTTCTGCTCTAATCCCTCGTTGTGCTGTCGATACGCCTGGACGCGTCCGCTCAGCACCTCTGCCCGCTCAAGATCAAGCGACGCCAGGAATGCCATCTGCTCCTGCGTCAAAGTCTCCTGGGCGCTGGGTTCACCACTGGGGAACACTTGTGGTATTTCCTCAAGCCGACCGTCGAAGTCAAGACCCTTGTCTGCTTCGCCGACGGAGACATTGTCCATGACACCGTTTAGCTCCGGCTCGCCCTGGGAAATCTCACTCCTCAGCTCACTTGCCGAGCGTTTCAGATTCTGGATTTTCTGCTTCAATTCATCTTTCTCTCTGGCTTTCGCTTGCAGCTCTTCCAATTGGCGTCGCTCCTCCACAAGGGCATTACTCGAGTCCTTTAGAGCCCTGTTGGTGCTGTCAAGTAGGTCTTGCTTTTCACGCAATTCGTTTGAAAAGTCTAGATCAGATGCATTCAGCACGTCTTGTATGGCTGTAAAAAAATGTCAGTGTAGTGCTCGAACATGTCCGGAAGTTGCCCTTACATGTGAGAATCTCAGATTGTGCCTCTGCAAATGAGGTCTGTGTTGAACTAACTCCGTTGCCGACGCTGTCGAGATGTGATATCCGATTTTCAGATTGATGGTTATTTGTGTCATTGACGACGCCAAAGTCGACTGGCGCGAGGCCACCATTATTCCCAATGTGAGGATCAGCGCCGACCTCGAGTAGCTGATCGATAATCGTCCTTGTGCTAGTTCTAGCTGCTAGGTTGAGAGCCGTGTCGCCTAATTTATCCTGTGCATTGACGATTTCCGACATAAACCTGCCAAGACTGATTGTGCTCAATTTTCGCTGAGAAGAAAGTTGTTCTTGGGAGTTGGGAGCGCTACCCCGACGGACAACAAACTCGAGAAGGGACTCTAAATAGTATCTTCCAACTCCGGCGCGACCTCTCATGGCAGAAAAGACGGCGATGTGGTGTAACAGGGTTCGACCGCGCCCATCTCTGATCTCTATGCAAGGTCCAAGCAATTCAAGCAATTCAGGGAAGCTGTTGTGGTCATGATTGTTTGTTGCGCGACATGCCGCCACTAGTGCCGTCTCTCCTCCACTGTTGGTACGACTGATGTTGAAGCCCTTCGCCAGAAGGTGGCGGACAAGGGGAAGGCGAGCGAGTGTGGCAGCCCAGTGAAGCGCTGTATTGCATGAGTCATCTATGGGGATTTCGAAATCCTCCCCACTCAGGGTCAGGAAGGCTGGATGGTCGGCGAAGTCGGTTCGGTCGGGCTTAATGAAGAGATCAAGCAGCAATTCCTTCTTGCGCGCTTCCACAGGACCTCTCGGTAGAGGCAAAGGCTCGAGGCCAAACAGACCGTCTTGGGGTGCCATGAATGATTGATTATTTTGCGAGTAGAACGATTCGTTTGGTTCTGTAGGACTGCCATCTCGCATTGACATCTCCAGACCAGGGTCCAGGTTGTTTCCGAACGAGTCTTGAGGCGATAAGCGTGGACGCTTGCGTGGCGGGGCTTGGGAATCGGTATTGGGGAAATCAGTAAAACTTGATCCATAGGTAAACGAGCCACCGTTGGGAGCCGTGCCAGAAAAGCTGTCCTGCGAAGCCATACTGAGCATACTATGCTGACTGCCGCTGGGATACAGGGACTCCTGGCTTGTTTGCACTTGCTGTGATGATCGCCGTGGGCCTACCGATCGTCTACCTTCCAAACCTCTTCCAGGAGAGTCGTAGCGTGTTTTGTTGAGGGCGTTCACTGCGTTCGCCGCTGTTGTGGACATGTTCTTGAAGAACGTCCCATTCGATGATTGTGTCATGGGGCGACTCTCCATTGGATTGTACATGCGCTTCCGCTGCGCTGCCATAGCCTGCTCTTTGGTGGGCGTTTCCACGGATCCCTGCATGCCTGTCATACCATCCTGACTCAGGTCATACTCAAGAAGTGGTCTGAGGAGTTCCTCCACTCCGTACTGATGACAAAACTCTACCCCTCGTCGGTAATTGATCCACGTTCCTTGGTATTTGCCGTAGCCGCCTTGTACTTTCTCATGGTCGCCACTTAGTATTTCTTTCTCTAGAACCTTGGTGCGTTTGCCTTTCTCTACACCAGCCACCTTCAGTATTTGCGTCGCGTTGAGCCACGAGTCGGATCGACGGCGCATAACAGCTACTCCGTTCACTTCCATTTCGTAGACAGATACGCCGGAGTAGACAGCCTGGTACAACAGAATTAGCTCTCACTCAAGCAGTCTTTTTCGTCGGTAGGAAAAAGCAGCTGCAGCATTAGGAGTTAAGCCACTACTCACGGTATAGATCTGAGGCTTCATGCCATTGCTGTAGTACTGTTGTTGGCTATAGCCATTTATTTCGGGGTAGCCGCCGAAACTACTTCGAGGGGTCATGCCATTCATGACTGGCCCTCCCCCGATGTTGTAGGACATTTGCTGCTGCGAAGTTGGTCTTGGGGGTGGGGGGGTCGCAGCTGGAGTCGATGCCACAGACTGGGAGGTGTCTAGAGACGGGTATTGTGATTGGGAAAAGGAACCATTCATGGAGGAATAGTGTTCGTGTCGGGCGAAAGTGGGTGGAGGTTGCGAATATGTTTGGACTTGAACGGTCGAGGCCATACGATGCAGGAGGTCGGAGTGGGACTGCGTTCGGAGAGGATGGGTAACACGGTAATGCCCGGTAAGGGAGGCGTAGCGTAGATATGGTTCAGCTTGGAGTAATTCGTCACGTTCCTCGGTGAACGCTCCCTGGCAAAGGTGTTCAAGGTCGACTGAGTGTGTAGGGACAGCACGAACACCTCAACGACTCGACAAGCGCATGGGGAACAGCCTCAGAAGAAAGGGTTGAGTGCTCCTGTCTGAATGTCCCACGAGATCTGTTGGCGGCGGTTGATGGTGCTCGGAAAGGCTTTAAGTGGCAATGCGAGCGCTCAGACAGGTGCTGCTCAGCGCTACTTCCCGATTATCTGTGGGCTCGATATCGCAACCTTCCACTCCAAGTCCGCGTGTGGCAGCCGGGAAGCGTCTGATAGCGGGGTGGGGACGCGAACGAGACGCGGTTGCGGGAAATTGGAAAACGGGAAAACTTTGATTGGCCCCCGTTTTCGGAGGTTCGAGATAGCATTTTCAAAGTTTCAACACGACAGGGTAATATTGACAGCACGGCATGACAATTCGACCAATGTGGGGGATTTGAGGAAAATATCACTGTGATTGAGTAGCACTCTGTATTGGGTTGAAAGGTCGCTCCTGCTTCAAAGGCTGCGAACAACCGTGCAATATTTTCTGCAAGAAAGGGCATAGTCTGGCTTCACTCTTTTCACATCCGACTCACATGCGGATTGGTTGTGTTGCTTGATCCATGATGGAATCTTGACGCTGAAATGGTGTCCCCCCCGACAAATCCTCTGCACCTCTTCCGGTCATTGTTGCGAGAATGCACTTACCTCCCAGACCCACGAGCGCGGTCATATATGCACAACTATGTACTTTGGTCATACCGCACGTACCTTCCTAAGCCGGCGGCATGGAGGAAACCAATTGAGTTCAAGCGTCAAGTCAGGCTTCTCCATCGCGGACGAAAATGGCTGTCGATGCTGCAGAGAGCGAATAAGGGATATCTAAAGCCCCTCGAGAAGGTGCTGATGATGAGCTATGGCCGGACTGGGAAGAGAAGGCGGGAGCTCATGCAGAAGTTGATGGCCCCGGAACCGCCCCAAACTTCGGAAGAAGTAGCAACATTTTCGGTTCCTAAGCCATACGTGAACGACTGGAAGCCACCAGCGAAAGTCGACGCTTTGATGCGAAGCCAAGCCAAGCAGCAGGCCTGGTTGGACAAAGTGTCGGCTAAGGTGAAAACGAAGGCGAAGATACCAGCGGAGAATAGCTGGGGCAAGCCAATGCCGACAAGTCGCGTTATCAACATGACCCATAAGTGGTATGTCAAACAGTTGGACAATCTTTTACCGCCACTGCCAGAGGCTGAGTGGGAAGAGCTCCGTTCGCTGGCAACGGGTAAAATTTGCTGGCGTGGGCCGGCGAAGAGAAGAACACCAGCGCAAGGAAACTCGTCTCTCAATTCCAATGCACCAACCGAGAACACATTGCTTGAGGGACCCCAAAAGGGGCACACATTTCGCGACTTTGTCAATGGACGTCCGCACGACATCACACCTCGTTTAATGCGAAGGTTATGGGCTATGATCTTCCGGCATGTACCCATGTTCTCGTGGAACAGAGAAAAGGAGAGATGGACTGTAATTTGGGGCGACGCGGAGAAATCTCCTCAGCTCATTGCTGCGCCTTCTAGTACACGAGATGCCTTGTTGTTCTCCAGCTCTGTGCCGCCACCAAGATTGCCAGCTTAGTCGCACTGTCCGCTACACAGTGTCAGCTTTCTCCCAGCTTCCTCTCAGCCGTACTACTTGGATTCAACGAATACGAAAGGAAATGCGGGGCTTTCATTCGGTTATTTTTCAAGGAAAAGAGTATATCGTCTAATGTTGAGTCGCAGCACTGGGCATATCGAGCAAGAATGATCTCATCGATTCTTTATCCGGTTCGGCGACACTTCATCGGCCACGGAATAGACACAACATGAGGGGAAGGGGCCATTCAACCCGTCAGTACCCAGAGATTCAGTCCTCTGGTATTAGCTATCATTGTTCCTGATATGCACAGCCTTCTTTGGGCCAATCATCTCGCCGACGTAAGGAGCGTTATGGGAACCATCAATATGCAATACTGCCGCTTTACGACTGAAGTCTTCAACGGACACAACAGCGCCTATTGGTGCAAAACTCAATCCTAATGCTGTTGTGCTGATGCGCCAAAATAGTCTCCTTCGGCAGTAATCTTCCTGCGAGGTACTCATTGCGTTAGCAACGCAGCCAAAAAAAGTCCAATCCCTTCTCTGCCTCACTGCTTGCATGCAGAGGCCACCAACTCCAGATATGAATTTGCCTCTTCAAATCAAAAAAAGAGCAGCTAGAAAAACAAAGTGTCAACCCCTTACTTTTACGAAGTCCTACGATCTTACTATCTACTTTCCACTTTCCTTTTGAGCCACCCGCAGAAGCTCTCAAACAGTACAGAGTCTTTACCTTGTAGCCACCGAACATTGGCAACAACTCTACCATCTCCTGTGCTCTGGCCCAGCGATATTTTGAAAACCAGAGCAGCCTCTCCACCCTCATCCATCGCATCCGCAGACACATCTCCCTTCCTCCTCCTCGCTTTCCGACTCCATACATCCCTCTCCGCCATGCCAAGACCCTGTGCAATCCCTTTCTTCCACTGCCATTTCACATCCAGTGCCTCTACCTCGCGATTGATCCGTTCACCCACCTCCAATTTCCCACCCTCACTCTGCGCCTCAAAGCCAAATTCACTCGGAAAAGGTAGCCACTTCTTCTCCACCCCTGGCCCCTCTGCTCCCCTCGCAACAGCCATCGCAGGTCTCCTATCCCCCCAACTCCACCCAACTGCCCACCTCCTCGTCTTCTGCCCCTGTACAAACTCTGTAACGACCCAGTTCCCGCATCCCTTCTCTTTCAACGCCTCGACCACGATTCCCACACTCGCCAACTTGCCTAACATCGACGTGAACCACTGCACCTGCTCCTTCACCCTTGCCTCGGTCGACTCATCAATCAGCTTCTTCACAAATGCCACCTCACCGCCAGGGCAAATCATCTCGACCGGCGCGCCCGTACACGCCGAATTCGGCGGGCGTTGTTTGGTCTTGGCCGATTCCAGCATTTCAGCTTCGGAGGCGTAGAAAGGTGGGTTCATCATCACGAAATCAATACTAGAGGCCGCCATGCGGTCAGTCACCAGGGCCTCGTGACCAATATAGTGGAAGATGGTCATGAAGCATACCTGTCGACATTCTCAAGCAGCTGTACTGGAATGAGCGGCCCATCAGGATCCGACTTGAGGATCCTGACCTGCGACTCGAGACCGTTGGTCCTGACATTGCGCTGGGCGTAGGAGAGAGACTTGTTATCGATTTCAGTGCCGATGAGTTTCCAGTTTGGTCGTTGCTGACAGGCGAGGAGAGGATAGATGCACGATGCGCCGGTGCCGCTGGGAGAGCTTCCGTTAGCAGGGGTGTTCAATGCTATGAACTTGAGAAGGGGAACGACGATGCGAATAGTAGGTTGTTAAGGAAGAGAAGGGGGAGCAGGCCCACATATCCACACCAACAACTTCCCGATCTGGGTCGTATTTGTCGCGGTAGTCGTCGCTGGTAGTGTCGAGAAGGTCTTGGAGCCAGAGGATGTAGTTGAACCTAGTCACATATCAACATCATGTTGCTTTTTGCACGATAACCCATTTAAAACAGCCGTATGGATTTCGAAATCCAAGGCGTACCTGTTTGGAACCTAGTGAGAACTGTAAGTAGTATTCAAGAGGACTCTAGATACTTGTCCCTGAACTTTGTAGCAAAACGTACCGGCGGGCACAACCTGTCCTCTGGCAGATCGATTGTGATCTTGAAGTCACGGTGTAGCAGTGATCTTGTGAGCTGTCTGTTACATGATCAATCTAGGCTCAAGATTTTGAATTTCACAGAAGCCCGAGTGTTCCATCGTTGAGTCATAACGACGGTTGAGTACAGGAGAAGCAAGAAGTCGAGTTTGAACATGAAGAAGCGAAATGTTAAAAAGTCACATTCGCATATCGACAAAGAAGGATGAGAGTGCGGATATGCTGGAAACCCCGCCTCTTTAACTTACCTTACACTCTCTGGATCCGAAAAGTCAAGCTGTCTGTTCGGCTTCAGTCTGTCTCAGTTATTAGCGGCCTGACATGCATCACAAGGACCTGAGACCTTGTCCTCACTTCTTCGCGAAATCAGGATATTGAAGAGCTAGCGCTGTAAAGTCGATATCGGTCTTGTAGACGTCCCTGGATACTGCCATGGTATGCAAGACTTAACATGTCCACAAGAAGGTTGATATTGCCGGCAAGAATGGCTGCTACGAAGTAGGAGGATTTATTGTCGTAACATGGCCTTTGGAATGAGAGCATAGATTATATTTAACTAGACTGGGCACCTATTCCTTGATGCTCTACCAGCTCATTATTGGAAGCTCGGCCTGATTTCACTATCCTCAAAGGGAGCGGGACTGGGAGGAGCGACTTCCTCAAGTTTATGCCTGAATATTGTCTTGTATTTCCTATGTCATTGCAGTTGTTGAGATGAAGCTGTGTAACGATGTCACAGGCCACCTATCCCGTTCCGCTGTGGAAGCCAAAGCTTAGAAAAGCCCTAAGCACATAGACGGCCCAAGAGACAGAGGATCACAGGCGCTTGCCACTGCAAATCGCCTGTACCGATGCCACACCCAACTCTAAGTATTGTCCCTCCAAACATTTCTAAGCCATACCACGCTCCACTGTTGCAAAGCGCGCTGGCTTTTCCACCCAAAAGGAAACCGCGTCGCTCCTCGCAATCACGATATTTGTCTCACACCTTCTACCTTCCACCTGATACTGACTCGTTTCGAGGAGCCACTCATTGCCTGCTTGCCTTATAGCACAGGTGCCGGTCTGTTGTGTATAGGATAGTTTATTGCGGCTTCTTCATCCCTTGGGCTTGAGGCCCGCTAAAATAGCGCTTCAAATCAGTGGCCTCGACGGCCTTGTGACTAACAGCCTTGACGCTTTCCCACCCTTGCCTAACAGCAGGTGGAACACTCTGATTTTGAACCTGAGCGTCTACCGTTGCTGCTCCATGGGAGAAGGCGTTTTGCACAAACTGACTCTGTGCATATCTCGCTCTTAAAAAGATCGTATAAGCCCCCAGCAGAACCCACGAGCCTTTGCTGAAGGTGAATGCCGAAAGAAGTAGACGGAACCACAATAGAATCTCAAGGCCGGCGACAAGAGCCATGGAAGCATCGTAGTACTCTTTAACGAACCGTCCGATGGAGTTTGCTAGCGGGCTGTTGCTAGCTACTGGTCTGGGAGACGTTGAAGAACTCGGTGAAGGAGCCGGAGGTGTGGCTTTCGGTGGCTGCAGGGTTGGAATTATGTTGGTTCTTGTGTATGTAGCGACATGGAATACCGAGTAGACAGTGAACGGTAGGAGCGCAAGGGGAATTTGTCTGGAGTAAAGCTAGAGGTGGGTTAGCTGACTCAAAATGGGAGTACACCTGAAGTGTTGGGCATACCCAGATGAGGGCCATGACTGGAGGTCAAATTAGCGTTGCGACACAAAGGAATCGAAAGGAATTGGAGGCCATACGCAGATACTGAACGTTCTCATCAGAAGCGAGCATCAGGACACCTTGCTGCTTCGCACCCGCCCGCAGGCGGGCGCGATAGGCTTTGTAGACAACAATCCCGTATGTGGCAGCTGCAGAGACGAAGGCTAGGCGGTAGGAAACCTGCGCCCATCTCGAGTAGTAGTTGAACGTGATGTAAGACAAGCTATAGCGGAAAACGCAGAGCAGAAGCATTAGATGCCCTCCAAACCAGCTGTAAGGAGCACAGAGTTAGCAAAAGGTGCGTGTTGACTGAGCAGTTAGCCTCAGTAAAGGCATAGAAATATGGCGTACGCGAATTGGAGAGTAGTCGCGAGTCTCTTGACTCGTTCACCCAGTGGCAGACTTTGGGGTGGAGACGGAGCCATTTTTGCCAAACTGTGTCAAGGAAACGACAGCTAGACCAAAGTTCAGGAATGTGGAATGTTGAGGACGAGGTGCTGAAGGAAGACGTAGACTGCAGTGCAAGCACGGAGTAGAGAAGAGGACAAGTGGCGGAAGCAGAAAAGGTGATGTGGTGTCATTTAGGTGGTGAATTGAATCCGAGGTGGCAGGTTTGCTGGTGACCGAGACGCTACCTTGGCCCGGCCAGGGTGAAAGCTACAAGTGAGACCACACAATGACGTATTTTCACGGCCTGCCAGGCGGCCAGGCGACCATGCAGCCGATAAAGGCGCCCATGTTTCTACATTTCTTCGTTGGTAGTACGTGTCTTTTGAAGAACGATTCGATCTGCCGGTTGACGAAGCTCTTCGACCTTCCATCTACTGCTGGTATATGTGACAAGGGAAAAACTACGCGCGCTCACTTCTTAAACGGAGCAGAAATCTGAACATAATGACAATGTTATGAGAGTATTTTGATTCGCCAGACACATGCTGAATGTCGCTTCAGGACTCGGAAAAAGAAGTCTTCGGGTCCGTCACTAGTTAAAGAATACAGATTCCACCTTGATGGCAAGAAAGAAATGCATACACCACAGGGGCCACATCTCCCCAGTGCTTGGTGAGCACAACCGTCCGCTTGCCCCCTTGAGACACGGGGTGGCTGTAATTATGGACAATCCAAGATTAATAGCATCTAAGCCCAAGTCGAGCATCTGCGACCATTCCGAGTCAGCGACCAGGCTGCCTGCGATCTGGAAGATTGGTGATAGAGCATATGAGAAGCAGATCATCGTAAAGGAAAGTAGACTGAGCAATCCCCCATCATCTTGTTCATATTGCTGAGTCGCAAAGGTCGAATGGGGTACTTGAAGGAGCGACAGTGGTGGCCAGGGCGGCAAGTTGCTTAACGGAGGGAGAAGCCCTTTCTCTTGCCCTTCTCCTCGATGGGCCTACCACTTTCGATGCGTGCCTTCTTCTCTTCCAGCTCGGCTCGTTGCCTCTCCAACTGCTCCTTCATCTCTCGGTGTCGTGCGAAGAGCTCCTCCTCGCTCTGTTGCAGCTTGCTCTCCTTCTCCTGCACCTTCTGCTGGAAGACCATCTTCATTTCAGCCTCCATCTTGGCGAGCTTCTGCTCGTGGAGTGTGCGCTCCTCTTCTTGCTTGACTGCGGGGTTGACTTCCTTGAACACGCTAGGATCTTGAGCGACACCCATCTGCTCAAGCTTGCCAGATCGGTAGTTCTCGTATAGCGAGTTGTTGGTGTGCTCCTTGAGTTCCTCCATGTGGGTCCGAATCAGCATCTGGCGCAGTGTCACGAAGTCACAATGCTCCTCGTTGTCGACTTCAATAATGCCCCAAGGATATCTGCGGCCGCGGACCTTACGGCCCTCGGGATTGGTGACCTCGTAGTTCGCACCCACCACCGCGAAGGGTACCTTGGACATGATTTCATGGTTCT
>Ga0335072_10001089_pt1 | contig 46018 bp, 51 predicted proteins | sample Lox_Sample_21_FD_206725 | JGI IMG/M metagenome (GOLD analysis project Ga0335072, IMG submission 206725) | Soil microbial communities from Loxahatchee National Wildlife Refuge, Florida, United States - Lox_Sample_2.1 | ecosystem: Environmental > Terrestrial > Soil > Wetlands | place: USA... | reverse complement strand
AAGGGGGTGGCGCTGGTTGCCCAGGCACCATCTTTCGTGTACATATATGCCCGAATCTTTCAGATAGCAGAAATGACACTCAAGTTTCTACGCAACAAGGCCTGCATTGTACACCATCATTGAAGGTGTCGTGACCGCAGATGGGGGCCAGGGAGCAGAGTTCGACGAGATCTTTAACCAGCGATATCTGGCTAATGTGCCGATCCGGAGACTGCTGACGGATATGGATCTGTTTTGGGGCATTTCGGGTGTTGCAGTTGCAGCGGCACTTGTTGTTTTGATCGTCAAGCTGTACAATGAAGACATCTCATGGACCACTGGTAGGCGCCCTCTCACGGCCTCTGTTTTGTAGTAGAATCGGCGGCCTCAACAGGCCAGCCAGCCCGGCCTCGATCTCCAGTCCAGTTAGACACGGCCTGGATATACACCGTAGATCTGCCTGTAGATACACTACTAGTATACATATTGCCCTCATTCTGGGGCCCTTTGATCAAACCATTGTTACACCACGCTCGCAAGCACTCCAAGGCCTCGACTAGGTCGCCACCCAGAAGCTTCCTCTCTGGCGTATAGATCTGGGTGGTAGGTAAGCAGTGGTTGCAGAGTTAGTATTTATCGAGATTAACGCTATCCAGGGCACGCAGTTCCATCTCATCTTGCTAGGCCTTGGACACCTTGGAGATGTGGAGCAGATTCGCGCTTTGGTTGACTACTAGGTACCTTGCCCCCCACCGTAATGTGGTGTGCTCTACAACACCACAGCCGAATTGTGCCCCTCGTCGATTAGCCCCCCAATTGTCCTTCCTGTGCTTGGCGTTGTTGGCGAGTGACTCACATTACACCTTTGGTTATAGTACTTAAAATTGCATTTCCACACTTTCTTCACTTTCATCCATCACATCTTCCAGTTCTTCCTCTTTCCAACTCTACACTTGTGTCCTCTCCAAAACAGCTTCACTTGAAAACCACATAATACCTAAGCAGGTGACGACTAAGCGGAAAGCTGAAGGCTCCAGCCACACACCAAAAGCTATGCCCACCAAGAAGCTCAAGAAAGCGTCCTGTCAGCCAGCACTCAACAGTCAACAGCGTTCTGCCTCCGCCACTGATTCATCCCTCTCCAAGAGTTCCCCCCCCTTCGAGCTTGACCTCGGGCTCCTCCATCGAAGACTCATCGTCCTCGACCTCTATGTTGCAAGAAACGCGATCAAATCATGGTGGTGCGCAGGAGGCAGAGGAAATCTCATGGGACGAGCTTTGTGCCATGAGCTGCGAGGAGTTACAGGAATACGGGAGGTCTCTGGGTTTGAACGACCGTACGTGGAGCGCCCCTCACTTTAACTGTCGGATTGCATGCTAACTGCCGCCTTGACAGAACCTTCTCATGTGTTGTACGTCGAGTACGATTCAGACAGTGACCCCTACGAAAAGGAGATTGATACTTTGAAGTATGGTGGGAGTAAATTCCCGCGGTATTGGCGGACTATTGCCATGGAGCAATCTTGGGGGCAGGCATTCATCGACGCTCACATAGAGTAGTAATCATACTGCTCACTGATGGAAGTGAGAGAACCTGGAAGGAAAGCTTGTACTGGCAGCATTTTCGGCTGAAAAGCTGTAGGTAGATGGTCTCCCAAAGAACCAAAACGCCAATGAGAACGAGCTCCGAAGTTTGTGGGCAAACCGCCATAGAGGTTGCACTTTGTGAGTAGTTTTGCTGGCATCGAAGATTGCGTTCCTTCAGAGAGCAGCGATGCTTGGTTATTTGTAGACTTGACTGTAAGGATTCTGTTAACGTTAGAGTCCACATTTGCAGGATAGACATGTCGCTAGAGTACGAGATCAGTCGGGAAGTGTCGTGTTTGATGATTAATTCATTGATTTTGGCCCTTGTGAGACCATCCACTCTCCAGGTGATAGAGCAACGCAGATGAGGACGTGGACCGCGCTTTGCATCTTCTACCAGCGAGACATTTGATATGACTGAAGGGTTTATGCACTGCTAACTTGAGAGCGGCCTTCGGTCGCGGGACATGGTGCACTTTGTGGATCAGATGCTGTTTGAGTACATGCTGATCGGCAAAATCTTGATCGCAGTCGCAGCAATGGAAGTGACTGACGTTGACCGGGGATCGTAGAAACTGACGAAGAGCGCCGCTTGACCCAGATTGTTCCCACCAGGAGACTTCATGACCAATGGATGTTCTATGCAGTCTCAAACACTCGGTAGAGCGGTATTTCTGACCACATTGCGGCAAAGGAATAGGTGAGTAACCTCCCAATGCTCACCCGGCTCGCGCAAGCTCAGGGTAGCGAGGCTCATGGGCCAGAACGGGACAGGTAATGTCAACTTGAGGTCCCCCGATTTCTCCTCCTCCCAATATGGTGAATCTGCTGCTCCACAGGCCCCTTGCTAGAGAACAAAAGTTTCAACCGCGAGCTAGACTTCGATTAACCAGAGCCGTAGTATCAAACAGCCACAAAAAAAAAAATATTAGTAGCCGTGCTTCTGCAACTCCGCCTCCGTCCAGTCCCACAACTGCTTTGCCAGCTTGCCATCCTTGGCAAACTTCGTCATACTCCCTTCCTTGGTCACGGGCTCATAATACCCCCCCGGGTTTACCGGCTTCAGTCTCTCCTTGCCTGTGCCCGCCTTGCCTTCCACAGGCGCCACACTGGCCCAGGTCTGATTGTAGGCGCCAACGCTGGGCTGCTTCGCGATCAATATCCAAATGGGCCTGGCGAAGAAACTGAACCAGGGATACGCTTCTGCAAACGGCGTTGAAAGACCGGTCTCGGCGAGGCCGGGGTCGATGGAGACGGATGTGATGGCCGGGTAGCGCCGAACGAGCTCGTTGGTGAAGAGGATATTGGCGAGTTTGGACTGGCCGTAGCGCGCGAAAGTCTTGTAGCTAGCCATGTCGGTCGTGCACGCCGCGGGGATGAAGCCGGTGGGCTTGGGGGCGAATTTGTAGGCTCCGGACGTGAGATTGATGATTCGCACGTCTGCGTTTGGCTCGGCTGCCGTCTTTTGCATAATGGGGAGCAGCCGCTTGGTCAGCAGGTAATGGCCGACGTAGTTGGTGCCGAACCGGATCTCGTAGCCGTCTTTGGTGAGGGCCGGGGGCTGGGCCATGATGCCGGCGTTGTTCATCAGGATGTCAAGGCGTGAGTTCTCGGCGCAGAAGGAGTCGGCTGCCGCGGCGACAGAGGAGAGCGATGCCAGGTCGAGCTTAAGATATATGACGAAGGAAGCGGCGTTGGGCACGGCGGCTGTGATGCTCTTCATGGCGGCGTCGTACTTTGCTTTTGAGCGCGCGCACAGGTAGATCTTTTCCGGATTGTGCTTTGCAAGGTGGATGAGAGATTCGTATCCCAGGCCGCCATTTGCGCCGGTGATAAAGATCACTTTACCAGCGAGGGACGGGATGTCCCTGTCTGGCTTGAAAGGGGAACCGAAAAGTCCAAACATCTTTTACGGATTGAAGAGGTGAGTCTGGGGATGGAGGAGCAAAGGCAAAGGCCTTTACAATCCATCTCTGCTTCTTCGACGTTGTGGGATTGCTAAATATAATCACTGACGTGACAAGGTGTGAAACAATGACGAAGCTGACCTTCCCCAGAAGCGACTAATGCAGAGCTTACGGTGGCTGATTCTGACAGTCGTGCCAACGCCTCCTATCTCACAGGCGTATATCTCATGGCACGCACCTCTCAGGCGTCCATCTCACAGGCGTATACGTCATATGCATACATCTCACGGGTGTGCATCTCATAGTATGCACCCATCGGGCGTATATCTCACGGGTGGGTGTCTCATGGACATGCACCCCATGGGCATTCATCTCATAGGCGGGGCTGCGTAGAAACCGGGTACTGATAAAATCTAGATAGTAGGCGTGTCGGACATTCTGATAGCTTCGATATCAATATGACCAAATGCAGAGCAATGGGCTGACAACAAGTGGTAGCTAAATGATTTACAATCACGAATCGGGGCCAAGGAAGGCGTTGGCCCGACTGTCAGATTCGGCCGCCGTGAAAGCTGCATCCCTGTTCAAGCAGGAAGTCTGCAAGTCACTACCCACACAACAACATTAGTGAACGCCTCAAGGATTCCCGAAGCCCATGCCGGACTTAATGTTGCTCTAGTGATATACTTCTCTTATCCTTCAAGGACGTTGTTGAGATATCCGGTCCAGTGGACGTTTCTCCGCCGCTGGAAGTTTAGGGGGTCACTGCCCAATACCCATACTGCTTCTTTCGCATGTTCGGGTACTTCTCCAGCATCGCCGCCAGATGCCTCGGGATCTGACTGCCATTTCGGATCTGCTGGGTCTGAAGCCCCTGAACATTCGCCATCAGCACTGTAGGAGGTGGCTTTGTTGGGACCGATGCTCCAACAGTCCTGCTGGCCGACAGGCATCGACCTGTTTGGCTATGGGGCCAGCCTATTGCTCAGCATACATAAGAATACGCTGTTTGGTAAATGGCCTGCTCCATTAGCCAACATGTCAGCTCGCTAGGTAGCAGGCTGACCGATAGGCCAACAAGAGGTCGACGATGAGGTTAATTCCGAGGTTGCCGATGTCGATTCTAAGGTCGCTGGTGGGTTCACCATGATCCTTAACATCGCCGACGAGGTTACTGTTCCGACCGAAGCACCAACGTTCCCAATCAGCCAATGGGCCTGGCCGACTGCCTATTTTACGTCAATTACTGTTTTGGCGTCCCATTTGCTCAACGGGCAGAGCGTACCGCCTATAAGACGCCTACAGATGTTCTACTATGCTATCTCGCTAATTGGCTTCCTGGGAAAGCAGTTAACCTAATGTGTTCTCCTAGCATAATCTTCATCTTCCAGAAGGATTGACTGCCTAGGCACTCCGTATGAAGCGTGGGAGCCGAGAAATCGGGAACGGTGAAGGAATCTCCATAATTGCTTCCAGGCACGTTAGGCACCAATACAGAACATTTCACAATTTTCAGGCCTGTTGGCCAATGACGAACGGAAAAAGTTGGGGGTTGGTTGACCTCTATTACACAAATCTCGGCTTCAATCCTCGGCCCACGCCACTGAGTCCATCGCGACTATTTGTTCAAAGAAGTTTTGACCGATCAATCCCTTTAAGAACTCTTTCCTTTGTCTACCAAGGGTGCAAAGGCAGTTCGGCGGCCATTTCACGCATCTGCACAGTTTCCCCGAAAGTCATTGATTAGCCTTCCTCACATAAGGAGTCCTGTCATGAACATGATTCTTAACATTTTCAGCGGTATAATGCAGATATGGAAAGCCTAAGAATGAACACTCAATATCTAACTTTTGGGTAGTCTGTTCCGCGCCCCCCTCGTCTTGGCGCAAAAATCAGAATATTGCTGCTGATGACGAGTCAAGTCGTCCATCACCCCTTTTCTTCCTTCACGCGTGACCCCTACTTGACTGGGCATCTATGTATGATTGGTAATTTGGTGTCTGTGTTTGTTCCAACTGTGACCCGCTGGTAACTGTTGCTGAGATCGACCTAAGTTCTACCTCGTCTTCTTCATGTGGGAAATGATAGCCCCTCTGCTCGATCAGAGGCTGGTATGTCTGCGGTGGTGGGTGTGGCACAGCTACCAGCGACACCGGCTGTGCATTGTTAACCCTATTCACATCATTTGCTCCGAGAGGATTCTTCAAGCCTAATCTGACTCGTTGCAAAGAGTGCATCTTATCCACAATCTGCGAAGGAACCCGAAGAACGGTCTCACGATAGAGGGTTCCGGTTGTGATGTCGTAGGAGCATGCCAAGGCCCGCTTCATCCCGCCTTCGGATCCGCCGATGATCAAAGTCACAGGTGGGTGACGGGCCTCAAACAGGGTGGCTGTCATCGAGAACGTGTCAATGAGTGTAAATAGCTGAACGTTGATTAGCACGAACCACAACCATGTAAACATTCCAAAGGCTGAAGAACTCGTACCTTCATACTACCATACGGACTTTTGCTCATTTCATCTGCGGAACTATATCTGACATGCGTGCACGGGGCAGTTGGCGGCAAGTTGGCACAGTTGTCGCAGGGGGAACAAGGGTCCACAGCCTCGACGGGATAGGCGTATACCGGATCACGGGATTCCTTCACAGCGGTACCCAACAATGGTTGCTTCACCCCGGCCTCGACGTCTTCGAGGATTGGCTCCTGATAATATGTTCGATACCGGTGCCGCGACAGAGGCGAACCATATGGACTCCACTTGAGGCGGCCCATCCTGGCTCCGAACATGATTTCTTCGATTTCCGGGAGGGGAACGTACCCCTCAATACCGAACAGGCAAGGCTCAACCTCATACAGCTTGCCTGTGTACAAATAAGGGATATAAGTTGGCGCCACAAGTAAGGCAATCGACCCCACCATTAGGAGAGCGATTGCCTCTGCGCGAGAGATAGCCAACAGTACCAACCCGGATATAAAGTATCCCGGGGCAGCGATGGTCATCCAGATCACGAAGATCCGTTTCCAGCCCATCCTGTTCGTTGTATGAACCGTGCTGAATCTGGACCATTGGATCAGAGCTCCTTTGAACCCGTCTACAATCACAGTGTCGTTCTCCCCGATGCCACATACTTGTGTATGTGGAATTATGTCCCAAAGTGTGGACTTGTATTGGTCCGACATCGTGTTCCACGGCTCATCTAGATTCTCAGGCAATAGGCAGATCAGGCGTTCCATGAGCCGGTCGTTATCTTGCGGCAAGGACAGCCTGTCAAGGAGCAATGCGTCAGACGAACTCATAAGGGTGAGGCATATGTCGAGGCTGACTTACCTAGCAAACGCCTGAAATGAGGAATCATTGGTGTCAATCCTTGGTCGGACTCTTAGCAATCCCATGAGTGCATAACTTCGATCCCCTCTATATTTGCCCCGTAATTGTCGGTTGTCTAAGCACTTCATCGCAACGCTCACTAGCTCTAGACGGCTAAGGGGAAGGCTGGTGAAGTGTTCCACAAGTTGTCGCGAGTCGCCAGCATCCGGCCACGCGATCTCGGCAAGGCGAACCTTAGGAACTTGTGATCCCTGGTCGAGGTTGATTACCGTTGTGACATAATTGCCTTTGCTCAGGATAACCTCGGGTAGCGTCCACACTCTTTTGCCCCAGCCTTGAAGTGCTTCGGTCTGTGTGTTGGGATCATTTGCTCGTACAGGCTTTGCATTCCCGGCGATAATGATAACATGCTCTGCTCCCCTGATGATGTCGCTCATGGTATATACCTAGTCGAAACGGGTTAGCCAGAGACTATGGCTTAGAACCCGTTAACAACAACTCACATCTTGATCTGTCAGGAGTTTCTGCTCGTCTTTGTCTGTAACCTCTTCCACCTTGTCTTTCTCGTCATTGTATTTCCGATGCGGCTGGCATTTACAATCGAGCCAGAACGCCTTTGGCTTTAGTGCACGATCTTGAACGGAATTGGCGTAGTTAAGTGTTTCCACAATGGCCATGGCGTAAAGAGTCTGATAGTTGTTGCTCCGCTCTTCGTCATTCTTGCCGTTGAACTGGTCCTTTGTGTATGATATGAAGACATACGGCGTGTGATCGTTCTGTAGATCATCAACATCTCAGGATCAAAAAGGGGAGATTGCAAACTCACCTTTCGTACAGGTCCTACCTCAAACCAAGGCTTCCGAACGTCATTCCCCTCCTTGTTCTTCCCTTTTACTTCGATCAGATAGCAGAGAAACCTAGGTCTGAACGCACGATACGTTCCAATTTCACCCGATGTCCACGAGGGATCGCCCAGGCGTCCTTCCCGAATCTCTCTCCTGTTCTCCCAGAAATTTCGGGCCAGGCGTGGGTATCGGTAGCCATTGTACAAAAAGGGCAAATACGCTCGAGAGTCCTTCCCAGCGGGCTGACCGTGACTCGACAGAAACAACTATTATCAAAGGCACACTTGTCAGTATGAAGGGCTTGCATACGTGCCGCCGATGTTCAGGAACTCACGAGAACAGAGATTCCGAAAGATGCAGGAACCCAGCGTACCACAACCGATACATAGTCCCTGCTGGTCCATAACTGCATCCGGTCTCTCCTTTCGAGTGGAATGGCACTGAAAGGGAGGTTTGCCAGACGAAAGAGCCTAGGTGCTGTGTTCCTGATGATTGTCCGATCCCAAGTGCTGTTGTTTAGTGTGCAGAAAGAGTCTCTCGTTTGAACAGTAAGGCGTTCAAATTTTCCGGTTACTGGATTGACCGTACATGCGTATGGCGTGTTTCCAGAGACTATCCTTCTCATACCGTCGACAGCGACATAGTCATCTCGCGCATTATACTGCAAGCTAGCTGGATAATAAAGCCTTGGCCTAGTCTCATCACACCAGGCTCTCCGTGAGTGTTCAGTGCTCCTCCAAGCATGGTACCACCCACGGACATCATTGGAACTGGCAGCGTAGTCGGGTACGGGCTCGTTATCGCCCTCATTGAAAGTAGGAATTGTCATCTTGGAAGTTGGCAGAGTGCGTCGTGTTGTGAAGGGATCCTTTGAGTGCGGGAGACATTAGCAGATACTAGGTAGAGTATTAAAATGAAGGAAAGAGTCCCCCAAGGGTCCCAAGGACATACCATGATCTCCAGTTTCTGGCGACTTTGACTTGGCGGCAACTAGGCCTTGGTCGGTGGATGTAGATCCTGTCGCCATGAAATCAGCAACGCAATCAGCAAATCTACTGGTAGACGTGCCACTGCTCCCTGCCTCCCTGGGATTTGTTGGCTTCGTAGAAGTAGAGGCAACTGTATCGCTGTCCACGGTCCAGTCAAGCGTATCCTGAGGGAAATGTCAATGAAAATCCCCTACAAAAGATAAATAGCAGGGCAGTATACCAGTATTTTAAAGACCTTGTCCTGAAATGCGGGAACGTCCTCACTGTGTCGATCCGAGCCACTAGAAGCCTGCACAGAAGTGAGTTTGCGTGCCTATTTGCGCTGGACATCTAATAAGGTACCATAGGTGTTTGTCGTTTCAAGGAGGGAGAGAGAGTCCTTTCTTTGATGGGGATGTGATGTGGAGCTTGGTATTTCAATCTGGCGTCGAAACATTCCAGAGGAAGGGCCGTGACTCATGATTTATTGACTTCATGCGGCTCTTTTTGAGGAGCATCCGTAGAAAAACGCCCTACCCCCCCTGGTCCTTCGTTGCAACCAAACATTATTAGAAGCGTTTCTTGTGTAACAAGGCTTGCAGCATGAGTAGGGGTTCGGCTTAAATCCAAAATCGACCAAAAATACGGTTTTAAGACGAAATCACACCGGGGTTTTGTGAATGGGAACGAAACAGTACAATTAGTACTAACCATATATGGAAAGTGAGGCTCCGAGGGCTTGGCAGGGCGGTAAGGGCAGGCAGAATAAGAATGGTAACAATTAAGCCAGGAGGATTATTTGAGAACCATAGACATTTGGATGATATTGTGAAGGGGCTAGTTCTGGTAATGACAACAAAAAATGGCAAAGGTGGAGTTTACCGTACCTCCGATCTGGCACAGCAAACTCCCGGGGGAGAGCGAGCCGCAGGCGCGCAGAGGAGGAGAGTAAGGAGAAGAGGGAGGAGGAGGAGGAGAACAAGAGTTGCCTGGGTGCTCTCTGTCTGGGAGGCTGTGCTAAGCCCGCTCCACGCCGCCACATTAGTCCGCTCTTATCAACTAGTGGACGTGGCATCGCCTATTGACGCGACAGGACAACCCCCAGCTTGCACGCGTTCTGAGATCGTGTGCCTAGCGAAGCGCAGACGAGGATAGCAGGAGCTCGCAAGGTGAGTATTGCAGGCCCTGTTAAGATTGACGCAGATAGTTTCGACGAGCTCTAGCCGATTACAAAGGCCTGGTTAAGCTTCGAGCACAGGTATCCCTTCGAATTCGATAAAGATCGCCCTCAAAGATCCTGTTAAGCTATGAGCACGGGCACCACTAGAAAAAGCCAGGGGGACTACACGGGGAAAGACACAAGCCACCTACGGGACTCATAGCGCACGGGAGACACATACTTGGTTAGTAAGAACGCATGCGTAGCGCTGCCGGCGTGGGTGCTACAGGCAGGCATTTCTGACAAGGCATGGTCGGTCCAGCAGAGAGAGATCTCGCTGGATAACGCGAAACAGATGGATACTCAGGTGAATCGCAGGCGTATTGCCTGCGGGGCGTAGCACATAATGGTGGTCATCGCTGGCTTGACGGGGCCTAGAACACTATCTATATGGCTTGAGAGGACGGCTGCGCATGTCGGTGTACAGAGAGGTAGGATCTGGCTACCTTATTCATGTGAAGGACCTGACTCTTGACGTGGATCGTATGCGAGACGCGGGCGGGGAGAAGTGGTATCGCCGAGACAACGCAGCCTGACGGTGTATGCTTAAGTAGCAAACAAAGCTTTACCTAGGCGGGAGGGGTTTGCCTTGGCCTCTGCTCGTGGAGGTCGATCTCCAGGACGACCGGATATGAGGAGATAGCTCTAGGTAGAGGCTCTGCTAAATTTTGAGAATAGGCGTAACCTGCCGGAGCTCGGCAAAGCGCCTAGAGTGAGGACTCGTAAGGGTAAATGCACCCAGGGCCAGATAGACTGAAAACTAGGTTGGTGGTCTAGGATAGCCAAAGTAGACACGGTCGACACCGATATATGGACCTTTGCCGCTATCATCTATGGCGCTTCCGTATGGTATACGCCGCAAGGTGTCGCAACCTCTCGCAAATATGTGGATTGCAAGCTCGAAGTATTTCAGAGTAGGAACCTCCGCAGAGTCCTTGGAGCATATCCGGCTCCAGGAAGCCGCATCCTTGAGAAAGAAGCCGACCTCCCTCCAATCTCGAAAGTGCTCACCGCCCCGATAACCAACGTAGTAAAGATGGGATATGAGCAAGGGAGCCCAGGTGATTAGGAAAGCCTGCGCAACGATTCGCAGCTGCAAGATATAGAGACAAAACACGAGACAGCCTCCGAAACGGACTCCGAGGGAGCTCATGACAAGTTGGCTTCGAAAGACGCTCCCAAGGGACACGTGGAAGAACGAGATCCTTTAGCAGCTTACGCCCCCGGAACCGTAAGCCACAATCCTGGAGAAAGGCTATTCGCGATCTCAGCAAGAAGAGCTGGGATAAAATCCGGGACTGCATACCTCGCGGCGATCCCGTTGGGAACGGTTAAAGCGCCAGCACAGCTACCTACGACCGGTTAGAGGCTGATAGCAACGCCTCGGTGTAAGTAAGGCAACGAGCTCCCTAATCACCTAAATACGAATAGAAAAGATCGGACTGAACGCCTTCCTTGCGGATCGTTATGTCCCGGACAAGCTAGCGATGTGTATATACGAAAGATCACGATAAAGCGAAATGTATCTTAACCTCTCCACCCCCTATTTTCCGCATCCTGGTAAAATCACCACGCTAGAATCAAGCCTAGAGCCTTAACTGGAAAGCCTATAAGACGCGCCTTAGAAACAGCTCGATTTAGAGGCGATGGGCGCGACCGACTAGGCGGTGTCAAAAATCCGAAACTGCGAAGGCCTATTTGTCGGTCATAATGAATCATCACACCGTGTGCAGTGCGAAAAATATGATGAAATTTGTATTAGTATGATCGTATAAGCGAGGGCTGAGGGCGTGGCGGCTCTCACCGAAGATCCTCGGCACTTGCTCCATTTTGACGAGGAGGCTCAGGCTGAAATATTTCGCCGAGCAGGGTTACACCAATCATCGCAAGCTTCTCAGGATACAAGTAACAGTGCTGGAGGCCATCTCCCCTTCTGTCTGCTTCAGTGGTGTCGAGGTGAGACAGAGTCAATTATTCGTCGCACCAAATTTTTTGGCGCCGTCTCATCTACAATTATAGGGAAACATCCTACTCGCAAAGAAATATCGTCCGTCGACGAGCTTGGCAATTATAGTGGGTGGGATTTAGGCATCCTGTAGGTGGTCACCTCATTCCCAGGGTCAAGCTTGATGCTCCCCTGACCAATTTTAGCACAGCCCCAATCGACGAGCCCGCCTCTTTGCCTCATTTTCGACAACTGGTTGACCGGTTCGACATACCTAGCGCCTTCGTCGCCGAGAGACTTCAATCGGTCACCCACTCATTCGGCGCCCGCAAGCTGAAAGACGGATCCGAGGGTACGTCCCCTGGCTAGTAATTCCTCAGAGACCATCCACAATTCGCTCACTGTAAAAATTCACAGTTGTCTGGATTCATTTCCTCGCTGTACTGCCCGTACCACCATTCGATCGAAAATCCCAATGGGTAAAGTCGGGCCTCGTCTTGAAATGGTCGCCAACTCCGTCCTCGAACAACAAGTCCACACCAGAGCCATCCCGCCAAGTTACACTTATTTGTTTCCAACCTATACCAGGAATCTGGCTAGCGATCAATCGACTTTTTAAGTCTGACAGCTGGGAAGATGTCTTGAAGGATCCATATCTCCTGATTAACGCATCATTCGAGACATGGTACGAGCTCGTTGACGAGAGCGCGTGGAACCTGCTGGATCTGTCTCGCGAAGCTGAAAGAGTGTGTTATTCTTGTTTTCGTCTCGGCTGCAAAGACTTCCTCGTGGCTGACTGCAATGAACAGAGTACATTCGAACATTCTGCCCAACTAGAGATCGACAGCTCTAAGTTACTTGCAATCGATTACAATGGCATCCACAGCCTTGCGAAGGATGCCATACATCTGGTGGAAGGGTTAGACGCCGTTCTCCGATCCCTCGAGTGCGTTTTGCGCTACCACGGCGAAATAGAAAAGCACGATTCCGTCATCTGGAAAGCCACACACGATGCCTTGCATTACCGCAGAGAGATGTTCCACTCGACCAGATTGCGAATGCTAAGCGTGGAACAGAGACTGAAGAATGTTATCAACATGGTTGGTCATTCCAGTTCATCATCTTTTGCCCGCATTCTGAAAATTTCCAGGCTTTCAACATTGGAACCATGCGCGATAGCCGGGTCATGCGGCAAGATAGCTATGTCATGAGAACACTCTCGACATTGGCGATGATATTCCTTCCTATCTCCACCGTTAGCTCGATTTTTGGCACCCAGTTCTTCACCACAACCACATCGCGAGATCCCACGTCAGATAGTGGTACTGTCACTTCCGCGTTTGTTGTCAGTCAGAAGTTCTGGCTGCTATGGACAATCTCGATCCCCATAACCGTAGTCCTTTTAGCTGGCTGGGGAATCTGGATAAGACGGTCCCAAGTAAAGGCTAAGATACCAAACCGTTGCATGAAGGATGTTGAGAAGGCCAAATCCGCCTGAGAAACATCGAAGCTCAACCACTCTGCGCTTATTTGTGTCTTTGGCATCTGGTAGGATGAACGGCCTGAAAAGGACCTTATCTTGCTGTCGGCCAGGGGACGAGGGTTATTATCCAGTAACTTCACGAGGAAATAGGCCCATGGCGGCTCGACTGATGTGGCCGAGTCGGGGGAGGGGGGACTGTCGGACGAGATTGGCTTACATGGTTGCACGCCCCATATGGGTTATCCACGTTAAGCCCAGAGTGAGGCTCGCCCCACGACGCTCACGAGCTCACCATTTCTCACCAGCGTTCAAGGCGGCGTCACCCTAGGACGGGAGCAGGGTGAGCCCGGGGGTAGATCTTACTCCTCTTGGCACTTCATCGGACTAGGGCACGGGTGTGGGCCAAGAATCCCTGTACCTAGGCCCTTCACCGGTAAAAATAGCCATACTTGTAACGGCATACTCGAACTTTTACATGAAGTCGCCCTTTCTTAAGTCCAGGAAAGGAAAAATGGCTCCTACGAGAACGGACGGCGACACGGTAGATGGCTGTCAGAGCGGGGGTAGCAAAATTCCGCCTCGGCTCTTTCCAACTGTCGGTCCACCGTCATTTGAAGCCTTCAAGACGTTATGCTCGCGAACATTCTCATCCGACGACTGTCCTATGGCGGACTCTGTCCTGTCAAACATTCCAATATACGATCTCTCAAAGTTGGCATACTCGAACGCCGAAACCACCGATGCGTTGCAAGACGAATGGCATCACATTCTTCTCTCCGGTCCCGGCGTGCTCGTGCTGCGATCGCTCTTTCCAGACCGCGAAATCATCGCCCATGTCAACTCCATATTCTCCGACATCATCTCCTCCGAGCACGCCTCCACCAACGGCTCGAGCAAAGGCGACCATTTTGCTGCTAGTGGCAAAAATTCTCGAATCTGGAACTCATTCCAAAAACACGGCATGCTAGACCCGGAATCGTTTATCCAATATTACTCAAACCCGTGGCTTGCCCTCATCTGTTCCGCTTGGCTCGGCCCAGCCTACCGCATAACAGCCCAAGTCAACGTTGTCAAGCCAGGTGGCGCAGCGCAACTCAGTCATAGAGACTATCACCTTGGCTTCCAGAGTGCGGAGCAGTGTGCGCTATATCCTAGAGCGATGCACGTCGCCAGCCAACTCCTCACCCTACAAGGCGGAGTGGCACATTGCGATATGCCGCTTGAGAGTGGACCGACGCGATTTCTGCCATTCAGCCAAATGTTCGAGGAAGGATTCATTGCCTACCGTTCGCAATATTTCCAGCAGCATTTTGAGCAAGAGTATGTAAGTCTGCCTCTGAAGATGGGTGACGCAGTCTTCTTTAATCCAGCCACATTTCACGCAGCAGGGGAGAATAAAACCAAGGGTTTGGATAGATTTGCAAACTTGTTGCAAGTTAGTAGCGCTTTCGGAAAGACCATGGAAAGTATCGATAGTATGAAAATCGTGGAGAAGTGTTGGAATGGTTTGCTAGCCAAGTATGAAAGTGAAGGGATGACTGCAGAAGTCAAGTCCTTCGTCCATGCAATTGCTGAAGGGTATCCCTTCCCCTTGAACCTTGATCAACGCACGCCGGCTCCTGGAGGTATGGCACCTGAGAGCGAGCAAGCTGTACTTCTGAAAGGTTTGAATCAGCAATCTGATCTTGAGACGATAATGCGGCAGTTCAAGGCTCTCAAGAATGACTCCATGGCCTGACGATTTGGGAGATGCGATTGTTGCAGTAAGACCAGTATTGTGAAATTCCTTCAGCATTGCCTATAGTGCCATGTCAAAAGATTGTGTAGTTAGCACAGTTCTGCTGAGAGATTCACTTGCGAACTCTTATTGTTACCATCAAGCGCCATGGCACCGACTGTCAGTATCCACGCTAGGATGTCTGTATGGTCATGGAAGCCAGGAGGGTGATGATGTGGAGCTCACTGGACAAATGGTATTGCATCTTCTCACGATTTGCTATTTATGTGATAGGGCTGCAGCGACCGGACACATGCTACCCTTTGCCAGGTCGGAGGGAACACTACGAAAATGTAATGCTGCAGCAGGGGATTTGAGTGATAGTCCATTTCGATGATGCTTGATTGAAACGGATCGATAGAAGTGCCCTGTCGGCACACTTGTGCAAGAGCTCCTAGTCACTCGACTCGAGAGGTAAGCATTCATCGCCAATTGCCCGTCCTTCCAATGAGTGTTGAGAGTTTGCCACTGTAGGCTTAGATAGTTCTGAAAGATGGTAAGATCCCAGGCCGCCCACTGTCTATAAGTCAATTAGCTAATCCTGCAGCACCACCTAGAATAGAGCCTGCATATCAAGGAAAGTGGGGCTTAAGTTCAGGCACCTTGCCCTGCGTGACCTGGACTTGCGATGCAGCTACCCGGCCCGATCGTTAGGTCGCAGATCAATGAACATCGCAGACACGCTCTCCTACAAATACCGCAAATAGCATTTACTGAGGCGATTGCAGTTGACCTCTTCGGAACTATGCGCGTTATGCATTTTATTCGCGGTTGAGGCCTTTGCTTTCAACTGCGACCTACTCCAGCGCCACCAACCATGAACATCGACGAGCTACAGAAAGATACAGTTCCTTCCAGATATCTTATCAAACGACCCAAGGCCCTTCAATACTACTACAATGGGGAGCTCCGGAAAGAAAGCGAGGGCGAGCGTGCGGCCGGGCGCTTTGAGCTCTTCCTCGACCTGCTATGTGAGTTCATGGTTCCCTCAATCTTTTGTAATCCCTTGCTGATTAGGAACCAGACGTTGCGCTCGTAGCCAACTTCGCAGAAGATCTGGCCTCGCACCCTTCAGGAGCTGAATTGGTGAAGTACCTGTTGATATTTGCACCTGCGTGGTACGTCCAGGTTACGCCTCGGAGCGTTTTCCTCTCCAGATGTCGAACACAAACTCGGATACAATGGGTTCAAGATTTTGCCCATGGAAGAATGAGCAGCAACGACTATACGAAGAGATTTGAAAACAATGATACCCCGAAATCTGACATTGTGGCAGGCATGTGTGGTCAGACCTTCGCGAGATCATGAATAGCTATTACACAGACGGTAGGTGACGCACAGTAGTGGTCAATTGGGTGTCTTTTTCACAATAGACTGCAGACATTATCCAGCGCGTCCTAATTCTTTGGATCATGGCACTTCTCGTGGTCTACGGCAACAACGCCACACTCGTTGCCGAGGACATCAGTGCAATGCGTACAACTGTCGGAGCATTCATGGCTGCTCGCTTTACCGTCATGTGTGTCTACATCATCTCCAGTTTCGCGTCCTTTCAGCACAGACCGCAAGTACGCCTTATGGCAGGCCTAATCTTCATCTCCCTCCTGATCTGGATCCCGCTGTACTTCGAAAGCGTCAGCATTCGTGCCAAAATCGCCGTTGCCGTCGTGGGCATCGTCTTCGAAGAAGCCTCCTGGATCCTCGCCTACGGCCCCTGGATCAAGAAGAAACTCTCGTTGCAGTACTCGACAGCCGTCGACATTGCGCATGAGATCGACCGCTTCGCAGCCTTCTTTATCATCGTCTTGGGCGAGTATCTGTACAGCATCATCGTGGGAAATCCTGCCGCTATTGGGTTGAACAGCGGGCTGCTTAAGGCTGTGTGGACTCTTGTTATTGCATTTAGTTTGAATTGGATCTACAGCGTTGGCGATGGCTCAATGGATGCAACCCATCCCATACGACGATCGGCGGTGACTGCGTTTACCTTCTTCTCCATGCACCTACCACTCGCGGCGTCATTGTTGGTGGGCGGACACGTCTGCGCAGCTAGCGCAGGGCTCGAAAAGCTCGAAACGGGTGAGAGATGGCTGCTTGGTGGCGGTCTGGGGGTAGGGATGTTTTGTCTATGGTTTCTGGGCGTGTTGTTCAAGAGCAAGGACACTAGGTGTCTGATCATGCCCAAGACAATCAGGATCGGCATGCGGTTGATCGTGGCTGTCATATTGGTGCTGCTCCCGATCACAAGTAAGGACCAACTGAACCCAGTGCAGCTGCTAAGTATTGTCATGGCCCTATTTGCCTTCACCGTCATCTGGGAGACGGTGGGTGGCCTACAGAAAGGAGCCAGAGTATATGAGAGGTGGGATGGACGTAACATGCCCCTAGAAGAAGACGGTGAGTTAGGTGGTGAGAAGTCAAAGACTTAGCAATGGTATCGACGATTCGACATATTGAAAAGAGTGTACAATACATAGTTGGTCATCACGATGGACATAGTCCTGTACTTACACATGGGTATCCGCGTTAATCCAACATGCCTGCGTGGTAGATATGAAGAGCTCATAAGGTCCGAGACAGATGCCATTATAGCTTCGTCAACCCATCAGCCGCTATTCATGGAACCTCATTCCTCCACGCCTTCAGGATCCTTCGCAGCCCTCCAACCGCCCGGCTTCACGGCCTAGTCTGTGGTGGTGGATCTGGCCTTTGCAAGCGCGTTGCCAGCGACAGCATTTCCGATGCTCTTCTTCCTCCTACCGCCCTCAAGACTGGACTCGTAGTTGGCATCGGCTTTGGATTTGGGGATCTTGGGACTGTAATCCTTGAACTGGGCTTTGAACTCATGCTTTGGCCTGGAAAAGCTGGGTCATGGACGCTTGTATCTCCGAAAATGGCAGTATTGTGATCCAAAGGGCCGTAATTTGTGTTGCGAATAGACCGCGTTTTGGTTGCCTGGAGTTGCCTAGAGCTGCCTACAGCTGCCTGGAGGTAGCTAGAAGTGCCTACGTCTGTGTAATATGGGGAAACGACTTCAGTGTCAGTGATTTAGCCCAATGCGACCTCATTAGCAGGGGCGTCCTGGACAGCAACTGGGGCCCACTTCGCTTGCAGCAGTACCAGCGGTATGTTTTCTAGTACAAAACAGGTAGTTTTGGCCGTACTGACCGAAGCCGGGGATAGCCTAGAAGCAGGGTGGGTTCTTGGGCCTAGGGCGTCATTATAGGCATGCCTCGGGCGGCGGGTTGCCACATAACTTTACCCGCAAATGTCCACTCCGGGCACCCTAGGTAGAGAGCCACTCGTGCGCGAGAGGAGGCTACATCGCCTGAACAGAGGTGGCTATCGTCCAGAGAAGTGATTTTACAGCCTCCGGTGGCCTGCATATAGGTTTTGACCACAAAAGGACAGTTGATTGAGCTCCTACAGTGTAGATATAGCCGTTCAACGTTCGACCTAGTCGTACCTACCTCCCAACCCTGTTCTAGAGTACCTTTCTCTGCATGGGCTTTGAAAGCTGCAAGTTTAAGGAAGAATCTACCTATATTCAAACTCCAGTCGTCGACGACCAGGTTTGGAACTCCTTCCTACATATTATCGATCGTCTCGCTGCCCAAATCGCCCCCAATTTATCGACTTCCAGGTATCTCTTTCCACTAATTGTCCGGATTGGTAACTTGGGAGTATTGTCAGGGTCATCGCGGACTATTTCGCCAGCAATTCGAGTACCGGAACCTATCACAGTGCTTAGATCATTTTCTTCATCAACCCAATCCATCGAGTCGAATAGCGCTGCTATTTTGGTCTGAAAACGCGGCTTTTGCCGGCGCAGGCAAAGTTGGTTACATTAAGGAGAAGGCCCCGATCTATACCACTTATGGTAACATCTACACTACATTTGGCCTAGGTGTACGCCACATAGGCCACCCAGGTCGGCCAGGGGCCTTAGCCTGCCAGGCCGGCCTGCCGGCGTGCTGAGGCCGCTGCATCGCTTGGTGGGAGCTCTCCGGCAATGGCGATGAGAACGATGAGATTGGGAAGTCAAAATACATCCAGTCCTGTATTTCTACTATTGCAGCGCAAAGAGTAAGCTTCCAAGCTAGGTTGCGGCTGGTGGACTCCAAGGCATCCAATCGTTCTATTCCAATGCCTCGCCTCTCCTTGACAACTTCCCGCAGGCCAACAGCATTGGCAGATTTGAGGTTTGGATGGAGCAGGGCAGGGACTTCAGACAATTAGGTGTTCATAAAGCCGATATTCCTATTAACACGAGATCTTACGAGTCTCAAATGGTCTGGATGCATATTCCCGATTCAAACTTCTCCCCACTATCACATCCCATCCATCCCAGATACCTCCACTTAATGCAAACAAGTGCTTCTGCCTACCAGTTCTCGTCCGTTCTCGGCTTATTTCAACTCACTATTTCTATCGCATCGCCACTTCATTACTGTAACGCTGCCTTCCCCATACCCATTCGAAGTAAGCCAGGCCATCATGCCCGCAAAAACTACGCACCAAGACGCAGCGGCACTACAAAACCTTTACTAGAGCAGACTATTAACATCCAGTCTAGGAAGACCTCCTGTTCGGCTCCCTTGACGTCCCATGCCTCGACAACGCCTTCGCCAACGCCTTCGAATCCCCTAGTCTCCCCATCTCCGCCACCTTCCCAGCCGTCAACCCCCCCATTCTCCACATCCGTCTTCTTCTCAGCATGCCGCAGCAGATCTCTCGCAGCTCCAATATTCGCATAGCTGGCCGCATGATGCAACGCCGTATCGCCTTGCGCATTTACGAAGTTGACATCGACCCGCGGGTCGGACAACAGAGCCTGTACCCCCCTGCGGTGAGCAGAACCTCAGTCCCTTCGTGATCATCAAGGGCGTCCGGATGAAGTTGTAGGTCCCGTCAAGCTTAAGGCCCGGTTGAACCATCAGAATGGTGACCATCTCCGCGGACCGGATTATAACCGCAAGGTGAAAGGGTATTTTAAGCCAGTTCTTCATTGCAATGCTGATGCCAACGCTGAGGTTTGTGAGAAGGATCTCTAGGACCGGGAGCTGCGAATATAGCACGGCGAAGTGTACGCTGATAAGCCTATGGAGTTGAAATTGGTTCACTTTGAGGCTTTCGTTGCGCAGGAGGAGCTTCATAATGTCTATGGAGCCAAGTTTCGCTGCGGAATGCAAGGTGGGTGTTCGGTTGGACGGCTTCCACCGAGGGCCATCTCAGGGTTGTGGCTGATTCGAGGGGTCCCGCATTGACTAAAGCCTGTACAACTCCGGTATCGCACTTTCGCATCGCTGAACTCGGCAGCCTTTCGCCATTCTCTTTTGTAATGTTGACATTAAATTCCAAGGGTGCTTCAAACTTCAGCGAGCGCATCTCGAAGGGCCCCAATTTGGACCCCAAGTGATAGCGGAAGGGAGGCGCGCAAAGAGGACCCCACGGGATCCCAAAATAGGTCCCATCACTTAGAGATGACAGGCAGATGGGAGCTAAAAGGGAGGGGATGGGTGAAACTTAGTGAGCGTTCCGGGAGCACTTAGTGAGCAGAGATGAGCAGAGGTGAGCGGAAGGGTGAGCGGAGGGTGAGTCGTGGGTGAGCAAAGCGATGGGAGCTCAGCCGCCGATTGGGTGAGAGAGGAGCGAAAAAATCGGTGTGACTACCTTTTTTAGTCGCTACAAGATTTGATCTTCAGCTAAATCTGGTCTCGTCCTAGAGGGTGAGCAGAGGTGAGCCTTGGGGTGAGCCTCACTGAGCGCTCCCTGGGCAATCCCTGAGCAATCCCTGAAGCAACTCCCTGAGCTACTGTCGAGGAGACGAATTTGAAGAGCGTGACCAAAGCGCGTCTCGAGAGCCTATCTAATAGGTAGGCGGTCTGGCAGAGGATGCTGTACACTAGGAAGACGAAGGAATAGGCTATGGGACTTAGCCACACGACTAGGAAATCGATGAATTAGAATCTATGAATCTCTCTCTCTGTCTCGCTGTCTCCCTGCTTTGCTATGTGACCCAACCAATCGTTGCCGACCCGGCATGAATGCCAAGCAGGTGTTTGCGGCATTAGGCCTAGCCCACGCTGCGCCTCATGACACTAAGGGACTTCTGCACCTTAGCATTACCCAATAGCTGGGTGCCATTCCGCATGAGATGAACCCACTGAAACAGACTGTGAAATGATCATGTCGGCCTTTAGAATTTGACGTGATATCTGGGGTCTCCTATTTAGCTAATGGCCGTGATTTATTTTTGTCTGGAATTTAAAGGATAGCTGTTCTCCGTATTTACAGCTGCCCATTCTCCATCAAATCTTGGAATCAAGTCTCCGCAATGGCAACGATCAATAGGCTCGCAATTTTCTTCCTCTTGAGTCTCGTCAGCAGCAAAGTCCTTTTCGCTGAAGAAATCAGGTACTCTCTCAATCCTCGCGATACCAATTATGGCGGTTGGGCGTTATCCTCGCCGTCCTGTCCAGTAGGCACAACATCATGCCCCAGCGGTGATAATGCGCCTAGTTGCTGTCCAAATGAATATGAATGCCAATATGATGCGAATACTTTGCAGCATTTTTGCTGTACCGCTGGTAAGTTTCCAGCGCTCCTTGTCTCTAAGCTGCTGCTGCTTGCTTGCGAATACTAATGAATCATCTACAGGGACGAATTGCCAGACGACGATCCAAAACATCCCCATCTGCGCGAACACGAGTTGGAGCTTATTCGGACGGACAGTTGAGAGTGGATACTTTTGCTGTTTGGCGGGTCAAGTGGGTATTGACAACAGTGATGGGATTGGGTTCGGATCTTGCGGTGATGCTACAGGCGCATATCCAAGCTCAGAGCTAGCGTCTTCGGTAAGTCTACTATTTCTCCTGTACAGATTTTCTGGCAGGGAAATTTGAGTGCTAATGCTCCGGGCCGAAATAAAGTATGCCGAACCTACAATTCCTGCCACTGGCACAGTAAGCAGCCCACCTAGCGCAACCGCCACTCCGTCCTCGCCGCTTAATGCTGTTGCTTCATCTACCAAACTCCACACGGACGCCGTCATCGGTATTGCAGTTGGCGGCGCGGTTTTTATTGCTATCGTGGGCATCATTGGGCGTATGTGTTTCCGCGGAATGATTCGGGCCAGGCGGATTCGACAGGAAATTCCGGCCACAGGTAGATTCGCTTATTGAGGTCTAGGGTATCGGAGGTAGGGTTATTCCAGCCTACCCCTAACTGATCTTGTTGGTGTGGGCTAGGGCACGGGCGGGAATAGGGGTTCTAAATACCGCTTATTGTACATCTGTAACCTGGCGTCTATTCCGGGCCTCATTCTCAATTTTTCTAAGGGCCTTGCGGGAGCGCTCGGGGGTTAAGATTCACGCCCTCGAGATGCACACCCATAATGTACACATTTATGAAGTACATGCTAATGAGGTACACGCCGTGAGTAACACGCCTATAAGATGTATGTCCGTAAGATAAACGCCCATGACATGTACGCCCGTGAGACACAACACGCCCATGAAACGCACTCCATAAGATGCACGCCCGTGAGATGCGCGCCCGCGAGATGCACGCCCGTAAGGTGCATGCTCATGAAGTACACGCCTATGAGGTACACGCCTATGAGATGCACGCCTGTGAGATGCGTGCCTATGAGACGCCCACCCATCAGATGCACGCTCGTGAGGTGCTGCTCTAACCTGAGCTGAGGGTGGGGAAGCCTCATCATCATCTTACACCAAGACACAGCCAGTAGCGTAGCAAATTTTATTTCCAACGAAGATGTACATCTTTCCGTTGTCCGCAGGAGTCTTTCCTGACTTCCGTAGTCAACTTCGTATATTGATGTGACGGCAGGCGAACTACGCGACCATCAGATTCCGGCACATAATCGTTAACATCTTCATACAACCTTCTCCCTCTTCGTCCCCTCATCCTTAACGTACAAATCAAAATTGATCTCCCCCACCAAATCCTTCACATTTGTAACCAGATGCTTCAACCTCGAGCTAACCAATGACGTCGCCACCTCCATACAAGCGAAAGCCGAAAACATCGGATCTTGGATATTCTCGATACGCATCGCGTGCGCGTTGACCTCGCGTAGCTTCCGCGCCAAGGGAAAATGCTCTGGCGGCGAGAGGTACGGAGGGAGCGCTGAGCTGTTGGAAATAGCACCAGCAAGGTGACAGAGGAGAGAAGTGGTCATGTGCGAGTCGAACTCGGAGGAGCTCGTTGCGCGCGAGAGCTGGTGGATCCATTTCTCTTCCAGGCATGTGGGTTTAGATTCAGAGTCTCCTAGGTCCGAGTTCGGAAGGGAGAGGTCGACATCTCGGGTCGTATGGGACATGAGCGCCATGCACGTAGCGAGCATTTGCATGTTAGACACTGCGGACTGGTAGATCTTCCGGGGGAACTTGCCTCCGATGGGGGATTCATAGGCTGTCCAGTGAATGAGGGATTGGGTATGAGCGAGGAGCGCCATCTGCTTTGAGAACAGAGAGCGGCTTGAAGCTTGTAATTGTCTTCCGGGAGATGATGGGTCATCCATGTCGCCTTGTTGCTCGTTGATCCAGATCTTAACAGAGGTGTGCATGCAGCTGTAGAAGTTGGCCAAGAGGAAGAGGCATCGACCAAGAGTTTTTCGGACTCGGGATCGGGCTGATACTGGGTAGGGGAAGATGGTCCAGAAGAATGATATGGTGACGCCGGCTAGAACGCAGAGGAGCTTGTAGGGTCCGAAGAGGTAAACTGGATAGTATGGTTGACCGTTGGAGGTGGCTCTTTCTATACCAAGTTTCTTCGCCTGTAAAGTGGGTTATCAGAAGGAGGCTTTGAAGGGTAATCTATATGGGAGTAGCTACCTGAAGCTCATAAGCAACGATGACGTTGAGAGTGACAATTGAAATCGTACAAGGACCAAGAAACTGGGGGAAGCGGACCCAGAAGTAATACTAGAAGCAGCAAATGGTTAGTGGCATTAACGAGGTATCGTGACAGCACTTACTTCAAAGACATTTGCGATATAGAGAAAAACAAGGACACCAGCTGTATGTCCATCGACGATATACCACACGATGAGACTAAGAATCACCGCAACTACTGTACCGGCAACCCTAGCGAAGTATCCAAATATGCTGGCTCCACTCTCAGGCTTCATACCAATCACAATGACAATAATTGCCCAAATGAGACGTTGGGCGTCGAAGAAGACTTGAGTTTGTCGTAAATATGCCAGGATGGCTACAGTGAAGGATGCCAGTGCCACACGAAAGCCGAAAACGCTTTCAGGCGATGTGAGAATGCTAGGAATGATTCGAAGTTGGTCGCCACTTCGCTCGAGGAAATTGGTTGGCGGCAGGTGCTCAGCATCAATCGCGATCAAGGGCCGAGCGTCCCACGAAGCCGGGGCGTTCGAACCAGCAGTATTGCGAGATTTTAATGGCAGAAAGTTCATCACTTTGTGCTGGTGGTAGCCTGGAAGTATGAGCTTGTTGCGTCGCATTGAGTCGTTGCTGACTTTGGTTTCGGCAAATGTCAACAGCCCATGCACAGCCTGCAATACCTCGTTCTGTACATGCTCCATGAAGAGGAACACGAGGAGGTGCTCTCTCACGTCGTGGCCGCGAGATAGCTCTCCTGTCCCCGCAGTGGCTAGATTCTCCGCTGGAGGTGGAAACATGAGAGACGGCCAGATCTTGTGAAGGTTGCGGCGTCGATCCTTGTATTTGAAGAACTCTCTGTGGAAGACTTCTGATGGTCCGACGGACTCTCTTGCTAGCTCGTTATCTTGTTTCTCTACATCTGGCGAATTGTGATGCATTGTGAATGTAGAAGAACGAGAAGCTGGTATTTCGAGCATCTCAAACGCCACTCTCAAGCCTGTCGTTGTTAATTCGCCTGTAGATGCAAGCCGCTTTTCCAGACCGCTCATGAGAGCCTCCCAGGAGAACTCCTGGGCCGAGTCTTCTGAAATTCGGTCTTCAGCACCATTTGCGGTGTCGGGCGCACGTATTGTTGATAGATGTTCCAGTAATTCTCGAGAGACCTCTGGAAACATACCAAGTCCTGCGAGTGGCAAGAATAAGGAGCATAGATGATCGGATATGCAATTGAGGTCTCCTGGAAGAAGCTTTCCCCAGGCAATTTCGAGCTTGGTGTAGGCTAGATCAGCGTTCAACTTTGACTGCAGGCCACGCAAGGTAGCCAAGGTCGATGCAATCACTTCCTTGCTGGAGTCACTCTGCAATGGCAGCGTGTCGATATTCTGGTCAAGCTTTACACCGGCTTTTACGACCTTTCTATTCTTCTCTTCTCGTACAAATACAATTTGAGCGGCGAAAAACCTATCAAGCGCCTCAGCATAGCTATTCAGTGCTTTGAACACATTCTTTCTGCTTGTCATTGGAAGAACAAATAATGAAACTCCAGCAGCGACGACGATTCCTATGAGAAACGTCTCGAGTAGTCTTCGTACGAAGCCTAGGCCTTCAGAGATGGTGATGAAGGATGGTGTATGTGTCATCGTTACCACCGAAAAGATAGACAATGCAACCATAGGGTCTTGTAGCTCCATTGGCCGAAGTGCTCGAAGTGCATTAGCAAGCCTAAACCAAACAATCAGCTTCGATAAAGATAGTCCAAAGGCAGCGACTCATGGAAGGGATTTACCAAATACTGACGAACAGCCATATCGCAGATACAGCAGAAGCGCTGCTGTTATATTCCTCCCTCACAGACTGACTTGCGTTTGCCGGGTTAGTATGCTGTCTCGCACGCACAGAACAGAGTACAACTAGACAACTCAGGGCCGCGCCACCACATGTGGAAAGGACGCTGAAAAACACGATCTTCATGAACTTGGCACGTGGCATGAGACATTGAGCGCTAACCGCCAATATGGCTGCTAGATATCCCACGGTAAACTCGATATCGGCGATAGAAGTAGCTTGATACCTGGGACGTATAAAACAGGGAATGGAAACGTTTGACACCGGGGTCTTACATGCTGATCACTATAACAGGGGGTAAGCCGCCTTTCAGCATCTGCAGCACGGTAGCTGTGTCCAGGTTCAAACTTGACCACATTTTGGCCCAGCTGGTATTCATCCATGTAGTCGAGTTCTTTGAGTGCGACGATTCGTTCTGAGCGTCATTTTGAGCTTCTGTGGAAGCCATGTTCTCAACACTATCGGCATAAGCCGGACGTGCAGTATCCGGAAGCCACCCGCGACAATCAGGCTTGGCGGATAGATGGATGTGAAACCTCAACGGTGAAACCTACAGGCATGGAAACCAATCCAGGTCCCATAATATCGGGTGTCATATAAGGGTTTCTCTGGTGGCTGTAAGAGGGCCGTAGTCAGCTGCTCGCGGTCGGAGAAATTTTCTAGTGAGTCTCGAACTCTGACGACATAGGCGGTCCCTTACCGTTCGAAGCGGGTTCTTGGCAGGGTTCGGTCACGTGACTCAAATAAGTAAAAATCTGCCTGGTCGGGGGCCGAGTCGTGCTGCTCAGGACGGTCAGACACTGTGTAAGCGCGGTCCGAGTTGGAAGCGTTCATTAAGATTGGCATAGGCTATCTACTGCTGTCCCGGCCGGGTAGTGAACCTGGAAGTGGTTTGCCCTTTACAGCACCTCGTTGAGTTGTTGCAGTGACCATGGATTACCACTTAGGCCTCTACGGACCTTTTCAACTAACGTAGTGGCCACTTGCGGGTTCTCGCAGTGTCCCTCGCGGATGAGGCGTAGAACCTCGTCTATGATATACTTGCGTCGATTATAGAACATCCTACCACGGCCACCGTCGTACCAGGCCTTCCCAAGCTATCGATCCAGGAACATGATCGAGGGTGCCCCCCTAGTCCCTCAGACCATTCCGTCCACAGCTCCGTGACGGTGGCGACCTGAGGGTTGAAGCAGTAGATTGGCACCGTCTCGGATACTATCCCTTGTCGCGTGGTTGTCGCCGTCGCCGTCGTTGGCGAGGACAGGGGGTAGCGGGGGCCATGCTGGCGAGGCACTTGGCGCGCCGTTATGTATACGGGCGTCGACGACGACGACGACGACGACGAGGAGGTTCTAGAGGATGAGCTTTACATGCCAGGGGTGCTAGGATCTTGGCCACCCTCAGCACGCTTAGCTTGCTATTTCCAATACGCTAAAAAATCCGTGACGTGCATCGGTACGAGCATCATCTAGGACATCGGACTGGCGCTTGCCGCGCGTCGCATATCAATCTTTAACTCGCCGAGCGAATTGATGACCGATTAATGACGAATTAACTCTCGCGCTTATGTGCTCGCCGCGAGAGAGATTAAGGGTGAGTTACAAAGCCAGTGCCGCCCACCTTTGAAGACATGCGCAGGTCGCTCGGGGCCGAATCGGGAGTCTCGAGGTATATCGTATACAACGATGAGGACCAGACATCGTGGACTCCGCAAGAGGTGATTAGGCGCAACACGGTAATTGACCCTAGAGACGTGAAATAATGCTGGCTAACTAAGATTAGGCGCTAGTATAGTGCGGTGTATGCGATGCGGTTTTCAGTCTCTGGCAGGACCGGGTGAGGCATCGCCGTGACGAGCACGGAATGTCCGAAGACCAGAATCCACTGCCTGATTGCTAAACTACGGGCGGACGCGAAGTCGTGAACTGGGATTGATGGAATAGGGGTTGTGCAGGCCAGTCAAGCCGATCGGATTCACAGCGTTCTGGAACTCTCCCCTTTTATGCGAAGGCTTTCAGACACGGCTTACTGAGGTGGGAAAGGTAGCTTCAGTTAACCGCTTCACATCAACCATGGTTGATGATCATTGCAGCAGATTTTAACCAGCACAATGTCGCATCATGCCTAATTTTGGCAGAAATGCAACACGTCGCACTGAGCTGCAATGATATGGCGGTCTTAAGATTGGATTTTGGAACGATTCAGAGAAAGCTACTGGAGAGCCAAAGAGGATAAGTAACAAGGCTGCCTTCACGATTTCAGCTATTACGCCAAAGAAGATACAGAGGTCCACAACATATACGTTTTCGAACACCAATAATCAACTTTCTCATTCTTCCTGGACCCGGAACGGTGAGCCGTTCTTCCATAATAAGTCTTTCAAAGATGGACTCACCGCAACTTGTCGCTCGCCGACTAAACCAGACCCTTCGCCATCTTATCCATGGCTTTCGTGGAGCCCCAAATCATCTTGTTCCTTGTAGCCGCGGCCCTAAAGTTTGGATCAAGAGAGATCGCCGAGGTGGGTGCACAGCCCGGTGTCTGCGGATTTCTTCCGAATACCGGCTGCGGCTGCTGCTGATAGGGTTCTGTGGAGCTTTGTGGAAATTTGCTTAGAGCGTCGGCCACATTCGAGGTGGACACAGTGTCGAGTGGTGTTCCTGCGTACGAGGCTTGCTGCGCTGATGACTGATGTTGCTGACTCGAAGCCCTCACGCTGCTGGTGTCTTGGTAAAGAACCCATTGATTTCCTGCGTAGTAATACCGTCGATCGTAAGACCACCATGTCCCATCGGGGCCTTGAACTGGCATATCGGAAATTTCTGCGTGCGTATACCTACGAAGGCGTCGTGTGGCATGCGTGAGGAGAAATAAATCTGTGACCTGCTACTTCCCAAAAGTCGCGGCAACACCCACCGGCCCGCGATGGGCCATCGACCACGTCAACACCACATACTTTAACGGACTGCCGCATTCTCAATTTTCGAGATTTCCCGTATCCTCTCCCTCCCTCTTCTGCGCTGCTACATAAGAGACAGATGGCTGAAGCCTCGCTAAACCTTCCATGGCTTCTCGCAACACCACTGTGCGTGCTCTCCGTGAACTGGATACCGGGTTTACTCTGCTGACTATGGTCCAAGATAATTCCACCAAAGGGCTGGACAACAGACAAAGAGGAGATGGACTACGACTACTACTGCGCCGACAAGGATAGTAAGGGCCAGAGGATAACCAGGAAGCACGGCCTAGAATTGGCCTAACCGATCATGTGTAGCGGCCCAGATTCCGGCAACTGCGTATACATATTTCAGTCTGGCAATAAATACTACATCTGGAACCTGATTGAGGGTGGTATTTGGGAGATTGTGATGTTGATGGACCTGGTTGAAATTGTGACGAAGACAGCCAAGCTGAGACTCAAGTCACTGAAGATTGCAAAGGTATCAAGTGTCTTCCGGCTGATTTTAGGGTTGGAAAATGACCTAGATAATCCTCTGTGCCATTTGCTGCTTACGGGTGATATAGGTGCAAGATATCTTCTCCCTACGTTCTACGGTCAGCATTCCACTATCCCTCCACATTTTGGTGCCTCCTACAGGAAATTCGACAATGGTTGTGGCGCAGGGGAAAAATAGGGGCAAGAGAGGGAGTCCTAAAGACTCGGGCTCAGTGGTCCGTGGGCTTGGGCTTTGATGGGCTTTTACAAAAAGCCTGCCCAGCCCTGAGCTTATCCAGCCCATGGATAAGCCCATCACCAAATGCGGTAATTATGAATTGCTAACAATTTCGTCTTCTTGCAGAGCCCACATCTCCAGAACTTCTTCCTATTCCTCTCGTATTCCTGTCCTACCCGCCAGATCACCGAAGGCGCCTCGGCGGCGCGAACCCCAGGATGACGAATATACTCCTTACACTTATGTACTACTCGCTCCGGCGCAGGCTTGATATTGGCAATAATTTCAAGGTCGATGGTGATCTCAGTGTCTAAAATGGACGAATCAGAGTCGCTCATTTCGATATCTGAAGGCATGTTGGGCTACACCTAGAAGAATGGATAGAAAGAGTGAGATGTGAAGAAAGGGGCTTGGTGGCCCATAGGGGAAGCGACCGCGGCTTCATCTACACCATATTTGGCCCAGGTGCAAGCCACATAGGCTTCTAGGGTGGGCCGGTGGGCTTTTGGGCTGGGCTTTGAGAAAAAGCCTGCCCAGCCCGGCCCATTTATGAGGACCACTGCTCAGGCTATACCTTAGCACAGGACACAACGCAGAGCATAACGCAGAGCACAGAGCAGGACAAAACGCCGGACACAATGCAGAGTACAGAGCAGGGAACAACGCAGAACACAACGAAGGGCACAACGCAGAGCACAGAGCGGAGGACGCAACGCTGGGCACCACGCAGGACGCAACGTTGGGCATAACGCAAGACACAACGCTAAAAGCAATACAACAAGAAAAGAAAGCCATTTCATGTTTCTCCGTAAGGCTGGACAGAGTAAAGATGGCTTGGGAAATGGAGAACTAAAGTGAGATGGAGAGGACGAGAAAATTATAGTTCACAAAAAGGGGCAGAGCATGCAACGAGAGTAGAGGAAAATGGGGAAGACTACTGAGAGGGCGGGAGGAACGGGTATGTATATCTGGCAGGACAGAAGCACTTCAGCAGTCTGCATCCGAATGGAGGAAGAGGGGATGGAAGACAGCATAGTCCCCAGCAAGTATAACTCAAGACCCCGATTGGGACCCCAGGCGATATTGGAAGGGAGGAGCGGTAAAGGGTCGCCAAGGATCAAAAAAGGTGTCCCGTCGTCTAAAGGTGACAGACAAGATGGAGCCGGAGAGCCGGAACGACGGTGGCTCACCATGGCTCACCTTGACTCAGGGAGCCCTCACTGACTGTTCTATTCTCAGGATGGTACGGACGAAAACAAGGACCGGAGTAGGGAAGAACAATCTGTGTGACCAGAGCACCAAAGCAATAGCTTTTCAATAGGAATCTTTTGGCTCTATGCTTGCAGCTTGTCTTTCTCTGAACGCTACCTCAAGCTGTCCACAATGTCAAATGTCAGACCACGATGCTGAAGCATAAGGCTGAGCGAACATGCTCACGCATGTCCCGCCACGACACTATTTGTGGAACAAGGGTGCTGTTAGTTGGCGCTTTTGACTCATCTAACCTAGTAACCAACAGCGACGTCGAGGGCGCTCTAGGTAAGTTATAACGACAGTGCTTTCACTCTCACTCTCACTGTACCAGGAGCTGTCCCTGGAGCTGTCCCTGGATCTGTCCCTGGATCTGTCCCTGGATCTGTCCCTTGACCTGTGCCTACCCCTAGGTCTGTACCTGGATCTGTCTCTGACCTCATCCCTGTATCTATCTCTGTCTTTGTCTCTGTATCTATCTCTGTCTTTGTCTCTGTATCCGTCTCTGTAGTCGTCCCTATATCTGTCTCTATAGCCGTCCCTGTAGCCGTCCCTGTAGCCGTCCCTGTATCCGTCCCTGTGGTCGTCTCTGTATCTATCTCTGACCTCGTCCTCATACCTGCGACTACTCCTACCCCACTCCGCCTCATTCGTATTATTGAGCACCTCCCAATGGCTCCTGTCCCGCGGCTGAATCTGCCAGTTGCAGCCATAGAACGACTCCGCCTCCCTCCTCAGATACGGATCCCTTTGTAAGGCCGGGATGAGGACCCTCTCGACTTGGGAGCGGGGAGATTCACGGAGTTGGTTTTCTGTTTAGGCTATGATGGTGCTTAGAAAAATTCTGGGAGAAAGGGTCAGGAAAGGAGGGGATGGGGACGTACTGTCATTGTTGAACTCTCTTCCGATTGCTTGCCAGAGAGGGCAGATGATTTTGCCCCCTCCCTGGATGACACTGGTGATGCTTTTGAGGAGGTCTGCGGTTTCGCGGATGGTTTGGAGGGGGGCCATTTTGGGATGGATTAATGAAGCGAGTTCAAAACTGAGTGAGCTCTTGAGGAAGGAGTGAGGTGAGGCTGGAAATAATGGAAGGGCAAAGTGTTATAGACATATCTTGGCGCGCAGCACTGTGTTGGGCAGCAATCCCGCTTAAGAGAGGTGCGGAACTTCGGTTCGCCCATCACATTGGTTCGGGAGACCTTATCTTGTAGTGAAAACCTGATGCGCTGTCAAAGATGTAGAGAGTTGATAGGCTGAAGCGGTTCCCGTCAGAGACTAAAGCAACATGGTTTCCATGTCCCTGAGAGACTCGGTGATTTTCGCCCAACCTGGCTTGCCTGTTCGGCTGCCTGAAACACCAAAGTTGAGACCGACGAGCCTGCTTGTGCGGCGGCCTAGGTATAGGCGGCCTCTAAGATGGACGCCTGAACATACCTACCAGAGAAGCCTGTCTACCAGAGAAGCATACCTATCAGAGAAACATATCGCTGGCATACATCTCTCGGGGGCGTTGTTATTTATGTGTATCTCACAGGGCGTGCAACTCAAAGGCGCACATCTCATGGGCGGACACAGGGTGTGCTAGACAGGTGCCTATCCAGGTACCTAGGTGTGCCTGGGGGTGCCTGGAGGTACCTAGAGGTGATGACTCAGAGAGACACAAGTTTGTAGAGTACTAAAGGAATCATCTCCTACCTAGATAGAATAGACAGACGAGGAGACACAATTCCTCGATTTCACCAAAAAAGTCTGACAGGGTGTGAGCATCTCATGAGGGCATACATCTCATGGGCGCGTGCATCTCATGGGCGCGTCTCTTCCGCGACCATGTCTCTCAAAGGCCTGCATCTTATAGGCCTGCATCTCATAGACATGCATCTCCTAGGCATGCATCTCCATAGGCCTGCATCTCGCGGGCGCGCATCCCACAGGCAGCAATCTCATAGGCGCGCATCTCACAGACGTGCATGCGAATCGGCGGCAGTGAGGTTAGAGGCGGGATTTTCAACGATGAGGCCTGCCAGCCTAGGAAAACCCGAGCCCGAAGTTGCTCCGGGCCGAAGTTGCGTTCCGAAGTTGCGTCCCCTGATACTTCCCGGTTGCACGCCCATGAAGTGCAGGCCTGTGAGGCACACCCATAAGGTGCAGGCCCGTGAGATGCACGCTCATGAGGTGCACGTGTCTGTGAGATACACGTTTATGAGGTATACGCCCATGAGATGAGATACACGCACGCTCATGAGGTGCACGCCCGTGAGGTGCACGCCCGTGAGGTGCACGCCCGTGAGGTGCACGCCTATGAAGTGCACGCCCATAACGTATACGCCCGTGAGGTACATGCCCGTGAGATACACGCCCATGAGGTGTACGCCAGTGAGATGATTGTTTCGGGGCTGCACCGCCACCGTAGATATCGCCGGTTCCTGCCTACAAGGGTGTGGCCAGAGCGGGTCGGCCGCCCTCCCTGCTAGCGTTGGTATAACGTTAAAGTGAGTTGCCACTTCGCCTCGTAGTTGAGCAGTAGACAGTATTGCGCTCGGCAACGTGCTTGGGAAAGTTGTGGCCTCCGAGTGCCAAGTCCTCCAACCACACTCTATTCCCACGAGGGGTTCCATGGCCGTGCCACAACACCTAGAATATTGGTGGGACATGTACTACCTGTGTTCTATTGGTCCTGCCGCGGAGCCGCGCCACAACAATTATTAATTTGTAGAAAGTACTAGAATAGTGGGTGGCGATGTGGTCGTACTATATATTCAGGTGCTCCCCCAGACCCCTCTGTGTAATAGAGATTTAGATAGATATATTAAAGTTGTACATTACAACACGGCGCCCTTGCCGAGCAGCAGCTCGACCACCTTCTCGTGGCCGCCGACCGATGCTGCATACAGCGCGTTGCCGTACTCGCCACCTTGCGCGTTGACGTCGGCGCCCTTGCCGAGCAGCAGCTCGACCACCTTCGCGTGGCCTTCGACTGATGCTGCATGCAGCGCGTTGCCGTAGTACTCGTCACCTTGCGCGTTGACGTCGGCGCCCTTGCCGAGCAGCAGCTCGACCACCTTCGCGTGGCCTTCGACTGATGCTGCCTGCAGCGCGTTGCCGTACTCGCCACCTTGCGCGTTGATATCAACCACCTCCTGAGTCAATATGTCATCGACAACAAAGGTTAGACCAAGGTAGCTCGCCAGAGCCAGATCAGTCCAGCCTGCTACCTCGATATATCTCTGTTGGAGGTAGCCTGTTATCCACAACTTTGCTTGTGGCCCAGCCATATCGCAGAGTATGCGCGCATCCTTTCGAGACTTGTCTGCAGCGGCGGCTTCCTGTGAAATATAATGGAAGGACCAGTTGTCAGCTGTATATGGGAGAAAAGGATATTTTTGATCACTGGAGTCGGACTGAATAGGCGCAGCAAATTCCTTCAGCGAAAAATAATGAAGACATGATCGTGATATTGTACTGTGCGACTTTGGCATGTTCAAGCGCCCTTTCCAGTTTCCTTGTCGGTCAGAGTGTATAAGGAACTCCCTTGCTGTCTGGTGAATGAAAGACAACTTCGAGTCATAGACGTTGATGAAGAGGCCACATAGGTTTTTCACGATGCTTTTGAAGCTATCTCTTGGCTCTCTTGGCCACATTTCTGACTCAAGCGCCGCGTGCGTCGCGAACCGCTGCTTCCGCAAAGCTAATGTCAAGGCAATATTAGCCTCGTCTAGAGTCAGAGGCTGCGCTGCAGCAAGGACAATTTGAAGAAGAATTTCCGTTTGCGTCTGATTTTTGCTTCGGCCCAAGATCCTTTCGTATGCTTCAGATACCTGGGAGGGTAGGTTAGATAATAGGGTTTCGATGTCGGACAGTCTGCCGTATTCACTCGGACTCTGCTCGATAATATCAAAAGTAAGGTGGAGCCAGAGGTATGTGCGATGCTGCATGCTCTTTAGACGGTTAGAAATCTTGAGGCGGTCCTTAATAGCGAAACTACCGGCGATGTCATCCACTCTGGCGTCGATGACTAGATCGATCTCTCGGCCAATCTGATCGGACTTGTCGTCACCGTCAAAACGTAAGTATGCGGTTGTACCAGAGAACTTTTTAAAAGATGCCTCCAAATCGTCATACGGGCGACTGGTGATGAGAAACTTGAGCTTCGAGGACGACTTAGACGGATGGCGGGGCTGGCAATAGAAGCCTTTAAGCTTGTCGATTAATTGTCGCCTGCCATCCGTATTGCATTCATCTAGAGCATCGAGGACGCAAACGATTTCTCCAGCGTCCAGTGAGTCGGCACACTCCACTAGGATTCGCCACAGTTCAGAGAAATTCTGCCTGAGCTTTTCGCCATGATTCCTATGAATGGGTAGAGCATGTCTGATCAGACTACCAGTAGGGTCATGCGTGAAAAGCTGGTGGAGTATTGTACACAAGGCATCTGTGCTGTGCATGCGGCTTTCATCTCCGTCCTTGAAAAAGAAGTAGCAGATGGTAGACGTAGTAACGCTCGTAGAGAGTTGTCCCTCATCGATCAGAGCTCGTGACAAGACTGACTTTCCACAACCAGGGCCAGCGGAGACCCAGAGAAGACTGGAAGTATTGCTGTCCCGCCATTTGCGAAATCTGTCGTCCATGAAGAACCACTCGCATGTGCCTTGGACTCTTGGTGGGTTGAAGTCTTTGTAGCCTTCATAGTCCGACGTGAGATCTCGAAGGAGATCTCTTTCCTTCCGGTCCTCGTAGTTTCTCTGGGTCTGTTTTCCATCTTCTTCGACGATGTGCCGAATTTCATCGAGGATAGTTCGCGACTCGTGCATCTCTCGCAGTTGGCTGTCCCTATTTTTCCGAATTTCCTCTTCTTGGAGGGGAGGGATACAGTCGCTGCATCGTTTGCTGAGATCGTCAATATCGGTCGCTTTCCCATCCCAGTCGTCCCAACCGGTCACGTTTTTCCAGGCGCGGGAGAGTTGAGCGCTGGATAGATGGCAAATGGCCCGAGCTTGATATTCGATGACGTAGGAATAGAGCTTACCTAAGGGTTCGATGAGGTCTTGGTAGATTCCTCGATGTGAAGATTGAAGATAAGCCTTCTCGCAGAGCTTCCAATACACTTGGATATCGCTGATCGAATTAAAGCCTTTCAGCATGGCTTCATTTTGCGTCGTACTGCTCGTAAGTAGCTGCCAGGGTAAGCATATGCTCAGTAGTCAGGAGAGTAATTTACCTACAGGAAGAAGCACTGAAACACCCGACCATGCCAGCGCTGCGTAGGGTTGAGCGCTGACAGCATTCTGGACTATCGGGTCGGACCAGAGGAGAAACTTGGCTAGCCTCTCAGCTTGTTCTCGAATCTTTATATCCTTCCCCAGAAGCGAGACTCGCCACTGCTTCTTCTCTCGATCTTCCCAAAGCTTATTCACGATTGATTCGACGGACCGCGGAGTTGAGAGATCTGCACTGGATGCAGCGTCTTCTTGGAGAGAAGCTAGGTGCTTCTTGTAGTCTGTCATCAGATCGGGTTCTCGTTTCTGAGCGATTTCATACGCTCTAATCCATGGATCCTGGAATGCGATATCATTGTTGCTCGGGGGAGTCGAAGAGGCCGTGTTAGAAGTAGTTAACTGAGCAGGAGATCGTGCGGGAGGAGGCAAGGCGGGAGAAGGCGAGGAGGAAGGGGGTTCCCCAAGTTGCGGAACGGATGGCACGACCTGATCACAAGGCGGCTGGGCGATGATGGCGATGATGGACGAGGTACTAGCAGACCCAGAATCGGACACGAGCGTCTGGGGACTCAGGACTAGGGTCGATCTCGTAGCCTGCGGAGACGAGGATGGCATATCTCCATGTGGCTGGCCGCCGGGCTTTTTCCTCCTCTTGAATTTCGAAATTAGTCCCATGATGTTCGCATTCAGCGTACTAATGGCGGTCTAGCCAGGAAGTGGTGATCTGACGATGTCAACCTTCGCGCGTTCTGCAAGGCAACCGTAGCGACTGAACGTGCTGTGCTGGTACGCTTCACTCGGCCGACCAATGGCGGCCACTCCCGCCACTCGGGCAGACTAGCAGGGAGGATGCCGACCCGCTCTGGCCACACCCTTGTGAAAGGGGACTTCGTTAGTAGGGGTTTATTAGGAGGCGTTATTGACTAACCGTCTCTTCGAGGTCGAAAATGGACTTTTGCCAAGCCTTTGTGAACCGTCGCCGCCACGTGCCCCCGCGTTGAGGCGACCTTCATCGGGTATCGGTAAATTATTCAGCCGATGAACTCTCTTTTCAATTCTTTTCGATCCTCAGAGACTCTTAAATCCACCCTCGAATCCTTTCGAAATCAACAACCCCTTGTATAGATTTCTGCCACTCTCTCCACAGCCCTCCTTTACGTCGACTGTCTGGGCGCATCGTCCGTCGCGCTTCATTGACATCAGCGATAATCAAAGCAAAGCCCATTGAGCACGGGTTGGATGCGTTCCGCGAGTTTGCTCAATCGTTCTTCCAAGAGCTCAACATCTCCAGTACCACCACGGTGCTAGGTCGGATAGGTAGTGAAGGTAAGGGTATTAGACCTGTCATGGTGCTCTTCTAACAGACATAGGCCTTTAAGATCATGCCCTTGATCTCGTATCGGCGCTGTAAATCCTTCCGGCCTCTCGTCTATTGCCATCCGGCAGCGGCGGAAAGAATCCCTTCAGCGATCTCTCCAGACTCAACTTAGCCATCAACGCTGGGGATTTCGATGTAGGACGTGCCATACCCATCCTCACTGCAGTCCTCAACAATGAGTCCGACGACATTATCTGGAATAAGGTCAATGATGTTGTTGTTGCAGAATCGACACTCACTTTACCCTTGGTACCTATGCTCAAGACTGCTATACATATGGTTGCTATCGAGAGGATCGAGTCTTTGTGAAGCTTCTCGTTATCCTGGTTAGTGAACTTGTGAAATCTAATCTCTTCCAACACATATTGCCCCACTTCGCTCTTACGGGCGCTTGATCTGATACCTCACAAATGACTGATCCAATCCGTGACTGGGACGGCTAGAAACCACGTATCAACTTCTTGCAGCCATGCAGCCAGCAGCACTGTAGGATGTATATTATGCTACACGGCAATCTGGATTCAAAACCGAGCCTACTTTCTATTCCATGCGACCATCACATGTAACAGAATAAAATTTCTACCATATTTACGGAGGTGACTTCAACTCTGACGTGTCAGATTAGAGACTAGGTAATACGATGGGGTTACGAATGCATCGTGTCACAAAAATGGACAGCACTAACTTAGTCCCTCTAATCTCCGGTGCAGGAGTTGAGCACGCAGCTCGAAAGGTAGTCCATGCCAGTATTAGCCGCCTGACCCGGCAGATCCCTCCGCACCGGATGCGTTTGCATATACGCCACTTCTATCCAGAGCAAATGGCATTACCATTAGTGACGAAGACTACATTAGGATCGTCGAACAGGTTTTGACGGAAGGCTTCCGCGAACACCGCAATACATTCTCCAGAGATGCACAGTGCTATGAGCAAGCATGTGCATTGCAAACGGTCCTGGGAGATTGTTGGAGCAGCCAGGCAGATTGATTTTTTGTGACTCATCAGCACCCTTGCGGAGACACCCTGTGCGGCGCGGATAGGATTAAAGATAGCCAGTTTGAGAACGCGTGGAATCGCAGGCAGCTGCAGGGACTAATAGGATGCTGCAAAGGCGCTTCAACTTGATAATAGCTTCAATTAACTTCGCGTCACACTCCCTCATTCTCGTTTCACTGTCTGACAGTCCTCAATTGCTCCTGTCTCGCCCTCAGTTGATCCTAGGTCGAGCCCGAGCCATTGCTACTTCTTTCTTTCGCCTGATCAATGTCTTGTCCGTGAGGTAATCCATTCTGGACTCCATTGACGCCACCGCTGTCCACTGACTGTCCCACGAACTGGAAAATCGACGGATGATGAGCAATCTCGTTGGTGTATTGGCCCAGGTCGGCAACACCCTCCTTGATAGGCACTGACTTGTTGCAATTGCGCCATTGTCCCCATCCCGCTCCTTCGTAAGCCATTCTTTGAAGTTGGAGTTTGTCATCTAGCTGCCACGAAAGTCGCCCGTACCCGCCTTTCTTGATCCGGATCTGGAACCAGCCTACAACCTTGTCAATGACAAAACCTGTGATTATGATTACGGCCCCCAAAGCAATTATCAGAGACACTCCTAGCACGCTGAAATTCTGGTAGCCGTCCACAGAGTGTACCATCTGTGAATCACAGACAGTCTTTTCGCTGCTAAAGTTGAACTTGAGGACTGTCCCCAAGTGGCCCAAATGGCTCGGTCCAACTGCATACTCCACAACATAGGCCTGAAGTTGTACTAGAAGCAGTGCGAACCAGTTGGACACTTCAATCACCCATTGATTGTCAGGAAGGCCTGGAGATGTCAGCGCAACTTGTAACTCATTGGCTCGAAGCGCAGAGGCTCCTCGAAAGTAGATCGCATCGCCTATAGCCCCGCTAAAGGTGAGGTATTGCAAGAATCGGTTTGCCACAGCCAGCTGGTAATCGCTAAACCCGATGGTCTGAGCATCGTCAAAGAGGGCGTTTGCAAAGGTGAGGGGAGTACATCCAATCGAATCACCGTTGAAGCCCGGATAATTTGGATTGCATATTTGATGCTGGTCAACGCATCCGAGAGCAGTGACAGGATGATCCGAGGAGTAAATCGTGCCGTTGTAGCCGCCCATAGGATATGTGTGCTGACTGTGGGCAGAAAAGAAAGGATCATTGACCGGTGTGGTGTAAGCAGCGGTATTTTGAGCGAGGAAAATAATGCTGACGTCTGCGTCCGATCGGTTCAGCTGTGACACAGGCTGCCATGCATCTGGCTGGTTTGAATACATGGACCCTCCCCAAGCAATGTATGATCTAAAAGCTTCGTCAGCAGCGCACTGTAAACGGTGAAAAAAAGGCAAACGTACTGTAGTTGATAGCCGACATTGTCAACAGCAGTGTGTAGGGGCCACTGATAAGTATAATCCTGAGCTCCAAGAAAAGGTCCACAATAGTAATTCAGAACCGGATCTTGAGAGACGATTCCGTCTATAGTCACGTTCCTGCTCTCTAGCTTCCCCCAATTGTCTACCGCGATCGGTGCACAGCTGGTTACTTTCCGATAAGTGATGCGTCGAGTTTTAGGAGCATCCAAGCCAAAAATCTCGTGAGAATCGAGAGGTCCAGTGTCTAGGTGTAAAGCGGCAGCATTGGAGCCGACACACGTTCCATTCGAAAAAGGGCAGGCATGGCAGACTTCTTCTCGAAAAGGGCAGGTCGCATTCAGGGTTGTCTTCCAAGGAATCTGGTCGGTAACATAGATGTTGCAGCCGAAGGTGTCTTGACTGTTCCAATAACAATTTCTCACATATTGCGCGGCATTGAGTGTCTCATTAAGAACCTTAAATTGGTACGAATTCTGCGAAGCAGACTCTGGACCGAAATATTCCCATGCACCGCAATCAGAGCTTCGGACCAGAACGTCGCTGCTGACGGCCGTCGTGACCTCGGACGAGAAGATACCCGCAACGTAGAACCCGCTTAGGACCAAGAGAGCATACGCAGACAAAAGGAAAGCGCGGAAAAAAGGACGGCTCGTCGATTTTCGCCAAGCCCAAGACAGCTCGAAGAGTTCTTTGGCAACGTCGAATGGGGAGCCGACATTTTTCAGGATGGCTTGCTGTTGATGGAACATTGCATCGTCTGACTGCCATCTTTTCGTGGCTCGAATTTGATGGAGAATGAAGCTGACGATTTTCCAGAATTGACCGCCTGCGAGACCGACATACAGCGCGAGGAAGGCCACTAGGAAAGCCCCATCACGACTGGACAGGGTGATCGTGGCCCCGTAGATTGGAGCATGGGACCAGTTGATCCACAGCCCAGTATGAACTGGTACTCCTGAGGTCGCCATTATATTGGCTTTTAGTGAAGTGTCTTAAGCTCCACAAGTCCTTGTTTGAGAAAGATACCTTTGTTCCGAAAAGTTTAACAGAGTCAAGTGGATTAGAGAACCATCTAAAATCAAAGTGAGAAGCCATGATGAACATGAAAAGGCTTTTTACAGCATTATCTGATGATCACAGTGGGGAAAGGGGAAATTTACAGCATGACCTGATGGAGCTGTTTTGCTGAACGTTTAGCGTGCAGGTTGGCTTATTCCGGTATCGTGTCGGAGGACCCCCCTGTAGGTGGCTTTGCGCCTTACCTAAACGCCTGTATCGTCCGAAACTGCAGCAGATGGGCTGGCAGATGAAGTTGCAGACTTTTCTGCAGACTTTGGCCCCCAACTGCCTGTGCAAGTACGTCCTGTTTAGGCAAAGGTGGTAGGGTTGAACCTGAGTTGCGGAGATAATCGATCTTATCTGGCCCTATAGTCGAAGGCTGTACAGGCCTGATGCACTACCTGGCGGGCTCTACCAACCAAAACATCTACCGAGAGCGCCTGTCCTAGGCCCTGCACAGCTATATTAACAGCAAGCGCGGCCCATACAGGCCGCGCCTACGCCGAAGGCGGCAGCGTCGTGTAGCCTCAACAGCATTCGGTCGTTAACCGGGAAGGTACTTTATTGGGGCACTTGACACCTAAACTATGCGGGGGCTTGGCCCCTAAACTTTAGGTGGTCGTTGCCCGGGAAGGCGCCCTATCCGGAGGGCTTAGCCTGTAAACTTTAGGGGTCGTTGCAGACGAGGTGTTGGCAGTGCGGGGGATAGAAGCACGCGTCGTACGCCGGCATTACCCGAAAGACGGGGCGAAACAGGTGGGACACCCAATCTTACACCCAAGGACACCCCAGGCCTAATTAGGCACAACTTGCACGCCACCAAACTCTGCAGCAAAACAGCTCCGATGATCTGGGTGGGGAAAGGAAAGGCTTTTTTACAGCATCATCTGATGATCAGAGTATCAGAAATCGCTTATCCTGTTGGAGGCACTGAGTTCGAACTGGTTCTTTGGCTGAGGTTCTCCGTTGACACTTCACATCATGCATTCGGTGAATGAAAGGAAGAGGAGAGTATCAGGACGAGTAACGGATTTGACAGATCAGCCCATGATCAGGGGGAGAGCCCGAAGGCTTCCTGCTTTGGCCATTGGGGAACCATGAGAGAGGCCGAAAGCGGATGTTAGTCTCACACGGTCGTGACGCTGAAATACCATTTTGTAAAGTGGAACGATTCCCGCACTCCATTTTAATCTTAATACGAATAGAGCGTGACTGTTTCGGTAGTAGCGCAGTGGTGGGTAGGAAGGAAGGCGGAAGTCTTTTTCAGGGAATGCGGGACTTCGGTCACGTGCTGCTTCGCCCAGTCTTTCGTTATGCCACTTGCACTGTTCCTGGTGCACTTGTGCGCATCTCTGCATGGCGGGCAATCGATTGCTCCTCAGGCAGCTGTACATTCCGTTTGCATGATATGGCACCAGTGAGCCAGCGCAAGCACCTTGGCCGCGACAAGTTTGGAGCCCAGTTCAGTCTGCCCAAGACGCAGCAGTACACCGATCCCGTCACTCGTACAGCCATCCCGACCATGTACGTACCCGTCGTCTGCAAGCAAATGCATTCGAGTCTGTCTTGTTGTCACGAATCGAGATTTCACAATACAACGGCTGAGCATTCCAGTTTTCCTCTTTCACAAAGCCGCCAGCGCTAGCAGGGAGGGTGCCGACCCGCACTGGCCACACCCTTGTAGGCACGAACCGACGATATCTCCGCTGGCGGTGCAGCCCCGAAACAATGTTATGAGGTACATGACCATGAGATGCACGCCTGTGAGATATACACGCCTATGAGATGCAGATGACGCCTATAAGGTACACGCCCATGAGACACATGCCCGTGAGATGCACACCTATGCCATGAGATGCACGCCTATGAAGTGCATTCCCATGAAGTGTGTCTCCACAAGATGCATGCCCGTAAGATGCAGGCCCATGAGGTACACGCCTAAGAGACACCCGCCAATCAGATGCACGCTCGTGGGATGCACGCCCGTGAGGTACAAATAAATCATAAGCGTCCTCATATGCGATTTGTCGAGATCTGAGTTTGCAAAATACGAGTTTTTTGCGCTGAGAGATAAAAGGTCCCTATGGACCGCCGTAGACAATCTAGGGTGGGGTCCTGCTCGCAAAAGTGATAATTGAAATTTTCGGCCGTACGGTGGGCACGACAGCAGGCAGATGCATGTCTATGTGATACACACTAATGAGATTAACACTTATGAGATATATGCTCATAAGGTGTACGCCTATGAGATGCACCCCCGTGAGGTACAGGGCCATGAGACACACGCTTGTGAGATGCACGCTCATGAGGTACACGCCCGTGAGATACATGCTCGTGAGATGCACGCCTGTGAGATGCACGTTTATGAGGTATACGCTATGAGGTATGCGCCCATGAGGTACACGCTCATGAGGTGTACGCCTGTGAGATGTACGTTTATGAGGTACACACCCGAGATGCACGCCTGCGAGGTAAACGCCTATGAGATGCAGATGACGACATAGATCCATTTCCGCGTCCCCGTAAGTTACGACGTCCATAACCTCGAATCGTCCAGCGACGAAAGCAAAGTACTCGTTGCGACCATCACTCCCGTCCTTCACTCACAAGGCCATCACCGCAGTGCCTGAGGCCGGGTATAATCCGACCACGAACTGACTGTTCTATTCTCTGGTAAAATTTCCAACTTATTCACCGGGCATCATTATCCAAACTAACCTATCATTAGTTAACTCGGACCATAGCAGGATCATCACCCCTCTTGCTGCCTTTCTCCCGCCCGGAATTCTCCCGCGGCTCTAACCTCCGCCCGCGCACGCATCTACGCGCAATCTTCTTCCCCACGCCGCTACCGGACACAGTTCGCGCCGCCACCCTTAACCGCCCCGGCCCTATCTACCCTTTCGGCTTTACCCTTCCATGGCGGGTACTCGGAGACCTTTGCAGAGATGAGCGCCTACTACACTGGGCCGAGACGCGGGTGGGTTCAGGGGCCGGTCAAGTGGCCGAGGAGCGAGCTGCCTGGGGAATTAAAGGAGGTGAAGGATTCCAGAGAGGGTAAGACGGAGGACGGAACAGAGTGCGAGGTGTTACCGGCGGTCATGTCGGGGAGGAACGGGGAGGTGGAGGGGAAGTTTCGGGAGACGACGAAGCTTATACACAGAGCTGGGGAGGAGCCCGAGACGGCAGCGCTTGCGGGGATGGTGCCGGTTATAGAGGATTGGGAGGAAGGGTTGAAGGCGGACGGGGCGGTGGGATGGAGAGATTAGTATGTAGATTTTGAGATGATCGGCAAGACCGTTGGGAGGTAAAGCGTATGAAGAGTAAGAGGTATGGAGTGTTAGAGCCGAGTCTTTGTTGGACGACGGCAAGAAAAGGTCATAGGATGTATAACAAGAAAAATGGCGAGGTATTAGTGTTTGTCTGATTTAGGGAATAGAGCCCACAACGATCAAACGTGGGGACGCTGTTTCAAGGTGGAAGCACTTCAATGACATTCAATAGTTGTTTTCACTACTAGTGTCGCATCCTCGACATCTCATCTATCTGCTCACGGCTGGGAATCTCCGCGATGAGCAGGTACAGTACATCCTCCTTCATCATCTTGCGCACGCCCCTGAGGATTCCTTGCCGGCCTTCCGGTGCACCACGGCCCATAGCAATGTTGTGGCGATCTTGCTCACTGAGTTCCTGGCCCGTGAATCTGGCTTGACGGTCGGCCCTCCTTACTAGGGACCTGGCTCGAGGATCAACAGCTCCACCTGTGAGCAAGGCCAAGATCCCTCCAGAGTTGGCTGGATGATTGGGATCGGAGTACCGGCTTGCGAATTTCTGTCCGTCAGTCGCACCGGGTACGCCGAGTCTTGAGTCTTCGCCTTGAGTGCCAGAATATTCAGCTTGTGCTCTGCGGTCAAGGTAGTTAGCAACGAACGCGCTACTTCGCTTGTAGGCACTCTGCTTCTGCGGCGCACCGTCCTCCGACATCTCCGAAGCCACCTTGTCAAGGGCGGGATATACGAGCGGTGCAGCTTCCGGTATGGCAGATTCGCCTTTGGATGTGCCATACGAATTCTTCATCTTGCCCAATTTGCTCTCACTGGGGGGTGTCCATGCTCTTCACGAGGGCCTCCTTGGTGGCGTTCACGTCTCCCTCAACGACGTCTCGAGATGACTCAGGTTTGAATGTCATGATCACACAATGCAGATTTCGTGGGTTGAATAGCTGCTCATTGGCCTGGTCGAGATAGGTGTTGGTCTTGTATCTGCCCTGAACTTCAATTGCACTTCGTGCGCCGATGGACATAGCGGTGGAAATTGCCATAGCTACAACCGATGGTACCATTCCGACAACCCCGGACGCAACGTTGATCGCCTGGAGGTACTGTGAAGCTTGCGTCTTTTCGTAGAACTCATCGAGGAAATGGAGGAACGTAGTTTCATCGATGCCTTTGCATTCTCCGAGAAGCGGGGCGTACGCCCGTACGAAGCCCCGGCTTTTCGTTTGCGGCCGTCGTTGAGGAAGAATGACTTGGGTATGGCAGTGGCTTCATGGCGGATCGTGGCATCATGGGGACTTGCGCGAAGCTCAAAGCAGCGTGTGAATAATGCGGCTCTTTACCAGCTAGCTCCGCACTCGCCTCGTCGAGAGCCCAGTCTTCCTCGTCCAGCATCTCATCGTCATTGTAAGGATATCCAGGGCTAGCTGGTCTATGGATGGACGTCGGAATGGCTTGTTGTGTCTGCGCTTGGTCATCTTGTACCGCCTTCTTTTCCTTATGATGAGCATAAGCTTCGGTTCCAGCTCCAATCAGAGATCCAATCAACTTGGGTCCCCTGCCCAAGAGTGGGCCAGATGAACGCTGACCGCGAGACATCTTGTCGAATTATCGGAGCGGTTGGGTGAAGTAGGTCGATGTGCGGAAGGCGATGCCAGACAGTCCAAAGTGAGCAGTCAAAAGGATGCGGCTACAGTATGTATTAGGGAGAACTAGCGCGGCAGTGACAGTGGAGTGATCGATATGGGGACGTGTACCAATCACCGGAGTGATACGTTTTCTTGTTGGGGTTCTTCACGTTAAAAGGTGGTCCAGCTGGGGAAGTACTGATTTCCAAACACTCAGATCGAGGCAGACGCACGGCCGTGGAAGTGCCGACCATAAGGGCATGGGTCCTTTGTGAGACTGCCATTGCAGAGTTAGCTGGCCAAATCCCAACCAGACATTTCAAGCTTCCAGGCCACCCAGCCAAGCGCGGGCTGCGCGGGCCCTTTTTTACGGCAGCTTATTTC
>Ga0335072_10001088_pt1 | contig 46020 bp, 39 predicted proteins | sample Lox_Sample_21_FD_206725 | JGI IMG/M metagenome (GOLD analysis project Ga0335072, IMG submission 206725) | Soil microbial communities from Loxahatchee National Wildlife Refuge, Florida, United States - Lox_Sample_2.1 | ecosystem: Environmental > Terrestrial > Soil > Wetlands | place: USA... | reverse complement strand
GGGTCTAGATCCTTGGCCAGTAGACTCCCAGCCGGTAAACCTCTAAATCAGTGGCCTGTTTGGCCAGTAGATTTAACCGGTGGCCCCTTGGCCGGTAGACCGCCGGCCAGTAGACTCCTGGCCGGTAGACCCTCGGCCGGTAGACTCTTAGCCAGTAGATCATTAACCGGTAGACTGCCAGCCGGTAGATCACTAGCCAGTAGACTCCAAGCCAGTAGATTCTAGGACGGTAGACCGCCGGCCAGTAGACTGTCAGCCGGTAGACTCCTGGCCGGTAGACCGCCGGCCGGTAGACTGTCAGCTGGTAGATTTTAGTCGGTATACCTTGGCTAGTACACGGTTGACCAGTAGATCGTTGGCCGGTAGACTCTAGGCCGGTAGATTATTAGCCACTGGATGGTTGGCCAGTAGACTCCCAGCCGGTTGACTTGGCCAGTAGATCACAAGCCGGTAGATTCTAGGACGGTAGACTAAGCTGGTAGATCATTAGCCAGTAGACTGCTGGCCGGTAGACCCTCGGCCGGTAGATCGCTGGCCGGTAGACTCTGGGTAGATTGTAAGTCGGTAAACTCTAGGTCAGTATCCCATTGGCCAGTAGACTCTTAGCGGGTAGATCCCCAGCCGGTAGACCCCCAGCCGGTAGACTGCTGGTCACTAGACTAGGTCAGTAGATCCTCAGCCGGTAGAATGCTAACCGGTAGACCATCGGCCAGTAGACTCTAAGCCGGTAGATTAGCCAGTAGATGGTTGGCCAGTAGATCCTTGGCCGGTAGACTCTGGGCCGGTAGACTCTAAGCCGGGCCGATCCTTGGCTAGTAGACTCGTTGGCCGGTAAACTCTAGGTCAGTAGGAGCCCGTTGGCCAGTAGACTAGACTTTAGGTCAGTAGATCCTTGGCCAGTAGACTCCCAGCTGGTAGACTCTAGGCCGGTAGATCACTAACCAGTAGATCCTTGGACAGTAGATCACAAGCCGGTAGACCTCTAGGTCAGTAGATCTTAGGACGATAGACTCCTGGCCGGTAGACTATTAGCCAGTCGACCATTAGCCGGTAGACTCTGGGCCAGTAGACCCTCGGCCGGTAGACTCTTGACCGGTAGACTTGACCGGTAGATTCTCAGCCGGTAGACCGCCGGCCGGTAGACCTCACTGGCCGGTAGACTTACGCTATTTCGCCTGCCTTGGGCCAAGATCTCATCCCCACCGTCCACCCGCTCTCTGGACAGCTCTACCAAGCCAAATGGCCGGTAGACCACACCAGAAACCATAAAATGACAATATAATCTCTCTACCAGCCGGTAGCCCTCGCTGGTCGGTAGACTGTGTTGGTACCTGCCTCAGCTTTCCCCCCGAAAACCCCTACACATCGTGAAGGGGTCAGGGCGCGGAGGATAACACCGACAACAACGACCAGCTCTGGGGGGAGGAGGGAGACTTTGCCGTACACGCTAGCGTGTACGGTAAAGTCTAGGCCGAATCCACTGTCAATCCCAGCGCCTTAGACAGAAGAAAAGGAGAGGGAAGATACTTGTCCTTGCCCTTGCAGGCTAGGGGGTGATATAGGCACCGCACCGCCCAGCCGGCAGGCTGTTGACTGGTAGATCATCGGCTGGCAGATGTCCCAAGAGGCCCTGGCGGTCGTACCAAGACCAGGAAACACGCGGCTGGCTCATGGGACCAGGGGCCAAGACCACCGAGCCACGCGTGCATCAGGCCCGGGAGGCTCAGGACCTGAGCACCTTGAGCCACCTGAGCACACCAAGAGTTCTTAGGTATATAGGCAGACTCATGGAGCAGCCCTAGGGGCTCTCCATGGTCAACTCAAGAGTATCGACTCAATAGATTGTTCTCCCTACATCTTGTTACACTTGCTGCACACTTCATTACGTGCCCCCTACAGCGTATGGCCGGGACCGACCTCTATCTCCTCTGGACCCGCCTGGACTTCCTCATGCTGCACGCGATGATGCTGCATGGGGATTCCACGCGGAAGGCGGAGCTGGCGGATCTCTGTAGCGTGCTCCTCTCTGACGAGGGCTCGGAGTGTCTGGGTGTCGTCCTCCGCATGCAGCACTACCACGCGGCGCTGCGCCATCGAGATCCCGTCCTCTGCCCGGTCGGCGCCCTCGCCCACTGGCTGGTCCTCCGCTGGGAGATCTGCGGCGAGACGCTGCCGGATTTCCGCCGGTGGTCGTCCTGGTACACCACCAAGGTCCTCCCGGGTAAGCTGTCGCTGGCATGGAAAGAGATCTCGGACGACACCCAGCGCAACTGGATCGTCCCGGCCTTGGAGGCTGTCGCCGTCGACAGTTCTAAAGCGGTTCACGCTATGTGCCAGTCGGTGGCCAGGTTGGCGGACATGTGGGAGGTGCCGGCACACCAGGTAGCTATTTTCCGCTACTTTCCGTCGACCCCCCCAACTAACGTGTCTATAGATTCAGAGGGCGGGCGGCTGGGAACATGGGGCGTGGGCGACGTCCTACTTGGCCCGCCTGCACCGCCATTATATGAGGGCGATGGGGCTTCGGGTCGGCCAAGGGCACGTATTTTCTACGGCGGAGCTAGGAATGCCCACCTCCTGCCCTGACGGCGAAGCTGTGGCCCTGGGTAGACGCCGCCGTGGTTGACTACGCTGCCGGCGGCGTCCCCAACCCCGACCTGGCTGGGAAGGAATTCCTGACCCTGCTGCGACGGCTGCGGTACGTCTTCCTGCAAGACGCCTGCTGCAGCCGCGGTTTCCGCGGTTGCGTCTCTGGAGGCTCGCCCTCTTCAAAGACCCCACCTGGCCGTCCTTCGCGGACAGGGTACGCGCCGCCGAGGCGGTGCAGGAGGATCGCGCCCACGTCGCCATCCGCGGCGTGGTGCCCATCGTCGCCGATGCCATGAGCGCCGTCGGCAACCGTCTATCCGTGGGCCAGGACCGGCTGCTGCGGGCGACGCTGACGACGCCGGCGGTGACCGCCGACCTCGTGCGACAGGCCCTGCAGGACCAGACGACGGAGCTGATGGCCGTGCTCTCGGCGGCCGCGGGTCCTCGTCGTGGCCCCTCCAGAGGACGTCAAGGACGGCGTCCTAGAGGCGGACGGTCTGCAACGGGCGCTCGTCCCAGCAGCCGCGGCCGCCGTCGCCGCTCCCTCTGTGGCCCTGGATACCGGCGACGAGACGCGGCCTGTGGCCTGTCCAGAGGGCTGTCCGGTAGAGCCTCTCCAAGAGAGCGTCGCTTCCATGGGGGCGCTCCTGCGGGAATGGTTTGAGGGGTTGGGGGGGTCGCCGTCAGTGCAGGAGCTAGAGGAACGGTTCGGCAGCCGCTGGCGATATACTTCCGCCCTCAGCTAGCGGTTCTACGTCCGGAGGAAGCTGGTGAGGTGGGTAGAGACGCGGGCGGCAGGGGTTTCACTGGCGGCCGTGGCGGCGGCGATGGACCGTCTAGGCCCGTCGCCGGACAGGTTTCACAAGGAATTGGGTAAGAGGCGGGACCCCCTGGCGAATATAGCGCTAGAGTAGACGTGTATATGCATTCATTTCTACCGTGTCCTACCTAGAGCGCCGCCGAGCTAATCGCAGGCCCGGCCTGCGATTAGTTCACGTGACCATGCGCGACATTCTAGGCGCCAGCGACCTGCCACGCCCTATGGCGAAGAAGCAGCGTGGTGGTCGCTGGTCGCCATTGCCTATTGAGGTCTACTGTGGCCTACCGACTAATCTCGGCCGGCGTGTATGTAGCCACCCTGTTTCTAGCGTGCTATGCGCCGGCCACTCGCCCAGACAGGCGGGACGGCGATGAAATCACGGCCCACGCACCCAAAAACGGTCGTCTGAACGTCCTTCCCAAGGGCATTCGGTGCAGCCGACACCGCGCCACTAGTCACGCGGCGCTATTCCTACTTGCCCTGAATGCTCAGCACAGTTACTAAGTTGTTCGTGCTCGTCAATATAGATGGACGCTCTTTACCCAGCATTGTCTCCCTTAATGCGAGTGTTTATTGATGTATCTCTTCCGCCTACTTATACTTGCCTTGATTCCTCAAAGGCATCTCTCTTCATCTTCTCCTGTAGGGCCAGGTGTGCGTAGTCTCGTTCCCGAATATCCTCGCAATTAGCCTCCATGACCTCAATCCAGGGCTGCAGCTTACTAACCCAGGAATTATCGAAAGGTCGCAGAACCTGTCATGTCCGCGCAATTTCATTAATGAGCTGCCTGAACCCGATCTAACCATCTACGGCCTACTCTACATTACGTTCGGCCTAGGTGTGCGCCACCAGCCAGGACGGCCATTTGGCCGTCCCGTTGGGAGCTCTGATCTTCATGGTAGGCGAATCCAAAGTCAAAATCTGACTAACCAGAATAGCGCTTGAGGAAAAATGTACCGGTGAATTACACAATGTGATCTAGCAGCTCCGTGGCTCCCTCATCGCCTGCCGCGTCGGGCGTGACGTCGGAGCCCGCCTCATCCGCCATCCCGACGCTCTACCAGGTATAAGTTCTCGTTCGTCCCCCGCCGCTTTGCCAATGACTCTCCCCTCTCTTTCCCCCTTTTTACCTTCCTACAAGGCCCTTTTCGTGCTCAAGCCTCAGCGAGCTCCACATGCCTCTGCGGTCCCTTGTCCCCACAGGCAGATACGATGTGGCCAGTGAGAGAAGTGCCTTAGCGTAACCGCAGGATTTTTATACGCTCGATGCCTCGGCAGTACTGTCTCGTTGATCATCCAACACTGCTGAAATATTGGGGGTCACCGCTTGCAAGGACGCTTCGAAATCTGTTGCAGGCATCACCGAGCTCTGTAGTCTAGATTTGCCTGGAGATGTTGCACGCAGCCTATTCACAACAGGAGACACCTATTGGCTTACGCAACATGCTTGGACGTGACCTAGCCTTTGACGGAATTCGCTCATTATTGGCCGCAATGACGTTTCTGTTGCGGGCAGCAGAGGTTCATGCGCCGATTTTGGTTCTCGTTCGGCGTTTTTGACGGGAGAGATGAGCTGGAACGTAACCAGCATGGGTCTCTCCCATTGATAGTTGAGCCATAAAGAGCTCAAGGGATGGTGGTGCCTTATCTGACCTTTCCGCAGCAAACAAGTCATCGATTCCCCTCATCCCCAGGTTTGATGAGGCGAACGGTAATTTTGTTGCCCCCGAATCTCTCCCCCGTCTTTGAGGCTAGCCTCTGTGTGGTGCTAGTGCTGTGCTGGTCGCGTTTCCGGAGGTGGTACCGGTTACGCTGGCCGGGTCGCTGTGATGTTGGTGTCACCAACCGGGTTTTTCGTAGTTTGGTAACTGCGGGTCGAAGTAACAAGGCAAAGGGTGTCCTTTCTTGCATCTGGTACAGTCAAACCATTCCCTTTCCCTTGGCATGCCTGTGATGGCTCTGCTGGATGTATGATTGCCTGCACCCCCTCCTCTTGCGACAGTCGACCAGCCTCGGCCTCTGAGCGACTGGTATGAACCTCCTCTTCATCGGTTGGGTACGCCAACCCTGAATGTGGCATGCGAGTACAGAGCTGCCCCTCGGCTTCTTATGGTACCAATTGTTGCAGAGCTTCCAAATCAGCAATTTTTTTGCGTAGATCGTTGAATGACAAACAGTCGTCTGTGGGGGTGAGGAGGTTTGAGATAGAATTGAGGCGATAGTCCGCGAAGGGGTTCATACCACTCTTTTAGGGGCGGATGAGCTTGAGGTTGAGCAGCCAGTTAGGAAGGACATATCGGGGATCGATGTCCAGCAGCCTGCGGTGCGTACTGATGATGGCTTCAGTTAAAGCATCAAATCCTTCACCTAGGTTGTCAGCGTGCAAGCTTTCGAGCTCCATGGATACTTATTCTGCCCGTGTTGCCTCCTTGAGTAGAAACCGCTTCTCGAACTTCTTTCAGTTGGCTTTTGCAGTCAGGTCTATGTCGTAGTAGCTCTCTGCGATGCTTGAGGCAACCAGAGAGCCACACAGAATGCTCCCGAGCTTATTGTAGTAGCCCCAGGCTGCCTATTCCTTTACCAAGGCCTATCGATCTTGGTCCAACGCTAATAGGTTCAGATCTCTTCGTGGTCTGCTGGCCTTCTTGTTGGCTTCCTCGCTGTCCCTGTGATCAGGTGTCTTGCCTTCGTTGCGATGACATTTGGGAACTACCTCCTGCAGGCCGGATAAGAGTTTGCGTCTGAGAGCAGATTTTCTTTCACCTCGTCTGTCATTATCAAGGCTCAGCTGGTATGGGATTTTAGGGTAAAGGCACTAGTGAGTAGATCAATGAGCTGAGTATTCACATCAGGGGCAGGCCACGTTACTCCTCACGATTCTGCTGTTGCGAGTCTTGCTAGGCTCGCCTAGCCAGGGTGTGTGACTAAGGGGGTCGTCAGACCACCCACTCCCTGTGTCAAGAGTTTCCCGTCCTCCACCCCGCCGCGCAGTAGTATCGCAGATAGCCGGCCGGCCTGTTCTATGGTGTACCCGTCGTCGAGGCCGTTGATGGCCCGGTCCTCGAACGTCCTCCTCTTCTCGGCGGCCCAGTCGATCTTCAGCCGCTCTAGCAGCGACTTCAGGCTCTTACCGCGTGGGTGGGGGTGGTGGTTGAGGCCGGCGATGGCCTGGTCGTCATAGAAGGCGCACAGCACCGACACGTAGCCGCTCTCAACGCTCTCGGGCGCGAGGGGACGGGCGCTGGGGTCCTGTGGGGCCTATAGCAGTGTCAGCCAGACCCGGACCGTCGTCACAGGCCGAGATCGACCACCTCAACGGGGTCGCTCTCCGACGCCTCGGCGTCCTCTAGCTCTTTCCTTCTCTTCTATCTCCTCCTCCGCCGCCGACGGCGCGCCGGCGTCTTTCTCGGCCTGGGCCTGGCGGAGGTGGCACCGCCGCGTCGCCTGACGCGCTGCCGCTATCTTTCGTTTCCTCGCGCCGGCCTCGATCTTTCGTTTCCTCGCGCCGGCCTCGGCGCGTGGCGGCTTCTGTGGTCTCACTTGCCGGATGGAGAGGACGGCGTCGGTGAGGAACAGGATCGCCTTATTCTCCCACAACAGCTCGCCGTCCTCCCAGCCGCGGTGGGCACACCACTCCTGTCCCAGCGCCGTCAGCTTCCACAGGGGGCAGGGAAGGGAAGGGGGGGGGTCGTCCAGAGACGCCGGCGCTCACCCTCCACAGCCGCCAACATTTGCTATAGGTGGAGCGCGTGTTAGGCCGCCGATTCTCCTCGCGGAGGCGCTGCACGTGGAGCTGGTTGGAAGCCAGGTCTGTCGCATTCCTCCTCTTTCTCACGGCCGTCGCGCTTCGCCGGGCCTCCAAGGCGACGGCCGCCATGGCAACGACAGGGACCTGGGGCGGGGGAAGGGGGGGGCCGGCGGCGGCGGCTCTGCGCGCCATGGCGGCAGATGGACAACGGCCCCTAGGGGAGGGGGGGCTCTGGGGGGTCTTCGGCGGCGTCGAGGGTGATGGCGAGGCTGGACAAGGCGGGCAGGGTGGAACTAGGCGCAAAAACCGTGGGGTTAGCGAGGTACAACGCCCTGGGGGAGGTCTTTATCCGCCTTTTTTTGAGGCCTGTCACGCGGCATAAGAAACATATGGGGCGTGACGGCGGCGCGCTTTTTCTACGCCAAGCCGCCCAGGCTCGGCCCCCCATAGAAAGTGTGCGGCACTATTGGCTTATGCCGCGTGATGGCCAAGCGCCAGCCAAAAAGCGAAAAAAAGCGTCCCTCGGATAAGTACGAATAAACGGAAGAGATGCATTGACAAGCACTTAGGCTGTAGGAGACGGCGCTGGGTAAAGAGTATCCACACTGACGAGCATGAACAACCTGGTGGGTGTGCTGAGGGATCAGGGCAAGTACGGGCAGGCGGAAGTTCCCATGTATTCCTGTTTTCCAATCCTGTCTTCTCTGGTTCTAGCCACCATTGTGGCGAGGGTTGCACAAGATAAACATACCTACACTGATTTAGTAGAAAGACGCAGTCCCCACCTCCCGCCCGCGTGCCGTCTGCACACGAAGTATACGGAGCATGTTGGGTGCAGCAAGGCCTGTTCGGAGAGGAAGAGATTTCCTTCCCACATTCAGTCCTGATTTCAATTGTTGGTCTAAGTGTCTTCTTCAAGAAGCCTCGCGTCTGGCACAGTTCGCCCTCGGCGGCTGTCGTCCGCGCAACCTGCTTGTACGAAGGCGAGTACGCTGACGACATGGAGTTCGAGGAGGGTATGCCAGGCTTCATAATAAGCTGCCTCGGGATATTGTCCACAAGTCAATCAGATTGAGCGAACTCTGTTCCCAGGACATCGAATATCAGCCCTTGTGGACAGGGCCGCGATCGTGCAGATCCGGGAGACGCTGGTGAAGGGAATAAGGAAGTGTCCGGTGCAATGGGTCACCAACAATTAGAGAAAGACAACAAAACCGCTGGCCAAGTTCTTGGAAACAACACGTCTCAGCCGGCGAGCCCACGTGGAAACTTGGGTCACCTGCTCACGAAACTTGCCGGTATGGTTGAGAAGAGGGTCGACCAGCTTAGATTTCGGGAGTATAAAAAGGATATCGAAGAATGAAGATGCAGGCAATGGGCGCAAGCGATAGAAAGTCGAAATCAATATCCATGAAAAGCTCACGACATGGTGTCCGCAAGGCACAAAAGCGCTGAGTGTTTCGGCAGCGTGAAGGTGGTTCGATTCAGCTATTCTAACGAAGATGAAGAAAGGGAAAGAGTTGGCTAAATGCTCGCTGTACGGTGCCAAGCGCCAAGCTCGTGCCAAGCGCAAGGCTCGCACCCTGGCCGACAACCCATAGCCGTAAGCCTGCGAAGTGACAGACCGTTTTGCTCAGTTTTCATCTGTTTTAATGAACCTCGAAGCTTGTCCAAATGAAATGATTCACCTCGTTAGGGCCTGAAACTTGGGTAAGCTTTTTACCCAACAAAATGGCTCTACGTCCCCAGAACCGATTTGTCAGTGGAATATGGTCCAAAGGCTCGAGCCACTGAAGACTCTTTCGGAGATAGATACTTCTGAAGAAGCGGGTGAGTTCTCTAAATTGTCGCCCATGAATTGCTGCTTACTCTAGTAGTCGAGGCACTCGTCGTTGAAATCCCGATCAAACTTGCAAGTCAGGCGCGGAGGTAACAACGACCTCCCCATTGCTTCTAATGCTCGCAGTCTGACCCGAATCCCGCGCAGTATCCTTAAGCCCATCCTCCCTCCTATAGACGGTGTCCCAACGCTACCACACCTGCGACGCCTTGTCACTCTTCGACACCTCCCTACCCACCTCCGCTCTTCCAGGGATGATACTACGCACGATGCTCAAACTATATTCCTCCTGCTTCCGCAGCACCCGCCAAGTACACAAGAAGCGATTATTGCCATCTTAAAGCCACACATTCAAGATGCAGACCATCTACCAGCGATACAATCTACGCGTATCCCTCTCCATCCGCCAACAAGTGCCAAACAAGCAGCAAACTGGTCTCTAAATTATTGGCCATGTACATATAACCCGGCATCACTGACAATACAGAACGCGCCGCCTCTACATTCACTTCGAGTAGTGCAGGCGGAGCTTGATACAGACTATCTCGACAAGTATATGCAGCTAGCCGAGGTTGTGGCGCAGGAATGTAAGAGACTGAATATCGGTAGGAACGTTGGCGCTGTCATTACAGACCCAGTACGTCAGGAGGTCGTTGCTGTTGCAGGTGATGCTCGACTATGGACGCCAGGTCTGGAACAGAAAGGCCGCGAATATTGGGGCATCAGTAATGGACGACCAGAGCATCATGCACCCATGCGGGCGATTGCCATGGTGGCAGAGAAAGAGCTTAAGCGCCGAAGATCTGAGGAGAGCATTAAGCCCGACGGATCAGAACCAGTGAAGAGCCTCGGAGGACGACCGTTCACAGACGTAGAGAAGTTCTACTTCATTCCGTCTTCCACTCACGACGCCGGCCGACTTTCCAATCACGATGTTAAGCTCCTGCCTATGAAGCAATCAGGCTCTAGCCTAGAGACCTACCTTTGCAGCGGCCTAGATATTTATCTCACCCACGAGCCCTGCGTCTGCTGCGCAATGGCGTTGATCCACTCTCGATTCCGAACATGCGTCTTCGCGCGGAGGATGCCCGGAACGGGCGGGCTGTGTTCCGAGAAGGATAATGGGGCACTTGGCTATGGGTTGTTCTGGAGACGGGAGCTGAATTGGAGAGTTCTGACTTTTGAGTATAGTAGTGGCCGGACTGATACAGGTTCCGAAGTAAAAGACCAGGCTGAAGAGAAAAAGGGGAAGATGGAAGTATTCGATGCATAAGGGCTAAACCGTTAATAAGTCAGTCCTTAGTTACTGAAAAGAAGCTCCTCAGCTACAGCTTTAAGCCAATCTGCAGTTTCACCGTCCATTAGAAAGCTAAGTCTCGAAGGATCGGGAGCTAAGGCGTAGGAGCTACGAGAGCTAGGTGGCTCCAAGTCGGAGCCATATGAGCCACGCCAAGAGTTCGTAGGTATATAGACGGGCTCATGGAGCGGCCCCGGAGGCCCTCCGTGGTAAACTCTCACAAGTGTAACTGACGGCGGACGCGCGTAACAACCACCCCAACTTGGACTTTAGCCAAGTAAAATCCAATAAGTTGCCAATCTGAAGCCATCGAAGCAAGTCAGCTTGGCTAGCGGAGCAAAATTTCTAACTGTTAATGAGAAACGGCCTGCGGGTGGGGAGTATTAGAGACGCGACTTCGGGCTCGGTTCTGCCCCCTAACACACATAGTAGTTGAGGTCGGCGGGCCTCAACGTTGACAATCCATCTGACCTTGCTGTCGCCGATTTGTGTAACCACTTTCAGTGCTATTTCGGGATGTACCGAGCTTACCGGGGACATAATTCGAGCATGGCGGCTTAGGTACGCGGTGAGACATCCGGTGGTACGCCCATGATGTCCATACGCCTATAGTACGCCCATGAGGCACCCCTGTGAGGTACATACCCATGAGGTGCACGCCTGTGAGATGCACGTTTATGAGGTACACACCCATGAGATGCACGCCTTGAGGTACATGTCCATGAGGTACACGCCCATGAGATACACGTCTGTGAGGTACACGCCATGAGGTACACATCCATGAGATACACGTCTGTGAGGTACACGCCTGTGAGATGCATGCCCATGAGATGCGTACTCATGAGGTGCACGCCTATAAGGTGCACGTCCGTGAGGTACACGCCCATGAGACACACGCCTGAGATACACGCCCGTGACATGCACGCCAGTAAGGTAGACGCCCATGAGACACCCACCTACCATTGCACGCATCTCATAGGCATGCATCTCCATAGGCCTGCATCTCGTAGACACGCATCTCATAGACGTGTATCTCACAGACGTTCATCTAAATCGGCAACAGTGAGGCTAGAGGCGGATTTTCAGCGATGAGGTTCGCTGGCCTTAGCTACTATGTGTCAGCGAAAACCCGAGTCCGAAGTTGCTCCGGGCCAAAATTGCGTCCCGAAGTTGCGTCCCTGATATTTGCCGCTTCTCGCCTACAGTCGCTAGCGAAATTGGCTTCCGCCTTTTGCATTCAAGAAAAGGGTTGCACAAGGAGTCAGGCGCATATCCATGGTACCAGCCATTTCAGTCACACCCCAGTGGTGAGCGAGAGCGGCGAATTTCGACCAGTCTAACTTCCAGGTTGCATGGACAAGGCACTTCAGGAAGGGGCCCCAATAGTGTATGTCATAGATTACAGTCGTCGGTAAAATTCGACATTTCATTCACCGGCTTCTTGTTCTGAGCTCTCCGAGCGAGCCGATACGTATTCAGCTTCACTTTCGACATCTGAATCGCCATTATCTCTCGCCTGGATTCCTTGATCATGCTCTTCTTCATTGTACTCTTCACCGTACTCTTCATCATTTACGTCTTCATCAGCGAAGTCTTCATCAGCGAAATCTTCCTCAGTCTCTTCAGATACCTCTTTAAGAACAACTCCGATCTCTCGCAACCTGTGTATGCCTTCCTCATCTAATGGCTTTTCCTCCTTGAGCACTTCCTCCATTCTTGTCTGCCAGTAGCCTTTGAGGAAGGACATCAGGGTACCCCCAAGTTCCTGGAATTTGTGGCAGAACTCGGAAACGAGATTCTCGTGCTTTGAGAGGAGTTCCTCCCAATCTTCGTGAATCTCTCGGACGTTTTTCGGTGTGTACCGGCGATATGCTCTAAACACGGAGTCACAGCAAGTGTGACTAAGCTGCAGCGCTTCGAAAGTCTCGAAACGAATGACATTTTCAACGATCTTAGATCGCATGGGCGCTGAAGATGCAGGATGACCTGGTGATTCTAGGTGATGGACTATTAATCTCCTGAGCTCCGAGAGCTTTCCGGAAGTCGCCCCATAAATGCGTATATTCTCATGATTGATCGCCTTCAGTAAAGTTGTGAATGGTGTACAACCACTTGATGAACAAGCGCAATGGCAATCGTCATACCCACCGCCTTTAACCAACAGCTCCTCGAAAGTTAGAGAAGGCTCGTCAACGACTCGCAGGGCAGGGGGAGCTTTCGGGCGTAAAAATAGCATGAGATGTAAGCCGAGTCGATAAGCAACACAGTGCAATGCCGTGAGACCCGCGACGGACTTTCTCTTGTCATCGTTATCGTCGTGAATGTAACGGATCTCTCGATGAGGAACAGCTCCATGACGTAGTAGCCATTGGGGATACTCTAAATCAAGGTATGTCCTAGCATCCATCATAGGAGTGCGGCCGAACTCATCCCAAGAATCGATGTCCCTGAAACCAGCGTCCCACAGCTGATCAGCCTGCTTTGCAGACAATATAGGACCATGATAGACGGTCCCACGCGCCTGTGGTACAGAAATTGACTTTGGGATCTCGATGTCCGCATCAACTAAAACTCTCTGGATCTCAGCAGCTCGCTCGTCCAGTAGTCGGTCAGTCGGCACGTCTAGGTCTGCCCAAACTTCAGCCGGCAGTGTACGCTTGGCGAGTTCAAAGAGCTTCCGACGCCGCTCTTGAAAAGTGCTGAGAAGGAAACTTGGTATTGTCCTCCTACAGGGAAGGATATTCAAGACCTCTTCCCAGCTTTTGATCCAGCCCGGCGGCGAGAACGCGCTCCCAGCATTTAGAAGTAATTGAATGGCATCGAGACAGTGAAAATTTGTGGAGTACGCGATCGGAAGCGAGCCGCATACATCGGCCTGATGTACCAGGTAGTTGGCCCCTACGTCGAGCAGCAATTGGATTCCGCGTGGCCAGCGACAAGCCAAATGCAGAGGGCTTTGTTTACGTCGGTTCAGCTCATGAATGCTGGATGGTTTGGCCCTTAAGATTCGAATCACGTCCTGCTCACTCTGCCGCAAAACTGCCAGACTGAGAGGGCCGCACTGAGTTGCGTCTTGCCAGGCCTCAAGCATAGCCGCATTTTGCAATTCTACGCTTATTCGGAATCCACTCACGTCTGATCTTGTCAATAGAACGTCGCTCATTTCCGCTCCCTTGTTGGCTAGAAATTCGCACACTGATTTCTCTAGACTACTGTGAGGGCTAAAGCAGTAAAAGTGCGATATTAGGTAGTCAAGAGCAGTTTCACCTGTAAGGTTGACTTCGTTGATGGCAACACCGGCATCCAAAAGGGTGTGTATCAGCTCTCGAAAAGCCGGAACCCCGTCAAGCTGGTATGGATCATAAGCGCATGACAAAGCGTTATGTAAAAGTGTCCTGCCATTTTTGTCGACTTCGTATGGTGATACAGCTCCCTCTTTCAAGAGCCGGAGTATGCTGCGAGTCACCAATGATGTTTGCTTCTCAAGTTTCGATATCGAAACGCGATAAGGAAATGACGTTCCAGACTCATAGAGTTTCCTTAAGTCTTTGAGAAGGGCAAAGGCGGGAGACGATTCGTTGACCACACCCCGGAGAGTTAGGCTTGGGCTGATGCTGAAAATCCCAGCTTGCTTGGATATCCGAATCGATGCTGAAAGCGCCATGGCAGCCAGAAGGTTCACGTGGAAGACCGAAAGTTTCGTGGTCCAGACTTCTTGATACCGGTTCCAGTACTGGCAGGTTTTGAGATGATGAGACGTTGCGGAGTCGCTCCAGGAGAGGCTCCAAGTGCTGGCCCACAAGCTCTTTGTCTGGCGACACAGGATTTTGGCACAGGCGCAACGCCGGAACTCTGTCAACGTCTTTTGTCCTTCTCCCGAGTCTACAGTTTCAACCCTTTCAACATGAGGCAGTACTTCTTCAAAGCTTTGGTCTGATGTAGCCCAAGGAGCTGGAATCGGAGCACTCGCAATTGTACCAGACATCTCCCTGCTCCGTTGAGCCATTTCCTGGAGTTGCAAAAGTACGGAATCCAATCTACCAATCAAGCCGGATTCCATTTGGCGCACATCTTGCCTTACGGCTGATAATGAGGTTTGAGCGACCGCGCTTTGTCGAACAAGGGTGGAGATGTCGCCTTCGAAGTTGGCAACGTCTGTTAATAGGTCACTATAGAAAGCTTTCAGTGCCGCGCTAACATGAAGTTTATAGGAAAAATCTTACACCTGAACGACGCCGAGTGCAAGAGTCAAATTATCTTGCGCCTGCCGAACAGTGTCTCGCAATTCGCTGATCATCTCCTTCTTGAAAGGGTATAGAGTGCGCTGTGTGGCTGTTTTCACCTTGTCTTTGAAAGCGTGTTGCCCAGAGACATTCTTCCCAAATTTGCCGAGAATTGGTTGAAGGTCGTCTATCCGACCTTTTAACCTGTCGATGTAAGGTTGTACAAGATTGAAGAGGTCTGGCTGATGTGTGAGACTATCACGTAGCAATGTGAGCGACTTCTCGAGATCCTGTAGATCCTGCATAACGACTCGAACATCTCGATACTGTCCAGCGAACGCTTGACAATAATCGATCAAGCCTCGGCAGACTGTAATGCCAAGAGAGATAACTCCCACAGCATTTGCGGTTAGGGAGAACGGATCAGCCATCGAGTATACTGAAAAAGACTGTCATTCAAAGGAGACGGGCGGAAGTCTACTCTCACAAGGCATAGGGTCTTTTAAAGGGTTGTCCGATTGTCAACTATGCTGGCGAGGCTGTGTTGCAGAAAGCCGAAATTCTAACCGCTGCCTTCTACTAAGACGAGTTGGGGAGAGCGCGTGCCAAGAGCTGCAGGGAGACCCCTGTGCGACTAAGAATTCCTGGAATGCAAAAAAGCGGAAGCCGATTGTGCAAGCGAGTGTAGCACCCTCTTTCGAGTTTCCATCACCTGCACAAACAGCTCTTCGGCCTCTTTCCATCGGCCTTGATTCCAGTACGTCGACGCCAGGTTGGCCATGCTGGTCAGCGTGGAAGGATGCTCCTCGCCTAGCACCCTCTTTCCAGTCTCCATCACTTGCAACTCCAGCTCTTCGGCCTTCTTCAAGAGGAACCCGGTTCAGAAAGAGTGACCTGTGCTGGGAGAGCTGCCAGCATGTCTCGATGCGCTTTACGACCGCTTGATGAACCAGATATTATGCGAGCCTAGGACCACTGTAAGCAAATTCTCCGCTCGACTGCTGTCACCTGTCGCCCTCTTCGACTCCAGGAGCTGGTCGGGACCACTGAACTTCTCGACAGGATGTTTGATAACGTCTAGGACCTCGGTGGCTTGGTCGAGAGGTGTGGATCCTTTCTCACGCTTCGGAACGAAACAATCTTCTTCATCCATCAATTAGCGAAAGACTACCTGCCTAGTGGCAATGGCCGAAAGGTTCTTCGCTGGGACCAAGTAGAGGAGCACGGCAAGACCATAAGTCAGTCCTTGAACATACTATCTAAGACACTGAAAAGAGAGATATGCGGTCTCCACAAACCAGGCACCTTGACAAGTGAGGTGAGGGAAAGAGTAGTTAAAGAATCACTGCTCCGGATAGCATATGCATACTGCTACTGGGTCTATCACCTTTCCGACCATCTTGCCGGTCCCAGTCACGCTCGACTCGACTCAACAATCCTATCCGACGGTGGAACGGTCTATGGATTGCGGCGGCTAAGGCTGACATCCACGCCAGCCAAGGGTTTTCAACTCAACTGCAACACCAACCAAACCACCATTAATATTGACGCTATCTATATCATTGTACATCGGGGGCACGGCTGATCCATGATGCGCTCAAGGATACTGACTATCCATCGCCATCAAAAACGGCAAGGCCACGGCGGTGCCATGAGGTGACCTTGCTCTTTTGCCCGGAGCAGTCCTGTAGGCACTCCATTGTCTCGATCGTAAGCCTGGAAAGCCTCCCGAGCGTCAGGGACCTCCTGGCTCCACGGGCACCTCCGGAGGCAGCAATCACCGAAGCCCCACCTGCAGCCCGCCCCCAGCCAGCCGTCAACACGGCTCATAAACGTCAAATCTCAGAGGCCATCCCCCGGGAACGAGCGCCCAATTGCACACCAGGCGCGCCCAGAACCAGCTGAGGGCGATGCCCGGGAGGATCGTCAGGGAGGTGCCGAAGGAGGTGCTGCCGCAGGCACTGCTGTCAGACGCAGTGGCCGTGCGCGCAAGCCCAAACAGCGTAGTTGAAGGTCGTAATTGATGACCAAATCGTTGTAACTAGCAGTTAGCCACGCTCGTGGCAGTCATTCGTTTAGTGCTCAATCCCGAGTAGCTACAAACATGCAAAAACGCCGTTTTCACAACCAAAATGCAGGTTTTGAGATGTTAGCCCTGATCGGCATTGGAACAGACGGCTGCGCAAGATGCAAATCTTTTCGCCTTAGTTCAAGATGCGTACCGATTTTTACATAGCAGTCAATCAGGAATAGAGTTAGCACCACTCTAAGTGTACAGTTCGGCTCTCGTCTTCACACCAATATCGAGCATAGTCCGCAAACAGTTCTCGGACCGGATTCCAGACTACTTGTATTGGCATCCGGCGGTTGGAGAGAGTTGGAGCTCTCTGTTACAGACGCTTGAGGGCTATTCGACTGTTGTCAGGACCGTGGTCTTCTTGCCGGACGGTAAGCTGCTGGCGTCGGGCATCGGGGGACAAGACGGTCAAGCTGTGGGACGCCGGCTCGGGCGCGGCGCTGCAGATGATCGAGGTTGACGCCATTGTTCAAAACCTGTCATTCTCTGATGACGGGACATCACTCATGACTGATAGGGGTCTGTTACACATCGCGCTGGTTTCCCTAAGCGCAGTCCCTTCTCGCCGGAATATCCCGCGCAGTATATTTGTGAAGGAGCAATGGGTGGAGCAAGGGTTGGAAAATGTGCTGTGGCTTCCTTCTGATTGTCGGCCAAGGTTTACCGCTGTTCGTGGCACTTTTGCTGCTCTTGGGCATGTGTCTGGTCGGGTGTCAATATTGGAAATCGCCATGTAAGTTCCCTAGACCTCCTCTCACTCTTCTCTCCATCGTTCAAGGATCCGTTCACATTCCGCTGGGACGCAAGAGCCGACGGCAATGGTGATAGCCACAACGGCAGCCATAGCCGCAGCTATACTGCGGCTACCATCACAGCAATGTGAAGCCGACCAGAGGTTTCCAGTGTGGCTCTGCTGTCATGATGCCGGTGCAGTGCTTTGTCTACCATATCGATTCTCTTTTGAAGGCCCTTTTCGCGGGCGTATGGGCTTTCCAATTGTGTGACGAAAAGTTGGTGGTCTGTCGGGGTCCAATTGGTGTTAAAACCGAATTTATTGTATACCTTCTGGGCCATAACTTTGGCATCATATTTGTCAGCAGGATATGACGTATCCTCCTGCTGGCTATCGTCTGGAGCCGTTGCAAAGTCGGCCGGAGTAGACTCATTTGGCCGCATACGCTTTGGTTGATCTCGTGGCTTGCTCGGGCTGATAAGTTGTTGTTTGGTTCGCGTGGAAGTCTCGAAATCGGTTGAGGCGGACGTCGAATTAGCAAAAGATTTCGAGCTGAGGTTGATTATGGCTTGTTTTACGAACGTGAGTTGGTGGGTAGTTGATGAGCTCTTTGAATTTCAACTTGATGCCAAGGGGTGTCCTTTCGTAGAGGCACTTCACTACCCGGTGAATCCTTAGGGGCTCTGGTCTGAGCACCTACTTGAACGTAAGTTCTGTCCTAAGAGGTGTCCTTGGGTAGAGGGACACTTCTCATGTATAGGCGATAGCCAATTGACCCAACTCTCAAAATGGGCCACCCGCACAACGGGTTAAATTGAATTACGCCATCCGGTTTAGCGGCCCCCGTGACCGCCCTCACCGCCCGCCGCGTTCGGCATGGTGTCGGACCCGACCTCATCTGCCAGCCCGGCCCTTCGCCAGGTATAAAGATGCACTCGTCCCCCGCCGCTTTTCCAGCAACTCTCTCCCTCCCTTTTCTCCTCTCATTCTTCACCTTACTGTACCGCCCTACCCGGTCGTGCCTCAGGCCGCGCCGGGCTCCACTTTACTCCCTGCGGCGCCGACCCCCCATCCACCCCAACAGAACCGATACGACGCGGCCAGTGGGAAATATGCCGCAGCGCGACCAGCTAGCTCTTATTCGCTCGACGCCTTGGCAGCATTGTCTCCTCGACCGTCTGACCCGTGCGTCGACCCTTGCGCAATGACGCTGGTGAAGCGCCCGGCGTTCCAGCGGGTCACCGGCGACTTAGTCACGCGACGGCCTTGGATGCAGGAATCCTGCTCCTCCCCCTCCCCTTTCAAGCTTCGTCCACCAATCCATCACACCTCCTCACGTCTCCACCGTGGTCGGCCAAGGCCGCGTCATCTCCACTGACTGGCTGCATCACCGCAGCGTCATCACTACGTCGTCCTGTTGCCGATCTCCACCGCGGCTGGGTTTGGTCAAGGGAGTGGTTGGGGCTAGGCGCAGATTGCGCTGCGACCAGGCCAATGGAGAAAATGCCGCACGCTCAACCCGTGCCCCGCTCAAGAATGGCGCAACGGTTGGCGGGAGCAGGCTCAAAATAGCCACTGACGTGGCTGGTGTGTTCGGGTCATTCGAAGCCCTAGCAAGAACGGGCTGTTCGTTCTCATTGGCGAGAATGGAGATTGACGGCGCTCGGCGTGGGACCTGGTCCGGCTGAGAACGCGATGGGCCAATGGAGAAAATGCCTCACAGTGGTGATATTCAGGTCCGGCCTTATACCGCGGTGCGTCGGGCTGGATCCTGCGCCGTCAGGAACCCGCCGAACGATTTCAAGCTCCCTCAGCCGTCGCAGTGGAACCTGTCGAGCTCATTCGGGGTGCATTGGGCTCATTCGGGTGCTCGGGCTCATTCTGGTGCTTGAGCTCATTCGGGTGCTTTGGGCTCATTCGGGCGCCTGGGCTCATTCGAGCGCCTAGGCATCGTGTGAGCGAGCGTTACTGGAATCTGTGAGGTAGATCCGTTGTAGCATTTTGACGCTCCATCCAGCGGCTACAAAGCGCTTCGAAGACATAAGGAATATCACTAGAATGATATTGGGGCTAGAGTAAGAGCCATTTTCAATGCATCCAAAAGTTTGACTGCTTCTTTGGGGTGCTTCTAAGCGCTGTTCCTTTCATAACAAGCGCTTAAGATAAACAGATGCTTTTCCTCATTATGTCCTTTTTGAAAGTCACCATGCTTTTTGTGCAGTCATCAGGTTCTTGTGCATTCATCGTGCCTTTTGTGCGGTCACCGCGCTATAGAAGCAGTCGAGGGGCAAGGTATCTCAGGTCCTCTCTAAGCAGGCGCAACGAGGGACTAGGGGTAGGCAGCAAGTAGTCATGGGAGGCAGCCTGTAGTCGTGGGAGGCGGCGGGTAGTCATGGGAGGCAATAGACAGTCCGTGGGAGATACGAAAGTGGAGCTGCCTTCCAGGCCAAGTACATCGGTGTAGCCACTCGCCAGCATGGCAGGGGTAGCAAACCCTGAAACATCAGCATTCATAAGCCAATCAGAAATATTACCTATAGGCGCCCTCAGTTTCCTGTGGTGCTCATTCCGGGTAAACGCATCGCCACTTTTGGACCGCGCCCCTGGCCTCCGAAGCGAGCGTAGTTGCCGGCCGCTTTCTGCTCCCTTCACACCTATGCTAGATAGGGGTCTAATTTAGAATCGCTACCCTCTCGCGGCGCCAAATTTGTCCCCATTACCCTTCCTGTGCCCTTCCTGCGCCCTTCTATCCTCTTTTGCCATACTCCCATGACACTCACCGTCTTGTGCTTCACCACGGGCCTGCCCCGCTCGCCAGATTGAGGCCAGTAAGAATTGACCAGCCGCTGCTGGAGGGTAAAGGACATCCATCAACACTGACGAGTATGAACAACTTGGCGACAGTGCTGAGGGATCAGGGCAAGTACGAGCAGGTGGAAGATGCTACACACGTCCTAATACTACACATTTGCTAGTACTACCAAATGAAGACTTGGGCCCGCAACTGAATGACTTTTCGATGCGAAGGAGTAGAGGTACCAAGGCGTAGAACTTGATGGGAATGGCGACTTGCAGGATTTCTCCTCCACGAAACACCACTAGCTGCCCGGTTACCCGGATGCACACATGCACACTTGCACGGTCGCTTAGGTAGAGTGGAATGCTTCTATCTTTTCATCACTGTATTTTAGATATTAGGCAGACCTAGACACCTCTAGGCATCTCTAGGCAGCCCTAAGCGCCCGAAACGCGGCCTATTTGCAACACCTAAATTTAGTCGGCGCCCCAAACCAGCCTCCAAAGCCTATGCTGTGATATATTAACTGTAACGGAAATTAGATACCATATTTGGTCGGGGACCATCCTGACACCTTCCGCGCCCCGACATAGGTAGGGAGGTGGCGCTGGTCGCCGGGACAGCAGCTTTCGTGTACATATACGCCAGAATCCCTCAGATAGCAGAAATAGACACAAGCTTCTACCCAACATTAACAGTTTGCTGAATGGTAGAAAAATATAGCGAACACTGAATCCAACTCATCGATATTGCCATTCTTCTCCATAATGTCGAAGAAATTGAGTCAAGACGACTATACAGTGGGATGGATCTGTCCGTTAGAGGTGGAGCAGATCGCCGCATTAGAGATGCTGGACGAGGAGCATGAGCGTCTGCCACAGCCTCCCGCAGACCATAATGTGTACAACCTTGGCGAGATCGCGGGCCATAATGTCGTTATTGCGGGTCTCCATCAACCAGGCAATAACCCCGCGGCTACGGTCGTCACTCAGATGAGGATGACGTTCCCCAACCTGAGGTTCGGCCTGTTGGTTGGCATCGGAGGCGGCATTCCTGTGAACACTGACAACGGAATGATCCGGCTCGGGGACGTCGTGGTTAGCAAGCCCGCAGGCGGACATTCTGGCGCGGTGCAATACGATCACGGAAAAGCCAAAGTCGGTCAATTTGAGCGTACCGGCGTTCTCGCCCCGCCGCCGGCGGTGCTCCTCAATGCTGCGCAAGATTTGGCAGCGAAGCGAGCCAGGTCCCGTACGGATCCCGTCAAGGAGAATATCAAGAGGATCGACACGACCATTCGAGGACTCCGGAGGTACAAACATCCAGGCCCGGGGCAGGATTATCTATACAAGCCAGAGTATATACACCGAAAGGCTGGAGTGTCTTGCGATGAATGCGGATGTGATTCTTCGCAACGTGTCCACCGAACTGCTGATGATGAGGATGGCGAACCGTATATCGTCGTCCATCGAGGAACGATCGCATCTGGGGAGCTGGTGGTCAAGAATGCTGTATTAAGGGACCAACTAGCGAAGGAGCACGATCTGCTATGCTTTGAGATGGAGGCAGCTGGCGCCTTGGCCGACTTCCCTTGCATTGTCATCCGTGGAATCTCGGACTACTGCGACTCTCATAAGAATGATCAATGGCACGGATGTGCGGCGGCGGCAGCAGCGGCATATGCCAGGCAGCTTTTCTTCCATATGCCAATCGATGAAGTGAAGCAGTACGTAATAACGTCAGATAGTTAACCAGGTGTACGGCTTGGCTGATTATGTATAGTTATGTGTCTTCGGCCGCGGAAGAGCATATCGATCAAGTCAAACAACGACAAGATGACAAAGACCGTCGTGATATCCTTGATTGGGTAACGCCCGTTGATTATAGTCCTCAGCAGACTGATTACATTGGGAGGCGACAAGCAGGGACTGGCCAATGGCTCTTAGACTCGGGAGAGTTCCAGAAGTGGCTCAAGACCAACCAGCAGACCTTGTTCTGTCCAGGCATTCCGGGGGCGGGGAAGACAATCATCACAGCCATCGCGATCGATGACCTTAATACACGGTTTCGGAACGACCCGAGCATTGGGATTGCGTATCTCTATTGCAACTTCCGGCGGCGTAACGAACAGAAAGTTGAAGACTTACTCGCTAGTCTGCTAAAGCAGCTAAGTCAGAAACGGTCGTCTTTACCGGGTAGTGTGGAAACTCTCTATGACCACCACAAAGATGAACGGACGCGACCATCATTTAACGAAATTTCGAGCACTCTCCAGTCCGTGGCTGCAATGTATTCGAAAGTCTTCATTATCGTCGACGCACTTGATGAATGCCAAACATTGGATGGCTGCCGGACGAGGTTCCTCTCGGAGCTTTTCAACCTCCAGGCCAAGCATGGCGCAAATCTCTTCATGACTTCCAGGTTCATCCCAGAGATTACGGAGAAATTCCAAGAAAACACGTCATTAGAGATCCGTGCAAGCACTGAAGATGTGCGAAAATATCTTGACGGTCATATTTCTGGCCTGCCGGGATTCGTGCTTCGTAGTGTGGAACTACAAGAGGAAATCAAGACTGGAATCGTTAAAGCCGTGGGTGGGATGTATGTGGATTCTTATGTACCTCCAGTATCACGCTGACTTTGCTAGGTTCTTGCTTGCACAACTTCACCTTAATTCGTTAATTGGGAAGAGAACCCGCGAGGCTGTGCGCACCGCTTTAAAGCATCTAGCGACTGGATCTAACGCATATGACTATGCGTATAAGGACGCCATGGTACGAATCGAAGGCCAGGTTAAAGACCAGAAGGAGCTTGGCAAGCAGGTTCTGTCGTGGATAACCTGCGCAGAGAGGCCGCTCACTACGTCGGAGCTACAGCATGCGCTTGCAGTGGAAGCTGGCGAGTCTGCATTTAACCAGAACCTTCCACAGATCGAAGACATGGTCTCCGTGTGTGCTGGATTAGTCACGGTCGACAAAAAAAGCAGAATCATCAGGTTAGTCCACTACACAACGCAGGACTACTTCGAGCGAACGCAGAAAGATTGGTTTCCGAATGTGGAGTCTGATATCACAAGAACTTGTGTTATCTATCTTTCATTTGATGTCTTTAAGAGCGGATTTTGTCCAACGGATGATGAGTTTAAGCAGCGGTTGGGATCCAATCAGCTCTACGACTACGCTGCACACAACTGGGGACATCATGCCCGCAAGGCTTCACCTTTATGCGAGGAAGTCAAAGGCTTCCTAGAGTGTGAGGCGAAGGTGGAGGCGTCGTCCCAAGCACTGATGGTCGTCAAGCAGTACTCATCACACTCAAATTACAGCCAAGAAGTTCCAAAACAAATGACAGGATTACACCTTGCGGCATACTTCGGACTAGGGGACGTGGTAACGGGTTTACTAAAGAATGGGTATGATCCAGATGTTAAAGACTCTGACGGACGGACGCCGCTGTCGTGGGCGGCAGAGAACGGGCGCGAGGCGGTAGTCAAGTTTTTGCTTGAGAACAATGGAGTCGACCCGGACTCCAAGGCCACGGGAAAGTACACAAAAGGACGGACGCCGCTGTCGTGGGCGGTAGAGAACGGGCACGAGGTGGTGGTCAAGCTGCTGCTGGAGAGCGACCGAGTCAACCCGGCCTCTAAGGGCACTGATGGACGGACGCCGCTGTCGTTGGCCGCAGAGAGAGGGCACGAGGCGGTGGTCAAGCTGCTGCTGGAAAGCGGCCGAGTCAACCCGGACTCTAAGGGCACTGATGGACGGACACCGCTGTCGTTGGCTGCATGGAACGGGCACGAGGCGGTGGTCAAGCTGCTGCTTAAGAACGACGGAGTCGACCTTAACTTTAAGGACACTGATGGACGGACACCGCTGTCGTTGGCGGCAGAGAGAGGGCATGAGGCGGTGATTAAGCTGCTGCTTGAGAACAATGGAGTCGACCTTAACTCCAAGGATACTCTATATGGACGGACGCCGCTATCGTTGGCGGCAGAGAGAGGGCATGAGGCAGTGGTCAAGTTGCTGCTCGAGAATAACGGAGTCGACCCTGACTCCAACGCTATTCTATATGGACGGACGCCGCTGTCGCTGGCCGCAGAGAGAGGGCACGAGGCAGTGGTCAAGCAGCTGCTTGAGAACGACGGAGTCGACTTTAACTTCAAGGACACTGATGGACGGACGCCGCTGTCGTTGGCGGCAGTAAGAGGGCACGAGGCGGTGGTCAAGTTGCTGCTTAAGAACGACGGAGTGGACCCGAACTCCAAGGATACTTGTGGATGGACGCCGCTATCGTTGGCGGCACAGAGAGGGTACGAGGCGGTGGTTAAGCTGCTGCTTAAGACGGGCAAGGTCGACGTCGACTCGAAGGACAAGGTCGGACGGACGCCGCTGCTTTATGCGGTAGCGAACGGGCACGAGGCGGTGGTACAGTTACTGGTTAAGAAGGGGGCCGACGTGGAGTGTAAATCTAGGAGCGGTCGGACGCCGCGGTCGTGGGCCGCGGCGATGGGGCATAAGGCAGTGATGGCGCTGCTTCAGGGCAGTCAGGGGTAGATTGAGAAGGCATCAAGACTATGGGAAGGAGCGAGGCTGTGCTGAGCCGAGGCATGTGAATGCATCTGCACCAGAGCCATCCTGACACCAGAAAAATGCTGACACTAGAGGTATCCTGACTCCCTACGTAGGGCTTCTAGCCAGAGCACGGTAGATATGGAAAATGGAGCTTGAATACAGTCTTTTTGAAACCTGCATGTCATCTACTTAAGGATACGGCTCCATATATTACAAAGCTCCACACGCTAACACATAGTGTTGATATATCTCAAGGCCTCCTGGAAGGTCAAAGATCAATGGGGCTTAGAAAGGCCCCTTATGTGCCTTAGCCGAATGACTCTTGTAATGATTTTTATCTTGCAGGATTAACCCGCCACAGGCAGGGACTGGGTAAACGATTGGTTTCTGCTCCGTGGAGAGATCGGAGTCAGGCTGATGAAGACCTCGAAGGCCGTAGTCGTGGCGTGACGCCTGATTGAGATGAACTCGGAGTACGTAGAAAGGGCCAAGAACGCAGCTGTTTATTGGTTCCAGCAGCACTTACACCCTCATCTGCTGTAAGTCCATGCTACTGACCTGATGAGCTGTCCTGCCACCTTGAGGAGCTATTCGCATGGGGAGCGACTGAACTTTCGGTAGAGCTAAGATCTGATACTCCTGGCCTGATATGCGAGGGTACAGCTATGGCGTAGGGGCCGAGAGGTCTGAATGATGATGGTATTGTTAACAGCATGCGAAATTGGAACGCGATTGGCCATAAATTGGTAACAAGGAAATAGTGGACCGCTGAGCGAATGCTATTCTAATTGCCTATCTAATCTGCGGGCCTATCGGGCGTGATATACGGGAATATACTCCCTCAAATTACCAGCACCAAGGCCGCCTCCAAGATACGTCCGTCCTTAATAGTCTGGTGGCTGGTGGCTGCCTCTTCCTCAGCTTATTCAGATCCAACCTCAAGCTCTTCTGCAATAACTCTTGATCTTTCCCGCATCAACCAGTTCCGCTAACTACTTCAAGACCTTCTCATGACTGTCAGTATCCACACCATAATACGGCTCCCAGATGAACGTCAGGCTCTTCGCCATGAACTCGGTGCCATATATCTTGTTCATTTCCTTGGGGCGGGCCGAAGGTCACACCTGTCACGGAAAACAGCTATCACATTTGGTAGATGGACCATACCAGAACTGTCTACGTCCCACATAGGGAAGGGGGTGGCGCTGGTTGCCCAGACAGCAGCCTTCGTGTACATATATGTCAGAACCTCTCAGATAGTAGAAATGACACTCAGCTTCCACGCAACAACACCTACCGTCAAACGGTCTACGGTGAACCAATCAGTGCATAGGTAGGGACAACTGTCTATGCAATCTCGTGCGGCCTGAGCTCGAGACCCTGTCCTTAGGCGGAATGAGCCTGCGCATCGGGCATGAAAGAGGAGATGAATGCCTTCGGTTGTGCGGAACGGAAAGATTGTGCCAAGGGCAGAGCATTCCTCCCATGACTGTCGATGAGATTCTTGTTCGCTCCATGATCTAGCAGCTGCTCTATTACGGCCTTGTGGTTAGCAAAAGCTGCTGCCCCAAGTGCTATGCCGTACAAACCCTCCTTCCAGATGTTCGTATCCTTGTCCAGCCGTAGCTGCACTATCGTGCTACGGGAGTAAATAATCAGGTGGGAGAGGTTTGATGAGGCGAGAGACATTTGGCCGCATGAGCCATTTGAAGAAAATATCAAGCAGCCTAGTGTCGATTGGTACCGGCGTGCCTTCCCTCAAAACCTTTTAGAAAGAACCTGTTGGAAATTGGGCATACACTTCTCGCCATCGCCACGGAGAATGGAGAGGACGGCGGAGGGGTTTACCAAGCAAAACTCACGGCTAGGGGATGAGGGTTCGCTATTTTTGATTTAGCGTTCTCATGTGACTGAAGGATATTGGGCTAGAAGGCTCCAAGCAGAAGGATGCAATCGTTGCGGCAACCAGTTGATACTTTGAGTCTCAAGACGTTTTAAGGCAGATGAAAGGATGTGGAAATAATCTTGCGAAACAAGAATGTATGTCCATGTTTGCTTAGCATTCTACAACTATGGTCGAAGCCTCTGTCACGGGCAGCAGGGAACAGACAAGAGATGGTGGTGAAGCTGCTGCTAGACCAAGGGACAGAGGTCAACGCGAACTAAGGAAAAGGCGTTTTCGACGCGCTGCAGGCTGGCGGCATACGGAGGCCACTTTCTTGCTAGATGTTCTGTCGCGGGAACCCTTGTCGCTCTCGCTCGGTGATGCTTCCAATTGCGCGATCTTTCCCTTCACATGACTTTCGAGGCTGCCTTGAATGGCTTCCCATTATGTTCGGACTTGTGATTGCCGTTCGACAATGAATTCTTAAAGTCGGACCCCTGATCTTTTGCTTTCCGTACTCTAAGGTGTAGTTGCGAGATGGCGTCTCTATAACTGGCATTGTGTGACGACGATGATGGAAGTGACGCACGTTGAACGTTCCTGGTATGAGTGTAGCCAGCGCGGTTCGAAGCTACAAGTGTGAAAGGTGAGCATGTCATCTAAAATTGGCAGATCTGACTGGATAGGGATATTGGAAGGCGTGCGCAACCCATGAAGCAACATGGAAGGACAAATTTTGACACGACAAAGGACATCGTACGGAACACAGAACATTGAGAAGATCCGAGATGCAAAATACCGGAAGTTTGACAAGGTGACAACAGAAATGAGAGAAGAATGAAATCCAATCAGACAGGATGAGTGGAGATGGACAGCATGGTCTTGCCTAGGTTGGGTATGATCTGGTGTAAGCAGCAGTAGCATAATAGTTTGATATTACTTAGGGCACCGTCTTCCTCGAATAGGATAGGCAACGTAGACTTGGGAAGAGAGAATACTTTATCGCAGTCTTGCATGCCGAAGACACCTCAGACACGATACGGCTATCCCAACCGTTCCATTATGCACTAACGCCCGCCATGAATGGCAAGAAGACCCAGGGATTGTCAAGGAAACGCCAGAAGTTGATCAATGGTATGAGGTTGTCTCAACAACACTTGCTGCTCTTTGTATCGGCGCTCTTGGATGGATCAAGGTCAATCTTCGTGCCAGACGTGATCGGGTTCTGCGCTGCATCTCCACTGTCCAGTGCCTTGCTGGAGACGATGCGGTAGATTTCTGTAGAAAAGTCAGCAATATTTCGCTAGATGGATGGTAGAGACTGGCCAGTCAGAATGTTTTGGAAAGCGAGCTCGACATTGCTTGCATCAAGAGCAGAAGTCTCAATAAAGGACAGATTGTTTTCACCTAAGCACGTTAGCCTAATGTCGGATGTTGAGAAGTTGGTCAACACACTTGCGAATTGTTTTGCTTCGTCCGTAGGCACAGCTCTCAGGTGTCGCAAGTCGCTCTTATTTCCAACAAGCATGATGACAATATTCGAGTCAGCATGATCTCGAAGCTCCTTCAGCCATCGTGTCACATTGTCATATGTCTGGTGCTTGCTGATGTCGTAGACAAGAAGGGCGCCTACAGCACCGCGATAATAAGCAGAGGTAATGGCCCGATAACGCTCCTGTCCAGCCGTATCCCAGATCTGAGCCTTGATTGTCTTTGTGTCGACCTGTATAGACCGTGTAGCGAACTCGACACCAATGGTGGACTTTGAGTCGAGATTGAATTCATTTCGTGTGAAACGGCTCAGTAGGTTGGACTTCCCAACTCCAGAGTCGCCAATCAGTACGACTTGTGGAAGTTGTTAGCCCGCGGGGACGGCAAATGGGAGGGTCGTGCGGGAGTAGCAGGTACCTTTGAAGAGAAACTGCTGAGGGTCAGCAAGAGGAATGTCAGGGCTGGGAATTGTTCATACATCATATTCGTCATTTGCCATTGTCACAGCCAAAGACCCAAGGAAGGGCGACGGCTTGTGGCTGGTGCTTCCGAGGGGTCCAGCAAAGCTGCGGGATCAAAGAGCGTATGATGAGGAGACCAAGACTAGATCTTGCACGGAGCTGGCGTGCTTTTGCGTTCTGTTATTGGGCGTGAAGTTTGGTTTCCAATTGCAAGAATGTGGGAGCCTGTGATTGTCACTGTGAATGCAAAGCCACATTTTGCCCGCCGGTGGCTGCCGCGGTCACGTGTGCATCGAATCTTGGCATAGAGATGTCTTTGATGCAAGCGCTGCTGTGACAAAAGATTTTCTTTCGATTACGAGTCATCTTCTACATACAAGCTCAGCACACAAGCTCAGCACACGATCCTACTGCTTCGGTCGCTGAACCTTGGTATAGAAGTGCAATACCGCTGGGTCATTATCAATACTTGATGTTGTGATCCGGAACACCTCAATTCATGCCGCTTCTTAACCCATAAACGCCAAAACTTCCTACAACTTTCTAAGATTGCGAGATGAAACATGAAGCCAGAAGACAATGTAACTTATTGTGAAACCTCCCATATCCACCAGCATGGCGACATTTTCTCCACATTCACCGCTGGGCTCAAAGGGTGAGGAAAATGGAGATCTTTCATCCGCCTCATCAATGAGTGATCAGGAGGGTGAGTATGTGGTCGACAGAATCATAGCTCAGTTTGTGCCTGATGGCAATGGTGAAAAAGAGGAAATGTATTTGGTGAGATGGGAAGGATATCCGGACGAGCAATGTACAGTAAGTATGGGGAACTCTTCTCTCATACCTTTTTGACAGAGCTTTTACTGTCTCATTACCAATTTAGATTTTGTGTTTGAGTCGACATCACTGACTATAGAGCTAACGTCTAAATAGTGGGAACCAAGGGTACGATACGATTTACACTGGACAAATGTAAAGCAAACATAGCTAAATTCCCTTTTAGGAATCGTTCTTGTCCAATGAGACCTTGGAACAATGGGATCGTGACAAGGCTCAGAAACGAATATTGAGTCAAGATGAGGTCAAAGAGGTCCTTAGGAAGATGGATGCATATACCGAAGCGCAGGAAGAGAGAAGGAAGCGAAGACGAATTCGAAATAAGCAATCGATCAAGAATAGGACGTCTCGATCAGTTGCGGCCTCAAAGACCAACCGGAGTCCGATACAGTCCTCCAAAATGGAGCTGCATGATATGCAAGAGGCTGCGGGTAGTCGGCTAGTGGAACCTCACCAAAATGCTGAACACGTGAAGTACTCCTCCATAGGGTACCCGGATAGCCCGCTATCGCCACGGACAAAGACTTCACAGGCCAAGAAATTCCAAGGGACCGGTATTGAACCAAGAGCGCGCAGATCATCTGACCTTCCATTGTTAGCAAGACAGAAAGGAGTGCCGGGCACACATTTCAAAACTCTTTCGACACAATACAAACACCAGAAGGCTGGGAGAAACGAACCTGCTCCGGACCTTGGGAAGATTAAGCTGAAGTCGGCAACGGATATCGTTGCGGCAGCAGGGGAAGACATTGCTCACATTCTGCCTTCTGGCAGTTCAAGGCCGTCACTTTCTCACGACATAGACTTTCAAAGTGCACGAATACTCCCAAACCAAGTTGACGAGCCCGAATCTGTCGAGCTCATGTCCACTTCGGCTATCCAGACATCACCGACTTCAATGGAATTGCAGCATGATTCTGGTTCTGGAAGTGTGCGGCGTATACCCAGTGCTCCAAGTCGCTTCACCGCAGGCCCCTTCAACCCCAAACGCCGTGATATTCATTATTTGCCTTCAGGTCGCTATTGGATCCATGGCGAAATCCTAATTCACCTCACTGTCCATGAGCAAGTCGTAGGCGACATTCGAGTTGGAGGATTGCCAGGCTGGTTCAAATCAAGAATGATTGCCTTGAAGGTTGAACATCGGATATCGGTGGATTTACAGCTCGTGGAAGCGTGGCAATATGATGCTTTATGCAGGGGGAGGTCTAATGATTTGCTGGCTAGTGCCTATATCGAATCATTTGAGGATACTCGAAATGCCGTTACTGAACTCGCTGACTCCCTTGATTATAACAATCGTGCAGCACTATGGTATCATCCGGACATCCCATACGTGCTCGTCGCATATGCCGCTGTGTCCAAGGCCTGGCAATTTCTCGACGGAGGAAATGTCTTTCCTCCAGAGTCACAAATCCACCTCGCATTGAGAAATGGCATGCCCAAAATCGAGACGCTTGCCACCCTTCAAGCTCCGGAAGTACAAGGGGTTCCTGCGGAACTTGAGGAGAACACTATGAGGCTTCAAACCCGACTGAGATCTTCGGACTCACCAATCGAAGATGTCAATATCTCTCCACCCGGCGACACAGTCTCTCATATCATTGAGCAAAATATGGTAGTCGACATCACCAAATTGGATGCTCGTTCCAGGGCATTGTCAGATCTAAAGCGGACCTCAAGACAGGTACCCCCATTGGAGTCCCATATCGGCACCACATCGAAGGTCAACAACCTCTCCGACAGTGAAACCTTCCCTTACAAAGGCTCGAGCAATCCCTGGCTGTTTGGCAGCAGCGTGGAGGCTGATGATGAGCACTCTGTGTCATTACCAGAAAGCGTGGAGAGCCCAGCTTCTCCCCTCGAGTTCTCGATTCTGAATGGAGAAAGCGTTGATGTGGTGTTCCAAACTCGATTTGGAATTTCTTACAATCATCTCACTCGCGCAAGCGTGATGCCAGCCTCGCGCAAGGACATACTTGATCCAAGAAGAGCACGATTCTATCTCGCTTTCCCACTCACTTGTCAGGTTGAGATGGAAGCATTGCGTGCCCTTCTTTCTACACATACACTACCGAATCTAATCTGTACATCAGTAGACCCACAGGGCTGGGATGGTTTCAAGACGATCCTTGGAGATAAAGGAGATCATATTGGTGTCATTATAGTACGTTGTTGTACTGATGTAATGCTTGTACTAACTATTGAATTTCTAGTTTCATGCAACCTACACGAATTATTCTGGGCTTCCAGGACTCGCCACGCTATTGAAGATGGTAAACGTAAATTTGTTCAACTTGTCCCTTCAACAAGTACTTCCTTATTCTGATTTACCAATTCACATCGAAAGACTGTTTCCCAATGGCACGGCAATGCTTTTGACAGAATCTTCAATGACACAGCAACCAGAGAGGACCTTGGCAATCTTGCGGTGGTTTTCGCAAACGGTGAGGACTAAGAGAGGGACATGGAAGATTGTTCTCATCCCCAACGTGAGACATTGGCTCAGACAGACAGCAATAGATGCAGGACCGTTGCAAGCTTGGTATGTTCATCCGTTCTAGGTCCCACCTTATGCGTCATAACCTAATACCTAATAGCTTCTTGGACATGCTCACGGAGATCACGGAGCTGAGTCTCGGACAACCTACTACCTACCGGAGCTTGGCCGATGATGAATCTGAAGCCGAGTCTCTTGATGGTGGTGACGACGAAGTGGGCAGGTCCAGCCTGGTGGTTTCTCCCGCGAATATACCGGCCTACGATTGTTGTCATGCGAAAGGTAATGACTCAATAGATTGGGAAAGCGACCGAGTCTTGGTGGAATGGTTCGCGGGATGGGCGGCACAGAATGCACAAAGGCATAGGAAATTTCCCGCCGTGTCAGGAGTGGCGTCACTTCTCAATCAAGAATCGAACCGATGGGGACATGTAAGATGCTCTGGAATCAATCTAGCAAGTGAAAAAGTTGACGTTAACCATGCGCAGATTGAAGTCGTGGATCCTAACAAGTACATGATTCAAAACAAGATCTCCCTCTAGTGCCTCAAGTATGTACAAAAAGAATCCTCCGAATTAGTTCCCTAGCTGAGCGTTCGAAATTTAGCTGCCACGACGACAAAGGCAGCATTCACCGATGAGAAGACATTTTGCATTATTGCCGCTTGTGTGGCTCACTCAAGTCGGCAATGAAGCAATGTCTGCTGGCTTGCAACCGCTGTCCTGCGAGGAGATTCATTTCGCTCCAATCTCTCCCTGTATCATGCAGATCGATTTTCTCGATGACGAATGTGAATGTATGCGTCTAAATATTGCGTGAACATTCTGTCGTTCATCGCCAGAATTTGTGAGCCAAAGGTCCCACATTCCTAGTATGTCGGGTTTAAAGGTCGTTGGTTTTACAACCCTACGCTTCGACTGTGGCAATTGCATCAGATCGAATTAGCGCAGCAGGGTACTCGAGTAGCCTAATTTTTGGTCAGCCTTTGTCTTGTTGGGCCTTTGCTTCAGCCTCTTCCTCAAGCTTTCCGGTAATATCAATCTCGTAGCCTTCGCTTCTTTCAACCAAACTCCGATAATAGTCGACAAGGACCTCAGGCTTCGGTACTATGCGCCACTCAACTCTCCACAAGAATTCCAACTCCAAGAGTGCCAACTCTTTTAGACTTACGCCACCAACCCTTGCGTATGTTTTGTTAGTCCAGAAGCTGTCGCTAAGACCTTTGCTGGCGACAGTCGCGCTCGTGATTAGGAAACGATGGACGGTCAGACTGCTGATCGTAAACGCAGGATACAGAGCGCATAGTTTGTCAATGTAGTAGACCATGCTCAAGAGTATCGGAGGTGACAAAGTGGCATGAGTTGTGAGACGTTGTAGATAGTCGAGCACGGAAATTCCGGGTGGGGCGCGTGAGTGGAAGCGAGTAAGATGACCATCTTTCAATGGAATAGCATCGTTGTATCGCACTAGCTCCATGAGCATAGATGATATGAGAATTACTAGATCTCGAGGATCACAAGTCTCGTACTGTATGGGCATGAGCTTGACCGCTGGAGCGGCAGGACGCTGACGTTTCGATGACGGTGACTCTTCAACGTCATCCTTGCTAACTGGACCTGTCTCAGGCTTGGACGCTATCGCGTTGGTGAGGTCCGAAGTGCCCCTTTTGACACTGGTAGCTGCAACACCATCGGTGGCGGTTTGGGCTTCTGGAACAGACATTTGTGCATTGGAATGTGATTCAAGCGCATTGAAAGTGCCAGCATTGCCTTGAACGCTGGGTTGGATTGGCCTTGCTCCACTCAGCTGCAGGTCAGCTGCTTTTAAGATTGGCTTTTCTGAGTGGGTGACAGGTGCAGCTGCTTGCACAGGCGGTGAATACTGAGTACTTGCGTCCACCATACGCCTGAGATCAATGTCCCCCTGCTCACTTTCCCTATGATGAATTCTTTGCTGCAAGCTGGCCGGGGATTTTCTGATTCCTACTTGTGTAGGTTGTGGCGTTGGATTCGTGGAAGGAGGGGCGTGGAGCAGACGAGGCCGCGCCGAAGAAGTTTGAAGAGCCGTGGGTCTGTAAGCTCCGTCATAGTGAGCACGGCCTGCAAAGGTAGGGGAGGGGGAGGCGTGGGCGGTGGAATGAAGTGTTGGAGAAGGAGACGATGTTATCATGATTTACATGCGACAGTGATATCGCATGAATTCCACAACCCACGTGGGCTCGGCTTCTGTGGATATCCAAGTAGCACTAAATCAGTAACTGAAGGGGCGATGGCAATAGGCATGCAGCCCAGCATCTTGATTTAATCGAACGCAGCGAGGTATGAGGATAATGATAAGACCGGATGGACGAACGCAGGACAATTGTACATGAACTGGTGATGGCAAAAAGAGCCTCAGCATGGAAATTTTGGCCCAGACAATCCCAGTGCTACTGCCCTGCGCCTCCTCGTCCGTTTTTCCGGGCGCCAACTCTACTCCACAAATCACTATTCACGTCCAAGTTGCTCACATCGCCCCCGCGCAAATGCGATGATTCGAGGGCTACATTCATAATCAACTTTGCTTTCCAAACAAAAGACCACGCCCTTCCCCTCTGATCACCAACTGGCCCTGTCGGCGCTCAGTCGCTACTAGATCCGGCGAGTTTGCTCGTCAAAAGGCTTGGTCGCGTCGATTCTCTCCAGTTGGCTCCTACGCTCTCCACATTGTCGACAATCAAAGAAACCGGGGCAGGAAAAAATTTATCCATGCATCGCTAGTGCAGGGGTCTGCAGAGACCATGACCCAATATTCACTCCCTCCTATCTTCGAAGAGCTGCAACACCCCGTCAATTCTGCAACGCAACTATCAGCACTCAAAGTACTGAAGAATGAGCTTATTGGGCACGAGCTAAGAAAGAGAACTTGGATCAACCATGGCATCATACCAATACTTTCAAGAATCCTCTCATCCAGGCGGAATCATAGTGGCAAGCGTGCCACGAGGGAATCGCATGGGAATGGATTTCAAGATATCCGAGGAGTGCTGTCGGATGACGATGCGTGTTGCCTGCAAGCTGCGGTGATCTTGGGAATCCTGGCACATGGTAGGACTATCTCTCTGTTATAGAATTCAATGATCTGACCTTTCACAAACAGGTGGCCCAAAATTCCTTATCCCGATCCTCAACAGCAAGGTTTTGGTTCATCTGATTTCCATCCTGGCCTCGGTAGATAGTCCCAATGCCCTCGTCCTGGGGATTCTGAAGACTCTACATACAGTTGCCGACAATCTACCACCAGCCTCTGCAGAAGAATGGATTGTGGACAGACAACTTGCCGACTTGTTATATTCCACCGAGCATATTGGATGCCTGGCGAGAATCATTGGGCAAACTTCGACTGGTGCTCATGTTCAGCAAACAATCTCACTGACAATATGTCTGATCTGTAAGACATGCACGGAGGAAAGACAGAAAATTGCCTTGGTAGAAGCCGGCGTCCTGACCGCCTTGGCGACGCGTCTGGCATCATTCGTCGTGGCACAAGGGTTTGTACTACCTACCCCGGAAAATTACGCCAAAGAGGCTGGATCGTCTCTAAACCTTCCGCCACCTGCCTCTCCAAAGGCACGTTTGGCACCAACGCTCATGGCCATAGCTGTGTTGGTAGAGCAGTCAAAGACTCGGGCCAAGTTGTTCTTGTCTTCGCCTGCAATTCTTGCCGTATTTCCGATGCCGCAAGCTGAATTCTCACCTAACGATGTGAAGAAGGCGCCTTGGGGCACTGCTACCTACCTCTCTGGGGCTGCTGTACCTCGTCATAATGCCTCGAATGCCATCGATACATTTCTTCCCACCATTCCTGCCACTTTAGCAAAGCTACCTGCCGAAAATTTCCCGCCGCTTAATGGCGCTGGAACATCACCCAAGAAACGATCCTCTTTTCAGTCTCCTTCTTTTTCGACTAATGTCCCTTCACGAAACAACGCCAGCGAAGATGAAGAAAGCCCGCTGATTGCTTGGCTTGTCTACCATGTGAGAGCAGAATCTGGCATGAGTCGTCTAATGGCGTCAAGGTTACTTGTCGCATTATTCGCACTCGAGTTTACCAAGAAGTCGCGAGCTGCTATGTTTTGCATGTTACTCGTACCCTTACTTATCAAGATGCTTGACAAGGACTATGAAGTGATTGGTGAGGCGGAGGAAGAAAGCCACGATTTACTTCCTCTCAAGTTTCGTATGCAGGCAGAAGCACCAGCAATTCTTGCAACCTTGGTCATGGATAGTCCAAAGTTACAAAAAGCCGCAGTGGATTGTCATGCTATCAAGAAGCTGTCACAACTACTGAAGGAAACATTCGACCCCTTACCTGGAACTGGAGCTGGTATGTGGTACCCTGAAAAGACGATGGCCCCTGGCTTTGATGTTTTGGATTTGGAGGGACTTCGCCGAGAGAATGCGCCGACTCCACTCGCCCGGCATACGATGAAGTTACGTGAAGCGGTCTTACAAGCTCTCGCATCCATTGCACCCTTTGACGACGACTACAAAAAGGCCATATGCGATCAAGGTGTCGTATCGTACATAATTGACTCGCTGAAACCATACCCCCCGGCCTCATCTCGCACAGACAACGCGTCAAATAATCTCAACGTCATCCCTGGAAATGCTGCGTCAACTCTTCTCGCTGCTTGTGGTGCCGTTAGGGTACTTACAAGATCCGTGAAGGTACTTCGGACCAGCTTAATCGACGCTGGGGTTGGTCCGCCCCTGTTTGCCCTTCTGAGTCATAGCGATGTCGAGGTTCAGATTGCAGCAACGAAAGTGGTGAGCAACCTTGCTGTCGACTTTAGCCCTATGAGAGAAGCCATTGTCCAACACAATGTCATCAAATTACTTTGCGATCACTCTCATACCACCAATGCTCGTCTTCGACTAGAATCTCTGTGGGCACTGAAACACCTTGTACTCCACTCCAGCAACGATCTGAAAATCCGGGTTGTTCAAGATCTTGGGCCGGATTGGATAAAGCAGTTGATCTCAACCGACCCGTCTGACATTCCGGAAGGAACGGTTATTGGAGCTGTCAGCAGTTCAAGAGTGACCAATGGGTTCGAGCACGGCAATGTCAGTGAGATCAAGAATGCAAGTTCGGAACGGCATAAGAAGAACGTTGTCAAACGACGTCAGCAAGCCCTAACAGATGAAGGGAGTTCTTCCATCCATACAGTGGAGGATGATACGGCTATCCAAGCCCAGCTGTTTGACCTGATTCGAAACCTGATATGCGGGGAAGAAACGGCTGAGATGATAGAGTATGTTCTGAACGTTCTAGGACAGAAGGACTTCTTTGAGATCATTTTGGACCGCATAAGACCCAAGACCATCGCAGGGCCAACTCTCAAAGATACCAAGACCATACCGGCTGCCAGTGATGTGATCATTAATGTTCTTTACATCATTGTTCATATCGCTGCTAGCCTACCAAAGTTTCGAAGTGTCGTCGCGGCACAAACTAATTTACTGCGACAAATACTGACCTTCTTGAATCACTCCAACCGCGAAATTCGCGTTCCGTGTTGCTGGATTGCAATTAACTTGACGTACGCGGACGATGAATCAGATAGAGTCGGGTGCAGACAACGTGCGCAGGAGTTGCATAAGCTGGGGTATCTGACCAAACTTGGAGCTCTGGGCGAGGACGTTGACCTAGATGTACGAGAACGAGCCAAGACGGCGATTGATCTTATAGGAGCTCACGTCCGCCAGCCATAAAACAACTTTTGATTAGCGTGGGCGTTTGTTTGGTATCAAAATGGCCAGTCTTTCGTCATCTTTGGCGAATTCGATGATATTTTTCTGATGGATGCGAGATGTGTAGATAGCAGAAGATACGGCACGAAATGAAAAGCTGGACATTCAATGTTAGCATATTGCTGTAGAGTACTACGATACAATTGTAACCTCGGTGGTTTCGCCCGCATATGGCCGAAGGGAGAAATAAATCGCCGCCAAGGCCGTAGAGCGGAGATGTGCACTACGATCTTCGCGTTTGGCCTGCAAACAAAACATTGACAGAATCGTTCGTTTAGTAAATGGGCAACACGCACTACACTCATACTCGTGGCTACTGTCACATCTCGCTACATCATATCTCGCTCCAATGTCTCCACGCCCGAAGGCTTACCCCCGAGCTACTCTAAAAAAGATCCTCAAGGGACATACAAACAGAAATATTGGCAGAGGTGTTGATCACTTGGTATGTACCATTCCACGCAAATGCTTCTTATCCACTCACGCGTATTTCGAACGCTGACTTGTAAAGGTTTATCTCGACTACGTTCTTTTCGTCCGCGAGTGAGTCGTCCATGTCCTTCCGGAGGACTGCTCTTCGAGTAGGCTGACCTACCCATCAAGCCTCATGGCCAATGCTGCCCGCAAGATGCGTGATTCTGGAGAGAAAAAGATTGTTGCACGAGACATCAGAAAGGTCACAATGGTGCGAAAAATGACCCCAGACCCCAGAAACTACACTGACACCTATGCAAGTCGACTCTCCGCAAATTCCGAGGATGAGAGTGAATAGGTCTGACCAGTCTGGGTGAGATTTCTTATATGATCAGTCGAAGCAGTTTGTGATATATTGTTTGGGGGTTTTGGGTTTGCTGCGGCGTATGGACAGTGTGGAAAAGGTCATGATACCCCTACAATAGTGAGGCTCTTCTGCCTTTTGGAGGGTTTGGCGAATGTGCGAATATAAAGTCGGTTTAGATTTGGTCGACATGCTTGTAGTGACAATATGGTGGTGTTGCACTCATCTAATTGAATGTAAAGGTGCACTTTGCTATGGCCAAGCGGTGAAATCGTGGGCTCGCGTGAGAAGGTCCGAGCTTGAAAAACATTCTACTCGTTCTCAAAGACAAAAACACCTACACTCCAACTTCAAAAAGAACGAACCGCAACCCCCTCCTCTTCACTGTTTTAGGCCTGTCCTTTGGTGGCTTTTGCTTTGCCCCCATCCTACTCCGAAAAAAACCCTCAGAGCAACCGTTGACCTTGTATTCCACCTAAGCCAACTCACAAATTTTTTTTTGGTTTGCCAGCAACCGAACAGCATGGCGTCCCCTACTGGAGTAACCGCAGCCGCAGCTGTAGCCGAGTCCAAGTCTGCAAAGAAGAGAAAAGCAAAGATTGAAGCCGCCGCAAATGCGTCAAGTGAGGGCTCTGCGACTACTGCTGGAGAAAACCCTCCAAGAGGAGGCTCAGTATCGGAACACCCACCGAATGGTGTCGACGGTCCGACAGAGAGCCAAATGATCAAAGAACTGAACAGGTAAGCCAATCACGGCTTTGACTACAGCTCGATACGCCGCAGAAAGCGAAATCCTCAACTCAGAATACACGAACCAAGCTAACGCGTTCTGCAGAAACATCCGTAACATTCACAAGAAGCTGGTGAGTGAACAGACAATAGATTCATGCTGTCGGGGTAACTAATTCCATACTTCGTCAGGCTGCCTCCTCCAAGGCCGATGCTGTCATCGCCGACAATCCTGACGTGACACTTGACGATCTCGTTGCAGCAAAGAAACTCAACCAGGACCAAAAAGCCCAAGTACTCAAGAAACCTGCACTACAAGCTCAACTGAAACAATACGAGGAGCAAGTCATACAATTTCGCAAGGTTGAGAAAGATCTTGAAGATCGCTTTGCCGCCGAAAAAGCGCATCTGATAGAGCTGCACCAGGCAGAGCTCGCCGCAACAAGGGAAGAGGTAACAGCTGAGGCGAATAAAAGACTTTCTAAAAAGCTAGACGAAGATCTTCTCGTACTGAGCCAATTCCTCCATGCCGCAGCTGCCAAGAGACAAACAGCAGAGGCTGAGTCGGAAGAGGGTCGCGCATTCGAAGGGGCGCTTTTACTAGTCTACCAGGGCAACAATGCTTCCCTTACAACACTCAAGAACCTCATTGCTGGCTCAGATGACAAAGTCACCAGTACGCTCGGGGAGCCACTAGATTACACCTTTGCGCAGATCAAGCAATCTTCTATTGACGATGCTCCCCCATTAGAGGAAACATTCGAAGAAGAACCGTCTGACAATCCTGAAGCCCCTGTGGTCGAGGCCGACAACGGTGACATGACAGCTACTGTTACTGATCCCACCGTAGGCCACGCTGGTCTTACCGAGCTCGCAGATACCGACACCAAACCCATCGCCATGAATGGTGTGCCAGAGGTCGAGCAAATGACGGGTCCCGAGCAATCTTCCGTTACTGCTGAAGCGGCGAATGCAGTCGCAGAGAACAGCTGGGATGCGCAGGCATCTGTGTTGACAAATGAAAGCGGTACTGGAGAAGGTTGGGTTGAGATACCACGTGATCCGGCCGAAACAGAGACAGGAGTTGTTGCCACTCCAGCTGCAATGCATGGTGGCAATAGCTGGGCGGAGGAGGTCACAGAGGTCACAGAGACTGAAGAGAAGGCTAGTGCTGAGAATGATGGCTTTGAACAGGTTGTTCATCATGGCAATCGTGGACGAGGCCGTGGACGCGGTGGTGACTTCCGAGGTCGTGGACGTGGTGATGGGTTTCGCAGTGGGCGTGGCAGAGGTGACCGAGGTGATGGAGGCGAACGCCGCGGCGGTCGCAGCAGAGGGCGTGGAGATGGCTTTCGTGGCGGAAACCGAGGAGGCCGTGGACGAGACGGGCTGGGAGGAGGCCCGCCAAGGCCCACAGAGACAAGCTGAAAGGATGGGGATGTGACGAACCTCGAAGTTTCACGTTTCCCACGACTTCGGCACCTAACACCCTAGATCTGGTGGAGTGAGACGGAATTGGCTTACCAGTTGCTTCTCCAATGCATGGCGTGGCATGGCAGGAGTCATCTCGGTAAAAGTGAATTTATCCCTTGGCCTACATGTACGTCTACAGCATTCTGTATGAATGGCGCTAGCATGGCCATGGAAAAACTTAGCGAACTTTGTGAAGCAAGGAAATGTGCCTGCAGCGTAAAAGCATAAAGATAGCATAGTCAATGCCAATGTTAATGACTAGGTCTACCTAAAGGTAATGCCCTGAAGGTCATAGTATATAGGGTGTAGGCACGTTCGAAAGCGAAGCGCGATGTCGACCATTTGCGTCCCAACCAGTGCGGGAGCGGCGTCATACTATTCCTTCCAGTTCAAAGCTGACAACCTTAGACGAACGTGTGTATCATGCTTCCGCCACATCTCAAAGTTCCCTACGATTCTGCAATATCTGCCCTTCTCCACTATCACCATGGAAACCCTCCTCCACGAGTGTTGGGGTGAGAACGGCATATGATGCATTGCAGTGTATGCTGAGCCTTGGTGGCGCTGGAGAACCAGAGTAGGACGAGGAAAAATGGAAGGGGATGGTGACAAGCACGACGACTTTGATAGCCAACATACCAAGTAGATTCAGTTGCATGCCCACCCAGACTGCGGTCGTTCGTTGCTTCCTCTTCCTCGTTGTAACCGCTCCTTTCAAGGTCTGCTTTGAGGCCTCTATTCTTGACTACGGCTAGCCGGTTTCGAAACATGGTTTGCCTTGGGATAGGAGGGACCGGCTCTGAATGATATTGGCCTTTGAGACAAAGACGAGCAACGACGTGGTAGAATTCCGAGAAACTGAGCGAACTGTTTAGAGGCAAGAAATTCCAACGCATCTGTCAATGCCTCTCTGTGAAGTCACCGTCGTTCTGGAACTGAACAAGTACCTTCATAGTGTTTGGTCTGCCTCCATGTTGAGTTTGTTAGGGGAGCACGCGATCATTTTAGCCGGCGAGAGGGCTGTAGCGAAGGCGACGTAAATGCAAGTCGCTTTCAGGCTTCTGCGGCTTTTGGAATTTACCCTGACTGATAGGTCTGCGGGGACACTCATGCTCTCCTAGGAAGCTCCATAAAGGGCAACCAGCGGAGAAATTCAAATTTCGATAACGTACTTGACCTTGGGGAATGTAGTACTAACCATTGATCTCGCACATGTAGTATTGGTAGAAGATCATTATGCATCGGCTCAAACAACGTCCAGAAACCTTTATAGTGCCCTGTCGCCTTTGCTGGAGCAGGCTGCTTGGATGACAGGCTGGAATTTCGATGTTCAGGTTGTCATTATCCCTCCTCCCAAGTGCCTGATGCTCTGGCCCTTCGGAAGCTCCTCTTAAACGTCTAGATATGATGGAAAGGTAGTTTTGGTGATGAACGGTAGAACTAAGTGACGTCCGCTTGCGCTGCACCAGTCAGGATGTCCAAATTATTTTCTATTCTGAATCCTTAACATTCAGATATGTCAGGCGAGGTGTAATGTGATGATTCCGATCTTGGTGCTGCAGACGAAGGATCTCTTCTTGAGTATCGGTGGAGGATTTCGTGTTGGGCTTGGGCGGCTTGCCTAGACGGCCGATTAAGAGACGGCACTGGCGTCATCTGTAGGCAATAGAGATAGTCGTTGGTCCCTTGGATGCGGAGTCTGTTCAGACACGTAGTTGAAGCGGAGCGCGAAGGAACGAAGGTACATAGTAAAGATGGACGGATGCTGAGGTTGGGAGAAAATCGCGGATGAGATTACCGGGGCACTGATCCGCAGTTTGCAGACGCGACAGATATCGGCATTCGCAGATAGGCGATTGCTTTCGTCGAGTTCGATTTACCCTTTTTTACCCACGTTGTGATGCGAAGATCTAAAGATCGTCAGATAGAGCGAACATGCACAAGTCGGCTGGGAGACAGATGTTCGGATCACTCACGACCTATCTTTCAATGTTGGGTCAAATCCTGCCACACAACCAGAGTAGCTCCAGGTCCTCTCTATGTGTCCCTGCATGAGAATAATCAGTTCTCACGAGGTCGGGGATGGCTAATGTGCGAATATCGTAATTGCATGGAGGGCTGGGGCCTTAGGTGGGCCTTGGCCGGACTTATGGCGTCGGAACCTACAGGGGTAAAAACACCGTCTGCTGCGCCCCTGACGTTCCTGACAGGCCCACATACCACTAGACTTTCAGGCAACCCAGTCGTAAGAGGCCGGAAAGGCTGGTATGAGGCTTGGCTCCCGATTTAGAAGACGCTGGGGCGCGGACAACGGGGCAGTTTGGTCGATGATCACCCTTTCTGGCAGCCCACATGCCCTTTCCGGTTTTCATCTGCCAGCCGACTAATTTTCAGGTGGAGCCAGGATTCAGAGGACACACCTGTCACACCTGGTAAGTAACGGCACTCGGGCTTGCCTTGCGTCACGCACTGTTCCATCGATGGGCTGTGAGTCCGCATTTAGCTGCTGATCCAAGAAAGCATCGCCAAATGATTGGCCTGAACTACAGTTGGCCCAAGTTTCACAGCATCGGACCCCGTATCCTGTTTGTCCGATCTAACTCATTCATATTAACTCATAGAACAGATCCCCTCCTTGCTCTCTCTTTCTCCTACCACCTACCTGCCCATTTTCTACGCTTCCTCAAAGCAGCCTCAGTACCTCAGGTAAAGCCTCACGACACTCGTTTTCCCCCAATCATGGCTACTAGAGCCTTACCCGTCGCTGTCGCGACACTGCTATTCACCCTCTCTGCAGTCACAGCATCCCCGCAGGGCCCTCCTGGGGGCTTTGGGGGTTCGAATCCATACACTGGTGGCTCTGGGTCGAGTTCGGGATCGGGGCCAGGGCACGATGGCTCCGGGTTCGATTTTGGCTCAATTCCAGGGCTACAAAATATCAAACACCACGTCGTCATTCACGCGGTTCTTGCAGCTCTCGCTTGGGTCATCCTGATACCCATTGGCGCAATCCTCCTCCGTCTGAATATCCAGTCTCCAGTCATCCTCAAGCTTCACGCCGCATGCCAAATCATCGCATATCTTGTCTACTTCGTCGCGGCTGGGTTGGGTATATGGATCATTCGGCAAGTGCCATCTAACAGGGTCAACCTTTTCTCCGATCCACATCCAATTATCGGCCTGGTTATCCTCGCCGTTGCTCTCTTCCAGCCATTGTGGGGAATGATTCATCACAGCAAATTCAAGAGAGGACTTGCAGCCTGGAAAGCTGGACAATCTACACAAAAGCCTGGCAGGACTGGGTTTGGCCGCCTGCATTTGTGGATAGGAAGGATTTTGATCACACTCGCAATGGTCAATGGAGGGTTGGGTTTCAGGCTCGCCTCGAAGAGTCCATTCCCGCCTGCTAAGAGTGCGAAAATTGCATATGTAATTGTTGCCCTCGTCATGTGGTTGCTGTACATCATCATCGTGTCGGTTTTTGAAGCGAAGAAAGCTGCCAGCCGGCGCGGATCGGGGACTCGAGAGGAGCGGTATGCTCTGAAGCGAGGTGAACCACCTGCGTATGATGAGAGCAGGCAGTCGTTATAAGTCGCTGCACTATTTTCCTTGGTCGTTTTTGGAGGGTTCCTGGAGAAATATTACAGTCCTTGAATTATACAATTGCTTACGGGCGTCTACTCGATGAAAGGGTACCATCTGAAATGCTCTCATTAGAGCACAATACGATCTGTTTTCTTTTCTCTTTCCAAAATGATGTTTCCTGTGACCTTCTCCCCCAATCTAACAATCACATCATCCCACCTGCTGTTTAGCCAGGTTTATGTCGGAGCATGCGGCCTTTTATTTGACTTCCAAGCCCATCCACTGAATAGGTAACAATAGTATATGCTGGGTCAATTGTGTATGGTCTTATCTGACCAGAGCTTGAGCAGGTGTGGCCTTATCCCAACTCTATTGCCACATTTTGCCGTTCCCGGTATATACGTCAAGAAGCAGAGGCTGTGCGGCTCGTTCGATATTCCGCCTGTTGGTGGTCTTCTGGTCTGTGTCCTGTGGCTTGTGATGACATCGTCGTGGCAATAGTACGACACCATAGATAGCGCAAATACGTCTCTGCTTATGTCAATAGGTCTTTGATTTATGACCTGAATAGCAGTTTACAATCCGAAAGGCAATCTCGATAGCATAACACCTCATTTCTGGATACAAACATCCCTCTCTCTGACCGCAGCCATGGTTCTTCTCCGCGTCCTTTCACACTTCCTCCTGGCCACGATGACCGGCGGCCTCCCGCTCCTGGCGATAAAAGAGGTTCCCCGGCACCATCCCTTTCGGTATGGCGTCCTTCCGGATCTCTGGTCTTGCAGGTTTTATTGTCTCACGTAGTGTCCCACGACCACCCCTGCGTGCAATCGGTGCTGGCCTTCTACTCGCGTCCTCCACCAACATCCACTCGCAGCATCTGCTGAAGCATCATCTCTCGTGGCAACCACACCACCACCCTCGAAGTTGCACCTGAATGGCAGCAAGGCTTCGAAGGGCGCCAGACGTACGCTGCGTGCCGCAGAGCCTTATACATAGTCTATATACTTAGTGCAACCACCTTGCTATCAAGTCCTGGGAACATGTTGGCAGTTGGTTTGGAATGCCACTACAGGAATGGCTCCTCATGATCCCCATTGGCTATATTGTCCCCATCTAAGCTCAATGTACTCTGTATAATGATGTTCTCTGCCACGAGAATCCGGAACAACGTTAGTCAGCCGCAGCTCGATCACTTTTCCACAGACACTTAAAACTCGTTATGACCACTTTGTCTGTCATGTCATCTCCCATCTCGGTTCTCCATCTCCTGCAGCATTGACGAGTAGCTGCTGCCACAGGCTAGCGTGTCGGGATGCTCCACGCCTAGCACCTTCTCACGTCCTGTTAGTGCCCGTCGATACATCTCCTCTGCCGCCCCGTATTTACCTTGGTCCCGAAGCACCGACGCCAGATTACTGACACTGGTCAGCGTGTGGGGATGTTCCATGCCCAGCACCTTCTCACGTCCTGTCAGTGCCCGTCGATCCATCTCTTCCGCCGCCTCGTACTTGCCCTGATTTGCAAGTACCAACGCCAGATTACCGACACTGGTCAGTGTGTCGGGATGCTCCGCGCCCAGCACCTTCTCACGTCCTGTCAGTGCCCGTCGATTCATCTCCTCTGCCGCCCCGTATTTGCCCTGATCTGCAAGCATCGGCGCCAGATTACTGACGCTGTTCAGCGTGTGGGGATGCTCCACGCCCAGCACCTTCTCATATCCTGTCAGTGCTCGCCAATTCATCTCCTCTGCCGCCCCGTACTTGCCCTGATCTGCAAGTACCAACGCC
>Ga0335072_10001087_pt1 | contig 46058 bp, 39 predicted proteins | sample Lox_Sample_21_FD_206725 | JGI IMG/M metagenome (GOLD analysis project Ga0335072, IMG submission 206725) | Soil microbial communities from Loxahatchee National Wildlife Refuge, Florida, United States - Lox_Sample_2.1 | ecosystem: Environmental > Terrestrial > Soil > Wetlands | place: USA... | reverse complement strand
GTTACAGAGTTGTTTATAACGGCTCTCCCTTCCTCAGGGTGCTTCGAAACGCTCCGTCACGTGCTTTTCTGGAGGCGAGTGAGGAAGTACTCGCCTTACTGGTTCTAACAGAAGGGTAACACAAAATTGAGAACGTAACCAGGCTGAAGACGATTTGCAATCACGAGGATATACTGAGCCAAACTAATGAAACTGGCTTCAGAAGACCAATAAGTAGAATATAGCTATAAGAGACTGGAGAAAATAGTTTCGATGAGCGACAGAAACGTCGATTGGTAAAAGCAGATGGAGATGGGGTCATCATCGGCAATATATACGGTACCGTGATACGCTATACAAGGAACATCCACCATGCAAGGTAGTACCGCTGAGCACTATCTCGAGCACATTAGAGAAAACGAAATATATCACGGGGATATCACAAAATATTATACAGTGGATTACGTTTTCTAACAGATCGTGCAGTTCACGGCTCTCGGCTGTATAACCTCTTCAGAGCGACGCAAAATGCCTCACATGGTAGAACTGGAAGCGTTATACGATACGACGTAAGGGAAGCTTTACACGATGGAACAGAATCCTCAACCTACCAACACCTCGACGTCTTGCCATCTGTGTTAAAGAAACATATAGCGAATGCTGTAGACCTCATCAAAACGCGCTCAAACCCAGCTGTATCACGAAGACTTTCATCAACTGCGTTTTCTGGACGAAAAGAAATCCGACTTCGGCCATATCTAAGCACCCTACTGTTCTTTGAGGTTTGGAACCACCATGGCCTGAGAAGTTACACACTTCTCAGCTTCGCGAGCGCAGTCTCTTGGCTACCATTGGGTTTGGGCATGCCTTCGACTTCAATCCGCTTCTATCTAGCAACATGTTTCTCGACATATTTCGACGTTGTCCTCGTTTCTTCTACTCACTTATCGCGGGGATTGCGGCTGGTGTGGGCAGCGTTGTGGGTGCGCTCATCGGATTTTACATAGGCGGGAACCGCTGGCTGGCCGGAGGAGGCGGTTTAGGAGCGTCAATTGGCGTTATAGCAACAGGGTCGGGCGTCTTTCCGCCCCGGTGGATCAAGAGGCAGTGGGGGAAGTGGGAGGGGGAGCGAGAAGACCTGGAAATGGTGAGAATACAAAGCGAAACGGAGCGAGGAAACCAGGACATGGAGAGAGTACAAAGCGAGATGGAGCCAGAAGCCCAGGATATGGAGAGAATACAAAACTAGTCAAGGGCTGTCAACTCGTTGATACGGCAAAGGACGCAACAGGCTTTTCCAAGTACAGCATTGTAAAGCAGGTGAGTTTCTACTTGGCCGTTGGCTCGAAATAAGGTGATAATGACAGTGACAGTACTTGCGCCAACGTGATGGTTATGAATGAAATGAATAATTATGAATTTATGCCAGGATAATCGAGAGACTTGAGTGTATTTTCATAGGGTAGCATAAGGGTAGCTCCGTGGGATCAAGTTCTTCGGATAGTGCGGCGCTGGCACGTTAGGACTACAACTGGTCAAGAGAAGACGACAATTAAAGCGTTTTTGATTCCGTCTCCATAAGCCAGCCGGCGTACTCTAAACGCCTCAGTAGACTATGAATGGAGGTGCAGTACTTTACTTGTATCCTACAAAGAAGCCACCCGCGAGCTCAATATCAACTTTGAATCATTCCTCTTCCAATTTCGGCATTATAAATTCCTGCGACAATCAGCTATCCAATGCGAGCTCAAGCATCAACTCATCCTTTCAATCCAATGCCTTTGCCCCTTCCTCCAAACCTCAACCCAATATTTACGGCAACAGAGACCAACAGCAACACACACAGCGCACTCGGCCCCCACCGATCATGATACGTAACGGCCCTACGATTGCGAATCTTGTCAACGCGCCACAGATACAGCACAAGGCTGTAGACCATGGCAGCGAGGGCAGTGACGGTAAAGCCCGCAGCAGACGCGAGACTAACGCCATCGCCAAAGTTGACGAGGGTAGCAGCGATGGAGCCAAGCAACACAGCGAACTGCAGCCAGTCCAGGAAGGTGCGCTCTGTGGCCAGCGCGACCTTCGGCTCGACGCGCACCGGCACGTGGATCTTCTTACCGGCCGGCGCCACGAAGCGCTTGACATCCCCCGTGGCCTTGGGCACGCCCATGCCGCCGCGCATCGCGTCGGCCGGCATCATGGTCGGGCGCGGCCGCGGCACCACCGCCCACAGCGCCTGGCCGGCAGCGTCGCCAGCGGCCTTCAGGCCGCGCCGCAGCTGCGCGGCCCGCCAGCGCCAGCCGCCGACGCGGCGCGCCTCCTCGAAGTCGTCGTCCTCGGAGTCCGAGTCGTACAGCGGGTAGGCGTCGTCGCCGTCGTCGCCGAGCGGCACGGCGGCTACACGCTCCTCCGCGTCCAGCGCGTTGGCCGTGGCCGCGCCGTTCTGGTCCGCTGCCGCGTCGTGCGTCTCCACGCCGTCTTGGGCGGCCGCTTGTGCTTCGGTTTCATCGCGGCGCCGCTGCGCGTCGTGCTGCTCCATTGCGTCGCGGGCCGCTCGCAGGCGCCGGGTGTGTTCGTTGTCGGCGTCGATGGCTGTCGCGCTGGCTGCTGTGGTTGCAGTTGCGTGTGTCGTTGCGAGCTCATCGTCGGATAAGTCCTCGTCCATGTCGTTGGATGTTGACACGTCTTGGCTCTGGCCTGGCCGCTCGATGCCGAAGCGATGCGAAACAGGTTTGCGAATGTCAACGTCCATCTGCGGCATCCAGAATGGGAGCAAGTTGATTCGATTGGTGTTCAGTGTTGCGGTGCCGTGAATGAACTTTGAGAATTTCGGGACGGCTTCAACCAGGTGCGACGCTGTGAGTTCTCGAATCCATTCAGGCGGTTGTTGACCTGCTTGCGTCTGTAGCTTCACCTCGAGTACGGCATATGGGAAGCGCTCGACATCTTCAGGAGGAAGTTGTGCAAAAGGATAGTCAATACCGATGTCCATTCGTCGCCAGTTCTTGCCGGCTCTTTGCTTTCCGTCCAAGTTGTCTTCACGGACCATGGTGAGTTCAGTATCGAGTGAGATACGCACACGAGCATCTCCAGGAAGCTGGAAAGCCGTGCGATGATAAAAGCTTCGGCAGACCGGAACGAGATGGCGAGTCACGACGCGGTACTGAATCTCGCGAGCCAGTTGCTCAAGACTATCAATTTCTTCCTTGCTCTTCTTTCCCGCCGCACGCATCTTTTCAAACGCTTGGTCAACAGTGTAGTCACCGCGCATGAAAGCATTTACGTGCTGCTCTTTGAGAACAAAGCGTGCCTTGACAGATTTTTCACCGGTCCAGTCCTCACGATGAGTTTTGCGTTCGACGAAGATATTCTCATTCTCCATGCCGCCGTACCAACGTAGACGGATAGCTTCAGCTCCCTCAGTCTTCTTCAGACGGCCCATGTAGAGTTCCCAGGTATCAGTGTTGTCGTAGTAAATGGAAGAAATAGCCGAGTCCTCCGGTTTCCATTCTTTGTTGGGATTGAAGACGAGGACGGGCAAATGCTTGAGGATGATGAGTTTCAACTCGGTGATGTTATCTGGATGAACCCAGTATTTGGTGGTTGAGCGAACAAAGTTCTGCTGACCTCCACCGGCAGAAGAGTCACCCTTTACTGGATGACCGCGAGTCTGAACTTGGTCGTAGAGCCTGGAGAGTTTGACAATGTGACCGTCGTAATCTTCCTTGAAGAAGGGCTTAGCTCGAAGTCTGGCAGCAAACACGGGTTTTAGATGCCAATCCGTCTGCTTGTCGTGCTTTTTGATGATCTTGTTGAAGCCAGTGTAGTTCAATTGAGTGAATTTGGCCAGATCGTAAACGTCGGCAATGATATCACTTAAGTCTTCCTCCAGCAATAAGAAGTCTTCTTCAGTTGGGAGGTCGGCGTCGGCAATCTGAGCGCCATTTGGGTTATCTCGTTGCTTTACTTTCTCCAAGACAGCATTGACTTCTTGTTCGGAGCCTTTGATACGCTTGATTATCTCCTGGCTCTTGACTTGCTGAAACGTGAAAACTTTGTCGAGCTCAGCTTCGAGCTGCTTGACGAAACGTTGTTCATCGTCATCGGTCCATGGCTTCCGCTTGGGTTTCGGTCGGTCTGGAGTGGGTTGTGTTTCGTACTCGGTTTTGAGGGCATTCTTCAGACCGTCATAATCGATGTAGTGGTAGTACCAGTTTTGGATGAGCGACGTCCTCAAGTAGTGACCGAACCTACAAAAAAAAAAGACATTGTGAGCTTGATCTGAACACCATGAACGAGTTTGCAGAGCCATTGGCCAGGAGGGGCAGATAGCTTGATGCAGCAATGAAGAGCGGCGGGCAAGGGCTGGAGTGCTTCTGAAAGCTCCAATTGGAACGTACCTCATTCTTCCAGATGCAGTGGGCCGCTGGCGATGACAATGGATAATCGAGAGGATTGGAAGGAAGGTTAGAGAGACCGCAGATGATCAACTTTCGTTCAATGGCAAGGAGACCCAAAGCAAGCCTTTGAAGAGCTTTCACTTGCACGAAGCACACTGAGCAGCAACCCCACCTGTGCTCGCAGTCAAGAAAGCAAAACCATCATATCTTGCTGCATTGTCCAATGATCGGTTTGCATCGAACCACGTTGTGCCCCCCAACCCAAGTCCGTGCACAACCAGCATTCAGCCTCCCATCCGCCATAACCGGCAGGTGGTCTCGTGCATGTTTTGCTAGTCTGATCTCAATTTACTCTTTCTAGAACATAAGGTACCTGTAGACTGCATAAGGTAAGCTATGTTCGCAGATGAATTCGTTTGTCAGTCGTGCTATAAGCGCTGCATGGAGCCAGCATGCGATAGTGTTATTGTCCCGTCGGATGCCAGTGGCGTGCTATCAGGTGAGAAGCTTGAACGTAACAGCCTTGACTCCATTAGAAATGGCCCTCGAGTGTTGACAGCATTAGTCCTCTGGTCACGTTCCAATTGGGAAGGATGCATATATCGCACATTTTGACCGCTTTCCGACATAAGGATTGGCTTCAAATTTCCATGGCATCTAAACTGATGATTTCACCGTTCATCTCAACATGAGCTCTGTAATACTACCTGAGGGCATTCGACTTCTCCGCTCCCATGTTGATGACATGGCCGGCCTCACCGTCGACATTGGAAGCACCTGGAGCTGTAGAGACTTGGAGAACCACATGCGACCGAAGAGCGAAGTCCAATGCTGGAACACATTGGAGAGACCGTCAACCATCGGGCATCAGCGACATGCTATTCTTGAATGACGAGAACATCTCTGGCATTGAGTTGCAGTTACGCTGCTGTACCAGTGTAACCATCAAGCGATTGACTGAGCGAGCAGCGAAAGAGTTGCGGTCGCTGCTTTACATCCTTTCTTTACAATATCCCTGTCCTTCTTGCCGTCTACAACGTCCGTCTGCACCACAACATTCTCGATGAAGTACTTCAGTCCAGTAGCCATTTGCAGTGCCTCCCTTGCTTTGGAGAATATCCTGATGACAGCCTCTTCATCCTTGCTTTTGCTCTGCATGATGTTGACCAGCATAACTTCGACAAGTAGCTTCGTCTTCTCTTTCAAGTATGCAAAATCCAGCGTCTTGAGTATTGTTACCGGCAGGTTCTCACCTGCAATGAGATCTCCGTACATCTTCGCTAGATTGATTACTTTCCTCAAATTCGTTCCTGCACCGTAGTCCTCATCTGGTTCCATGTCGGTCTCTTCGCCGGCACTCCCACCAACGAAGCGCTCTCCAAATCCTCTGAACACTCCCCACAGCGCAAACTGAAAAGCCATTCTCATCCGGTGCTCGGCGCAGAGTCTCCTCGCAACCAGCGTATAGTATTTGTTGTAGGTCTGCTCCGCTCCGACACAGTGCAGAAGCACGCGTGGGATCTCCAACTCTTGCCTGCGACTGAGCCGCATCTTCCGCAGGCGATCACAGCAATCCTTGTAGTCGTGACTCTGGAGCAGCGTGGTGAAGACGGCCCTGCGTATAGCGGTATTCATACCGGCGCGCTTCGCCAGCGTCTCCACATCCTCAGTCTCTGCGTCTCCTTCCGCTTCCGCGTCTCCACTGCTCTTCTCCGCCGCACCACCCTTCCACACTCCCCCAACCACCCACCACTGCCTACCACCCTCACCCGCCCTCCTCACATCCTCAAGGCCCACACCGAGCGGCTCCGATGCCACAGCGCGCGCACTCAGCGGCCCAAGCGCCCTCCTCAACCTGGCGCGCATCTCCGCCGCAACAGCGGACGACCGCGCGGGCCTACCAGACGGCAGCGCCACCAGCGCGTCGACCATGACGGCGGTGCGGGGCGGGACGTTGGCAGGGCCGCCGGCGGCTGCGACGCCGCGCTGCGCCAGCGCCGCCATGCCCTTCAGCGCGCCCGGGTCGTCGCTGCGCAGCTGCGCGCCCGCGATGCGCGCTACCGCCAGCACCAGCTCTGCGTTCAGCGGCGTTAGCTCCGCCAGCAGGCTCCGCGCGTAGTCCAGCAGCGGCGCCGAGCCCACCACGTGGAAGGTGTAGAGCTCGGCGAGGAGCGCGAGGAGGTTCGTTGCTTCTTTGGTGGGCGCTGCGGCGGAGGATTGCGCGCCGTGGTGGGCGTCTATGGACGCGACGAGCCGCGAGAGGAGGTGTGCGCCAAAGGAGGGCCCGATCGCTTTGTAGATTGCTGAGATGAAGGCTGCGTGTTGGGTGATGAAGGTGTCGTTTAGGCTGGTGCGGTCGCTCATCAGACCGAGTAGGAGCTCCGTCAGCGTGGAAGTGACATGTTGGCGGGAGTTGCTTTGGTAGATCTGTTCCACGTCTTTGATGATACTGAGCATATTGGCTTCGGACAAGCGGTTGAGCAAGCCTTGGAGTTGTCGTCGAAGCTTGGCTAGGATTTCCTCATCGGATGTAGATGCTGCGCGGAGTGCTGGTGGGATGTATTTCTGTTCAGGCTTCGAGTCGGGAATTTGCGTTTCTGACAATATTGGAGGCCGGTATGGGTTCTCACGAACTCGTGGCTTATCTTCCGCTATTTCAGCTTCGGAGTCCACGGAATCTTCAAGCTCTTCATCATCCGTTCCCTCGGAGTCTTGACCCCTGCTCCACTCCATAGCCAGGTCTTCGCTGTCATCCTCATCGTCGAATTCCAGACCGGAAACCGAGTCGCTGTGGTCATCTTGCTTCTCAACGGCGTCGCCAATGGGAAAATCTTCATCTTCGTCACTGAAGCCCTCAAAAACGTCTGTGTCCTCCTTTCTTCGCTTGTTCTTAAGCCAGGCTTCATAATCTTCTCTCTTTCTTTTGCCTGTAGATGCTACGAAGTCATCTAACCCATCGAGAAGAGTCCCAAGACCGTCCTCTTCAAATGACTTTGGAAGCTTAGTTTTGCTTTTGATGCCTAGTTTCTTCTCCAAGGCGGTAATTTCGACATCCTCGTGAACAAATACATCCTTTTGCTTTGTTAGAGTCTTAGGAGGTGGACTTTTGGGTTTCTGCTCGGTTTCACCCGTCCTCGGCTGCTTCGACTGCTTTTTTAGAATTGACTTCAATGGCTTCTGTGCGATTTCGTCTTCTGAGCTGTCCTCGTCTCTACCCCATGGGTCTGCTATGAAATCATCATCTCCTTCTGCACTTTGCGAAACCTTGCTCGTCGATGGATTCCGAGGCCGTTGTCGTCGAGCTTTCTTCTCGGCGCGAAGCGCTTTTCTTCGCTCCTTTCGACTTCCAAGCTCTTTCTTTGCCTTGGCGGTTGGTTTGAAGTTGCCGTTCGAATCACTTGATCCAAGTCCACCTAGCAGCTGACTCGGTAGTGTAGGCCCAAACTTCCCCTTCATCCCGAGTATTGAGTGATTGTGCGAAGAGTCATGTGCTGATTTTCGACCGAGAAGTCCTAAAAGTGATGTTGGAGTGATATGAAACGACCTCTTAAATCAAAGTCAAGAGGTCATATTTTGTTCGAATATGAAATTGCAGTTGAACTTTCTAGGTGGAATCTTGAAATCGAGAATTGGTTTCTGAGATTCGGTTACGGTTCTAGAATTTTTAACGACGCCACACTGAGGCGCTGAGGAGGTCGAAGTGTACGATAGAGTACGATATAGAAATTCACGTGCACAAAACAGGTTTCTGCTCCAGTAGATAAGCTCATAATTAAGCTGTCCCTGCATGAAAAATCACATCGCATCTCGACTACCAGAGAAGGATTTATCGTTGTGTCTACAACAAACAACGCAAACCAATCATTCCGGAATGCTGCATCCCTCACAGTGTCTAATAGTACGGTTTAAACCCCGAGCACTCTGGCTCGAGACGGCTTCCTGATCTGCTGTCTTTGTTTTCCAGTTACATCTCCGCCTGTTGGCCCTCTCAGGCTTCTGATGATGCTGGTCTTTTTGACACTCAAGGTGGGAATCGCACTTGGGTGGCCTCAGAAGCTGTTGATTTACCAATAGACCAAAATACGGAACTCTTTGCTCAGTCATATTGTGAGGCGTTTACATCCAACCGTCTCTAGGATCTGTGGGCTATCGTACCACTGCCACTGCCACCACCACCATTGAAAGAGCTAATCGTAGTTTACACTGTGTTGAACCACTTCTAAAACGCGAATTTAGTGCCTCGCTGTGGTTACATATGGGCCGAATGAACGTCTGAGCGCATTACAGGACCATCGATTTCACGACCTAACGAATTGGCAGCAATTGCATCACACCAAGCACTCCATTAACGACCCATGTGCAAATGATGGCAAGGATTAGGCCGAGTGTACACACCAACTTTGATTTTATCCCTATTGGAGACGCCAATTTTTGTTTTTCTCCCTATTGAAGTCACCCGTCCCGAGTCTGCATCTCAGCCGAAAGCCACTGCTCGCTTTAAACACGAGCGCCTTGAACAATGGTGTGCCAGGTGAAGCGACGACAACCAAGTTTGCTTGCTTTCAACACGAGAGGCTGGAAAATGGTGTGCTAGGTGAAGCGACGATAAACGCGACGATGACCAAGTTTACTTGCTTCGTCAGCTCTTTAACTGCAAGGCGCACACACCTTGCGCCTGATGGCGGAAGTCCAGATCAATCGCCTCCAACGATTTTGAGTCCGTGTCGCCACACGTCGGCTGACATACACCATACATTCGCGTGACATTCACTTACAAGCCACCGAATACAAGAGCTGCACATAATCCTTCTGACTAATTCTCTGCGACATGGTGCTGGAAGGAATGGTGCTGGAGGGAATGGTACTGGAAGGAACGGCGAAGCCTATTTCATTCACCCTCTTCACTGTTGTTCGCAATGGATTCTCTTTCCGATCTGCATTACTGGATCGTCACCAAACCACACCATGCTTTCTCTTTCATCATTTATTATGTTTCTGGCATTGATATTGGTGTTTTGTCTGTCGATTTCGGGTAGGTGAGGGCGTTCCACGTACAATTGCCACACTCACAGTGAATAGCGCAGAATGCCATTTCTTATACAAGCAATATCACAGCAACTGGCGACGCCTCTCTCCAGAGCTGCTATACATCATGGGCAAGCTGGTGGTCAGCATCCGCAGATTTTCAAACCTCGCTGGACGATGAATTTCCGACGCTGACTACTATCTTCCCCTTTACTGGTTATAGCACCATCTATTCGACCTACAAGCTCTGTGATGGGATCCCGCGGGCTGTGCTTTCTCCCAGCGACTCTTTTCCAACCGTAACCATGATTGTAACGGAACCTGCTGCACCCGGGGAGAACATCATATTTACAAGCGTATCAATAATTGAACCCTCGCCTATTATTCTCTCGATCATCACCTTCGTTATCACCGTCATGTCAACACTTTACAATGATTATGCCTTACTAGTCACACCGACCTTTCCAAATCCCACCCCAGCGTGCACAATTAATCCAACAGAGTGCGCAATACTATCTGTTGCATCCAGTAACGCGATGTGGACTGGAGGATCATTCAACCAGAGCGCCTCGCCGATAGTTGAGTGTTCAGTACAAGTTAACACCCCTACGGCTACATGTTCTATATTCATTCCATCATTCCAGATCATATAGTACGTTCTTTCTTTCTGTTTAGAGGTTCAACTAACAAAACTACCGTAGTTGGCCAGTGACACTCGCCTCGCAAGATTTGTGCGCGTATCCGAACCCAATTGATATCACCGCCAGTCCTGCTGCAAATGCCACGACGCCCACTGCCACCGCCTTCAATACAACCTTTATATCAGACGAAAATGTTTACTTAAGCTTCACTAACATCACCTTTGGATTCGGTAGTCCTTTTATTACCGGAAACCTGGAGTATCTGCCTGGAGGTTTCCTAACCATTCCATCCAGCGGTTTGCAATCCTACAGAGGAGTCGATCCAAGCCTTACAATTGGCAATACCTATCCGTTCAATTTCGCGGATTTGTATCCGAATCACGTACCTGTTCTCGCCTATGAAGGTGCACTGCTTTGCTCTGGAGTGTACGAATCCGTGGGCAGCTACGTATCTGCTTATTGTCAGACCATTGTGGAGGACAGCTATATGCCGCCGATAGTCTTCCCTACTCAATTCTATGACCTGTATCCTCAGCTTTCCGGTTGCCAATACGTTGACCAACAACCCATCGATCCGCCTACCTATCTCGTGCTTGTGGATAGTCTTACACCTACAATCGCCAATGGTGATGGCCCTACAACACCTGCTTCTCCTGCGCAGAACCAATACTCGGTCACACAGCCTCCAGCATCCTCCGCGCAGGTGATGTCGTCGACCGCTGGTATCGCTGGAAGTTTTACCAACACCGCTGGGTCTGGATCTTCTGGGAGCGGATCAAATGGGGATGGTACTGGTAGCGATGGAACTGGAAGCGATGGTACAGGTAGCGACGGCACAGGTAGCGACGGCACAGGTAGCGAAGGTACTGGTAGTGATGGCACTGATAGCGATGGCTCAGACCCGACTGGAGGAGACAGCAGCTCAACTACGGGAACGGCACTCGATGACGTCTCATCCTCGGCGCCAGGCATTATCATTACTCTCGATGGAAGCACGGTTACAATACCTGCGAATGGCGGCGGCAATGGAGGCAACGGAGGTGTTATTGTAACAACAGTTAGCTTCAAAGATCCACCATCGGCGCCTGCCACCGCTATTTTCACACTGGAAGATGGTAGTACTGTTACTGCTACGAGTTCAGACGCTGCCAACGGCTCCCCTATCATTATTGTTGGCTCCCAGACCCTGACGGCTGGCGGGAATGCTGTTATCACCGGTGGTGCGATTTTGACAGTTGGCCCAAGTGGTCTCGTCCTCCAGGACCCTCCAGTTTCGGACTATATCATTGCGGGTGCCGTATTCACCGTCGGTTCGTCTACTTTGACAGCGATTGAAGCTGTGAACGATCAAGGTTCGACTATTGCCATCGTTGGAGGTACGACTGCTACTGTCGGAGCACAACCCATCACGCTTTCTGGCGGTGAGGTCCTGAGCGCGGGAAGTAGCGGCGTCGTACTAGTGAGTGGAGAAAGCAAAAGCTCTGTGCCATACTCGGTGATCGCTACGGTATCATCGATAGAGCCTACGTCTCCGGCCGCTACTGCTTTCACGGCCTCATTTCTCACGACTGGACGTTCGACGGCAGCGACGGCAACAAGCAGCAGGAAGAACTTTTGCTCTATGATTTGTATTAGTGTAACGAATTTGTTGGTAGCAAGTTTCTTCGCAACGATTTGGGCGTTATGATCGTAAAGGCCAGCGCGAATACCCAGTAAGTAGGACTCTTGAATGCTTATCATTTAAACTGTGACGAATGTACCGTGGGTGGAGAAGATCCTAGATTGTCATACTGGTAGTTGGTCAGAGCTAGTCTACTGTACCGAGCGTAGGTAGTCACAGAAATGCCACTCGAGTGGTGTCGTTTGTTGGAGGCAATCACTACGGGTTGGCGTAGTCAGCATACATCTCTAGGTAGCTTTGAGGCCCTCGTTAGCTCTTGACAATATAACTCTCTTCACATATCCTCGTTTCAACGTCGTTCTGATCTATGAGGCCACATCCGGATGGTGTCTCATACCTTTAAGTTGGTCGCTGAAGTGCTAGACGAGGGTGATTTTGATCCAAACGTGGTTGGGATTTTGACGACTCTGTACTACTATCTTTGGACATATTACATTTGCCTCAATATTCAAGAGCCTGGACGGTCCAAAGAAGACTTAATGGCACGCCGGAAACTGATGATTATCATGTTCGAGTTGCTTTGGGAATGCCACAGACTGTATGAAACGTGAGCGTTTCATGGAACAAGCGCCCTTAAAATGTCAACTCCTTACCTAAGTATGCATGGATTCGCGATAACCGGCTGGCTGTGAGGGAATTTCGCTGTGACGGTTGCAGTTCAATGCCCATTCCAAACTTCGGGGCGGCGCGAGATCTGTGACTCTGTATTATCAACGAGTACACGCACAGATATCAAGCTCGGACGTCTGATCGACTGGTCGCCATTTCTTGTTTAGTTCAGGTTATGCAGAAGACCATGAGTGCGACCTGTGGTCGGGAAGGTTGTTGTTTAGCTGGAATGCGGTCGTCTATCCTATCGAGAAGTTTTCTTATGGCAGGAGCGGTGGTTTGGTTGAGATATCATACCTTTTGCATGTACCTAAGCACGAAACAGCAACGGCAATGACAACCAATCAATCGCCATAATGGTGTCTCTTTCTTTGTGTGGATGTCCATTACATCTTTTGTGGATGCGAATAAACCGCTGACCCGTCCACTTGGGCTGCAACCTCTCCGCAGTGGCGCTCTCTTGTCGCAGATATTGTGAAACATGTCTGTCAGTTTGATTCGTGAGCTCTCTGAAACGGCCTCGCCTTTGACCCCAACGAAGGTGAGAAGTTCCAAAGATTCGTAATCTGGGTTTAGTAATACAATGTAGAGAAGACGTGGCACATATATGGCTTGTCCTAGCCGCGGGTTTCCTCATCTCTTGCTGTGCTATGGTTCGACTGGTTTTATCGAATCATAGCGCCATTATCAGATGGCGTTCCTGTCTTTGAACCGGCCGTTAATGTTGTAGAGGCAAAGACGGAAACGTTATGCAACGATCCAACCGGCATTGTGAAACCCGGCTAACTGATTATCAAGGGAGCTTCGTCGAAGTACGCATTTGTTGTATCCAACGTCCTAAACATGGACTCAGCCCGTACGTGTCCGGGTTTACTACGCGTCTTCCATCTCCATGAAGGTATGATCTTTCTGTGCTGTACACTTCGGAGCTCTGTCTATGAGTTTGTGAAAAGCTTTGCGATACCACTAAACCAAAAGAGCACGCGCGCCCTCGGTTAGGGAACGCCGGTAATATATGGGTTTCAGTTTGTCGATGACAGGCTGTGGCGCTCAAGTAAAGATAGCATCGACTGCTGGTTTGAACCAACCAAACCACCCTGTCCGAAGCGGAAACTGTCGTTGTACGAGAAGGTGATCTAGAGAATAATATTGGTGTCTCCTGGTTCGCCGCGGATGTAGTAGGAAAGGGCACACGGTTTTCGGATGTGGCTGATTAGTATTGAAAAAGTCTGCAATTAGTAAAGGGGCATTCGAGAGAGTTGGCATAGGCTTCCGTCTTTAGTATGGCTGAGATTCATCTGAAAGGTTTCTTAGAGTATAGGTGAATGTGTTCTCGTTGTTGAAAGTGATAAAGCCGGGCTTCCAAATCTGATCATCTTTCGGCGATCGTTCGGTGTCGCAAAACCCACCATTTTACGACGTCAATCAAGTTTACTCTTAATTGACGATCTCACAACCTCTCAAGAGATGCGGAGCAAATGGCAGAAAATCACCTAAGCAATCAAGAGGTAAGAAATTATTAAGCTCACTTCGATGATCACAAACATTTAACGCCGCGCACACAGTTCTTCAGCGAGCTCACAAAACTCCTCCAAGCAACGCAGGCTAAAGGCGAAGGGTCCATATTTTTGACACAGAAACGATGTGAGTCGATGCTTTGACCTGGCCTGTCAGAGCATCTGGCTTACCGTGTAACTAGTATCATACGAGCAAGATGGTGCCAAAGCCGAATCCCAATCCCAATCCCAAGAACTCATCTCATCTCTACAACAAAATCCGCAATTCCTAGATCAACTTCCGTCGTCAACGTTACCAATTTTAGTCCGAGCTACCAAGGGAAATCATAAGATAAAGAAGGGCGAGCGATGGGTGACTCCGAAGCAGAGCAATAGAGTCAAGTTGAGTACTGTTGTCAAGGCAGAGGACGTTGACGGTTTCTTCACGAGGTATTCTGAGGTGTGTAAGGCTGGAATGGGAGCGTTGAAGAAGAGAGATCGGAGTAAGAGAAAGAAGAAAGAGAAGAAGAAGAAGAGCGATAAGAGTTAAGGCAAGAGCGGAGCCAAGATCACCAATGAATCATCCGCGGACGGCCATCTCCAGGCTTATCAGATTCGCACTTGGCTGATAGACTACGTGTTGTTCGAAGTAAAAGCTGTTGTTGCGGATCTAGTGACGGTTAAAGAGTCTATCGAGGAGGCTATGAGGCTGCCTTTTGAGCTCGACAGGGAGAGCAAGCGTCATAGGCGAAGCACAGCAACGGGACAACATTAATCTGCTATCCGCATTGAAGAGTCTGTAGCTGAAGGAAAACAGAGACCAAGTAATGGATCATATTAACAGGAGAGATCTAAATAGATCCATGCCAGCTACCAAATATTACTTTATGTTCGTGATAATTCCACTACAAATACACCTTAATCATTCGTGTACGGTGTTTCTCGATATCAGTCTCTGCCATTCTGCGATCATGTAACTTCCCTCACACACCTCTCGACCAATCTGAAGCAGCAGGGATAAGTGTACTTCGGTGATCTCCTCACCAGTGCCAAAGCATACACCGTCAGTCGGCAGAAGGCCTTCGATTCATGAGTAACATGAAAAGACTACAGAAAAGCGACGTACCCCTTCGGAGGATATGCCTTGCCTCCCTTCTCCACCTTTGGAGTACAAGTGCACCATTTAGACTCTTCAAACTTGTTCATGACTGCGGGAATATGATTACCACAACCCCACCATGTCTTTTTCTCTGCATCAGGGGTTAGCATATTGAGGTTGGCAGGGCAAGAAGCTCGCGCGTACTGCAAGTGGCGCAGGTTGATGGCATGCACATATTGAAAACTGTGACGAAATTAAGGAAGAGAGCTTGAAAAAGAAAAGCTGCAAAAGCGGAGATTGAGATCATGATATACAAGAAATGGCAGCTCGGCGAGATACGGAGGATCGCCGACCAAATCCTCCATGGTTCCAATTGTTGCCGTCGGAGTCGGCTGAAAGCTGCAGATGGGATTTACGAGAGTGCCAAAATGCCGCGTTATGCTAGCACGTTTATAAGGTACCTTAGTTACGCAAAGGACGCGAAAAGATGTAATATATTGGGATCGCATGGATGCATGCATTGCAAATGGCTGGGAGGGATCGCGGAAAGTTACCTTGCCTTACGTTGATTGGCTTTGATGCGGCCCGTCACGTGCCGGGCAGATTTGCCGCTGGGGCTGGAGGCGGCTGGCGGAGAACCAGGCAGTTCTGTTTCTCACCGAATTGTCACGAACAGCTACAAGCGACCGGCCCGCGGCATCTGGATTTTATCGACGCGAGGCCTTACTATTCCCCCATATCCAGGTATGTCAGCGCATCGTTTCCCATGTCATCTACTTTTTGTTGTTCTTGCCCATTTGGCTTTTTGGCTGCTGATCACGCTTCCACCCACCCCTTTCACTCCTCGAACCGGCAAACGCCAATGGCAACGCGATCGCATCCATTGCATCCATCGCTGGAGCTACATGGACGCTGACTTCAATAGACGTCTGATGAGCCTTCGTTCCGTCCCTTCGTCACCCCTCCCATAGCCTCCTATGATGCCGCCGTCATCGCGCCAGCATTGATCTTCCTCCCCAACATCTCATCGCGACATGACATCCGCCTCCCCTGTTCGGAACGGCACGTCGACAGAGCATAAGTTGAACGGGGTCGACGAAAGCGCCATTCAACAGCCTAACGGTGCTGGGCCGGGACCGGCAGATGGGACCGACGCCATACTCCAGGGAAAAGAGAGAGCCAAGGCCGTAATGGCAGCTGTCGGGGTCAATCTACCGGCTTCGGCCGAGCAGACATCGACTGATGAAGAGAAACAAACTACGGAAGATGGCGTGACGGTGAATGGCGCTTCGTCGAGCCGAAAACGTTCACGATCGGGTTCGCGCAAACCTTCACAGAGCGCTATCACTGAGAAACCACAGCGATCGGTGGACAATGATCTCGATCGTTTTCTGCTCGCGACGTACCGTGAACGTGATCAAATTCACGCGGCTCATCTTAACGACCAAGCCGATAGGCAGCGCGAATTGTTCACCAACAAAAATGCCGAAGTCAAGCACTTTGAGCAACTCATTCACACACGGCGAGTGAATCCTGCTGCGGTGTTTGGATACGGTTATGCCGGCTTTGGAAATGGCACCACCAACGATAAGGAACCTCATCTGGTATATCCAACACAGCGCCGACGTCCTGGACACCGTCGAGCTCGGAGAATACCATTCGTGCCTCGAACCGACATGTCTAATCAAGCAGATCAGTTGGAAGAACTCATTCCAATCCGGCTGGACATTGAGCATGACAAGATCAAGTTGCGCGACACCTTCACCTACAATCTCCATGAACGCGTTGTTCCCACCGAAATTTTATCCGAGACGCTTGTCGAAGACTTTCAGATCCCACCAGAGTATACCGGCCTTCTAATACAACAGGTCAATCAAAAAATCAACGAGCAGATACAAGAGTACTACCCACACGTCTTCTTTGAAGAAGAACCACTGGATCCTCACCTTCCCTACTTTGCTTACAAGAACGATGAGATGCGCATTCTGATCAAATTGAACATCACAATTGGTCCCCATACGCTTGTCGATCAGTTCGAATGGGAAATCAACAATCGTCTGAATAGTCCAGAGGATTTTGCGAAGCAAATGACAAAAGACTTGTCGCTTTCAGGAGAATTCACCACAGCGATTGCACATCAGATTCGAGAGCAAAGTCAAATGTTCACCAAGAGTCTATACATCACAGGTCATCCATTCGATGGTCGTCCTATTGAGGATAGTGACCTCCGAGATAGCTTCTTACCTACACCCATATATTCTGTCGTTCGCCCTGCTCAATCAGCTAAAGAGTACACTCCATATTTATACGAACTCAGTGAAGCAGAGTTGCAACGGGAAGAGCTGTCTATTCTACGGGAGCAGAGAAGACAGAAGCGCTCAGTCACGCGTCGTGGTGGTCCAGCTCTACCCGATCTCAAAGATCGTGAACGTACCGTGCGCACTTTGGTTATATCTTCGGTTTTGCCTGGAGCTTCAGAGTCATTGGACAATGCAAGACTGTTCAAACTCTTACGAACGTCTGGTCGTAGTCGTCGTCCTGGCGCTGGTCGTACCGACGACTTGGATTCGGATGAATCTGAGACTGAGGAATCAGAGATTGAAGAAACAATTCAAATCACGGGTGGTACCGCTCGAACAAGAAACATACGAAACGCGGCGTCTGCCGCTCAAGCCGCGATGAAAGCGAACATTGGTCGTTCAGCTACACCAGAAGTCGCAACTCTTCATCATCACGAAACACGAACATCGGCTCGAAGATTGGGATTCGAGCCGCGGGAACGGGAAGAAAGCACAGCAGAGCCGCAGACTTTGATCGTGCGGCTCAAGATACCACCAGCGAAGTATCGCGAGTGGGAAAGCCGCACCAAAGCATCGGCAGCGCAATCCAGACGTAGCGGCGAGTCTTCCCAACTTCCAAACCAGACTCCATCCCTAATAAAATCTCAGACCTCGACGCCGCAGCCTAATAGGGATGCGTCTTCGATGCCACCTCCGCCTTCTCCAGCGCCCGAACAAAATGGGCAACACCAGTGGAGTTATCATTCTGATGGCAGGGTTGATGCGCCATACCCACTGCTTCAAAGTCACAAAACTGTTAGTTTTCCGGAAACAATGAAGGATGAAGGAAGAATAAAGACTGATTTTCTCTATAGCCTCCTCCACCATCATGGCTAAAGTCCGCTCTCGCCGACCTCCGCATCAAGTATCCGCAGGATAGTTTTGAAGCCAGCATGAAGTATGCTTCCGTGGATAAAGTCACCAATGAAATTGTCCGCGCTGATCAACTACCAGCTGATGGAGGTGCTAGTGGTGAGAAGATTAAGTGGCAGTTCTTGCCTCGTATCAAGTGCAACGATTGTCCAGGAAAGCTCTATACCGTTGGGCCTGGAACAAGTGTGGATAACTTTGAGATTCACTTGAAGAACCGGCAACATAAAGATCGAGTTCTGGCAAGAACCAAAGCTGGCCCAGCGTAGGGAGGAGAGAAGATTTGTAGGAATGCAAATGATTTGGTTGGAAATCGCTATATATGATTGACAGTCGATGAATCTATTGATACCTCATGCATTATCTATTGGATACTGTAAGTTTGTCAACGTTCAAACGAGAAGAGATTATCAACTGCCATCCTGAAGTCCACCAAGCTTTACGTCGGCAACAACAGCTCGATGGTCGCTGTTATAAATGCCTCTGAATCTATTCCCTAGCACACCGTACGTTACCGGCATCAACCGACCTTCTCGACCAAGGAATATAAAGTCAATCCTCTTTTTGGGTTCCTCAGCTCCATCGTCAAACCCTGTGAAAGTATCCCAATGGCCATACCACTCGTCTTCGAGTAAATACTCTCTCACATCCCGTACTGGCGAATCCACCGCATTGAGGATCTGATATGCCTCCTCGTTTGGTTGTGAATTGAAATCACCCGCCAAAAAGACATCAATCGGGCCGTTCCCTCCGGCAGCGTCATCCTTCAGGTAGTCCCTCACAAGATCTCGAATCAACCTCGCGCCCTCCCGCCGCGCAACGACGCCCTGGTCATCCATATGTGTGTTCAACGCGAGAACACGCTGGCCGGCGCCTCCTCCACCGACGCGCTCGAACTCACCCACCGTCACGATGCGCGTAGACGCGGCGTCCCACCCGCGCGACGGCCGCTCCGGCGTCGGCGACAGCCACCTGGTGTGCCAGCGGCGCAGCACCCACGCGCGCGGCCGGAACAGGATCGGCGCAAATTCGCCCTGGGCCGCGCCGTCGTCGCGGCCGACGCCGATGTACGACCACTCTGCGGCGCTGGATGGCCCGCGCTGCGCGTTGAGCCCGCCCAGGATGTCCGCCACCTGGCTCAAGAGCGCTTCTTGCAGGCAGATGAAGGCGGCGGAGTTGTGCTGCGTGTGGAAGCGCAGCTCTGTGATCAGGTGTGGTGCGCGTGCGGCCCACGGTTCTTCGCCGGGGAAGGGAGACGTCGTGGCGTAGCCTGGCTTCTTGTCTCAGTGATCACGGCGCAGAATGGGGTGGATGGAGTGGAATGAGCTTACGAATGTTGTGGGTTAGTATTCTGATCGAGAGCTTGGGCGATTCATTGGATCGGCCATTTGACTCTTCTTTGGTCTTTTGCAAAGACTTGGTGGTTGACGATGAGTTACTGGAATGTGGTGGGTTCTACAGAGCATGAGTACCGCAATTCTGTATCTCTAAGAGTAAACCTTTATGATTTTCCATGCCCTTGGAATAGAAATCACTAGGACGGCTTTTACCTTTGTCATCTTCAAAGTAAGATGTCTTCTGACTCGTAGGATTAACCTTGGTACTCACTCATCATCATCTCATGGTGGAAAGACCAAATTGGGTCCGAAGAAGGATAAGAGATGGAACTTTCGTAGAAAAGAAACTACACAGAGAGGAGATATCCGTTAAAGTACTTTGGTAGAGTGAATGCTTAGGATTTATATTCTCATTGGCTGGATTGAGGTTGATTGTCGTTCGTGGCGGGGTTCCGCAATGCGAAAAGCACGCACGACAATTTTGAAGGCAAACGCTGGACATTGTTTAACCTTCCGAGCTTCATCTTCAACGTCAAACGAGCTTCAAAGCTTTCAACATGGCCGAAGAAGCTCAAGTCGGTAAGTACTGGTGTTCTAATACTATCAATTCCAGTTCATTTGTCTTGCCTACTACCGATATCCTTCGAAGCCGCCTCTAACGGCGACAAGACGCGGCGGGCACGCGACTGTATACTGCTCTCCCATTGATATTTTTGAATCTTCCTATCTCCTCTCGAATCAAATCTCGATTTCTGTGAGCTATGGCCTTGACACTGACTCCGAGATTCCCAGATTATTCTCTCAACAACCCCGACACTCTCACAAAATACAAACAAGCTGCTCAAATCTCCCAAAAGGTCTTAGAGGCCGTGTCAGGTACGATAAGCAGATGAGCGTTCGGAAGATCAACCGATTTGGAACCTAAACTGACAATATCTTGTTCAGGTTGGTGCGAGGAAGGTGCAAACATTGTCGAACTTTGCGAACGTGGAGACAAACTTCTGGATGAAGAGATAGCTAAAGTCTACAAGGGCAAAAAGATTACTAAAGGCATATCACACCCTACCACAGTATCGCCGAGCTCATATGTTACACCGTATACTCCTTTGAAATCCGATACGGAGGAAGCCACTACGACACTCAAAGCAGGCGAAGTGATCAAGATTCAGCTTGGTGCACAGATCGATGGGTTTGGAACAATTGTCTGTGACTCAATAGTTGTGGGAAAGAGCAATGATATTCCTCAACGTGATGTAGACTTGCTTCTCGCTACTCACTACGCGAACGAACTTCTATTGAGGCTTATGCTCCCACCTGGTCTGCTGGCTACTACGGAAGAAGAAAAGAAAAAAGCGGCTGGACAGAAGCCATACACTCAAGCTAAGATCAATCAATTGCTGGAGAAGGTGGCTAAGAGCTATGATTGCAATCTTGTTGAAAGCACAACGAGTTGGCTTTTTGAGCGTAACGAGATTGAAGGCAAGAAGAAAATCATCCTGGCTCCTGGTGAAGGAGTTAAGGGTGAAGGCCTTCCAGATATTGGCGAAGTCTGGGGAGTTGAGACAGGTGTTAGCTTGGGCAGTGGCAAAGTAAAGACACTAAACCAGAGAGCAACACTTCACCGCCGAACGACGACGCAGTACGGCCTGAAGCGTCCTTCCTCCCGAGCCACTCTTTCGGAAATTGTGAAGAAATTTGGAACATTTCCTTTCAGCTTGCGACAACTTGATGATGAACGAGCCGCCAAGATTGGAGTGATGGAATGTGTTCGAGGCAACGTTTTGCGCCAATATGAAGTGGTGGCAGACAAAGACAACGAACCGGTCGCCAGACTTTTCACAACTATTGGTAAGTCGAAATTTCACTTTAGCTGTGACTTCCGAAGTACTCGGAATATGCCGTGAGTTTGATCGTGGAGAGCCGATCTGGAATGTCTTGCATCTGACCCCACCTCGTTGGGATATTGAGCCGTTGGCTGACATTTTCATAGCTATCACGAAGAATGGCATTACAAGATTGGCAGGACCTCCAAATCTTGATGTATCCAAGTACAAGACCGACAAGAAAATCACCGATGAAGAGATTCTGCAGATCCTAGAGCAACCCATCTCCAAGGCCACGTCATCAAAGAGCAAGAACAAGAAAAAGAAGAAGAAGCCAGCTAAGAAAACCGACGACGATGATGAGGAAGAGAGCAGTGACGAAGAATGATTACGATGACATCAAAAGTTGGATGCTCCGGCTTATGAAAGAGAACCTTCATGTAAATGGAGTCACGGGGTGAGATGTGTGAGGATGGATCAACTTCTCCGGCGTACGGTACGAAGCTTGAAAGCAACCGTAGGGGATTCCATGGCCTTATAGAAGTAGCTCAAGTCCATATCTCATCTTCGAGATGAATACAGTCTCTTTCACTCCCAGTTGAGGTTGATTCGTTCCGTCTTTGTCCATAAGTTTCGCCTTCTCGACAAACATAGATATTTGCGTCTTTTGTGGAAATCTTCAAAGAAAATTGATTGATAACACTTTTTTATATATGCCAATACGTTTTTACATTTCCATATCTCAATCAAAGCAGATTGTTGTTGGGGGAATTTTCTATGAGGTATCGTGATCAGGGGCCGCAGGCGAACTTCTTCGAATCTGGTGCACCAGAACTTTGAATGTCAGTCAAACACGTCGTGGACGCGCCCACATCTCGATGGTGCGCCACGTAAGAAGACCATAAGGTCGCGATACCGTCTCGTAGGCTCTCATTCGTAAACTGTTCATGTGCTGTCTGCTCACATCCCGTTAGATATCGCGGTTTCGACAGTGCATCGTGATGCCATCTCTGCGCTCCAACCGTCCAAGTAGGACGGCGAGTCCTTTTGTGCCAACTGCAAATGGCTCTCCTGCCCCTTCGGTAGAGTCTCAGAAAGAGAAAGGACAGACGCTGTTGACTTCGTGGATGGAGCCTCAGCCGAGGGCACCCGTGCCGTCGTTTGAAGATCATGGCTTCACTCGTGGCGGCGTGCTCGAGAATATGCAGGCTCTAGGCTCGTATCCCGGTACGAAGCTTAGAATCAGACTCAAGAACTACGCGAAGCACAAGTCGGCTTTATCGCGAGAGGAGTACTTGCGTGTGGATGATGTTGCGTCGGAAACTCCAGAAGGAACACCTCCAGTCGATTCAGCAACGCCAAACCCCATCGCATCCACTGAACCTTCGCTCACGTTGACAAAAAATAAAAATGAGGATGAAGACGGTGACTATGGTTCAAACGGGGTGAATGGCCATGCGTCGCGGTCTGGAAAGCGACGTGCGCACAAGTTCGTGCCGGCTTCTCCTGTTTCGCGGCGTGGAACAAGTTCACAAGGGAGCCCGACTTCACAAAAGTCATCAGATTTTCAGTCATCTTTCGACGACAAGACTCTCAACGAAACTATTGAAGATGCAGTATCGCGGTTTGAGGCGGACGATCAATCAGTGTTGGCGCAGGCTCTAGAGCGAATGTATCACGAGAGCCAAACCGACCACAACATTGCTTCGCTTATTGATGCGATTCTTCTACAACATGCTTCAACAGAGCAGTTTGATTTGTATGCGGAACACATCAAACGGATCAAAAAGCAAATCAAACGCGAGAATAAGATTGCACGCCGAGCCGCAAAGTCCGACAATAGTAGATTGTCGACAGCTGGCAAGCTATTATCATCCTATTCAGCAACCCAAACAATGGGAAAGCAGCCTATATCTTCTCGACGCCGATCACGAAATCTTTTTATCTCCTCGAACCTGAACAACCCTCTCACATCACGCTCATCATCTCCTTCTAACTCTGCCAACAACTCTGCTTCACCGATTTCTCCAACCCCGGTTTCAACCGTCAACGGCATCATGCCTCGTCTTCCTACCTATCCGAGTGACTACGGAACTCGCTCGAAGAGGCGCGCTGCGGAAGCTGCTGCTGCCGCCGCTGCTGCTACGGGCGACTCCTCTACTGCGCATGCTGCAACAGACCTATCCAACACCATTCTACCAACAACCACTCCAGCCGTAGCGAATGCAAGCCAGCCAAATACAACAACCACGAGCAGTTCCAGCAGCACTGCAGGCCAGCGCAAGGGCAAAGCACCAGCGAAGAAAACCTCCGATAACGATGTCAATGTTCAAGCCGAATCGTCAAAGACTGCAGCCAGCCGCGGTAAAAAGAATACAACCAAGAACAACTCCTCCAATGATTCCGATGTCAACGCTCCCATATCATCATCAGCCAGTGCCAACGCCATCGACCTCACAACTGAAGATGAACGTGCAGCGTCACGACCAAAGTCACGCAAAGGCAAAGGCAAAGCAACCAAACCTTACACCAACCCTTTTGTTACGGACGGCCACGATACAGAACGATCTGGCAAACGTACGGCTGAAGAAGCCAATCTCATAGAACTTGACCCAGAAGAGATTGAGTCTCGTCGCAAGAAACAGAAACTCGACTACGAACTTTGGACAAAGACTCAGGAGATGACTCAGCCTGACAAGACTTCATCCACCCGCTTCCAGGCTGCATCGAGACGCTCCAAGCAACTTCAGCAGCAAAATCCGGCCGCTGCTTCTACTCAAGCTGCATCCAATGGCGACGCGAACGCGAACACGAACACAGATAAAGCTCGTGGACCTGTCAACGACGCTCTGAGCAGTGGACTCAGTAGCCCTGTCGGTTCTTCACTCTTGTCATCTGCTCGTACTCCAACTCCCGACTTGTCTCAACTGGCTCCTAGTCAAAAGCGTAAAGCCAGTGAAATTGAAACCGAAGAGGAGTCCGATGTTGCTGAGGTTGCCACCAATTTTCCCAATCTCAACACCTCCAGAAACCAACGATCGACCACTCAAGCTGCAAAGCGTCAGAAAACTTCAGGTGCCGTCGTCGTTAACAAGATCAACCGCTTTGGTGACTCCTCGGGCGTTCTGGCTGGTATCTCTCCACGCAAGAAAGGTACTCTTCGTCGCAACACTCCTATTCCACGTCCGGAGAATGCGACTGAGCGTGATCCCTCGCATGATCTGTGCGACGCTTGTGGAGGTGATGGCAAGCTTATCTGCTGTGACAATTGCGCCAATGCCTTCCACTTTGAGTGTGCAGACTCACCGAAGCGTTCTGATGATGAAGAGGATCTTGCAAAGCCTTTTGAATGCAACACTTGTCGAGTCGATGAACACGAGGAAATCACAACTGACGAAGACAATGCCATTGGCATCACAAAGCGACCGACCATTCGAGTTCGTGTGGCAATTCCAGATGCCTTTGGCCTCGAAACCAGAATCCAGAAGAAGTTCGACGCTGTCTCCGCTGGTCCAAACGGTGAATTCCGAGATGATATGGCCAGTCGACAGATCACCAGCATTCCACCGTACAGAAAGAATGACTGGAAGAAGAGACGCCCTGAAGATGTAGACTTCTGGAACACCGAGGGTGCCGATCTTGAGAAGATTCTTAAGGACACCGTTTACTGTTCTTATTGTAACCGGTCCAACTTCGAGGATGATCGCGCTCTCATCGCATGCGACTTTGCCGGCTGCAAGAACAAGATCCACATGGACTGTGTTCACCCACCACGCGTCGTCGGTATCGTCTACACGACTTATAACTTCAACAAGCGTGCTCCATTCTACTGCCAGCTGCATACTTCTCCATACATTGGTACCACCAATCCGTACAGTCTCACAGCGGATAGCACAGGCAGGGTGAAGCGTCTTCATAAGATTCGTCGCCAAAAGAAGCCACGTATTATATATTCGGACATGACCCGAGGTGTTCGCAACAACGGCAACATCGAAGTTGAACTTGAAGACTCTGATCATGAGTACGAACCCAACACCCAAGCTGGTGTCTATGCTATTTCTGAGAAGACAATTCAACTGGATTGGATCTCCAAGGTCAAGCTGTAAGTACCTCAACCTTTGTACCCTTTGGTGAATACATGCTAACGGTCTCAAATAGTCATAAAGCGCGTGAACACCAAGCAGAGTATGAAGCTGCTTTTGAGGCGCGCGTTCAGGCAGAGGTTGAACGCCGCATTGATGCAGAGGTTGAACGCCGTGTTGAAGAACAACTCGAACAGCGAATCGCCGACATCTACAATCAGCAGAATCAGCTTGTTGAGCAGTTCGTTCAGGCACCGAACAACCTTCAGGAAGCTATCGGTGCTCTTGTTGGTATGAAGACGGCTGTGGCTGCACAACCTGCTACTTCCTCCGACTCTTCTCTCGACGCTACTGCTGCTACTACCGTCGAGTCTTCATCTGATACAAATGCCACTGCCACCACTGCTTCTTCTGCTATTGCATCGGCATCTTCTCAGCAAGTCAGCGGCCTTCAAGCTACCACTACTTCGACATCTTCCACTGTCACTGCTACACCAGCTCCAGCTGTCGCGACTGAATCATCTGCCACATCGACTCTTCAAGTTCCTCCTTTCCAGCGTCCATCGTCTGTTGAGCCCAATGCTTCTGCGGTTGTCGACACAACCCCTTCGCGTCGGCGTTCCAGTTCGGTGCCTCGTAAGGAGAGTGCTAGATGGGCACCCTACTAGGCATTACCGATTTGACATGCCATCCAATGGTTACTCCTCGATCTCGACTTCGGGTATTTCAACCTGTCCTACGGCGGTTTGTCCCGATGTGACTCAATAGGATGTGGTTTGATAACTATCTACTGTACGGCACTTCATCGCCATCAGCACCAACGTCCTCAAAGTCGGCTGGTCCGCGTCTGAACTTAACTTATCGGCACGCTATCCTCCGTCTTGGACACACTATCTCGTCATCACCCTCCAGATTCATTTGACAAAAGTTTTCCCCTTCTGCTAGTGCATTACCACATCCCCCTTTTGGTTTCGGATCGAGTTTTCTGTTTCACTCAGACTGCATTTTGGGAGTTCGGGCTGGTTATTCCTGAGCGTGAGAGCTCGGACTGCATCGCTGAGCAAGACCACATTATCCTTTCAGCATTCGGCGATTGGTGATGGGTAGCTTGCATCAGTTACGGCGCACTGGTTTGCGGCGTTTGTGGGCCGGGTCATGTACCTACTAAGGTCAGATAGTCAACAGCTGTTAAATGCAGCTTTCTAAACTGTGCTTTCCGGTGAGTTTTCTTGCGTGATTCCCATCAATCAGGTTCGTTATGTGATGTGAACGTGATATTTGCGTCATGGCCATGAAGATGCCAATCAATTTCAAACAACGTAACAATTCGCCTTTAATTAATGTAGGTGATCTAATACCCTCGGCAGATTCCATGAGGATAACATTCACATTTCGATACAGACGACACCATTGTAAGACGATTGATTCCCACATGTACGATGAATAAGGAGCCAAATGCCAGACGAAACCACTTCCATTTTGGGGTTTCACTGAAGGCCAATGTGTACTAAACGACAATACTTTTTGTCGTATCCCATCCATCCCATCGTAGCCACATGAAAAGAGGTAGCAGGTAGCAAAAACCGCTTCCAGCCAACGCCACAGCCAACAGAAGCACGAGCAAACCGTACCATCTCAAGGCAAGGCGAGTTGATGCGCCGTAATTTTGAGTTCCGAACAATACCCGCATGCTCCATGTTGAACAAAGCAAACCGCCAAGCGCACCCTCGCCGCCTCAGTGATGGAACAGCCTAACGTGCTGCTCAACAAACGTGACGTCCAGCTTCTCGCACGCCTCGAAGACCACCTCGTCGTTGACGCTGCCCGTCGGCGCCGCCGCGTACTTGGCGCCGCTGCGCGCAAGCCGGTAGACGTTGTCGCTGAAGGGAAAGAACGCATCGCTGCTGACAGCGACTTCGTCCAGCGTCGCGATCCAGGCTGCGCGCTCCTCGGGCGAGAATGGCGGCGGCACGTCACCGGGCTCGAAGTTCGCGTCGAAGGCCTCGCGCTCGGCGCCCGCGGCCGGCACGAGCCCCGAGCACAGCAGGTCAACGGCGTTGCTCTTGTCCGGCCGCTTCACACCTTTCTTGAAGCGCAGGCCCAACGCCCGCTCGTGGAACCGCATCCACCAGTTGTCGGCCTTGTCGCCCGCCAGCCGCGTGCAGTGGATGCGGCTCTGCTGGCCCGCCCCCAGCCCGATCACCTGGCCGCCGCGCGCGTAGCACACGCTGTTGCTCTGCGTGTACTTGAGCGCGACGGTTGCCACCGTGAGGTCGCGCAGCGCGGCCGCCGGCAGCCGTGCGCCGCCCTTCGGCACGACGACCTTCGAAAACGTTTCGCGCGTGATCCGCGCGTCGTTGCGCGCCTGCCGCAGCGACACCCCGTGCACCTGGCGCGTCTCCGTCGCCGGCGGCACGTACGCAGCGTCCATCTGCAGCACCAGGTACTTGCCGGCCTTCTTCTTGGCGAGGATCTCGAGGGCCTCCAGCGTGTACCCCGGCGCCGCCACGCCGTCCGACACCTCGCGCGATATGATCTTGGCCGTGGCCACATCCACTTCGCGGGACAGCGCGATCATGTCGCCGAAGCTGGACATGCGGTCTGCGCCGCGCGCGCGCGCGTACGCCTGCGCCAGCGGCGACGCGTCGAGCTCTGCGATGTCCGCAACCATGTACACTTGCTTTTCGGCGGCGCTGAGCGGCACGCCGATGGCCGCGCCCGCCGGCGACACGTGCTTGAAGGAGGCCGCCGCCGCGGTGCCCGTCGCCTCGTCTAGCTCCTTGACCAGCGCCCAGGCGTTGAGCGCGTCCAGCAGGTTGATGTAGCCGGGTTGGCCCGCCAGCGCCTTGAACGGGAGTGCGCCTTCGGTGACGAATGCTGATGCCGGTTTCTGGTGCGGGTTTGCGCCGTAGCGGAGAGAGATTTGCATGACGCCATCGCCGGCGTACTCTTTGCGGAAGTAGTCTGATATCGCGGTGTCGTAGTCGGCCGTGTGAGTAAACGCTTTCAACGCATAGATTTGACGTGTCTTCTCAGATACGTTGCCGCTGTCGAGCTCTTTAAGGAAGCCTGGGTAGTCGGTGGGATCACTGAGGATGGTGACTCGCGCATGGTTCTTCGCCGCTGCTCGAAGAAGAGTAACACCGCCAATATCAATCTCTTCAACCGCCTCAGGCACTGTGACTCCCACTTTTGCTACTGTCTCTTTGAACGGGTATAGATTGCAGACTACAAAGTCCACCTTATCGATCTGTTGCTCTGCGAGGTCTTTCTCGTCGGAGGGAATGTTACGTGCTAGAATGCCGGCCTATCCAACAGTTAGAAGCTGAAACTCTTTGAGGAGGTAATATAGACGTACGTGAACTGCTGGATGAAGTGTTTTTACTCGACCACCAAGCATCTCCGGAGCCTTGGTGATACTTGAGATGTCCTCAACCTCGATATTTGACTCTCGTAGCATCCGGGCGGTGCCTCCAGACCCAAGCAGCCTGCTGCAGTATCAGAGAATATACTTCTAGCGCCAAGGAAGCTCCCATACCGAACATTGTGCGCTCTGAGACCCTTGGCAAGATCTAATAGACCTGAACATACATCAGCCGAGCTTTCGTAAAGTATTGCCTTATGCGACGTACCAGTTTTGTTGTAGACGGACAGGATGGCTATTGCAGAGTTAGGACATAAAATTGCTAACTTGAGGAACATCGTTTACCTGTCTTTTGACTTGAAGCCATGTTGAAGCTCCAATGTGTTGAGAAGCGAAGATGCAAAGGCAATTTAATTATCTTGAGCCAATCAAGGTGCTGAATAATGCCCAAGTCTACGGAGGCTTACTAAGCTACTCAGGTGTGATTGCCATTTAAGGTAACTAGTTAGTTAGTTAACACTCCCCTCAATCAATATGAGTAAACGTCTTTAGACCATGTAGTGAGAACCTTAATCTCGACTCCCCTGACTGTATCGTCCATCTGGTGAAGGCTTCACCCAATGGGCCCTTTCCTGCTCTGTTTGGTTTGTTTGAGCGTCTAGGTGCGGTCTGAGTAACTGTCCCTCAGACGGTCCATACGCCCGTGTTTGGATTTCCATGACGCCATTGGTATATCGAGCCCACATTGTGTGTTTTCCGTTTGGCAAGACAAGCTAGAGGTGATACGATGTTCCAGAGGTTGGCATACTTCAGGACGATCGTCTAAGCAGAGCGTCATTCAGGGTAGTTTTCGCCACGAGATTGGAGTTTCGGGAGTGAAGCTGAAAGACATGCTGGGGATGTGTTCGTCATATCGGAGGTCAGACAGTTGGTCGGTGAGGGAGGTGGTGTCGTCGCCGGGAAGGTCGATTCAACTGTGGATCCGTTGCGACTGTGTCTGGGAGGAAGATTACTAAGCTACTCAGGTGTGATTGCCTTTTAACTTGAATTTTTACCCGCATCCGCGAATCTCATAATTATATTTCCACGATCGGAGCTTAAACTCCCTCAGCCCTACAGCCTTAGACATGCGACTGATCTGCGTATAAGATTGCACTTTCTTCGGCACTCAAGCGGATCGAATTTCCTATTCAGATGCAATTATTCAGTTTCGAGCTTACCCTGTGATAACGCCATGGATTTAAATATCTGACGTTTCCTCCCGTCAGGCGCATTGTGCCGGGAAGCAGCGGTAGCGAAGATGAATTATACTTACGTTCATTATTAGAGATGTGATGCATAGTTTCGTCCAAGAGCGAAGATTATCTATTTGTCTCTGGCTGAGGGGGTATCATAGAGAAAAGAGTTAAGCAGAGAGCGTTGTGAGATCCAAATTTCTATACATCAGCGACTCTCCCAATCCCAACCATGCTCGCGGTAGGTCTGATTGAGGAGCTTTATTGCGGTATCGAATGACTCGGTTCGCGTTTTCTCGTCAATGGCAAAGGATGGCACTAAGAGGCTTGTGAGCTGTGTAATTTCGAAATGTAGGAGCAGCGCACGTACATTCGAGCCAGCCGTGAATTTGGCCTTCAAATTCGAGAAATTGTATCGTTCTTTCGTTCTCCAGACCTCTACTCTCGATTTCCTGCTTCACTCGTTGAACAAAGGTTCTGTTCTCATTGAGCAAGATGTCGATGGTGCCGATAACAATGAGAAGTTTTAGAGGAAGAGTGTCCACGGGCGCAAGTATAGGGTTCAAACGCGGATTCTCCATGTTGAATTCACGAATGGGACTAACATAGGCATCAGTAAGCGGCTCGATAAGCCACCCGAGAGGGTCAATGGTGGGATAGTTAGGTGGACGAGGCTTCGCGGCTGGAGGAGTACGAAGATCAATCTTTAAATCATGTCAGGTTACTTCATTTGCAGTGTATTTGAAAAGGAAAAGGCGGGATGCACGTACGGAGCCATAAAAGGATGCGGCAGCCTTGACGGCGGTTGAATTGGGTGGTTGGCATTCGGGTATCTGAGAAATAGCCAAGGCTAAATTGCCTCCGGCAGAAAAGCCGGAGATGGTCATGAGCTCTGGATCGGCACCAAATTTGTCTTTGGCATGTTTGAGCAACCAACGGATTACACCTTCAATATCTTCATGGGCAGCAGGGAAGACATTAGGTGGCGAAAGTCGGTAGGTAGGACAGACGACGACCGCTCTGGTGCGCAAAGCTACCTGATGCGCAAAAGTTGCCTCCATCTCAGCGAAGCCATTGAGGAAACCTCCTCCATGGATGTCAACATGGAGAGGTCGTAGAGGTTTTGGTGATCGGCTCTCAGGTGGAGTATTGAAGACTAGTGAGCGGACGGAACGACCTTGGCGAGTAGGTATGTAATGAACGGTATATGCTCGTGAGAAGGTCCATGGTAGAATCTTCACTGCGAAAATAAGAGTGGTAAGAGGTTAAAGACATAGGAGTCTCCATCGGTGAGAAAAGGGAATTCCAGCACCGAACAAGGCAAGGAGAACTGGATCAAGCCACGTTCGAAAGATGGACGACATGATTGCCTACACGTATGGCGGAGGAAAAGGAGCAGAGAAGGAAAGACGGTTGGGAATAGAGCAAAGTTGAAGGCAGCTCCGCATATAAGTAATTAAGAGTATTCACAGCAGCAGGTTAATTGAGATACGATAGCTGGTGAGGAGAAGCTACCTTCTACCTATGGGATGGAGTTCAGATGCAAAGCAGGGGAACGATGTTTTGATTGGGTCAAGCTACAGCTGGGCTGGAGGAAACAGGCCGCGGCTCTACGCGATAACTACTTAATAAAGAGCGAGGAGCCCCGCCTCGACCTTCGCATTATTCCTATTGTCGCCGTATATACAGTCCACTACCACATCCTGACCCTGAGACACACCGCACAAGCACAAGCACAAGCACAAGCATAATACGCACACACCCCATCCCATCCCATTCCCAAGCCACAACAATCACCACACGCCAGACCTTCCTTCTTCCGACCTTCTACCCACTAATTAACCGCGCCGCCTCTTCGTTTTTGTGTCGCCGCTTTTCTCATCATCCATCACCCCATCGCGAGCCACTTCCTTTTCCCACACATACCCTCTACCTCTTCACTTCTGCGTCGCCATTGCTAACTCCAGCTTCGCCATCACTCAATTGGTGTCCCGCTCTTCTATCGCGCATTCTGTTCATTTCTTCCCGAATGCGCCGCTTCCGCGCCGACCATCTCCTTGCTACCTCAGACCTCACAACTTCATCCTCCATTGCAGAGCATGTAAAGCGCAATGCAGATCCGCGCACCTCCCTCACTCCACTACCCTATCACCATCTCGCAACTGCTCAAGCGTCAAGGCGACACCGTCGATAGATTCGACCCCCTCTTCTCTTACACCTATGAATCTCAAGTCACCGAGACAAACAAATATGCAGAAGAATCAACCTTCAAGAAGACCTTTCCCGCCGAATACCAATCCGAGACCGAGGGTAAACTGGTGAAGTGGAATGCTAAACCTGGCGATGTGATCGATCGCGCAGGGTGAGTACTAGCCATGATACGTGTTACAAGTACAGAGCTGACTGTTCGCCACAGGAGAGCCCTTTTCGAAATCGAAGAGCCATGTAGGCACGAAGTACAATGGAATGGCATCTGCGCTAGCTGTGGCAAGGTCATGGATAAGTAAGTTGATTCGAAACTGCCTTCAACGCGCTCCGCTAACTGTGTATCTGCCAGTGTCGATTATGTGACCACCAGCGCAGACGTCAACCGCGCGACCATCAATATGACCCATGGCCACACCGGCCTCAAACTCAGCGAATCCGAAGCCAGTAAACATAGCGAGTCGGCTAAGAAACGTCTCCTTCAAAGCAGGAAGCTGTCTCTTGTTGTCGATCTCGATCAGACCATCATCCATGCCGCGTTCGACCCTACGATCGGCGAGTGGAAAAGCGATCCCACAAACCCAAACTACGAAGCGCTACAGGATGTTCAATCCTTCAAACTCAAAGATGAAAATACCAACAACACCGCTGAGACTGAGTATTACATTCAGAAAAGAGCTGGTAAGTTCGACTACAAGATCCTACAACAAAGGCCCAAGTCGGAGGCAAAAATGTCGAAATATTTTACTAAACTTCGTCCAGGACTGTCAGAATTTCTTGAAGAGATCTCGAAAAAGTACGAGCTCCATATCTACACCATGGCGACACGCGCCTATGCCCGCGAAGTCGCCGCAATCATTGACCCTCAACATAAATACTTTGGTGATCGAATCGTGAGCCGAGACGAGAGCGGAAGCATATCTCACAAATTCCTCCAGCGAATATTCCCAATCGATACTAAGTTGGTTGTCATCATCGACGATCGTGCGGACGTGTGGCAGTGGAGTCCAAACCTCATCAAGGTTAATCCATACTGCTTCTTCGTCGGAACCGGTGATATCAATGCTATGTTCTTGCCGAAGCACATCGATGGGACAGGAACACCACCACCACCACCGCCTCCGAGTGCGTCCGCGGATGACAGCGGCAGCACAGTAAATGCCGACACCACAAATGGCGCCAGCGCAACCGTGAATGGTACTGAGTCGATTGCCACTGAGTCGACCAAAGATGAAGAGATTACAGACATTGAAAAACAACTTGTTGCCATGGCCAGTTGTGATGCGGAAGTCCTGAAAGAACAGGCGCACCAACAGGAAGAGATTGCAAAGGAGCAGATAGCTGAGCGACCGCTGCAAAAGATGCAAGAAATGCTTGATAAAAAAGATGAACAAGAAGCAACTAATGCGCAACCTACCAGTGAGCAAGAAGGTCAGCCTCAAGCAGAAAGTGTTCTGCCAAAACAACGACACAGTGTCCTGCAGAACAACGACGAAGAGCTTGTCTATCTTCAAGATACTCTGGAACGCGTACACAAGAGCTTTTTTGATGAGTATGATCGAAGAGTCGCTGGTTCCCATGGAGGACGAGTGGCGGTTTTGAGAGGTGAACGCGCTCCAAAAGTACGTCCTGGCGACGAACTTCAAATCGTACCCGACATCAAGGATATTATGCCGCAAATGCGGAGCGATGTTCTCAAAGGAGTAGTCATCTGCTTCACAGGAGTCATTCCGCAAGGCACCGACCATCAACTTTCGGATCTGGGTATGTGGGCTCGCAGCTTTGGTGCTGTTGTCCTACCAAATCTGACTAAATCAACCACGCATGTTATCGCGCACAAAGACCGGCGAACAAGCAAAGTCCGACAGGCGGCGAAACATCCCAACATCAAAATCGTGGCCGTCAGTTGGCTTATGGAATGCTTTTCGCGATGGAGACGGGTCAGCGAAACTCCGCATCTCATTGAAGTCGAGCGCGATCATCACGGTTCGCAGGAGTCACTTCCATTTGACGAACTCGAGGATGGTGTTGTACTCTCCGAGTCAGAGTCCACAGGTGCCGAAGACGGCGCTGTCGCATTGCTCGACGATGTCGAGGATGAAGGAGACGATTTCGACGACGACGATATGAATGAAGATGACAAGCCGCCCATCCTGACCGAAGACTGGAATGCCATGAACGCAGAGCTTGACGCGTTCCTCGACGAGTCGGATTCGGACGAAGGTGGTCAGTCGGATGCTAGCACTCACAGCAACCGCAGCGGCCGGTCGAAGCGGAGCTCGTCGAGACCACGCAAGCGCAAGCGCGAGGGTACCGAGTCCGCCGACGCCAGCGACGCTGAAATGACGGACGCCAGCGTCAAAGGTGATGGCTCTGAGCTGCAGAAGAGGAAGAAGCGCGCTCTCGAGCGCACCACCGGCCTCACCAACGTCGCAGTTGCCGACAAGAGCTCAGGTCTGCCAAGCCCTGACACCACCGGCCCGGAAGAGGAAAACCAGGGAGAAGACAACGACCTGGAGGCTTTGTTCCTGGCTGGTCTCGAAGAGCCGGTGGAGGAAGAAGGTGTGCAGCAGGCTTGATCATGAGGGATTTTTCCGTATCAGAAAGGATTTTCTAGGGTGGCACGGGTCATTTTCACTTATATATGATTGCATAGCGAGGTTTTTCGGCGGACCATGTATCGGCAAGGCGCTGGTGGGACTTTTATGTACCGGACAGAGCATTGACAACCATCGGTTCATCAAAGGGCATGGGTCGGTCAGTGTTTGTATTGCACATGGGCATTATACGTGGGCGGCTCGCTATAGGATAAACAAGCCGAATAGCCTTTGCTTGGCAGAAATTCAAAGCGTTGGTCGGTGTGGAGTATGCGCGCCCTTGCCCACCTGCAGTGCCAACATGGATGAGGCTGAACGCATTGCCAAAGTGGTCTGACAATGGGGAGATGTTCCAGCCGCCTTCTTTTGCCGTTGGCTACCGAGTCACCGTTAATTAGCCTTTGCCAGAGTTGCCCGGCGTTGGTGCTTTCTGACTCCGGCACAGCCTAACGCACCTCTTCTTTTCTTTCTACAACTCATCCACCAGGCAGAGACCGATCCGTCCACGCCTTTCTCTTCTCCCATATACCCCAAACTACTCTTTTATCGTATTTAAGTTGATTTTGTTTCTAATCTAATTATGCTTGACTCAACTTCTTCGTTGGCCGCTGTCGTCGCAAACGCCTCTCCAACCATGGACGCAGAATCGATTCCTCTACCTCCAAGCCCAGTCGAACCGGAACCTCCCTCGGACAAGAAGCTTGCCATTCGAAATCGTCTTGAGAAGCACAAAGCAATGGTGCCTGTGCGGGTGAAGAACTTCATGGACTTGCCTATCGACATCAAGACTCTAATCGTGCAACATGTAAGTCAAGGCAGCGTCATATTATTTTGTGATTGTTCTGACTCCCTGTGTAGATAATCCGGCCAACGGACCTCAAAAACCTCTGCTTGACATCCAAACAATTGCATGAGATTACGGTGCGTCAGCTGTACCACAGCGTCACACTCGAAGTCGGCTCCTCGCTCGACATGCGACTGACCGACTTCATCTCGCCCAAGAACATTGGCCTACCACATATCCGAAAGCTGGACTTGTATCTGGCCGAAGTGCTGGATAAATGCAACCAGTTGCAGCAAGCCAACTTTGCAATCCGTATGATCCTCACCATGCTACCCGAAGACATACTGGATCAGTTCTGCTGGCGCCCGTGGCACGCTTTTTCGGCCGACAACCTGCAACTGCTGTACCGTAAGCAGCGGCGAATGAAATGGCTGGAAGGAATTGCACTGGATCGGGACAATGCTCTGCAGGAGATGGAAAAGTGGAAGGACTGGCACGCCGATGGTTTCTTCAAGTCGGTGCGCAAGCTCGGCTTGTATCCTGACAGCGTACCGGTTCTAGACTTCTGCGCGGCGTTGCTGAAGAAGAGCGAGAAGGTTGAGAAGATCACTTTGCATGCCAGCTTTGACGAGGAGCCAGAGAATGGGGCTCCCACAATGCGAGAGCTGAATGATAGCAGTACAGGGCCTGGTGAGGATCTCCGCTTCCTTTTGGTTATGAGCATTATGCTAACCAAAACTTTAGGCTTGATCTCGAGGACAATTTTTGCCCATATGATGCCATTTGACAAGTGCACACCATTGACACTCCGCGATCTTACGCTACAAAAGATTCACCTTCGATATGCTGCCGACACATACTGTAAAGTGGTTGATTTCAGAACACTTAAAGCGTTACGAGTGTTTGGCTGTCCAGGAGCAGATTCACTCTTCGCTGAGCTTTCCAAATCTCAGGCTTTGCCGGAGAAGTTGGAGACGCTCGAAGTCAAGCACAACGATAACCCAGAGAATGATCTTCTGAATGCTCTCGACGGCTTCCTGTGCCTCGTGTCTGGGGTTAAGGCGCTGACCATGGACGTTTGCTATGCAAAGACGATGCCTGCTTCTGCCGGCATTGTACGGCACTTCAAAACACTCAAAGAGGTCAATGTCCACGCCAGCAGAGGTGACGGCGAGGAGGAAGAGCTTGTATACGAGGCCGAAGACTTCCAGAAGATTTGCAATAACTGCACCAAGATCGAGCAGCTGTCGTGTGCCTTCCCACAGACCAGTGTTATCCGATCTCCGAGTGACCAATTCGCCGCGTTCACAGTAAGTTTCATCCACTTCGATTTGAATTTTCCCATAAAGCTAACTGCTTCTTTCAGATCAACCTCGAATCCATCCCGAATCTCATAACTCTCAACATCACGACCTGGCCGACCAACTCACCGTCGAACTCGCGTCTCCCGCGCAAAATCTACGAAACGCTCCTCCAATCCATAGCACAAGACCTCTTCGAGCGGTCAACCATGATCCCCATCCTCTCCCCACCACCCAGTCCCTCACCACAACCCACCACCGGCGGCGCCCCGCCCCCCCCCCCCCCCCCCCCCCCCCCCCCCCCCCCGCCCCCCCCCCCCCCCCCCCCCCCCCCCCCCGCTCGGCGCGCCCGCCACGCCCCTCCCACCGACCTCCGCGGCGCCCTCCGCGGCACCCCCCCCGCCGCCAGCCGCGCACCCCCCGCTGCGCAAGCTCGCGGTGATCGCGTTCGGCGCGTCGGACAAAGTGTACGACCGCGAGGACAGCAAGAACCAGATCACGTTTGTGCGGGGGGCCAAGACGGACGGCTTCGGCCGGCCTGCCGGTCCCCTCGCCGTCCGCTCCGACTGGTGCCTGCGCAAGTACGTCGAGCCCCGCTCGGACGTCCTCGACTTTGCGCTGTCGCGCTCGGTAAGGCCGCCGACCCGCGAGGTTGCCGAGGAGGGCGCGGGGGAGGCGTAGACGCTGGAGAGTATGGGTTGTCGTTGGGAGCGAGCGGCGGGCTTGCTCGTGGTTGGAGAGCGCCGCGAGATGGCGGCCCTGCTCGAGCTACGGCTTCCTTCCGGGCCGGCGCACCTAGATTGGCTGGAGGATGGGATGGAGAGTGGTGCGGGCGTTGGGCGCGGCTTCGAGAGTGTTCAGGGTGTGTGGATATGCGAAAAACGTACATTACAGCGTTGGGAGCCTTTTTGTGCGTTTTGGGCTTTGATAGCGTTTGCGTGAAGAGTGCGCTCTCTTCTCATACGATTGTTAAGCTATGACATACCATTGAAATGAACATATTAGAACAAACCGGACCCAAGCAATATTAGACACTTTTGTCATTGGTTTTTGTCGTGACAATATAACTAGGTTTCTATATACAATCGATTCTAAATAATCGCAAGCTCCTATTGCTTGTAGAGGTATATTCGCCCACGCAAGGAATGCCGCCGTAGCCCAAAAACCCAGAAAGCACAACGACCCTCAACCAAAGCTTTAGACATTACCTACACCGCATACTGGCGGTTCCTCGCAAACCTCAACTTGGTCCCCGCCGTCAGCTGGTACATGCTGAGGGCGTTGGGGCCGCCGCAATACTCCGACGCATTGCCCTTGCACGCCATGTCGCAAGCCGACGTCTGCGTTTTGGCGTTGCCGCCGCCGATGGCGTCGCCGTACCAGCACTCCTGCGCATACTCAGCACCGAAATAGGTGGCGCCGTTCTTCGCCGCCACGCTCGCGCACTCCTCCAGCGTCAGCGCTGCGTCGTCGTAGTACACGTTCGGGAACGCCCGCCCCTCCGCATTGTCCGTGTAGCAGCCCAGCGAGGAGTACGCGCCGACGGTGGCCGGCAAGCCGGGGTCGGGCGCGCTCGTCGCCGTCGTGGCCTCGTACACGGTGAGGCGCCAGCCGGCGCCGCAGACTTCGGCGGCGTTGCCGCCGCACGGCATGGAGCAGTCGGCGGCGGACTCGTTGGCGGCGGCGGCGCCCAGCGCGTAGCCGCAGTAGCACTGCGAGCCGTACTCGGCGCCGAAGAAGTCGTAGCCGGCGCAGAAGGCTGCGCACGCCTCCAGCGTCATGTCCGCCGCCGCCGTGCTGTCACCCGCCAGCGTCCGCGGGTTGCCCTGGTCCAGCACGCAGCCGTAGTAGGTCCAGCCGGCGATCGCCGGCGTCTGCGTGCCCGACGGCGCGCTGTTGTAGAGTAAGTTCTCGTATGTGCTGAGGCGCCAACCCGCGCCACAGAGCTCGTTGGCGTTGCCGTCGCACACCATGTTGCAGTCTGTGGCTGCGGCTTCCTCGCTTGGCAGTGTGTTGCCGCAGTAGCATTCGCCGCCGTATTCGAGGCCGAAGTACTGGAAGTTGCTGCAGAAGCTGCTGCACGACTCGACCGTCATGGTTGTGCCACTTTCTGTAGATGCACCCGAAAGGACTCGCGCTGAATCATCGACATAGCAGCCTTGGTAGGCAAATGCTGTGGAAGCTGGATTGCCAGGACCAGAGGATGTTGACGAAGAAGTTGAGGACGAAGATGACGATGAAGAGCTCGTTGTAGAGCTGGATGTTGTCGTTGCTGAAGAACTTGAGCTGCTGGAAGTGGAAGTTGAAGTGGAACTCGAGCTAGAGCTAGAAGTCAAACTGCTAGAACTAGAGCTGGAGCTTGTCATTGAACTGGAGCTAGAACTCGAAGTGCTGGAGCTGGAGCTGGAGCTTGTCGATGTACTGGAACTGGAACTGGTACTAGAGCTGGAACTGCTGGACGACGAAGTGGAAGAGCTTGATGACGAGCTGGAGCTGCTCGACGTGGACGAAGATGTTGACGAGCTTGATGAGGAAGTGGTCGACGAAGAGGTAGAACTTGCAGACGAAGACGAGGACGAGCTGGAGCTAGACCCACAGGCGGTAAGGCTGGTGAATGCCGTGCAAGTGTTTGGCAAGTTGGCATTTGTCTGGAAGAAGACACCTGGTGCGCCGGCTGCTGTGATATCAAAGTATGTGTTTTGATACTGTGATGAAAGTAGGACGTTGCTCGAGGAATAGATGGAATAAGGACCCATACAACCTTGAAGAGTGAAGTTGCCCTGTTGTTGAACCAATTGGGGGGGAATGACACCGTTCGTTCTTGGAACCTTGAGGGTCATGTTAAGAGATGGCGTCGAAGTTATGGTGTTGCGGACAGCGGCAACCACATCGAGAGTCACATTGTTCGGTCCAAGAATCACACAACTCTGTGGCTGTTGATATAGAATTGAGTCAGTGACCGGGAAATTGACCCCATTATTGTTGAAGGTTGTAGTCGTCGAGTCAGTTGTAGTCACCTGTACGGTGAAAGCAGAAATTGAAGTCGTAGACGACAAACTGGTGCTGAAGCCGTAGTACGCAAATGTATCATCTAAACCAGCATCAGTACCAGCGGCAGAAGTGCTGATAGTAGATGCGCCAAGGTTTCCGTTCCGGTCGTAGTATGTGAGCGAAACGCTGGACACGGAGCGATCTGTTGTTCTCACTCGAATCTGGCCACTGAAGAGAAGGGTGTTGCCGCCATCAACAAGGCTAAGCTGGACGTTCATGGGCTTGACCTCGTATACAACGATTGGGGCGGTCAACTTGACATTGGATGGAACCGTGTTGATCATCTGAGTGAGGACAGACTGGCAAATGTTGTTAAAAGCGGTAGGATCAGTCATACCGCTGATGGTGACATTGTTGTCAGCGTTGAAAACAGTAAAATCTGCATCATATCCATCATGGTATGCGAGATAATTTGTGGCCAACAATGGGTCGGGCGAGGTTTGATTCAGGTACTCGAGGACGTTGGCGTTGTCGAAGACGGTGCGCGTGGTGTCAAGAACTCCAAATTCAGTAGCGCCTCCAGTTGCAACGACCTCGGGGAACTCAGTTGAGTGGACAACGCCCAAAGTATGCCCACAAGCTACCAGCTGGATCATTGCGGTTTCATTGAAACCCATACGCCCGAACTGGCCGACGAATGTTGAGATTGAATCCTGCGGCAGAGGAGTATTTGTGGAAAGTCCAGTGCCTCCAGCTGTAGCGTCTATCCTGCCGGTGCTGATTGGAACCACAGGTCCACCGCATGCTCGAACAGAAGCATATACGCCCAAGGAGAAGAGATCAGCCATTGACGATCGAGAGGTCAGGAAGGGTGCCATATTAACGATTGTATCGTTGAAGCCTTGGCCGATGTTGTTTGTGGCGCCACCAAGCTCAAAGATGAGAGATGCGTCTAATCCACCGGTTCCCACTTGCACCCAAGCAGTTGCCATGTCGTGAAAGGCAGTTCGAAGCCATTCCGCGGAGTTGGCTCGACCTGGAGAGTCGAATGTCGAGAAGCCGCAGGGCTGAACGAATGTGATGAAGTTCTCTGAATTCAAGAACATCAGATCCTCCATATGGTCCATCGAAGACGGCCATGTTTGCACTCCACAGACATTGTGCACCAACAACGCGATAGAGGTCAAAGTCCTGATGGACCAGGAGAGTGAGAAGAGAGTCATGATCGGCAATGTTATGGCAATTGGCCAATCAACTCCTTAACGGAGGATGAGCGAATGGACGAGTCGTAAAGTCGACTCTGGATGTAATTAAAGATATTAAGAGAGGAAAGACTACAAGTGCATTGCAGAAGCTCGCAGGTTAAAGAGAAAGAGAAAAGACAGCGGAGGAAAACACGAGATCCCTTTGGGCGTTTGGTTAGCTACGGTGCATCGCGTTCCCGTCCAGAATTTCTGCTCATCAGGACTTATCTTTAGCACAAGCCACCGGTCCCACGCCTCGATAGCCCAAACGGGCAACGACAACAGGGGGAAATGCTCGAGATGCTTAGGTGGCTGACGGGCGTTAGCGAATGAGTGCAGTTGCTTAGCGGTCGCGGGCTGGGATCCACCACCGAAAAAGGGGAGAAGGCTAGCTACCACCTGCACGAACCATTACATGCCCGCAGTTGAGCATGAATGCCATATTCAATACCGTATGAACGGCGCGGTCGACGATACGCTTCTGAAGAACCAAAGGTTTGCTCTTGACACGGATAAGACGGAGTGGTGTCTTGCCATGCGGCGAGCACTTTTGAGGGTCTCAGCGTGGCAGAAGAAAGGAGTACAGACTAATTCGTAGCGGAGGCTTGAGGCGTCGAACGGGTGTGGTGCCATTTTCTGCTGCACTGTTGAAGGACCCTGTGTGGATCCAATAGCTCAAATGTTCCCACCCTGCATATGACCACCTTTTTCACGTAAGTACTGCGCATACTTCCCCCATACGAGGGCCTTATATAGTTAACGGATAAGCTGATAACTAAGTCGAGACTTGCTGCAGTGATCCAACGGGATTTCAATGCAGCATACTTAGTACTCCGCTATACTTGCAGCCTCCAACGGCCAACCTTGGGTTACGCCAATGGCAATAGATGTTCACGCAAGTTGTATGCACGTGGATTATTGACCCACAGCCCGTCTGGGCAGGACCTGAAGGGAGAACGGGTAAAACGGAAAGCTTGATGAAAAATGTGAACGCGTCGTCAATTGCCTATTGTAATGTTAGAAGAGAAGCTGATGACGCTCTCGTAATGTTTATTTTCCTCTAGAGATTTGGCGCCGTTCATGGCAAGCCGTGTGACGGCCGGAGATTGTGGAAATTCGTGGTGGAGGCGCCAAATGGGCGAGGCGAAATCAGTGTAAACGGCGAACAGGTGGTAGCGTACGGTGGTAACGTTACTCTAGGGCGTCTCGCCATTTGACTGAAGCCACTGAAGCCGTCGATCACTGCGGCGATTAGGGCCTGAGGAACCGGCTCACGCATGAATCAAGCTCCACGTGAAAGCGCGTAAATCGATTCGGAGCCATTAGGTCGCGTCGATGCGAAACGACAACCGTCAAAGCATTGAATTCGTAAACATTCAGAACTCAATTTCTCCTCTGCACGCTTCCCGTCATGCCTTGGCGAAAGCGCAAATACGACGGTGATGGCGACGAAGATGCGCCTGCGAAAAAGGAAAAGCCGACCTGGACTACGCCGCTCAAGAAGTCTGACCCAGACTCGGGTGATACATACTGGGAGGTGCATAGCCTTCACTCATGCGTCCAATCTTCTCTGCTTGCATTTTGAAGTGCTGATGAGCTAACTGCTATTTAGTTGTCGAGCCGCAAGCGCCTCACAATCAGCGAATGGAAAGGCCAGCTCCTGCTTTCCGCGCGCGAATACTACCCAAAGGATGGGAAAATGTTACCGGGCAAGGGCATTTCGTTAACACAGGAGCAAGTCGGCGCGCTGGTTTTGGCACTACCTGAAGCTCTTGAGACGCTAAAGGGAAAGGGCATGGAGTTGCCTGAGAGCGGCAATGCAGATGAGAATGAAGACGACGACGAAGAGAAGCGGAAGAACGAGAAGGATAATGAAGACGTGAAACGCGATGAGCATGAGAATACGTATGAGGTTGCCGGCTCTGATGACACCAAGTAGTTATGACTATACTTTGGCTCCCTCATAAACTTCGATACGGCGAAGTTGAATCATGGCGTTTCGGCACAGATGGTCGGAGCATTGATATGGCTATCCCGACCCGGAAACTGACGAATGGTACTTTATGAACAACATGAATGCTAGGTTTTAATGATATATTATGTGCACAATACAGCTGAGACACTTATACTAAGCCTACGGTACTTTTGCTCTCATGTGATGAGCCATCAAGTTTCCTATTCGATCATTTTTAATCCTTTGCTATGTGATTCCAATCTAGTGGCTATGAAATAAACGGCAAACTAGCCGTTCCAAATATATACTGGAGAAAAACGTCTATACTTCGGCGATTGTTGCGTATGAGCGGAATTCTTTGCCGTATCCTAAGGTACATATGCACATTCGGTCGGACGCACCTTTGCATCACACAATGCCAAATGACCTCTTTGCAATGATGTATGACGTGACACCAAAGACAACTAATCCAGCGGTAATACCAAAGAACCACCAAAGGTTGTCAACTTCCTGGCCCGGAACTAAACACAGAGATGGTCAGTTGTGGCGATTCTCTCAGACCATAGAGAAGATTCTCACCTAGCACGTTCATGCCCCACATGCCAGTCACGATGTTCATGGGTAGCACAATGGTTCCGAGAACTGTTAGCTTTCCAAGTACATCATTGGTACGCTCAGCGCGCTCGTTCATCTTCAGGTTGATCTGCGCCAGGTAATTCGAGTGCGCTCTCGAAAGGAGACTGCCCCGTCATTAGCAAACATTACAACCAATCAAATGAGAAATAACATACTTTTCGTAGTGACTGAGGTTACCCGTCATCGTCACGATGTGATCTTGAATATCTCCAAGGTAAAGTCCAATTTCACTTCGAGGTGCAACCTCCCACTGCTCATTACATCGCTTGGCAAATCCCTTGATGACATCGGCCTTGTTGCCAAGCAATCTGTACAAACTCATAACTTTCTTTCGCGTCTCACCGGTGCGACGTAGCATATCTCTACCCCGATCTCCCATGGTCTTGTCAGGCATCTGCGGCTTGTCCTTAGACTCAATGCTGAGAGCGTCATAGTCGAGAAACTTCTCGCGCCAGCGCTTCCATCCTGGCGATTCGGTCGACTCGTCACCTTCGACGTGCAGCGTCAGAATAGCCTCATCGATTTCGTCGACTTCCTCTTCGATGCGCTCGATCAGCGGGCCAAAGGCGTCGGTCACGTCGTCGATGATCGCGTAACTGATCCAGTCCGTCGTCAGAAACAGGTAGTCGCTCAGTTGGCGGATGCGTCGGCGTACGTTTGCAGGATGCGGCGTCTGGCTGAAATGGAATGATATCACGCCTTCACGGAACACCACCACGTACATGTTGACTGGCTCAAGGTAATGCGATGAGCTGGTGTCCTGCTCGAACGACCGGTAGTTTACAAAGTAGTAGTGACGGAATAGCTCAACCTTTTCGCGAGCTTCCTGCATCATAATGTCTTCGGCTGTGAGAGGATGGATACCAAAAGCTTTGGAGAGAACTTTCATTTCGGCATCGGTTGGGCAGAAAACGTCCAACCAGAAGACTGGTCGAGGCCCATATCGCTTGGGTTTCTCAGCCTTCTTGGACGGCGTGTTTTGACCGGTGCCATGGTTAGAGGGTACATGTTTTGGGTCACTATTCATACGTGAATGTACCGTGGAATCATTGGCTGACGGAGCGGTCATCGAGAGGGGAGAGCGGAGCGGACTCTTTCGATCGCTTAAGTTATCTTCGAGTGGTGTATCGTCCTCATCTGAACTACTGTCGGATAGCACTGGAGGATCTGGCATGAATAGCGTTCGGAACGTTTGACCTGGTTGAAGCAGCTCCGAGATCGATTGACTGTGAATTGTATTCTCGAATTCGTCATTGAAATACGTAAAGCGGAACGGGTTGTCATCCTCTTGACGGTGCCATTGTGACTTAATCGGTCGCAGGCGTCCACCAATCATCAAAGGCTCACTGATTTGCTGGGTTCGAATGCCCTCCATTGTTCGTTGTTCCTTCTCTTCAGTTGCCCACTCTTCGAGGTATGACAAATCAGGCCACTTACGACGCCTTCTTCTTCTGTACCGTAGGTTAACTTGGTCTACCTGCTTCTGAAAGTCATCTTCGCCAATCTCTGAGAGACCTTCCAGAGGGAAGCAGACGTCATCCTCTGCTTTGACGGTAAGACGCCTGTTCAGTGGATGCTCCTGGTGTAGCGGTGATTCTGAGCTGGACCGCGAACGGGCATGGTCGTCAATATCAATCAAAGTATCACCAGCTTGTTGTCTATCCTGTGAACGCCCTCGATCGGCTTCACCGGATGTAAGCATCACATCGTCATAATGAAGATTTGGTCCCAGCTTGGGACTACTTGGAACGGATGGTGGATTATTGACATCGTAGTCATCATCCTGATGGCTTTTGGCTGCTTCTGTTGCTCTTCGGCTCGATCTGGATGATGTGCCTGACGGTCTACGGAATAGACCTCCAAACCGACCAGCACCACCACCAGGTGAACCAATAGGTATTGGGCCTCCATAACCACTAAGACCTCGTGGAGTGCCCGCTTTGCCTCCGAAAGATGAGCCCATAAGAGGCATACGTTCATCGGGTATCTGCAAGGTATCGTCATCTTCTGATACTTGCTGGACACGGCTCAATCGTGAGGCTCTTGTAGGATTTTGTGGTGGGAAAGGATAGGTGCTTGTTCGGCTGCCAGTTCGAAGGGAAAGTGGACTCCGAGGAGAGGGTAGTATGCCTTGCTGTATGCTCTGGCGGCGAGTCTGAAGAGGTCCTTGATCCCTGTTTATAATTAGAATAAATTTCTTTGACTGCAGGGCACTTCAATTACCGATGATCGAGTAGGGCATGGCTATCAAGGCTTTCGTTGCTCCGGTTTCCACTCTGAAGACGATAGAGACTGTTTCGAGCTGCTGTTACAGTTGGGTCGGGAGAGTCCAACAAGCTTGGTCTATCATCATCCGCGCCTGC
>Ga0335072_10001086_pt1 | contig 46078 bp, 39 predicted proteins | sample Lox_Sample_21_FD_206725 | JGI IMG/M metagenome (GOLD analysis project Ga0335072, IMG submission 206725) | Soil microbial communities from Loxahatchee National Wildlife Refuge, Florida, United States - Lox_Sample_2.1 | ecosystem: Environmental > Terrestrial > Soil > Wetlands | place: USA... | reverse complement strand
CCACCCGGTTTCACGTTCATTCGGTCGGTGCATCTGATCCAGGACTGGCGGCATCGTAGTATTTCCTTAGAAAAACGCGAATTTCTTCTTGGTGTTCTTCTCTTCCACTTCGAGGCTGGCAAGCTTGATGGCCAACCGGGCGATTTGTTTGCCAAGGTCGGAGTTACGGTTGAGCATCCGGCCCTCGGCGTAGGTTTCGTACAATTCGGGGTAGTCGTTGGGGATCATGGCGAAAATCGGCACGCCCAACATTTTTTCCAGTTCGGTCGGTGTGATATCGAGGCGCTTGGGCGCGCGGTTGAGAATCAGCCGGATTTTGTTTTTGCCGTATCCGCTGTCAAGCAGTGTCTGGATGATTTGCTTGGATTGATGCAGTGCCGGCACTTCGAGCGTGGTGATCAGGCAGGCCTCGTCGATTTCCTCGAGCGCCGCCATGCCGGTGTGGCTCAGGCTCCGGCCAAGGTCGACCAGGGTCCAGTCGTAATGCGGCCGTGCAAAGCCCAGAACGTGCCGCACCTGTTCGTCCTTGATCTGCTGCTTGGAAGCCAGCGCCAGCGGCGCGGCGACGATCTCGACGCCCGGAATCCCATTGGATACCAGCGCCTTCCAGTAGTGGATATCGAGACGGTGCAGATTGTTGACTGCGTCCAGGATGGAGTACACGGATTTGGTCTTGGTGATGAACCCGACCATGCCGGAATCCAGGTCGAGATCGGCCAGCAGGACTTTCTGGTTCTGCCGTCCCAGTTCAGCGGCTACGTGCGTCACCAGCGTGGTGGCGCCGCATCCGCCCTTGGCCGACAGAAACGCAAAGCTTTTGCCACCCGCCTTGGCACCGGCATCGCGGCGGCGGCTTCGTTCCGCCGCGCGTTTTTCGAGCGCCCGCTTCAGCGGGTCCCTCAAAGGCGGGTACAGGTATTCGTTGATGCCCGCGCGCATCGACGCCAGTATGGCATCCGGATCGGCGTTGGTATTGATGGCGACGATCATCGGATCGCCGATGGCGGTCCGGATGGAATTGGCAAGCCCCTCCAGCGGCTCGCGCCAGCCGCTAATGTCGATGAGCACGACGTCCGGCCGCATGCGCTCCAGGCGGTCGAGGAAATTGCTTACGTCACCGATATCCTGGTGTTCGACGATGATGCGGAATGGCAGATCGGCGAGGCAAGACTGGGCCTGTTCCCAGAGGTCGCGGTTCTCGATGGCCAGACCGATTGTGAGCGGATACATAGGGGTTCCCTGGTGGACGGATTACTAGCCGTTCCCGCCTCCATTGCCCCCGGCGCCGGCCGCGGGTGCGCCGCCTCCGCCGCCCGCCGGCTGGCCGCTACCGGCCGGCGCCTGTCCCGCCGGAGGAGCGGTCGCCGGACTGCCGGGCGCGGCTACTGTCTGGGGTCCAGTAAGGGGTGACGGTTGGATCAGCCTCTGTTGCTGGATGAGTTGTTCGAGCGGCAGAGTCGGTGATGGCGGATGCACGGGCACAGAGCCCGTGACATCGATGCCGGGCTGCCGGATCGGGATGGGACTGTTGTCAGTCATGAACGGAACAGTCCACTTGAGTTCCGGAACCGCCTGCTGCGCCGGGATCGGACGCACGATTTCGGGCGTGATGATAATCAACAGCTCCGAATTGCTTTTGCTGATCGTTTTGCTCTGGAACAACTTGCCGAGGATTGGAATGTCTCCGAGCCCGGGGATCTTGTTGAAGGAGTCGGTAATCTGTTTATCGAGCAATCCGGCAATCACGAATGACTGGCCGCTCTCCAGGTCCACTTCGGTGGTAACTTTTCGGGTGGTCAGGCCGGGAACCGCGGTGCCCTGGATTGTCACCGTATTGGTGTAGTCGAGGGCGCTCACTTCCGGACTGATCTGCATGTGAATGGTGCCTTGCGGCGTCACTCGGGGCAGGAAGCTGAGGATGATGCCGTACGGCTTGAATTCGACGCTGAAGATAGTGCCTCCGGCCGTGGGCTGAGGCGTGAGATACGGAAATTCGCCGCCGGCGGTGAAGCTCGCCTTCGTGCCGCTATAAGTAAGCAGATTCGGTTCGGCCAACATCTCCAAAAGACTTTTGCTTTGGAGAAGCTGAATCTCGGCAAGCAGGTTGATATCCGGACGGAAGGCCACAATATTGGGCGCCGTCCCGATGGTCGCCTGGCCTAAACCTCCTATCAAAGACGAGAGAATGGATGGGCCCGTTCCGAGACTCGTAGTCTGGTTGAACGCAGTCGAGGCGAAGCTGGCGCCCATTTGTGTCTGCGCGTTCCGATCCACGTTGGCAAACCGCACTTTGAGCAGGATCTGAGGTTCGACGGCGGGCACTTCGACTCTGAGCAGATTGACGGTTTTCGCCAGCGTTGCCACGATGGCGATGATGCGTTGGGCATCGGTCACGGTCTTCACCGTCCCGCGCACGAACGCCGTATCGTTATCGAAAGTGACGTTGATATCCGCATCGGGATAGTCGCGGGCGATCTGCTGTCGCACCGCATTCAGGCGTTGCGGACTCACGCGCACCGTGAGGTCGTAGATCAGACGGGTGCCGTCCTCCTGCCAGATAATCAATGAAGTCTCTCCGGCAGCCTTTCCGTTGATCAGGACTTCCTTGGGACCGATGGCCTGCACGTCCACCAACGATCCGTTGGCGAATGCCAGCCGCTTGATGGGGAGCGGACTGTCGATGGCGAGCGATTTGCCTACGGTGACGGTGAGTTGGCCTACAACCCCGTTGGGAGTAGCCTGCTTGTTGACCTGATCCTGAGTGACGGCGCTCTTGGCTTCGGCCGGCGTTACCGGCTCAATCGCCGCCACGGAGGGGGCGATCAAAGCACAAACACACGTCGTGACGATCAGGTTGCGAGCGGATTGCATCATTCGGGTCACTTATTCACCTCCGGGGTCTTTTCGAACTTGGTTTCAGAACGGGCGCTGCCGGAGAGAATTTCCATCACGAAAGGCGCCTCTTTCTTGGGCGGTGCCTGCGCCGCGACTTCTCTCGGTCTTTCGACCGCCATGGCTGCGGGGCGCATGCGCGGAGTCGGCACCGGCGGGGCGTCGTCGGAAGCGGCAGCACCCTTCATGTTGGCCATGCTGCCCCAGACGTACTTCATCGCGGAACCCGGAGTCTTGGCGATATCGTGATCGAGCGGGTTGCGCAAGGTCATGCGGATAGTAGTCTGGCTGCTCGCCAGACTGAGAACCTCGGCCTGCTCGGGAGTGACCAGCACATTCACTACTGGCACGGGGACGGGTTTGCCTTCCGGATCTTTGCGAAAGTCCTGGCCGGCGGACAGCACTTCGAGGTTCTGGATCAGAGTCTTGCTGAGCGTCCCGAGGGAGCCGTTGCCGCCCGGACCATTGCCCTGGATCAGGAGGTCGACGTGCGACCCCGCGGTTACGAAGCCCGCTACACCTACGATTTCATTCACGGGCACCGCGAAGGCGCGCATGCCATGGGGAATCAGTGTGGCGAGGCCACCACCGGCGCCGCGCGCCGCGAGGCGCGACTCGATAATTGGCTCCTTGGCATAGATGGCCGTGGTGACGCCGCGACCTTTTAGGTCCTCGAGCTTGAAACTGGCTCCGGCGGGGACGGGTCCCGTCCAGTCGCCCAGTTGTATGTCACCGTCCTTGATGACGGAGCCGACTTCGAGATCCTTGGCTGCTACCACGATCTGGACAGTCGGCGCGGCTGCCTTCGCGGGTTGAGGCCGGCCCATCAGCGACCGGTAGGTGAGGAGACCTCCGGCGGCCGCCACCACGAACGCAAACATCAGAACCCCTGCAAATCTCTTATTCATAAAAATCCCTGTTCCGCCTACTCGGATTCCTTCCGACCTGCCATGTGCTCTCCCGCGCCACGCGGGTTAGGAGGCCGCGACACGTTCCCGAATTCCGGGGCTCGCGCGCACCGCGGCCTCCGCTGGTTAATGGTTTCGATGGCATGGGCTTGGGGGCGTAAAGCGAAAACTCCCAATAACCCGTGCAGGGGCATACCGTCACGTGACGGGAGGCATGCCCCCACCCGGCGCCTAGCTGGCCATCGTGTTAGCTTGAGACAACTGATTGTTCGTGGTTACCCAAATACCTTTGATGCTGCCGCCGGCGCCCAGGAATAGAGCAGCCGAAGCCAGCGCCACGAACGCCATGAGCAAGGTGTACTCGATGAGATCCTGGCCCTGTTCGTCGTTCCAGAAGTTGCGCAAAAACGTCATTGTGTTTCGCTCCTAGTTGGTTGATTTCGAGTGATCGTTTGATCACTTGCCGAAGTTTTCGTGACCTCGCGATCACGGCCTGCTCCGCTGCCCTTAAGAACAGCGGAAGACGGTTTGCCCGCGGCCGATGGAACGGACCGGAAGATCAGCGCCACGCCGTCGTCGTAGACGGCGCGCCAGCGGCTGTTCTCCTTGAGCACGCCCGCGAGGGGCACGCTGGGGGGCAATAAAATCGTGTTAACACCGAAGCCATCGAGGATCTGCTGCCAGCCGTTCTTCACGTTCAGGACGTCGATGTACTTGTTTTCGAAATCGTCGCCGTAAAAATCGCTGCGCCCGTCCACGAACACTTTCTCCTTGGGATAGAGGCGCCAGATGAGGTAGTCGCCCCATTCGTCGTGCGTGAAGACGCGGGCCGAGGGGTCCTGACGGAGCACTTCAACCGCATCGGCAGGGTAAGATTTGGGATCGTACTCCGCACGGAATTGCTTGGGTGGATTTTGCGCGAACAGTACCATCACTACAAACAGGAAACCGAAGGCGCTCACGAGGTGCCATCGCGGTATACGGTCGGTGGTATCCGTCTTCGCGGCAAGTTGGTTGAAGCGCGTTGCCACGCGGCGCAGCCAGGCCGCCACTTCGAAGTGCGGCAGGCGTTCCAGCCATGCAGTAACGGCCGCCGCCACGAGCGGCGTGGAGACAATCGCGAACAATGGAATATTGCGCGCGGCCAACAGCCCCGCGTGGGCGAACATCAGCAACAGCAGGGACTCGATAAACTTGCCCTGCGAGCCATACCAGAACGCCGCCAGGGCGCCGGCCAGCAGTAGAGCTTCGAAGAAGATCGCGGCCGGATGATGGAAGCTGAGCGTAAGGAACTCCGAAATGTGCTGCGAGGCGTATGGATCCCGCAGGTATTCGAAAAGGTGAACGTGCAGGCGCCAGCCATACGGATTCAGCAGGCTCGCCGCCAGGCAGGCGAGAACCGTGCCGAACCACGCGAGGGCGCGCCGCGCGGCGGCATGGCGGACGGCAGAGTCGGCCGAAAAGGCGACGGTCAGCGTTTCACCCGCGCCGTACACGGCCACCATCAGAATGCCGACGATAAAGCCGCCGTGCAGGTTCGTCCAGAGAACCATTACGACCGGCAGGAAGACAAAATACGGAATTCCGCCGATGCGCGATTGGCCCGACCGTACCCGTTCCAGCCAAGAGAAGAACAGAACCAGAAACAGCAGCGTGAACAAGTGCGGCCGCGCCAGCCAGTGTACGGAGGATGAAGCGACCGCCAGAACCGTGATTACAATGGCAATGACGCGGTTGGCGTGGCGAGCAGCCAAGCGGAACAGCAGCGTAAACGTCGCGCACAGCAGCAGCAGGCTCAGAATCACTACCAGGCGCAATCCGCCCATGTGGTTCAGGCCGGAGAAAATCAGATCCGAAAGCCACTCCCATGCGTACCAGACACCGTTCGGCTTGGAGAAGGAGAACACATCGTGCGTGGGGACGACGTGATTCGCCACCATCCAATCGCCGGTGCGAATGTGCCAGCCGGTATCGCAGTCGCTAAGTAGCGTTTGCACCCCGTCCATGCGCCCGAACAGAAAGGCGATGGGCAGAAGGAAGGCGAAGTCTGTCAGCGACGGCAGGAACTTGATCGCGAATTGGGAGCGTTGGGCTTCCATTTTAGAATTACGCCATCCAGGAATTAGCTACCGGCTGTAGCGCCTCCAGAACGCGGAGCTTGTCGTGGAATGCGCGGAAATCCATGTAGTTTACGCGCAAAGCGACGCGAGGCGAATCGTTCTCATCGCTCACGATCCGCGTGACGGTACCTTGACAATGGATGCATTTCTGCCCGAATCCGTGGTTTGCGGGCAGTTCGATTTCGACAGTAATGATTTGTCCTACGGCTGGAACCGGCACCCGTCCACCTTCGCCGCACCAGGCGACCAGAACTCCACTGCGGCTGATGTTTTCGGTGTACATGGAGGAACGAACCCAGAGCGCCGGGGAAGTGACGTGGCACCGCAGCTTAATATCGATACGCGGACTCTCACGCCTGTTGATGTTTTTCATTTCATTCCACGTCATCGCGAGTTTAGGTCCGCAAATGCTCCGCTATCAATACAGCAAATAGGCTACAGCAGTCTATTGCCGAAGGTTATTGCAGAAAAATGCCGTGTTTACGGGTGGGTTTTACACCCCTCCAGAGGGCCGCAATTCGCTATTTGCGGGGCCCCGATACCTATCTCGCGACATACCTCTGTTAGGGTTAATAGCCATGTATATTATTCCGAATTTCTCCTATCCATTACTTACCATAACGCCCGAATAAAAACGCCTTATATTATTGTAAATAAGACAGTTAATAAAGTTTAAATGCGCTTAAATGCCGCCTTATTTCGTCGGGTATTCCGGCAAAAATTACGGTAATTTTCGCATTTTTTGGAAAAATGTTATTGACAACCGAAGTAAATAATTGCAAAATGCGTATGAAGACATGCAGCTAACGGGAATTAATGAGCGATTAATTTCCCGGGGAAATAGGCCGTAAATTTGGCAGACGGCCGGCTGGAAAGGTGGAGAATATGACGCGAATTCTTCTTTATAGCGACGAGCCAATCCTGGCCAAGGGCCTGGAATCGGTGCTTCGTCAAGTCGAGGGCTTCGAACTGCTGCCCACCTGCGGGACGGTGAGCAGCCTGATGGAACAAATGTCGATGGGATCTCCCGATCTCGTCCTCATGGATTTAACCCCCGAAATTACATTTGCCGTGCTGAGTGACATGAAGCACGCCATGATGCACTGCAAGATCGTCCTTTGGGTCAATTCCATTTCCACGGAACTGGCGTTCCAGGCGATGGGATTGGGCGTGCGCGGCATCCTGCGCAAAACGCTGCCGACCGATCTCCAGGTAAAATGCCTGCAAAAGGTGCAGTCGGGCGAATTGTGGTTCGAAAAAGCCCTCACCGACAGTTTCCTCTGCGCCCGCAGGGTGGCCTTGACACAGCGCGAAGGGCAGCTCGTCAGCCTGCTTTCCCAGGGACTCAAGAACAAGGAAATCGCCACCACCCTGATGATCTCGGAAGGCACGGTGAAGGTTTACCTCTCGCGCCTTTTCCAAAAGGTCGGCGTGAAGGACCGGTTCGAATTGGCTTTGTTCGGTCTGAAGAACCTCACCACCGGTCAGCTGCCGGTCGGCGAGAAGGGCCAGCGGCCGAATGCCGGCGCCATGCCCGGACTTCGCTCTCTGGTGCTGGAACGGCCGGCCGAGCGCGCCGAAACTCCCACGCGGAGCTTCCCCACGCAATTGCGCCCGGTGGCGGGATCCCGGTATTAAACCAGAAGCCAGAGCCGGAAGGAAAACCAGCGGCTCAAGAAGAAATCGCTGCCCTCACCTTGGCCAAAGGGGCACCGTCATCGAACGTTACCTGCCCGCCGTCCCGCCGGACTCCGAGCTGTTTCCAGAGATCCGGCAGGTCGACGGGCATGGGTTTGGCGGCCATCTCCCCATAAAGCGACATCATCACCGTAGTTCCGGTTGCCTTGTCGCCAATCTCTAAGGCGCGTTCCAGCGGCCAATCCTTTTCGATATTGCCGCCGGCGCGGATGATCCCCCGCAGCGCGTCCACCAATCCTCTGCGACCGTGTGTCTGCCGGCGGATTCGGACATCGGCCAGCAGGCAGTAAAGAGCCCCACCCCAATACGTACGTGCCCAGGTGTGCGTACGGTCAAGGCCCTGGTCGCCATCGGCCGGCAATCCCTGCGGCATATCGCGGACCATGTCACCCCAGACCTGTGCGACACTCAGGTTTCCCACTTCGGCGCGCGCGATGGGTTCGACGTACGTGGCGCTGCCCTCTTCGATCCAATGATGCGCGCGGTCCATCGACGGGAATCCGTAATGAACCATTTCGTGCGTCAGGACCCAGTCGCGCGAAAGCTCTTCGGCCGTGACGTGCTGCGCCACCGTAAGGCGGCTGCGAGCTCCGCCGTCGCCGAAGGTAACTCCGTTGATGCGCCCGCCTCTCCTGCCGGCGGCCATCACTATTTCGAGCCTGGCGTGCGCCACCGGGAACCGGCCAAAATAGGCGCTGACCGCGCGCGCCCCGGTCGAGACCCAATCCAGTATGGCTTTCCGCGGCAGATCGAACTGGTCCGATTGAAACCGGACTTCGATCGTCCCGCCCCCGATTCGGAGGGTCGAAGGATTATCTTGCGACCGCGCTGAAGGGAGCAGCGCCGAGGCTGTTGACCCGGTCAGTGAGCGCAGGACGGAACGTCTGGTCAGACTGGCCACATTTCTTGGACGTTCGAGAAGGGGATCGGTGTTACCCAAATCTATTCGGGACCGCCGGGCGTCGATTGGGCCCCATTTGCCTGCGCCCATGCCAGAAATCCCTCGGGCGGATGGCGAATTCCGTAAATATTGGCGCCCTTAATAGATTTAATTTGCTGCCAAATCGCTCCGGACATTTCGATATTTCGCAAATCGGCGTTCTTCAAATTGGCCCCCGCGAGATCGCACCCGGAAATGTTGGCGCCGGCCATGTCGGAATCTTCGAGATCGGCGTGACGCAAACGAGCGTGCGACCAATCGCCCCCGCGGAAATTGGCGGCATGCAAATTGGCGAATTCAAGGTTGGCCCCCGCCAGGCGGCTGTCGCGCAGATCGCTGGCTTCCAGGTTCGAGCGCAGCAGGTTCGCTCCAGGTAATTGAATGCCTTGGAGAAAGGCGCCGGGGGCGTCGAGTCCTACAAGCGGCTGCCGGTCGTCGTTCAATTCCTGGATCGCCTCGATGCGGCCGCCGCTGCCGCCTTTTCCCTGGGCCGTATTAATCACTTGCCAGGCCTGATAATGTTTTTGCTTTCGCCGGTCGCCCGATTCCGCGAAATAGAAAATTACGGCGATTAATACGGAAAATGTGCCTAAATATTCCAGCACCTCCAGGAAAGCCCACCGGCTCAAACCGTACGCGATCCACTCGAAGATCCATTCGATGGCCTGTAGCGGTATGGCCCACCGGTGGCGGACCCGTTCCCGGCGCGATTGCCAGGTGGGTGGGGCTTTCTTTTCCTCGCGGACCAGCATAGGCGGACCCGAACGGTCAGGCACCCATTGTAATGCGGAGCTGCTGCTCGATTTCATCCGGTTCCGAATAGGGCACCAGCCGGCAATTAGGGTGGGTGTTGCCGGTAATCAGTAGGGAGATGCGCGGGGCAGCCTGGCGGCGGTAGAACAGAATCGCCTTCTTGCCGCTCGATCCCAGCACATAGCCAGCCTCGTACCCGAGCCCAAACGAGGATCCCGAGACTTCCGCGATAAAAATGTCACACTGCCGCAGCCAATTCATGTCGCGCTCATAAACCGCCTGCGGAGTAATGCGGCGATCCATCAGAGCCGCATCCTCGCTTACCAGGTGGCGGGTGAGCACTTCGTGCCCCAAAGCCTCCAGCAACTCCACCAGGCGGCGGGCCACACTCACCTGCGAGCGGTCGCCGGCCACCGTGAATCCGAAGTAGATTTTCATGTTATGAAGTTTACCCGTGTTAACCAAGTGAAAGATTTTTAACTTCCTGCACCGTGACAATCCGTTCTTGACTTTCGTACGTATCTCCAGTAGCGTTACCAGTATATTTTCCAAAGCCGGCGGACGCACTCGAGGCGTCGGCTCCTTGGAAGCAATAGAGCAGAAGGAGAGGAAAAATGAAAGTTTCAAAGAGTTCCCTGGTGATCGCCGCAGCCTTTACCGGCCTGCTGGGCGGCACCGTTGCGAGAATCAATGCCGAACCCGCCGGCGGTATCGGTGGAGTTGGCGGTGTAGGTGGAGTCGGCGGACAGAACGCCAAGAGCAGCAAGTCCACCAAGTCGGCCAAAGTCGAAAAGCATTCCTGCGCGGGAAAGAATTCTTGCGCCGGTAAAGGCGGCTGCAAGACCAGCGACAACGGCTGCAAAGGCAAGAATTCCTGCAAAGGTAAGGGCGGCTGCGCCACCGACGGTTCCAAAAAGTAGTTATCCCCATCAGCGATCGGTTTCTATAGGGGCGCGGTCAATTCGCGCCCCTGTTTTTTCTCCCAAGGTAGACTAAAGACAAAGGAATGCCTGCCAACAGATTCAACGGAAATTCGGCTTACGGAATCGGCGTCGGTCTGCGCATACCGCATTACCGGCACATTTTCGAGCACAAGCCACCGGTTGGATGGTTCGAGATCATTTCGGAAAACTTTATGGTGGATGCCGGGCGGCCGCTCTCCGTGCTCGACCGGATTCTGGAGCGCTATCGTGTGGTGCAGCACGGCGTAGCGATGTATTTCGGATCCGCCGAGCCGCTCAATCGCGAGCACCTCTCGCGCCTGAAAAAGTTGGTGAAGCGAACCAAAACTCCCTGGCTGACCGATCACCTGTGCTGGGGAAGCGTAGATGGCCGCTACACCCACGACTTACTTCCCATGCCGTACACCTTCGAGGCTGCCGAACTCACCGCGAGCAAGATTCGCGAGGCTCGCGACTTCCTGGAAGTACCCATTGCCGTGGAAAACGTGAGCAGCTACGCGGAATTTCATGTCTCGGAAATGACCGAGTGGCAATTCCTGAACGAAGTGGTGGAGCGCGCCGATTGCGGCATTCTTTTAGACGTCAACAACATTTATGTTTCGTCGCGGAATCACAGTTTCGACCCGTTTGAATATCTGAATGCGGTTCCCACCGAACGAGTGGCGCAAATTCACATCGCGGGCCATTCGAAGTTCGAAAAATACATCCTCGACACTCACGATCACCCGGTGATCGACCCGGTCTGGAAGCTCTACGATCATGCCATTCGGCGCATCGGCGCTACGCCGACGTTGCTCGAATGGGACGATCGCATTCCGAGCTTCGACGAGGTCCACGCGGAAGCCTTGAAAGCCGCGAAATACCTGCCGGCGCCTGCGGCCGTGGCCCCATGAACCTCCTCGAACTACAACGGCGGATGGCAAGCGCGATCATGGCGCCCTTAGGGGCGGGGGACCGCATTACGCGAGCCGCCGGCGCGGAAGCCGGCGAGATTATCACACCGAACGACCGGCTCACCGCCGCCGAACGCGTGGAAATCTACGCCAAAAGCTATTGGTACCGCCTGCTCGACGCTTTGTACGACGATTTCCCCGGCCTGCGAGCCATCCTCGGAGTGCGCGGCTTTGACAAGCTCTCGCGCGCGTATCTTGCGGAATTGCCGTCTGAATCGTTCACGCTGCGGAATCTGGGCTCGCGCCTGCCGGAATGGCTCGCACGGCATCCGGAACATGCCGGACGGAATCCCGCTCTCGCGCTCGATATGGTGCGGCTCGAATGGGCCCATGTGGTGGCGTTCGACGGAGCCGCCGAAGAAGTGCTGGGGCCGGAAGACCTGCTGGAACTCACGCCGCAGATGACATTCCGCCTGCAACCTTACGTGACCCTGCTGGCACTGGAGTATCCGGTGGATGATTTGCATCTGCGGGTGAGCGAACTCGCCGAGGGCCGCGGTGGCGCGAGCAACGCGGTGATGCGGCACCGGGAACGGCGCGCGGTGACGCGCTTCAGCCTGAAACGCGAAGCGGTCTACCTCGCCGTACACCGCATGAACGACTCGGTGTACTTCCGGCGGATGAATGCCGGCGAATTCCAGTTGCTGGACGCGTTGCGTGGCGGACTGGCGCTGAGCGAAGCGATCGACAGCGTTTTCGGGGCGAGCGATCTGCCGTTGGACGAACTGCGCGGCAAACTCGAAGAATGGTTTCGCGGCTGGGCGCAATACGGCTGGTTCTGCCCTCCAGGAGGCAAATCGTGAAAGCGCTCGAACGACTCTACCGCACGCTGATTCGCGCGGCCAACCGCCTGCAATCGCCGTTCCTGCTGGCCGTGCGACTGTACTGGGGATGGCAGTTTGCCGAAGACGGTTGGGGAAAGCTGAACAATCTTGGCAAAGTAACGGACTTCTTCGGTTCTTTGGGCCTTCCCGCTCCCGGAGTGACCGCGGCTTTCATCGCGGGGCTGGAACTGGTGGGTGGAATCCTGCTCGCCATCGGGTTGGGATCGCGCCTCATCGCTCTATTGCTCACCTGCAATATGCTGATGGCCTATATCACGGCCGATCGCGAGGCGTTGCTCTCCGCGTTTTCCGATCCGGACAAGTTCTATGCGGCATCGCCCTACACATTTCTGGTCGCTTCGGTGATCGTGCTGGTTTTCGGACCGGGGGAAATTTCGGTGGATGCATGGCTGTCAAAGAAATGGGCCTCGGCGCCAAAATCGTAGCGCCAGTAAGCCGCCGGCTGCCAGTTGCAGACCTTGCGCGCAGCGCGGCTTTCTATCGCAACGTGCTCGGGTTCGAAATTCAGCAGTCCAATCACAGCATGGAGGCCGTGAACGGTCCCGCGCTGCTGCATTTCGATCCCGCCGGCAGCGGCCCGGCGATGGTTTTCTTCGAAACGGACGACGTGGAAGCGGCGCACTCCGCCATTCGTGCCCGCGGAGTCCCCGCCAGCGAACTGGTGAAGGTGAACTGGGTGAAGATGAGGATGTTCGAGATGCGCGATCCCGATGGAAACACGCTGTGGTTCGGGCAATCGTACGATCAGCCGGACACACCGCGGCCTGGCGTGTTCCAAAAGGCGCTGCCGCGGCTGCCGCTGACCGACCTGGCCGCCGGAATCGCGTACTATCGCGGTGTCCTGGGATTTCGCGTGAACTATCGGGACGAAAACATCGGCGTCATGGACCGCGACGAGGTAACGGTCCTGCTGGTCCCGCGGGACGAAGTTCATCAGGGCGTGGGATCGGCCTATTTCTACATCGAGAACGCCGACAAACTTTGCGCCGAATTGCGCGCTTCGGGGGCGAATGTCGCGGGTGATCCGGTAAGCCTTCCCTGGGGGCTGCGGGAATTCTCGGTCAAGGATCCCGAGGGCAACCAGCTCTATTTCGGACAGACTTTCGAATAAAAGACCGCCGCGTGTTATTCTGAGCTTTCGCGTGAGGGGACACAGAATTCTGAACACGCGCAAGCGGGTTGTCGTAGCGCTGGTTCACACCGTGGTTTTTCTCGGAGTCGCAATCCTGGGTTTCTTTTTCGCCGTCGCGCCGCTGCGCACGGCATCCCCGCCTTCGGCCTGGGCCGTGGCCGCAATCTATACCATCGTTAGTTCGGTATTGGTTTGGCTGACAGCGATTTCCGGGACGCGCATCGAGCGCATGTATTTCGCGTTCTGCACCACGAGCGCGGGTTTCGGGCTGCTCCGGCAGTTGCTCGGCGATCCATCGATGCACGCCGCGGTCTACGTGCGCGTGGCGATGCTGGCGTGCGCCGTGATCACAGGGTCTTGGATGCTCGGCCAATTGCGGGAACCGCATGGAGCCGCCACGGAAGTCAGCGGGCGGTGATCTCAGGCGGTCCGCAGCACTTCCCAGTAGCGCGTCGCGACCTCATCCACCCCGTGGCAGGCACGAATGTGCGCCGCGGAAGCCAGCGGGCGGTCAGCTCAGGCGGTCCGCAGCACTTCCCAGTAGCGCGCCGCGACCTCATCCACCCCGTGGCAGGCACGAATGTGCGCCGCGGCGCGCTCGCCGATTGCTGCCGCTACGTCCGGCATGCCTGATAGCAGCAGCATATGCTCGCGCAGCGAGTCGCGCTCGGCCGCGCCCACCGCGATCCGAATGCAGGCGTCCTCGGGAAACCGGGTGCACTCGAGCGAATCGGTCAGCATCACCGGCTTTCCGATGCCCATCAGACGAATGGCGATTCCCGACGTCTCGCCGGCCGGTGGGTAGCGCAGATTGATGCAGGCGTCCACGGCGTTGGCCGCAAGCCACCATTCGCGCTCCTCCAGATGAGGCCGCCGCACAATGCCGGGCGCCGATAGCAACGGCGCGGCTGCGCGCTCCAGATCGCTCGAGACGAACTCGCCGGCCACCAGCAGCGCTGTCCGTGGATAGACGCGGCGCACTTGGCTGAACGCTTCCACAATGGCCATAAGCCGCTTGGATTCTCTCAGGTACCCGAAAACCCCGAAAACCAAGGATGCCGGATCGATGCTCCACCGCTGCCGCCAGCGGAGGGTCTCCGCCACTCCGGGCGGATCGCCCGGCCCGGCGAAAAGGTGCGGCATCTCGACGACGCGCGCCTGTGGCCCGTGTGCAAACGCAATCCGGGCCGCTCCCGGATTGTGCACCACCACGCACCGCGAACAATCCAGGATACGCCGCAGCATGGGGTAATCAAAATAGCGCCGGTCGGCGCCCGATGACGCTCGCTCGCGCCACAGTTCCCGGGCCGTGCCGCGATTCCACTCGCCATAGTTGTAGACGAACTCCTCGATGTATGCCGCTTCGTCCAATTGTCCGAGCAAGAAGTGGTGCAGCACCGCGTCGTGCAGCACCACCACGCCGGGCTTTTCCAGCGCGAGCTGGTAAATCGCGGCATGGAGCGCGTTGTTGCCGAGATGATAGAGCGCCACATCGCACGCTTCCGGCGCGACTTCCACCGGACCTAGCTTTTTCATCCCGGCCAGCAATGTCGCGGCGTAATCGGCCACGCCGGTGCGCGCCGGCGGTAGAGGAGCGTAGAATCCGGCGGTCACGGTTTTTTCCGTTTGCCGAACAGCGCCGTCCCGACGCGCACGCACGTCGAACCCTCTTCGATCGCCGTTTCCAGATCGTGCGACATCCCCATGGAAAGCTGCGTCAAACCATGCTTTTCCGCAAGTTCGCGCAGGCGGCGGAAATATCCGCGGGAGGCTTCGGGATCGTCCGACCACGGCGGCATCGTCATCAGACCCAACAGGCGAAGGTTGGGGCAACCGCGCACGGCGGCGATCAATTCCGGCAGTTCTTCGGGCGCCGCGCCGCTTTTCGCCTCCTCGGACGAAAGCTTGACTTCGAGCATGACGTCCAGTGCGCGCGTGGATTCGTTCAAGCGCCGCACCAGTTTCGCCGAATCCACCGTCTGCACCACCTGAAAGAGCTCGGCCGCCTTCTTCGATTTATTCGATTGCAGATGCCCGATCAGGTGATAGCGGGCATCCGTGAGGTCCGCCAGCTGCGGCGCCTTACCCTCGAATTCCTGCACGTAATTCTCACCGAAATCGCGTAAACCGAGATCGTAGGCCGCGCGCAAAGTCTCGGCAGGAAATACTTTGGTGACCGCCAGGAGCAGAATTTCCGCCCGGTCGCGACGCGCGCGGTCGGCCGCGCGAGCCATCCGTTCGCGCACCGTCCGCAATCGTTCGCCAAGCGTTTCCATGGAGTTGTCCGTTTCAGTATAGCGGGAGCTCCCGGGAGAGAATTTTACATCGGAGAATCCGATTCCTAATCCGTCCGTAAGTAACATAGCCGGTGTGTGCGACAACTCGGAGACGGTTTATGGCGACACTTCGCGCAATACGTTCCGCTCTCCGTTCCAGAAGCGGCAGGACGTGGCGCTCATCAAGAGTACCCGCGTCAACGAGCGCTTCTCGCTCCGTTTCCAGGCGGGCGCGTTCAATGTGAGAACACTCCGAGCTGCGACGCGCCGAACAACGACTTGAGTCTCTATAGCGTCAGCAAGGGCGTACCGACTCCTAAGAGCACCGCCTCGCAAACATCGTTCGGAGTCATTCAAAATACCATCGGCAGCCCTCGATTTCTGCAACTGTCACTGGCGTTCATGTTCTAGTACCGTGCAAACCACCCCCTCGTCGCGGCTCGGGTCAGTCCGGCGCGATCCGCAACCGCGGGGACAGTGCTTCTGCGGCTCTAAAAAACGGAAGATCCGCTATGAAAAACAAGAAAACAAGGGGTTTCCGGGCCGGTTCTCGGCCCTTCATACGCAGTTCCACCCTGAGGTGGGGTTAAATTTATTTCACGCACCATCTCGTCACCGAATTGTAGCGGTAAATTCAGTTGCTGCGTGCTATGCTTTGGACCTGGACAAACCTCCGGCGTTGGAACTACGTTGACGATACTCTCGCGCCAAAAAGGATCTCCGGGGGCTCTGTCACGGCGGCTGCGGTTGGTGGCCTCCAGACTATGGGGTTAGGAACTGAAAAAAGAGAGGAGTCTCGCATGAATTGGAAAGCAACAACGGTGTTGGGCCTGTTCTTGGCGGCGTGCGCGATGGCGCAGACCGTGGGCGGTTCGGCCGGTATTTCGGGAGAGGTGAAAGACCCCTCCGGAGCGGCCGTCCCCAATGCGAAAGTGGTGATCTCGAGCGCATCGCAGGGAACGCTGCGCACAATCGAGACCAACAATGCGGGCGCGTTTGCGGCGCCGGCGTTGACGCCCGGGCCGGGCTATAAGGTTGCCGTCACGGCGCCGGGTTTCGCTCCCTACGAATTGAACGATATCACGCTCTCCGTGGGCCAGAATCTCAATCTGAACATACCGCTGACCGTGGGCCAGACCTCTACGACCGTGGACGTGGTTGGTGCCGCCGAACTGCTGGACGACACCAAAGCGGACGTCTCCACGGTGGTCGATAACAAGCAGATTCAGGAACTGCCGGTCAACGGGCGGCGCGTCGATTCGTTTGTGCTGCTGACGCCGGGTGTGTCCAACGACGCCACTTTCGGATTGCTCACCTTCCGCGGCGTGGCCGGAAACAATTCCTTCCTCATCGACGGCAACGACAATACCGAGCAGTTCTACGACGAGAACGCCGGCCGCACGCGCATTCAGTCGCAGATTTCGCAGGACGCCGTGCAGGAGTTCCAGGTGGTTTCGGACGATTATTCCGCGGAATATGGTCGCGCCATGGGCGGCGTGGTCAACACCGTCACCAAGAGCGGCACGAACCAGCTTCACGGCAGCGCGTTCTATTACTACCGCAGCACGGGATTCGATGCAGCCGATACGTTCGCTACCGTCGGTGGCGTGCGCATCAATCCTTCCGAGAAGCGCGTGGAATACGGCGGGTCTCTCGGCGGAGCCTTAATCAAGGACAAACTCTTTTGGTTTCTCACCGGCGACCTTACCCATCGCGAATTCCCGATGATCGACAGCTACGTCCTGACGAACGTCATCAATCCAACCACGCAGAACTGGGTTACCACCGGTTCCCAGGCCTGCGCGGCGCCGGCCACGGCAGCGCAGTGTTCATCCATCAATAATCTTTTGGGGCGCTTCTTCGGCTTGATTCCGCGAACGGACGATAATGACCTGGCGTTCGGCCGACTGGATTATCACCCGACCGATAAGCACACGTTCACCGCGGAATTCAACTTCCTGCGCTGGTGGTCGCCCAACGGGATTCAGACCGGACTGAGCTCAACCTCCGGAGCCGGTATCACTGGCAACGGCGACGATTCGGTCCGCGTTCGCAACGGGAAACTGGGATGGACCTGGGTACCCACCAGCACGCTGGTGAACAATTTCCATTTCGGCTGGGATACCGACCGGCAGGCGGATGGGTTCGACCAGGCGGAACTCGGCGGTGGACTCGGCTACCTCGACGTTTCGGTCGATGGCGTGCAGCTCGGACCGGCCACCTATCTGCCGCGCGTCGAGCCTTCCGAAACCCGCTACGAATTCTCGGATGACGCCACTTGGGTGAAGAGCAATCACACCCTGAAACTCGGCTTCAACTTCTTCACCACGGAAGACTACAACTACTACATCAGCAACGCCTGGGGTTCCTACACCTACACCAATCCCACTTGCTTCGCGCTGGATTACGATCCAATCTCCCCTGGCGTGGCCGATTCCGCATGCGGCAGTTCGAGCCTCACGAACCACTGGAGCGGCTATTCCCAGACGTTCGGCAATCCGATCGCGGATTACCGGATCAACGAACTCGCATGGTATGTGAACGATCAGTGGAAGGTCAGCCCGAAACTGACGGTCAATCTCGGCGTTCGCTGGGATAAATCCATGAGTATGACGTTCCCGGTCGTCAATCCCGCGTGGCCGGAGACCGGCTATATCCACACACCCAATCACGACTTCTCCCCACGCGTCGGCATGGCTTATCGCATTAACGACAAGACGGTCTTCCGCGGTGGATTCGGCCTTTTCTACGCCCGCCTCCTGGGCGGCTTGATCGACGATCTCTGGACCACGAATGGCATATACCAGATTGCCGATTCCCTCAGCGCCAGCAATCCCGCGCAGCTCGCGGCCGGTCCCAGTTTCCCCAGCCGGCTGGGTGCTCCTCCCGCCGGCGCCTCGGTTGGCGCGGCCACTATTCAGTTCGCGGCCCCGAACCTGCAAACGCCATACTCCGCGCAGGCAAACATCACTTTGGAACGGCAGCTCACTCCCGATATGTTGTTGAGCGTGTCGGGCATCATGAGCCGCGGCATCCACCTGCTGGGATCGGTGGACTTGAACGCCAATCAGCCCGGCGGCACCATGACCTATACAATCGACAATTCCAGCGGCCAGTCGGTTGGCACATACACCAGTCCGATTTATACGGCTCCGCGGCCCAACGCGGCTTTCGGTTCGGTCATTGAGGACACCAACGGCGTCGACAGCGTTTATGACGGGCTGGCGGTCACGCTGAACAAGCAGTTGAAACACGGACTCCAGATGCTGGGTTCTTACACCTGGTCCCATGAAATCGACGATGGCCAGGAGCAGGCCACCAACGCCATCTTCTACAGCAGCCTCACCACGCTGTACAACGGCAACAACTCGGCGGAGCGCGCGAGCGGGTGGGAAGATCAGCGGCACCGCTTCGTCTACTCCTTCGTGTACGAGCCAGAGACGCACTTCACCAACCCTGTGGCGAATGCCCTTCTTGCTCATTGGCAGCTTTCCGCCATCACCACTCTGGCTTCCGGCCGGCCATATACGAGCGCCGGAGTCACCGGAAGCATCTCCGCTTGCTCGGCTACGGTAACCACGGGCTGCGCCCAGATTCCCGCCGGTCAGAGCCTGCTCTCCTCCTCCTTCCCGGATGCGTTCACCGGTAGCCACCGCGTGCCGTGGCTTCCTGTCAACGACATTCTGACGCCGGCATCGTACCGCGCGGATGCCCGCATCACGAAGTTCATCCCCTTCAAAATCGGGGATCACGATACCAGGCTCTCGCTCAACTTCGAGATGTTTAACGTGAGCAACTCCTGGTCTCCCACCGGAATGACCAGCACGGAGTATGTCCTCTCGAAGGGCGTGCTCACGCCGAATTTCAGTACCGTTAACGGCGTACAGGTGCCCGGTTGGGGCGTCGGCAACGCAGATGGCGGATTCCCCGATGGCACCCAGGCGCGCCGCATGCAGATCAGCGCGCGGTTCCAATTCTAAAAATCGGAAGTCAAAAGAGAAGAAAGGCAGGCGCTCAGGCGTCTGCCTTTTTTTGTTCGTCTTCGGGATTCTCGCCGGCGCCCAAAACCACCCCCGCCCGCGCCGCATCCACATAGAACCGCTTCTCGCAAAACCGGCAGTGACGCGGCACTTTTCCCAGGCCTTCCATGAACATATCGAGGACCCCGCGGGGCATGGAAGGCACGATATCCCGCCGATGGCAGCGAGGGCAGCGAATTTCGTCCGGTTTGGCTTCGATTTGTTTGCGGAGCTCCAAGACGGCAGTCTAGCAAAAGCCCGTTATAGCCGTCGATTCACGGTGTGCGGAATGTTAGGCTGGAGTTCGTGCGAAGCCTATTGATCTTCCTTTCGCGGCGTAAAATGCTGCGAAAATGGATGGAAACCTCCCCGCTGGCGCGGCGCTTATCGGCCCGTTTCATCGCGGGCTCCAACCTCGAACAGGCGCTGGCCGTGTGTCGCGACCTGAATTCGGAGGGCGCCACCGTCACTCTGGATGTTTTGGGCGAAAGTGTTTCATCGGTAGAAGAAGCCGCCGCCGCGCGCGATGCCTATCTACGTACGCTATCGGCGATTCATGACAAGGAGATTCAGGGTAACGTTTCGCTGAAGCTCACCCAATTCGGCCTGGATCTCGCAGCCGATGCTTGCCGTGCCAATGTGACCCAACTGGTGGAACGCGCCGCTGCCCTGAATGGGTTCGTTCGGGTGGATATGGAATCGCACGAGTACGTGGACCGCACACTCGACCTGGTTTGCAGCCTGCATGCAAATTACGCCGGGGTGGGTACGGTGATCCAGTCGTACCTTTATCGCAGCAGGAAGGACATCGAGATGCTCAACAGCCAAGGCATCCGCGTCCGGCTGGTCAAAGGCGCCTACCTCGAGCCTGCCAGTGTGGCCTTTCCCAAGAAGGCCCAGGTGGACGCTAACTACATCGAACTGATGCAGTTACTTCTCGCCGAGGGGACCTACCCGGCTATCGCCACGCACGATGAAACAATCATCGCCGCCACCAAGGCCTACGCAAATTCGCGCCAAATCTCCCGCGATTCGTTCGAATTCCAGATGCTCTACGGAATTCGCCGGGATTTGCAGCGTGGATTGGCGAAAGAGGGCTACCGGGTGCGCGTTTACGTGCCATACGGAGAGGCCTGGTACCCCTACTACATGCGCCGGTTGGCCGAGCGTCCAGCTAACCTCCTGTTCATTTTGCGCAACATCTTCAGATAGTTACCCGTCGACGGCTTGATTCGCCGCAGCCCACGTTGGAAACTAAAAGCAGAAGACGGGAGTCTAACGAGTATGCGCTACTGGGCCTATCTCGTCGGGAAGCTGGCGGTGGCTGCGGGACCACTCTATGGTCTGCTGGTAGTGGTCGAACGGATGTTTCCCGCCCCACCGAAGGAATTGCGGGTCGGGCTCCACAACATGAGTCAGGAACTCTCGGGTACGCTCTGGATGTTCGCCTGGTTCCTGCTCTGCGCTGCTGTCCTGTACATGATCGTGTGGGACCAGCGTCGCCGGTGCCGCGTTTGCCTGCGCCATCTCCGCATGCCGATCGAAACGGGTTCCCGCAGTTACATGCTGCAATTGGGCCGGCCCATGATCGAGTCGATTTGCCCCTATGGGCACGGAACTCTCAAGGAAGACGAATTGCAAATCACCGGGCGCGATACGCCTGAATGGAAGGCCCATTCCGACGACATCTGGGAGGAGTTGTGCGCCCCCAACCAGGATAACGGCCGCGAACCGTGACCCCGGTTCCCCGCTGGCGCATCGTGGCTGGTTGCCTGGTGCTCGCGGCGCTGGTGTTCTTCGCCATCCTGTTTACCCCGGTTTACGTTCGCAATTTGAAACTTCAGAGCTACGTGGATGAATTGACACACGTCGTGGGAAATGCGCAGCAGCCCGAGGCGGTCTTGAGGGCAAGGGTCCTCGAAAAAGCAGGTCAATTGGGCCTCCCGGTAACGGCCGATAACGTGCGCATTTATCACACGGCGGACGGGCTGCGCATCGACGTGCAGTATGAGGTAACGGTCAGCGCGCCGCTGTATCGCGTGAACATCCATTTTTACCCCGGCGCCGGCAGCCGGTAAGCCTCATGACCGGACAGCATGAGAGAATGAGGTTTAGTGCCCACGAAAACTAAAAACGGCGGCATGCGGCTTCGCATTCCCCGCAATTCGGCGCTCACAAAGTTGTTCCTGGGACCCATGGGCCGAGTCGTGATTATGGGCGGGGCGGTCATTACGATCCTGGTAATGGCGGCATTCATCTTCTTTTACGCCCATTTCTCCAAGATCATCGACGAGAAACTGGCGGCAGGGCCATTCGCGAATAACGCCAAGATTTTCGCGGCGCCTGAATCGGTCGGCGTGGGCGACGCCAGCAGCCCCGCCGAGATCGCCGCCGAACTCCGCCGGGCCGGATATTCCGAGGCGCGCGGCAATCCCACGGGCTCCTACGAACTGCGCGCCAACGAAATCACCATCATTCCCGGCCCTGAATCCTATTTCGACCAACAGGCCGGCGTGATTAAATTCGCGAACGGCCGGATTTCGCAGATCGTCTCGCTTCAGGACAACACCTCACGCAGCCAGTATCAACTGGAGCCGCAGCTGATCACCAACCTGTCCGGTGCGAGCCGCGAAAAACGCCGCATGGTGAAATTTGCCGACATCCCGACCCTGCTCGTCGAGGCGGTCACCTCCGCGGAAGATAAACACTTTTTCCAGCACAGCGGGTTCGACCCGATTCGCGTGGTGAAAGCCGCCTACGTGGACATCAAGAAGGGCCGCCGCGCGGAGGGCGCCTCCACCCTCAGCATGCAGCTCGCGAAGAATTTCTTCCTCGAGCAGGACAAGCGCTGGACCACCAAGGCGGCCGAGGTCATCATCACCCTGCAACTCGAGCAGAAGCTCACCAAGCAGGAGATTTTCGAGGATTACGCCAACCAGGTTTACCTGGGATCCCGTGGCTCCTTCCGCATTCACGGTTTCGGCGAGGCTGCGGAAGTATTTCTCGGCAAGGATCTGAGCCAGATCAACATTCCGGAGGCCGCGCAGCTCGCCGGCACCATCCAGAACCCCGCCGTCTACGATCCGTTCAACCACCCCGAACATGCGCGCGACCGCCGCAACATCGTCCTCAGCCTGATGCGCGCCAACGGATTCATCAGCGACCGCGATTACGCTACCGCCATCGATGCGCCCCTGACGGTTGCCAAGGCAGCCGCTCAATCCGCGGAAGCGCCCTACTTTGTCGACCTCGTGAACAGCACGCTGCAGGACATGTTCAAAGACACGGACTTTCAGTCCAACGCATTCCGCGTCTACACTACGCTCGATTTGCGGCTCCAGCGGGTGGCGGCCGATGCCATCGCCAACGGAATGAAAAAGGTCGATGACATTCTCAAGCACCAGCACCGATTCAAAGGCGAGACGCCACCGCAGCCCCAAGTCGCGCTGGTGGCCATCGATCCGCATACCGGCGCGGTGAAAGCGGTGGCCGGCGGGCGCAACTACGGCGTGAGCCAGCTCAATCACGTGTTGGCGAGCCGCCAGCCGGGATCGGCATTTAAACCCTTCGTCTACGCCGCCGCCATCGATACTGCCGTGGAAGGAGGGCACGAAGTCTTCACTCCGTCCTACGAATTGATGGACGCGCCGACGACATTCTGGTGGAACGGCCAGGAATACCGGCCCAAGAACTTCGAAGGCGAGATGACCAACCGGATGGTGTCGCTGCGTTACGCGCTGTCGCATTCGCTCAATATTCCCACCGTGGCGCTGGCGGAGAAGGTCGGATTTGACGCGGTGGTGCAAATGGCGCGCCGCGCGGGGCTGAATGACCGTATTCAGCCCACGCCCGCTGTCGCGCTGGGCGCCTATGACGTAACGCCTTTCGAACTTGCCGGCGGGTATACTATGTTCTCCAACGGCGGCCGCTACGAGAAGCCCGATTTTCTGGAGCTGGTGCGCGACCAAACCGGCAAGGAACTCTACCATCATCGTGAAGAGGGCAAACAGGTGCTCGATCCGCGCGTGGCCTACATCGTGACTAACATGATGGAGGATGTGCTGATCCACGGCACCGCGGCCGGCGCGCGCGCCAACGCCGGATTCGAAGCTCCGGCTGCCGGAAAGACCGGCACTTCATCCGGCTTGCGCGACGGCTGGTTCGGCGGCTTCACCTCGGAATTGCTGTGCGTGGTGTGGGTGGGGTACGACGAGAACCGCGACCTGGATATCGAAGGAGCGAGATCCGCGGCGCCGATCTGGATGGATTTCATGAAGGGCGCTTTGAAGTACCGCGAATATCGCGACACCAAGCAGTTCGAAGCTCCCGACGGCATTGTCAGCATCGATATCGATCCGGACACCGGCTATCCCGCCACGCCCGCGTGCCCTACGCACGTCACGGAGGTTTACATCGCCGGCACCCAGCCGGTAGGCGCCTGCCCGAAGCACGGCGGCCGCATGATCACCACTACTGCAACCGGTTGGGACACCCCGGCGCAGGATTCTACCCCGGCCCCCGAACCCGCCGCCACCGTGGGCGACCACATGCCTCACGTTACCGGAACCGGCGGCGACGGCCAGGTAAGCGCCGGAGCCGTGGCTCGGCGCGCCGCCAACCAGATTCCTCCCGACACCCCCCAGAAACCCGCCGATCAGCCTCCGAAGAAGGACTCCAAACCAGGCTTCCTCCGCCGTCTGCTGAATGTGATTAAATAAAGACCATAGGGGGCCGCTATGGTCTTTCGTCCTCTCCTCATTGCGATCGCGCTAGGAGTGTCGGGGATGGCCTTCGCTCAATCGGGGAACTCCATTCTTGAAACCGGCAGTGCGTCCGCGCCTGCCGCGGCACGTACCGCCCAACCAGACGATAAAACAGAAATCACCGCGGAAACGCGCGGTGACATCTTCATGGCTAAGAAACAGTATCGCGAGGCCATCGAAGCATTCAAACAGGGGCCACGGAAAGATCCCGTCATTTGGAATAAGGAAGGGATCGCATACCACGAGATGCTGCAGCTCGATCATGCTCTCAAGAGCTATCAGCAGGCCGTCAAACTCAAGAAGGATTACCAGGAAGCCATCAATAATATCGGAACGATCTATTACGCCCGCAAGAGCTATCGCCGCGCCATCACGTACTACCAGCGCGCGCTCAGGGCGGCGCCGGAGACCGATCGTTCGGCAGCGATTTATAACAACCTGGGAACGGCGTATTTCTCCCGGAAGGAATACAAGCAGGCCGCCGATGCGTTTCAAATTGCGCTGAAGCTCGATCCCGACGTATTCGAACATAACAGTGCGTATGGGGTACTGCTCGAGGAGCGCAGCGTTCAGGAACGCGCCAAATATCACTACTACCTGGCCAAACTATACGCGAAGAATGGCCGCAACGAGTTGGCCCTGCAATACCTGAAGAAAGCTTTGGAAGAAGGTTTCAAGGAGAAGAAACAATTGCAGACCGACCCGGAGTTCGCGACTTTGCGGAACACCAAGGAATTTAAGGACCTGCTCGCGCTGGAGCCGCGTGTCCTCTAGGCCAGCCTTTTTTGTCATAGTCCTCGCCCTTTTTGTTTCCACGGCCTGCCGCCGCGAACCGCGCCGGCCTGCTGTGGAGCGGATCGCGGTTCTCCGCTTCGAGAACCTCGGGGCCGATCCCGCAAACGACTGGATGGGCCGTGCGTTCTCCGAAATCATTACCTCCGAACTCAGCGATATTGCCGGGATCTATGCCATTCCCGCAACGCGTATCCACGCCGTGGAGGCCGCGATGGGCGGGCGGCCAGTGGACGTCCCCGGAATTTCCGCCGAACGCACCGCCGCGCTCGGGGCCGGCGCCACCGAAATCGCCTACGGCGACTATGCGATTCGTAGCCGAAAACTCGTAGTCCGCATGACCCTGGAAGATGAGATCACCGGCCGGATGACGACGCTCGAACCGGTTTCCGCGGCGGCCGGCGATATCGTCGCGGCGGCTTCCGCGCTGGCGCGCGAAATCTCCTCGCGAGCCAAACCTTACGCCACCGGAAATCCGTTCGTGGTGGAGACACATGCGAAAGCATTCGAACACATTGACAGCCCCGAAATCGCGGACGACTTGCAGAAGGCGATTGCGGCCGATCCCAATTTCGGCCCGTCGTACCGCCAGCTGGCGCAGATCAAAGTCCAGCAGAAGGACCTTCCCGGCGCCGAGGAAGTCCTGGCGCGAGGCCTCGCCCGCGGCGATGCGATTTCCACTTCAGAGCGGGCCCTCCTCCAGTTAGAGGATGCCAATTTGCGCAACGATTCTGCGCTACGCATCGCCGCGCTCACCTCGCTTGCCTCCGCCGATCCCTACAATTCCGAAGCGTGGCAGGAGCTCGCCGTAGCCAGTCTGGCCGGTCATCGATACCAGGCGGCGATCGAAGGGTTCCACAAGGCTGCCGCCATTCAGCCGGACGATGTCAATGTCTGGAATCAGCTGGGATATGCCGCGGCCTATGCCGGCGATTTTGATGCCGCGGTCAAGGCGGTCGAGCGCTACCGGCAGATCGCCCCGAACACCCCCAATCCGCTCGATTCGCTCGGCGACGTCAACCTGATTGCCGGACGGCTCGCGCAAGCGCAGGAAAAATACCTTCAGAACGCCAGGAAGTTCCCCGACTTTTTCGCGGGACTGGACTATCTCAAAGCCGCCATGGCCCATCTGATGACGGGCGATGTGCACGGCGCCGACGCCCTCGCCGCGCAGTATTTCGATGCGCGCATCGCCGCCAGGGATCCCGTAATCGAGTTCCGCAAAGCACAATGGTCCTGGATCAGCGGCCGGCGCCAGGCGGCATGCCAGCAGATGGCGCAGCTCATTCATACGTCTGAAAATCCCGCCGCCCGCGCTATCGCGGTACGCGCTGCGGCCGATTTGGCCCTCTGGGATCTAATGCTGGGAAACCGCCAGGCCGCGGCCCAAACGGCGCGCCAGGCCGCCGACCTGATCAAGCCCGCCTCGGCCGTGCAGGCCGCCCTCGCCCTCTTTCTCACACAACCCGCGGCGTCCGCGGCCGAATGGCAGGCGCGCGCAAAGAACCTGGCGCCGAATCCCGCGCAATCGGCTATCGGCAACGTGGCGCTGGTGGATGCGCTCCTGCTGTCGAAGGAATTCTCCGATGCCCTGCCCTTGCTGAAGAACATGTACGAAAACGGCAACGCCTCGGCTGACGAGGGACTGCCGGTGTTATTGGCCTGGGCCTACGTGGAGACGGGACATTTCCAGGAGGCTTCCCAACTGCTCCAGCCCAATCCTCCGCTCTCCGATGCCGGACTTACCTGGGCCACTTCGCTTTACTTTCCGCGCATTTTCTACCTGCGGGCGGTGGTTGCCGAAAAGCTGGGCAAGGCGGATCAGGCCCGCGAGAACTGGCGCATCTTCCACGCGCTCTCCGGTCCGGATGCGATGATCTGGGGTGAAGAGCAGCAGGGGAAATAGAGCGCTATTGCTGCATCAATTGCATGTACGCGCGCCGCGCGTCCGTATCGCCGGGGTACGGATGTTCGAGATATAACTCGAGCGCGCGGCGGGCGCGCGCGCGGTCGCCATGGCGAAGGAAGTAATCTCCCAGCGTGCGCGCGCATCCCGGCATGTCCGGATCGTGCTCCACGTGCAGGCGGCATTCGGCGTCGAGATGATCGTAGAGGCGGCTGGCATCGAGTGGCACCATGCCAGGAGAAAGATCTCGCACAAAAACCAGCGCCTGCGGGTCTTCAAACACCAACTTCCAATCGGCGAGCGCCAGCACCAGTGGATAGAGGGTGCCGGCGTTGTATTCGAAAGCATTGGCCACGATCACGCCGACTCCGTACCGGCTCAGCAGCGCGGCGCGCGCCGTGTCGTTGGGCGGAGCGGCCAGGATGGTGCGGTAATCCTGAAAGACCGATTCGCTGAGCGCACGGCCATCGATAAAGACACGCTGTCCCTTCCAGATGAGATAGCCGCCGTACTCGTATGTATTAAAAAGTGGCGTGGAAATGTGGTGCTGGTTGAGGAACGCGGCGGCGCCGGCGGGAAATCGCCATTCCGCCACGCGCAACTGGAAAAAATGTCCGTTCACACATGCGACGGCGGCGAGCCCGGCAATTGCCACCTTCGCAAATAAGGACTCCCATTTCTTCCAGGGAAAGTACGCCGCAATCAGCACCGGGGCCAGCAGACCGATGAGCATTTCGTTCCGAAACGCGGTAATGGACGCAGCAGCGAAGGCCGCGAACAGGATCCAATCGGCCGCGAGCACCCGTTTCCATGAGAGCAGCAGCGCGAGCGCCGCGCCGTAGAGGAGCAGGTCGAAGGCATATGGAGAACCCCACAGATCGGCGCGCGACCACTCTATGAGAGTGGATTGCAGCGGGCTCCGCTGGTACCGCAGCACGGTCGCGATTGCCGCATAGCCGTTGGGATTGAGGCCTGATAGCACGACCGCAAGCCCGCTCACGAGCAGCACCCGGCGCAAGTCAGGCGCGCGGCGCACCAATGCCTCAGCTGTATAGGCGCCGCAGACGATCCAGCCGAGAAAAAATCCTCCGTGGCAGTTGGCCCAGACCACCGCCAGCACCAGCAGCAGCCACAGGCGCCGCCGGCTTTCGAAGGTCGCTACAAATGCCGCCGTGAAGACATAGCTCAGGATGCCCGGTCGATCGCGGTCGAACTCGATTGCCAGGGCCGCGGCGGCAAGCGCCGCGGCAATGCCCCACCACGGGGACGCTGTCCGTCGCCACGCAACCCATCCACTCATCCCACATAGCAGTGACAACAGCAGCGCTTTCCACAGGACTACCGCTGGGAATCCACCGGCGCTATAGATGAGATACCACGCCGCCTGCGCCAGCCATTCGTGAGTGAGATTGAAGCGGCGGGTAGCGGCTTCGTCCGACGAGACGGGCGGGGCTGAAGCGGTGGTGTACGCAAACGGATCGGGTACTGGCAGGCGATGCTCAGTGACTATGTACTGGCCGGTCTTCAGGTGCCACCAGAAATCGGGATCCACGATTCCGCTGGACAATTCGCCGAGCAGCAGCACGGCAGTGAGGACCAGCATTACGGGCACGAGCCACCGCGGCGCGGGTTTGGAAACAGGAACGGACTTCCGCAAACTTCGAGGATAACAGGACCGCCCGTCAGGCGTTATGACTGCGTCCGCCAAGCATCCCGAAATCGCGCGGATCCCGTCCAACTCGCGTTCGCGCCGAACCGCCGGACCGCGTTATTCCCGCTGCTTCCGGCGATCGGCATATCGAGGGGTCTTCTTCCGGCCGCCTGCGGCCAGTACACACCGTTCGATTCGGCGGCGTACTCTCGGACCACCGGCTACCAGCGCGCGTTCGATGCCAAGACTTGGCGCCCCCGGAATCTGCGGCAGCCGTTCACTTTCCACCGACATAGACCAGAATTCCGACCGGCGATTGGATGCCGCCTACGCTTGCCTGAATTGGCACCGCGCCGGAAGGTAGCGTCGGAGGAAGTTGGACCGCGATTTGATACAGTCCCGCTGTCTGAGGAGTCAAAACCGTATTGAGAACCGTCACCGGCGTTCCCCCAATCGTAATTACCGGCGTAACGGAAGCGGCGGGCGCGCTCGTCACCTCAACGCCGGCCGGTGTGATCGGAGTTGTCGGTCCGAAGCCGGTCGCCCAGAAGATCAGGATGTCGCCGGGTGCCGCGGCGACCGTTCCCGGGATCACCGAGGGATTCCCCACGAGAGCATAGTCCGGAAAGTGCGATGCGATCGCGTAGGACGTATCGCCATAGAGAAAGAAGGCCGGCGAGTAGGTTTGCAACTGCGCTTGGAATGCGCTGCTGATCTGCCCGTTGTTGTTGACCACCACGTTCACCGGGCCGGTGACCGAGTCCGTGGGCGCCTGCACGTTGAGCTGGGTGGGGCTTATGTAATAAACATATGCCGGCTTACCGTCGATCGTGACGCTGGTGCCGTCAAGCGACTCCGGAAGATTGCCGTTGACGATCTCGCTGGCCGTCCAAATCCGTCCGGGCTTGGTATTCGACAAGTTGACGCCTTGAATCGTCACCCACGATCCGCTCTCGATTCCGGGTAAGAAGCTAGCCCCGTTTACCACGCCGGCAATCTGCGGGGCCGTGCTCGCTGCGGTCAGTGTGAAAGTCACGGAAATCGTCTGGGTTGCCGCTCCGGCTGCGGAGATCGTGATGGTGCCCGCGTACGGACCCGCCGTCAAGCTTCCCACGGCGGCGGAAACCGACAACGCCGCGCTCCCAGTGCCTGACGAGGGGGTGACGGTCAGCCAGTTCGCGGACGAAGTGGCTGTCCAGGTGAGCGCCCCTCCGCCGCCGTTAGAGAGGTTCACGGTCTGAGGCGCCGGATCGCCCCCGCCTGCGGCGGCGGAGAATTGCAATTGCGAGTTCGAAAGCTTTATCGCCGGCGGCGGCGCGAGCGTATCGAGCATCGCAACCAATGAGCCCGCGGGCATGGCATCATAGGCTGCATTGATAATTGAGAAATTGAGGGTTGAGGTGGTTTGATCGGGGTTGACCCCGAAAGTCGCGCTGGAGGGGCTGGCGGCGAATGCCAGATCGGGCAGACCATCCCCGTTCCAATCGCCAACCGCGATTTGAATCGACAAAGGAGCCAAACCGCCAGGCACGGAAATGGGAGTCGGCGGCTGGAAGGTACCGTCGCCATTGCTCTCACGAAACGCCATGGCGACCTGGTTGAGCGGCGTAACGTCTCCGCTGTCCTTGACCACATTGAGGTCGAGCAATTCCTCCACGAGATCCAGCCTGCCCGTTCCCCGAAAGTTCCCCGGTACTAGAATGCCGACCTGATTGGCCTCAGTCTCACCGGGACTGGCGGTGAAGCCGAAATTGCCCTGATTCAGGAGGGACATCAGCGTACTGCTGGTGACTGAGCTGATTTCGACGGAATCCGCACCGGCCACGATGAGATCGGGTTTGCCATCGCCGTTAACATCGGCCACCGTCATCGCGCCGATCACCAAGTAGCCCGAAACTTTGAGCGGAGGCAGTTGCTGGAAGCTCCCTTTTCCCAAGCCCTGGTAGAGCAAAATCTCGCTGTATGGGTTGCTTTTGACGATACTGGTATCGGCAAGCGCCAGATCTGTAATTCCATCGCCATTCAGATCGGCTGCGATCAGCACATTGGGCAAAGTATCTTCCGGCACCGCCAGCGACGACGAGAGCGCGAAGGTGCCGTCGCCCTTTCCGGAAAAAATGCTCACAGTGAAAATCGGAGCCGAGTTGCCACCCGTATAATCGGAGGTCACGGCCGCGAAATCCAGCATGCCGTCACCGTTGAAGTCATCCACTGCAACGTTGGTGATTTCGGTGCCGATGAAGCCATCGAAGAGGAACGTGTTCAGACTGGAGATCGGGCCGCCGAATTGACCGCTGCCCAAACCGGGTAGTACCCACACGTTCGTTTGGAAGCTGCAAACCGCCAGGAGGTCGACGTTGCGGTCGCCCGTGAAATCGCCGGCGGTCAGGTTGGTAACGGAGCAGTTTCCGGGGATGGTCACCGTGGATGCCGCCATAAAGGTGCCATCGCCGTTGCCGAGAAAGATGGAGACGCTGCTGGAGCCGGCGTTCGCAACAGCGAGGTCGGGCTTGCCGTCGTTGTTGAAATCGGCCGTGACGGCCGCGATCGGCATATTCTGAACCGGGTACGAGACGCCAGACCCGAAAACCGAGCTCTGTGCCAAAACTGTGGAACAAGTCACTAAAAAACAGACAGGGGCCCTGAGCATGCTCTCCAATATATTACGTTTTCATTCGGGCACCGTTCTCTCACGGGCCCCGCTCAGAAGATGCCCGGTCAGTCCTGCCAGCGGATTCCGCGCCGTGTGAGTTCCTGCTGCAATTGTACGAACGATTGGAATTGTACGGCGTCGATTCCCAACTTCCGCGCCGCCGCAACGTACTCGGCAATGTCGTCCGTATAAAAGCACTCCTCGGGCCGGCAGCCCGCGAGCCCGAGGGCAGCCCGGAAGATCTCCGGCCGCGGCTTCATTGCCTTTACCTCGTACGACAGCACCAGGTGATGAAAATGGCGGAGCATCGGGTGCGTCTTCCGCATACCTTCGAAATGAATCGCGTTGGTGTTCGAGAGCAACAACAGACGGTACCGGCGAGCCAGTCCGGCGAGCATCTCTTCGGGTATGATCGTCTCCGTAAAGATCGAATTCCAGATGCGGCAGAAGTGCTCGTAATCGATCTGGAGATCCAGAGCGGCCGACATCTGCGCCACAAAATCGCGTGGTTCCACCAGGCCGGTTTCGAAACGCTGCACCAGGTCGTTCGAGGAGAGCCGCTTGGGAATCTCGGCCGCGCCGTATGGGCAAAGTCCTTCGAGCGCCTGGTAGCCGCGCTTGAAATCGAAATTGACCAGCACCCGGCCGAGATCGAAGATGACGGCTTTGTACACCGTCTTATTGCACGTCCTTCGGCAGAGCCGAGGAGAGGAACTCGCCGAAATCGTGCTTCAGCTTGGTGTGGGAGTCGCTATCGATGTACAGCATGTGTCCCGATTGATAAAACTGCCAGGTGATGTTCTTGTGCATCTCGGGGCTGAGTCCCATGTGGTTGAAGGTGTACTCCGCGGTGAAATATGGCGTGGCCAGGTCGAAATAGGCCGCGCAGACCATCACTTTCAGGTACGGATTCTTCACGAATGCATTGCGCAGCAGGGCAGTGGTATCGCCGAATCCGTTCTGTACCTGGTAATCCCACGGCTGAATACCGCCCGAAGGATAGTAGTACATGTCGGTTTTGTAACCCAGTTCGTCGCGGATGTAAGTTGTGAACATGGCGGTGAACGGCGGCGTAATCAGAGTACTCGAAGGATCGTATTCCGAAGTTTCGCCGGTGTTCTGGCTGGATGGCCCGGCAAGGCGTCCATCGTACCGGCCGATCGTCTGGTTGCGGTCGCGCAATAACTCGCGCGTGAAGTGTTGCACATCCCAGCGAAGATTGGTCTCGTCCAGATAATGCGCATCGAGCCCGGTATAACGCACCAGTTTGTCGATGATGGCCTTGCGTTCGGCGGCCGGCAGTTCATCGCCTTTCGCCAGGGCGACGGTGTACTCGCCCATGGCAAAAGCCTCGGCTTCCTTGAGGAACGATTTCAGGTCTTTCTTTTGCAGATCGGCGGCGACTTTCTTATGGTAGTAGGCGTCCGCGCAGTAGGTGGGCAGTTCTAACTCGTACACTAAGTCGTCGCTGCGGCTCCAGATAGTTTCCAGGTTCAGCGTGGTGCCGATGAGCACGATGCCGTTGAAGGCGATGCCGCGATCGATCAGATAACCCGCCAGCCCGGCGGCGCGGAACGTGCCATAGCTCTCGCCAGCGATGAACAATGGCGATACTTCGCGGCTATTGCGGGTAATGTACAAGCGCATGAATTCGCCCACCGACTGTATGTCGCCCTGCACGCTGTTCATGCGCCGTGCAATTTCTACAGTCTTCGCGCGGCTGTATCCTGTGCCAACTGGATCGATAAATACCAGATCGGTTCTGTCGAGCCAGGTATCGGAATTGTCCCTGAGGTGATATGGCGGGGGCGGCATGCTGCCATTGGGCATCAGCTTGGGACTGCGCGGTCCCATCCCGCCCATGTGTACCCACATCGACGCCGAACCGGGGCCGCCGTTAAAGCAAAACGTGAGCGGGCGTTTGTTCGCCTCCGCGCCATCCAGAGTATAGGCCATGTAAAAGATGTGCGCTTCGGTTTCACCGGATGCATTTTTGAGCGGCATCTGGGCAACGGTGGCGGTATAGTTCAGGGTTTTTCCGTCCGCGGTGATGGAATGATGCGTCACCACCGGCGTTTCATCGATCTCTCCACCGATGGCGGGTTCCGGCCCGGCGATTCCTCCACGGCCGCGGCCGGGGGCCGGCGCCGGGGCTGTTTGCGGCGCCGGGGTGGTGGCAGTTGGAGTAGACGCCGTCTGCGCGCCGCGTCCTTGCGCCGCGGCGGGCACTCCCGAAAATAATAGCGTTGCTACGAACAATGGAATGGCATTTGCCATACGATCGGTGATCATAGGTGCTCCGTTAGGGAAGATGGACTCCTGTCCATCCTAGCTGAACGCCGTCTCATGCGCCAATCGGAGTCAACGCTCATGGTGTGTCCAAAGATCGTTCGTTGTATGGGAGCGGCGCTGGCCGCCGCCCTGGCTTGTTGCTGCGCCGCCCAGACAACCGATTTCTTACCCCGTCTCGCGCATGGCGAACAGTTGCGGCTGCAGGATCGCTACCAGGAAGCCCGGACGGTATTCCTGAATTTGTTGCGCGATATGCGCAACGATCAATCGAACCAGAGGCTGGAAGCTTTGGTCGAAGACAACCTCGGCCTGGATGACCAGGACAGGGGCGACTATGCCGGCGCCGAGACTGCCTACAATCATGGTGTGGACCTGCTCCGCGGCGAGCCGGTGTACGATTCCGTAATGATCGATGTGAAAACACACCTGGCCGAGTTGTACCTGGCGGAAAATCGTCCGAGAGATGCGGAATCGCTGCTTCGGGAAGGCCGGACCGACGCGAGCCATGCTCCAAAACCAGCTTCCATGCAACTCGCCACGCTCAATGAAGACCTGGCTGTGGCGTGCATCATGAGAAGGAAGCTCTCGGAAACGGAAGGGCTGCTGCGGGAGGCCCAGGCACTGGTGGAAAACACTTACGGCCCCGACAGCCCCAGGCTGAGTTCCAGCCTGTTCTCATATGCTGGATTGCTCGTCACGGAACACAAATACGATGAAGCCATTCCTCCGGCGGAGCGCGCATGGCACATTCTCGCGCACAGTACGCTGACGATTCCCAAGCCGTACGTGGCAAGCGCGCTGAGCGTTATGGGCATGGTGTACTATCATGCGGGGCGTCTCGACCAGGCGGAGGAGTACGCGCGGAAGTCGGTCGACCTGGCGGAGGCGTCTTTGGGCGCGCGGCATCCACGCGTGGGCCTTTATCTTTGGAACTACGCACTCATCTTAAGGACGGCGGGGCGCAAGAATGAGGCGAAGGCCGCGCAAAAGAAAGCCGACGCCATCCTGGACCAACCGCCCTCGAGCAGCTCGGGAGGGTACACGGTTAACGTGGACTCGCTGCGATAAGGGTGCGTTCGATTCCGTGAAACGGTGTTCGCAAGCGGACACCATAGAGCTTGCAAAGCTTTGGGGGTGCGGTCCTAACCGTAATCATTAGAATGAGTTCGGGTGACTCCGCAGCTGGTACCGCAGTTGCGGTGCAGTGCCCGGATTCAAACCATGATACGACCGCGTTTGCTACTTCTGCTGTTCGTTGCCTCGAGCGCCGTCATTTGGGCGCAACCGTCGGAGGTCTCGATCCAAGCACCCCCGCCAAACAAATATACCTCCTGGATTCTTAAGCCGTTCCACCTCGAAAAGCGGCAGGTGGCGCCGATTCGGCTTACCAACTCGCCGCGTCTCGAACAACTCCTGCGCAACGGAAATCTTTATCTTTCGGCGCAGGATGTCATCGCGCTGGCGCTCGAAAACAACCTGGATATCGCCGTGCAGCGCTACGGTCCGTTCCTCTCGCAGGAGGTCCTGAAGCGCGCGCAAGCGGGCGGGTTGCTGCGCGGCACCGATCAACCGGTGGTGGCCGGACCGGCGAGCGTCAGTACGGCCGGCGTGAGCGTGGCATCGAGCGGGCTCGCGGGCGGCGCGGGCATCGGATCCGTAGGAACGGTCATCACGGGCATCGGACCGAATCCGCCGAGTCTCGACCCCAGCATTTCGGCGACTGCATACTTCGCGCACCAGACTACGCCTGAGACTAACACCCAGTTGAACGCCACCACCGAGTTGTTAACGGGTGTCCGCTATGGCTACGTGCAGTACAGTCAAAGTTTCCTCTCAGGCACCACCGTTGTCTTCGATTACCAGCAGCAGCGCCTCTTCCAGAACAGCGCTACGCCCTTGTTCAATCCAGCAACCACCGCGGATCTGGATTTTCAGGTCTACCAGCAGCTATTGCAGGGCTTCGGGCTCGCCGTCAACAATCGCTATATCAAGGTGGCCAAGAACAACCTCAAGGTTAGCGATCTGCTGCTGAAGCAGCAGGTCAGCACAACGATTGCGGCGGTTTTGAATCTTTATTGGGACCTGGTGAGCTTCAACGAAGCGGTGCGCATCAAGCAACTGGCGCTCGACGCGGCACAGAAATTGTACGAAGACAACAAAAAGCAGGTGGCCATCGGGGCCATGGCCGGCATCGAAGTGACACGCGCCGGCGCCGCTGTTTCGGCAGCCAAAGAAGCGCTGATCATCGCCCAAACCAATGTGTCGCAGCAGGAAATCGTCCTCAAGAACGCGCTGAATCGGAATGCTATGGCGAATCAATGGCTGGATGGCGTCCACATTATTACGCTCGACCAGATCGTGGTGCCGAAAACTGACGAGGTTCGCCCGATCCAGGATTTGGAAGAGGAAGCACTCAAGAACCGCGCCGAAATCCAGACGGCGAATATCAATGTGGACAGCAGAAAAATCCTGCTCAAAGGCACGAGGAACAACCTGCTTCCAACACTTCAGGCGTTCGCGGAGCTGACCAACAATGGCCTCGCGGGACCCATCAATCCGATCTACAACGGCTGCTGCGGCGCGCCCAATACGTACTTCGTGGGCGGCGCCGGTACCTACCTTGGCCAGGTATTCGGACGGGATCTCCCCAACTATTCCGCCGGCATCTCGCTGAACATTCCATTCCGCAACCGGGCGGCGCAGGCCGATTATGTGATTGACGAATTACAGTTACGCCAGAACGAATTGCAGTTGCAGCGCGCCACCAACCAGGTGCGGGTGGATGTAAAAACCAACCTCATCAACCTGCAACAGGCGCGCGCGCGGTATGAAACGGCGGTGGCCACCCGCCAGCTGTCGGAAGAGAACCTGGATTCGGAGCAGAAGCGCTTCAATTACGGCGTGGGCAGCGTGGCGCTGGTGATTGCGGCGCAGCAGCAACTGGCCGCGGACGAAGACTCGGAGGTGCAATCGATGGCGAATTATACGCACGCCAAGATCGCATTCGACGACGCCATGGGCCGGACCCTGGAGGTCAACAACGTGTCGATGGAGGAGGCCAAGAGCGGGCGCGTGGCGCGCGAATCGGTGATCCCGCCAAATGCTCCTGGAGGTGCGAAATGAGACGCGCATTGATTCTCGCCGCTTGCGCGACGGTGGTTTGCCAGGCGCAGATTCACGATCAAACCCAGCCGATCGGCATTCAAGTAGCGCATGTTCCCTCCCTGGTCCGTCCTTACATGCCCGTGAAAACGCCGCCCATCCGGCTACAGAACTCTTACCGGCTGCACGCTCTCATGCGCGCGGGCAACCTGTATCTGACGATTGCCGATGCCTTGGCCCTGGCCATTGAGAATAACCTGAACCTGGAGATCGATCGCTACGGCCCGTTAAACGCCGACGCCAACCTGGAGCGCTCCAAGGCCGGCGGTCCCTTACGCGGATTGCAGAGCGGAATCCAGCAGATTGCGGCCGCGGACGCGGGAGTAGGCGTGAATGGAACCATCGCTGCCGCGGGCTTGGGCAACGGCAGCAGCAACACCAGTTACGTAGGCGGAAGCGGCGGCGCGACCGTGCAGCAGATCGGCTCAGTGGTCCCGAATTTCGACCCCACGGTGCAGAATGTCACCAGCTTCGGACACATCTCGCAGCCCGAAGCCAACGCGATCCTGGCCGGAAGCAGTTCGCTGGTCCAATTCAATCACACCTATAACACGCAAATCACGCAGGGCTTTATTACCGGCGGCTCGATCGCATACCGCGAGTATCAGCAGACGTTTGGCGAGAATGCGCCTGGCGATTTCGTCAACCCTTCGTCGGAAGCTCGGATGGACGTGATCATCCGCCAGCCCCTGCTGCAAGGCTTCGGGGTCGCCCTGAACAACCGCACCATCCGCGTCAGCCAGATCAACACCACTTCGGCGCGAGAACTATTCCGCGGACAAATGCTCGACCTCTGCGCCAGCGTGCTCAATCTTTATTACACGCTGGCGGCGGCGACGGACGAGTTGAAGGCACGCCAGCGCGCGCTCGAGATCGCGCAGAAGTTCGTGGAAGATACCCGCCATGAAATCGCCGCGCAAGCCATCCCGGGCATTCAGTTGCCTCCCGCCGAAGCGGAACTTTCGCAGCGCCGGCAGGAACTCCAGATCGCGCAGTCCAACGTGCGACAGCAGGAAGTGCTGCTCAAGGAAGCCATCAGCCATTCGGAAGATCCGGAACTGGAAGCAGCCGGGATTCTGCTGGTGGACCGCATTCAGGTGCCTGATACCGACGAGCTGCCCCCATTGCGCCAGCTCATTAACACGGCGATGTCGAAGCGGCCGGACGTTGCCGTCGCGAAGTACCGCGACCAGACCGACGAAATCAACCTCGCCGGCACCACCAATCCGCTGCTGCCCACGCTCAACACCCAGTTCCAGACTTACGACCGGGGTGTAGCAGGAGATGGCCACGATGTGAACGGCGAGCCCCCAAACGCCGATTTTGTCGGCGGATATGGCAAGGCGTTCCGGCAGCTTGTTCAGCATGACTTTGCCAACTATCAGGGGTACGCGTCGTTCTCCGCGCCGATCGGCAACCGCCTGGCGCAGGCCGATTACGGCATCGAGCAGCTTACGCACCGGCAATCGGAAGTATCCAGCCAGAGGGACCTCAACAATATCGTCGTCGAGGTGGCCGCGCGCGTGACGGCATTGCAGCAGGCGCACGCCCACTACAATACAGCCCGCGAGTCGCGCGCTCTCGAGGAACAGGTGCTGGCGGAAGACGAACAAGGCTTCCTCTCCGGGAGTAAGGCGGCAACATTCCAGACCCTGATGGCTGACCAGCGCGCCCTGGTGAACGCGCAAATCTCGGAAGTGAATGCCGCCGCTACGTACGCCCACGCCCGCACTTCACTCGATCAGACGTTGGGAGAGACTCTGGAGAAGAACAACATCACGCTCGAGGAGGGATTGAATGGGCGCGTGGAGCGGCAGTCGCAGATTCCCGACGTCCTTGACATCGGGCACAAGTAAGATTGGCGTGAGGTCGGGAATCCCGCCCGACCAATGCGGCGCTGATTAATGAAGCAGGCCTCGTGTTCGCCACACCAGCGGGAAGCCGGCGGGGAGGGTAAAATCCGAGCCCCTGACGAAAAAGGAAGCCACGCCCGGTAATTCCGGCTGAGTGATCACTTGGTTCACGGTTTCCAGCCGGTCTGTCGTCTTCACGTGCGCGAAAAAGTGGGTCAGGGTACGTGAGTCCTCGTCTGCGTGGAGGAAATCGGCGTAAAACGGCATAGACTGCCCACGCACCTCGACATCCATGAATTCGAGTCCCACGGCGAAGGCGCCGAGGTCCGGGTAATGCTCGAGGGCGCGAATGCGCCCGTGCACCAGGGAGCCATCTGGGATCACTATCTTTCCTTTGCGGATGACGTCACCGGATATTTTTCCCTGGAGCAATGTGCCGACGGAATCCTTATCCGAGACCGCCTTGGTTAGCAGAATCGTCACTTGGAGAAACGCCGGCACGGCAGGTCCCAGCGAGGGGGCGGCCGCTACGGATCCGGCGTCCGGCACGGCCTTGGTATCGAAGGTGATTTCACTCGAGGAGGAATACGAATGGCAGTGGGTGAACTCGATCCGGTTGTAACTCTCGGTCCCCGAATCGTCGACCATTCGTGAATCGGCTGTCTGGGCCAAAAGCGTATCCGTGCCGGCGATTCGCATGCGAGCGTATTCTACGCTGGTGGATGTTTCATTGATGAGCAGGTAGGGAGGGATTTCAACCGCGTGTGCCTCGACGCGGATCAGGTCCAGGCTCTCAGGGTCTACCCAAAGAGAGCCTTCCTCGCCAACCACGCCCGTCGCACCGTTCTTAGTGATTTCGAGAGGTTTGTACAAAGCGGGTAGGCGAAAGTCGAACTTGACAGCCAGCCGGCTTCCCCCTACCTCTTCGCCCCGATATTTGAAGATGCCGCCTTCCACCAGGTTGTTCATCATGATGCCGAAGGCGCCGGTCCCGATCATTCCTTGGCCGATGAACGCGACGGGGTTGTCGACGCTCAATTGGCCGGCTCCGGGCGACCCATACCACTCGCGCCCGTCGGTGTAGACAATCTCGAGCTGGACGGTGTCCAGCTTGATCCGTTCCTTGTGAATCTTCCCTCCGGCCTTTTGGTGGTTACCATAGCGGGAAATCGTCTCCAGGCAGGTATAGTTCGGAACCTGGGCGAGTTCCTCGCGCAGATGCCGCTTGATGCGAGAGAGAAGCAAGACTTCCGGCTTAAGGCCCTCCTCAAGTTCCTGCGGCGCGGCGGAACAGGCGGCCAACAGCAGGACGCCGGCGACCTTCGCCAAGCGGACCAACATGTCATCAGTCTAGCGCGGCTCGCGCTATTCCTGGCGCAGGACCCGCATGGGCTCGAGCGATGCGGCCCGGCGCGCGGGCAGGAATGCCGCGGCCAGTCCCACCGCCAGCAAAACACCAGCCGTGCTGACGAAAGTGATGGAATCGTCCGCGCGAATTCCGAACAGCACCGGCGCCACCTTGCGCGCCGCGATGAGTGAGACGGGCACGCCGATGGCGAGACCGGCGATGACCAACAAGAGCGATCCGCGCAGCACCATCCATAGGACCGCGCCGCGTTTCGCGCCCATAGCGATGCGGATGCCGATTTCGCGCGCGCGACGTGCGGCCGAGTAGGCCATGACGCCATACAGGCCGATGGCAGCCAACAGGAGCGCGAGGAGGCCGAAAAATCCTCCCACGGTGGCCACCAGGCGGTCCTGGAAGATCGATTCGTCGATCTCCTGGCGAATGGTCTTCGGATCGGACGCGGAAACATCGGGGCCGAGTTTCTCAACTTCGCGGCGGATGGCCGGAAGCAACGATTCGCCCGATTGTCCGGCGCGCAAGAGCACGGCTCCGAAAAATGTGGGGCTCTGGGCGATCGGCACATATACCGTCGGAGCGATTTTCTCGCGCAGTCCCTGGTGCGGAATGTCGTGCACCACGCCGACGATCGGCACAAACGTTTTGTTGTCGAAGGTAAGGACGCGATTGAGCGGATGCGCGTCACCCGGCAGAAACGCGCGCACGAATGCCTGGTTGACGATGGCGACTTGCGGCGCGGTTGCGGTATCGGAAGGCGTAAATTCGCGGCCCAGGAGCGGCGCGGAGCCGAGGATATCGAAGAACCGCGGCGCGATTTCCTGCTTGCTCACCCACGCCGGTTCGTGCGCGGTGGCTTCGGAACCGGGCACCCTGAGCGCCCCTTGGGACCAGCCGCCCAGAAACGGCCCCGGCGCGCCGAAGCTCACCAGCGAGACGCCTGGCAACGATTGCATGCGGGCCAAAAACTCTTCGCGGACCGCGGTGGTTTGTCCGGCTTTCCAGGACATCGGCATTTCCAGAGAGAAGGCAACGAGTTTCTGATTGTAAAAGCCCAAATCCACCGAGCGCAAGGCGGCCAGGCTGTGGCCGAACAGCCCCGCGAGCGCCACCAGCATCACGGAGAATGCAACCTGCGCGACCACCAGCACCTGGCGGAATGCGGAGTGATGGCGGGCGCCGGAGGGACCTCCCGATTTGAGGCATTCCGCCGCATGGATGGCGCTGGAACGCCATGCCGGCGCCAGGCCGAACAGCGCGGCGGCGAATACCGCGATCGCGATGGCGAATGCCAGCACGGTCAGGTTGGGGGTGGCGTCGAACGGGTCGCCGGAGGAGGCGGGCAGGAACTGCAACAGCCCTTGCTCGCCCCACCACGCCAGCAGAATGCCGATCGCGCTGCCCGCCAGCGCCAGTAGTAGACTTTCGATCAATGCCTGGCGCATAAGCCGCATACGGGTTGCGCCCAGCGAGAGACGCACCGCGATTTCTTTCTGGCGCGCGGCGCCGCGTGCCAGAAGCAGGTTAGCGACGTTAGCGCAGGAAGCCAGCAGCACCAGGCCCACCGCCGCCATCAGAATCGTCAGGGGCACGGCGAAACCGTCGCGCAATCCCGACAGTCCGGCTCCGCCCTCACGCACCTCGATGTGCTGGTTCATGGCGGTTTTGCGAAAGGCCGCGTTGGGTTGGTTGCCATAGATCGCGGCCAGATGCTGCTGGAAGAGCACGTCGATCGCGGCCTGCACCTTGCTCACGGGGACTCCGGGGCGGCGGCGGGCGAGAATCCAGAGCCAGTTTGAGCTGGCATTGGCAAAATCGACATCCTCCATCGAAGCAGGCTCCCACAGATCGGGGTGATGGTCCACGTCGACGCCGCGGAAGCCGCGCGCGGCGACACCGATGACGGTCAGGTGGTCTTTATCGACGGTTACGGCTTGGCCCAGCACCGCCGGATCGCCGCCGAAGCGGCGCTTCCAGAAATCGTAGCTGAGCACGGCGAAGGGATGGCCCTTAGGAGTGCGGTCGTCATCGTCTGTGAACAGGCGCCCGAAAGCCGGCGAGACTCCCAGTGCCAAAAAATAATTGCCAGTCACAGCTTCGACTTGGGCTTTCTCGAAACGATCGCCGCGGCCGGCGCGGAACAGCAACTTGTCCACGCTGCTGCGGCCGAGCACGGCGCTGAAGAGATCGCCGCGCTGGCGGATCTCCCGGTAGAGCGGGTAGGAAGAGAATCCGCGGCCCCAGCCGCCGGTGCGATAGAGCGTTACCAGTTGTTCCGGGTGCCGCACGGGCAGTCTCTGGAGGAGCAGCGCGTGGTACATCGAGAAGATGGCGGTATTGGCGCCGATTCCCAGGGCGAGGGAAAGCACCGCGGCGGCGGAGAATCCGCGATTGCGCCCCAGCCCGCGGAGAGCATAGCGTACGTCCTTGGCGGCGGTCTCGAGCCACGGCAGACCGCGCCTTTCGCGATAGATCTCGGCGGTTTGCGCCACTCCGCCGAACTCGCGCCGCGCCGCCGCGCGCGCCTCCGCCGCGGTCATTCCTTTTTGCCGGAATTCTTCCTCCTGCATGGCCAGGTGCGCGGCGATTTCTTCGTCGAGGTCGCGATCGAGGCGCGCGCCGCGGAAGAATGCCAGAAGGCGTTTCCAAATGGCACTCATGGCTCTCTCCTATTCCGCCGGTCCCGCCGGACGCAGGAAGCGCGCCATCAATGCCACGGTGCGCTCCCAATCCTGGGATTCGCGCTCGATTTGCCGCCTGCCGGCGCGCGTCAGTTCGTAGAACTTCGCGCGGCGATTGCTTTCCGAAGCGCCCCATGAAGAGCGCACCCATCCGCGCTGCTCGAGGCGCAGCAGGGCGGGATAGAGCGTGCCCTGGTTGAGATCGAGCATGCCTTCGGAGATCTGCTGGATGCGTTTGGCCAGACCGAACCCGTGCTGCGGGCCCATGGTTTCGAGCGTGCGCAGCACCATCAAGTCGAGCGTGCCCTGTAAAACGTCGGTTTTCGCCGTTCCTGTAGACATCCAAAAGAAGGATCGCTCTTTTCCTTTAGAATGTCAACAGGAAAGTGGAGAACACCCGTGCCGTTAGCCCAATCGCGCCAAGGAGGAGCTGCATCCGGCCGAAAACACGTCGCCGGAGAATGCTCGGCACCTGGTGGAGGCCTGCCTGGGCCGATTTCCACATCATTCTCCCCCTGGCTGGCGGACCCCTGCACGCCTACGGAATCATGAATCACGTCGAACGGGACGCCGGTGGCGAAGTCGCGCTCGAAATCGGATCGCTCTACCGCCTCCTGGACCGCCTGGTTACCGAAGGCCTGATCGACAACCTGGACAGCGCAGATGAGCGCTGCCGTCACTTCCGCATCACGGCCGCCGGCCGAAAGGCGTTCAAGTCGCTCGGCGAATGGGATCACGCTTGTGCGCGCGCGAAAACTGCTCCCGGCGGCGGACGCATGATGCGCCTGCGGGTCAGGCGCCTGATCCGCCTCTTCCCGGCAGGCTTCCGCGATGCCTCCAGCGCGGACATGCTGGCGACCTTCGACGATCGTTGGTAGAGGCCGGGCCGGCAGCCGCCGCGGTATGTTGATCGACCTGGTCCAATCCGCCTGTCCGGAACGCCGCGGCAATTCGACGCGATTCGCGCCGCGCACTTTGAGAAAGTCACCCGGGTTTGCGGCCATTGAGATCGCCACCTTGGCGCTCGGAATTTGGCGTGAACACGGCAATGTTCAGCGTCGCTCATCAGGTGCTCTGGACCTCGCTCCCCTTCGCGCAGCCCGGCTGGTACGAGGTTGCGCCTCAAGATCTTAGCAGCCTGCCGGATTCCGGCGTGGCGCGCGACTCAGGTTGCCCCTATCGACGCGTTGCGGGCGGAGTGAATCACTCGTAGCGCGACCATCGGATGCCCGCTCTCCATTTCATGGTGGAACCAGCACAGCCACGCGTGGTAAGAGCTCGGATTGCCGAGTTTCCCGGGGGTATGAAACTTATGAGGAATCCGGATTAGTCGATGCGGAAATAGCTGGAGGTCTCGACCGCGGCTTCCTGCTCCTCGACTCCGCGGACGTCGGCCCATCGCGGACCGCGATAGAGCAGCGGAGAGAGTTCGGCCAGTTTATCGGCGGGACCGGCGGCGTAGACTTCCACGCGGCCATCGTCGAGATTGCGAGCGTATCCCGTGAGGCCGAGCGCCTGCGCCGACTTCTGCGCGAAATAGCGATATCCGACGCCTTGCACGCGTCCGCGCACGAACCACCGCCGCGCTTCGATGCTTCGGGGTGCCATTGCTCGTGAGGATATCATTCCTTCGAACGCGCCCCCAACCCCAACTCGACGTAGTGAGGCAGCCGGTTGTATAATCCGCTGGAAGCCAGAGGTGATACTTGAAGATTTTTCGCGCGCTCTGTATTATTCCGCTTACAATCGCCGCCGACTCCTGGGGACAGGTACCGAGCGTAAGTTCCGTGACGAACGGCGTTTCGTTAGCGACGGGAGCTATTGCTCCAGGAGAACTCCTGGTAATCTTCGGCGCCAACCTGTCGCCTTCTACCGTAAATAATTGCTATTCGTCGGCGCAGTCTGTTTTTCCGACGACCTGCAACACAACCACGGTTCAGATTAACGGCGTGGCATCTCCGTTAATTTATGTTTCTCCCGGCCAGGTAAATCTCTACGCCCCCTTTGAATTGTCGGGCAACTCCGCGGCGCTTACGGTATCGACCACCGGCGGCGGAAGTTCTTCGCCATTCTCATTGAAACTTGCGAGCGCATCGCCCGCGATTTCGGCCTTCACGAACACCAGCGGCATGACCATCTCCGCCACCAACCCCTCAAGCCCCGGATCCGCCGTATTGGGATACGCGACCGGGCTTGGCATCACCAACCCACAGACACCCGACGGCGCGGTCGCCCCCAGCAATCCCCTGGCACACACCGCCGCCACCATTGGAGTCTATGTCGGGGGTGTACCGGCGCTTGTGTCGTTCGCTGTGCTGGCGCCAACCCTGGTGAGTACTTACGAGATCGCATTCACGGTTCCCGCGGGACTGCTCGGGAACCAGCCGGTGGTATTCACCGCGGATGGAATCGCAAGCCCACCGGTAACCCTTCAGTTGCCTTCGGGGACGCCGCCCGCGCTCTCGGTGACGACGGGTTCGAACCTGGGAACATTTCCGCTGGGCGAAGTCCAACTGGGCCTCGGCGCGACCGGCGGGACTGGCAGTTACTCGTGGAGCGTCGCCAGCGGCTCGAACCTGCCGCCAGGGCTGGCGCTCCGGCCCGATCTTCCGTCGTATATAACGCCTTCCGCGCCCGAAGGCCTGATTGGTGTCGCCACAACCGCGGGCGCGTACAGCTTTACTCTGTCCGTGGCAAGCGGCACCAGTTCGGCGTCGCCCGCATTCACCATGAAAATCACCCCGCTCAGCTTGATGGATGGTCCCAATCTTCCCGACGGGTTTGTCGGAGTGCCGTATTACGGCAACGGGTACCAACTTACCGCGACCAAAAATGGGGTTGCAGACGTCATATCGTGCACAGCGAATTCATCCAACGGAATCTCACTCTCGGCAGCTTGCCTGATCACAGGCACTCCGGCCGCGGCTGGCGCCCAGAATATACCCGTTACATTTACCGACGGGACCGATACGGTAACCAAGGATTTGACGTTGAGCATTTCGGCGGTCCGGATTACTACTTCCCCTCTGCTGCCGAACGCGCCGCTGAATGCGCCGTACAGCCAGGTGTTGGCGGCTGCCGGCGGCACCGGCCCCTACACGTACTCGCTTTCGGGAACCCTTCCGGCCGGGTTGGCCCTCAATAACAGCGTGATCGCCGGCACACCGACGGCAGGAGAAGGCAAGTACAACTTCGGTGTGACCGTGTCCGATTCCGCCAGCCACGCATACACATTGAACATGGCCATCGATGTTACCGGATCGCCGGAAGCGCTGCCGCAGATCGCACAATATGGCGATCTCGGCGATTGCAGCATCGGCTCGGGATGCTCGCGCGCGATTGGAGTTTCAGGAGGCGGCACCGCTCCGTTTACTTGGACCGTGAGCGGTCTGCCGCCGGGGATGGGTTTCCGTTCGGGCGCCGGAAAGACCTTGGCGTACGTCAGTCCCGGGGATTTAGAGCTA
>Ga0335072_10001085_pt1 | contig 46109 bp, 47 predicted proteins | sample Lox_Sample_21_FD_206725 | JGI IMG/M metagenome (GOLD analysis project Ga0335072, IMG submission 206725) | Soil microbial communities from Loxahatchee National Wildlife Refuge, Florida, United States - Lox_Sample_2.1 | ecosystem: Environmental > Terrestrial > Soil > Wetlands | place: USA... | reverse complement strand
ATCACGAAATTGAGACCACAATATCTCCACAACAAGTGCACGAGAAATTTCCAAACTTATGATACACCTTTAAGCACATAATGGAAACGTCTGATTTGAATTGGGAAGTATTAAATGGGGTATATGTGGAGATAATTGGGAAAACGTTCTGAACCCACTAACAAACGCTGCACCCACTAAATTTACGGGGTAGGGCCCTAAAATTAGCGACTATATTTAGGGGCCTTAGCGGGGTGCGCGGCTCGCTTGTTACGGGTAACTACGGAGTACGATAACTAGTAATTCACGACTCCGTATGGAGTACTTTGGTCCAGGTTTCTCTAAATTACTGGAATGATCCTGAAGTGTTGACTGCTGCTTGAAATTTGTACATTTAATTTGCCAGTGTGATATCGCTAGCGAGTTCACGTCGAGTTGAGAGATTTGAATAGGGAGCTGTCGCTCCATCTTCCCGTAGTCTCAGTGTCGCGGGCTTACCCGCTGGGTTTGGCGGCAGGACGCCGGTATTCACAAAGCCACCTGGCCTAAGTTTGGGCGGTACCCCCTAAATCATTGCGTGTTCTTGGTCATGCTCTACGAATTTCTTGGCACAAATCAATCTTTAGATACGGAGTAGCTTCAAGCACGGAGACGAAATACACAAGGACGAAAACGCGCTTTCTGCAGCTAGGAGGAAGGAGATGAGGCCAAAAGAGCATTGAGGCGCATCGTAAATGCGAAATAGCGCCTCGAAGAACTCTTTTCGAGGTTCCAAAAAGCGCATTTTCGAGCGAATTGGGCGAAACAATGGGACTCTACCACTGCACACAAAAAGACGTCTCTCACGGCTCAACCACGAAATTTAATTGGCTAAGATTCGCACACATGGTATCGAATACAATTTTCTATGTCGTCTATTTTGAATTTTCTTCATTCATTGCGTTGTTGCTGAGAAATCGCTCTCCGAAATATGTGTGATGAAGTTGTTTATTGCTTCACTTTTTCAGAAGGCGTACGGTAGAATATGCTCAGGAATATGCAGGCATGCTCACAAATACGCGTGAGGGGAGTTCGCGAAAAGTCAAAGGGCAGATGGCCAAAACGGCAACACTCAACTTTATTGTATGATGATTGTCCGGAGACTCTGGGTCGTATTAAGTAACATCATCTGCTAACTGTAATGAACAGCAAAGCCGTGATCATGATGACTGTATTCAGTTACTCTATTCGATCTTGTTTTTGAGTACAAATAGTGTGGAAGGGTGAGATATAACCGTCGCCACCGCACCTACCCTGACACTAACATATCTTGTGAGTAAATGTAGTCACCACGATGGAGAAAACGAACCAAAGGGTGAAGATACTAGAGGAAGATAGCAGAAATGCGAGCGGTTGAACTGTCGCATGCAGGCCGGCGTGACCAAATGAGTGTACGATATATACGAAAACAGCGGGAAGAGTCCCGCTAAACCCAAACAGGGGCGTCTAAGGACGGAGTTTACCCTGGCATTTGATTCTCAGGATTCGTTTGGTAAGAAACCATCTCCTCATTGCTTGGCTTTGTAAGAGTCTGGACCTCAGCGATAAAAGTCTTCGACGTAAGCTTCAAATAGAACGCCTCGAGGCCAAGTTGCACCACTACAGCGATAGCTGGAGGTTGTTATAAACTCTGATTCTCGAAACAGAGAGACAAATACGACACGCGTTACTCCAACCGGATTCTCCAACGCTCCTTGAAACCCTATATTGCCTAAATTCCGTAGGCATTCAGTTCTTGTGCTTGCAACATTGCAAAGCTAACCTTTGCTCCGAATCATTTCTCTTGACAAAGTAGTGGTATTCTAGATCCTAAAGTTTAAAGGCAGTTCGACACCACTGGAGGGTTACCGTGAGTGAGCAACCGACAAATTGGAATCCTCATGAACTCTGAAGAGTTGGCTCTTGAGTCCCGGAAACACGAACATGATATTACCGAAAATAAATTCGAACAGTGCAAGCACTAGAAGACTTGTAGTCCGTCGCTCTCGGATGCTGAAACGCCGTAAGTGTCTAAACCGGATTAGCCTGGCAATGACGCAGCCTTCAGCTCGGCACTTGGGAACCGGTCTGACTTCGTACGTTTCTTAGCAGGAGGCAAGCTTCCGCAATCGTCTCCTTCTTGGAAGTATTGACTTGGGCTAGGCAACCTAGTACTCATTTCGAGAAAGGTGGCATCCAGAGAGAGCTAGTGATGGGTGAAATGTCGCCGGTTTAGGTCGATTTCGTTGCCGTAAGGCGATGCAATGCTACTCTGAAGATCACTGAAAGGCTCAGCACCGGCGAACAAATTGTCCACGGCCACTGGATTCAGGATCGCATTGTAGTCAATATCAAAAGGCCCAAACATCCTCACCGGATTCTCATGAGGCGCTTCACGAGCGTACTGGGTTGATAACCGAGCATCGTCAGTGATCCAGTTCAGGTATTCAGCATCAAGTGGTTGCCAACTGCTACCAATTCCGTTGATTTCTGTAGCTCCACCAGCCCCATGGCACGTTGAGGCTCCAATTGGTGTAATCTCTGACATGAGAGATGTCGACATTCCAGCCTCTTGAGGTGTCAAAGGGTCATTGTCGGATGAATTCGATGAAACGACATCACTGCTGAGGGATGACATCGGAGATATTGGCTCCATGCCTTGACAGCTACCGATATCTACGGATAGCGTACTGCTCGGTCGCCTCACATTCTCCATTGGAGGAGAGTTCGGGGAAGGTTGAACGCCGTTGGTTGATGCTTCAGATCGACGGTTTCCAGAAGCCGTTGGATATTCACAAGTCAACGATGTTCGACAACAGCGGCCACATGGAATGCCTCCTGTGCATTTTGTTCTTGCCGCTGCGCAAGCGAAGCAAGCTCGAGTACCTCTCGCGAAGACGCCTGGTTCTGGATCTTTGTGGATGAATTCATGACGATGAAGAGCATCTCTACATTGTTGTTAGAATTGAAACTAGAAGACTGCGGTTTGCGAGAGATCGGTCGGTTGAAATCAGCATCGCGGTCAGCCACCCAGCCCAAAACAGCACCACGCGCCCAAATTGCCTACCGCGCAATGTTGGATTGACAATCTAGGAACCTGAGAACTCCTCTGGACTGAGGACAAACTTATCGATGCTGAAGTTGCCTGAATCTCCAGCGTGGTATACATACAACCGGGAGAATCCCTTTCGACACTGCGAGCACTTGAATGGACGATCGCTGACGTGAGTTTGAAGGTGTCGATGAAGATGATGACTGCGTCCAAAGGTTCGGCCACAGGCCGTGCATGAGAGTCGTCCTTGACTGGCACGCTGGTTTGTCTCAGGACGACGGGAGCTCATTGCGTATGGTTTTGTGGCATATCGATCAATACCGAAGAGGCAATTCCGTAGAATACTATTAGGTTGAAAACGGTGGATTGAGATACTTCCGATAGAACATTGATGAAAGATTCTAGCGTTCAAATTGCTTCGAGCTTACCCATACCCTTGTTCACATCGCCTCACTGACCTGCCTCAAGTCTAATCCCAGCTCACGGAATTTTCGCCGGGCTAGAGTTTGCGCGGGGAAACGGATGTAATTGCGTCCAAATGCCAGCTTTTAAACTTGTAATATGCGGCTTTGCTGCATCGTGATTGGCCCATGCTCATACAATCCCTACGTATTATCAGCACCGAGCGCAGCTTGGGTCGTCACTGGGATTATCGTACTGATAATTCCTCCTGAGACCAACGCACTCGGACCGGGAAGTGGAGTCTTGCCACGCGTGAGAAAGATTCGGGAACAAATTCGGGAGTGGAGATCACTCCGTCAGCGTCGTAGTCAGACATATCAATACAAGACGGTTTGGGGAGACCGAAAAGGCGGTGCGGGAAAATCAAGTTGACTTGCATCGGTGGGGCCCAATAGAAAACTCATTTGCAAGCCTCCTATGAGATTTGGATTGACAGTGATGCCATTGAACGTTTATGAGAGTCTCATTAGCCGCGTCACTTTCGCGCCTCCCAATATTTTATCAATTCAGTCCCGCCCATGTGCGTCATCGCAAGGTGAATGATCTGCCGGTGCGGAATGTCCGAAGGTCTATTGGCTGCGATTGGCCGTGCCCAATGAAACGGACGAGCCTTCGTATTAAATGCTGAGCATTTCCATTGTTGCTCCAAAAAGAACTTCGGCTTCGCTTGCCAGGTAAGGGCAGGGAATAGAATTTTTCCGCAGAAACTCGAACCACTAAATGCATTGGAAGACTTTGAAATAAGTGAGGCCAAGACACCAGACGCGCTAACAATACCGTATAAGGTATACCTCCGAAGGCAGAGGAACTAGGAACCAGGCAAATACGTTTGATCAGAGCAGCCTTGCGACCCACAATCGTTTCTCAGATCAAACCTCGGCCCTTCAATCACTACAATCAAAAGCTGATGGGATGATCGCAACCGTTAATTCGTAGAAAATTCTCTAACTCTATCTTTGTTGTGATGAAGGACTAGCTCCACGTAACGCATCTCTACGGAGTCAACCTGCTGGGATCGCGGGGGAAGAGGCTTGCCAAGCGCACGTTGGGAAGACCAAGCCAATTCGAAACGATACGTTCTAGACCAAAAGCACCACCGGCATGGGGTGGACACGCGTACTGGAAAGACTCAACGTACTAAAAGGAGCTGTTAGACAACGTTTTAAGACGCAAGGTTAAGATTCTCACCTCCTTCAAGCCCGGTCCGTCCGGGTCAAGGCCTCTCCTCTTCATTTCGGATCGTAGGATGGCGTGATTGTGAATACGTTGCGCACCGGACAGGACTTCCTGCCCACGAAGCATGAAATCGTATGAATGGCTCCTCCCTGGCTTGGTGGATGGCATGGTGTAGAATGCGCGTACATCCAGTGGGTACTCCTTCAGAATGTAGAAGTCAGTGTTGTACTTCTTCTTAACGATCTCGCCGAGTTGTTTCTCTTGCGCCGAATTGATGTCGTCGTTCTCGTTAAGCTCAACGCCGGCCTCAGCAAGTAACTTGACGCCGTCCACGAAGTCGAGAACGGGAACATCTTCCGGTTTGGCAGGTATTAAGAATGGCTCGGTGGGATAAATTTTGCCCACACGTTTGGTCTGCTCCTTAAATTGCGTCTGCAGGCCGTGGAGAATGTGCAGCATAAGGTCGCGGATGAGATACATGACGTCAAGATAGTCGTCATAGAATTCCATTTCCAAGTCCATGGATGTATACTCCGTCAAATGTCTGGTGGTGTTGCTATTCTCTGCTCGGAACACAGGACCAACTTCATAGACTCGTTTTCGGCCGCCCACAATTGCCATCTGCTTGTACAGCTGGGGACTTTGAGCCAAGTACCCTTTGCGAGCAAAGTATTTGACTTCAAACACGTTGCTACCTCCTTCACTAGGGGCGCCAAGTAGCTTTGGTGTATCGATTGTCTTGAAGCTGTGTTTTCGCAGGAATTCTTCAAATAAGAAGCGTACTCCATCACGAATGTCAAAGATATCTTGGTTCAATGAAGCTCGCATATCAAGCACACGATTGTCAAGTCGCGTGGAGAGCTTTACCAACGGCTGTCCACTTGCAGAATGCTGTTCATCGCCAGTTTCCTCTCTTGGTATAGCAAATTCGGAGTCTTCAGGCTGGATTGGTAGCTGAGGAATGGCCTTTTCCACCACCCATAGTTCCGTGACGTGAAGTTCTCGATTCGAGACGGATGCACTTTTGATTTCTTCTTTGGGTTCTCTCACTATGCCAACCACATCAACAAGTGACTGTCCTGACAGTGAAGCCGCGAACTTCACAAATTGCCGCGAGATTGTGTCGGAAGCGGCGATGACCGCTTGAATTGTAGCTCGGTCGTGCTCGAGAAGAAGGAAAGCGAGCTTTGCAGATTGACTGCGGGCTGTGCGAACTGTCGCGCGTATAGCCACCTCTTCGCCATCTTTGGTATCTCCCAATTGGTATAGCTCTCGGCGTTGAATACTCAACGGCTTGTAGCCACTGGATCCGACGTAAGGTTTATCGCCATATTTGCCTTTGGAGACATCGTTTGCATCGGCTTCGGCTTTTCTTGCAGCTTCCTGAGCTTCCAGTTGCTTCTTCTTCTCCGCCTTCTCTTTCTCCTTCTCAAGCTTTTTCTACAGAGCTGTTAGATTTCAAGATGCGCCTGAAACATCGTTGTGTGGAACCTACCAAAGCTTTTTTCGACAGCTTCTCTCCACCTTCGCTTCCCTCAGCCGGCGCCTCCGCTGCGGGTCTCTCAGGTAATTCTTGTTCTCCGGGCATTTTGAGTTGTATATTTGAAAAGCTGTCACGGCGGGTGTTGAAGTTTTGTTAGGCGCTCGAGTCATTTGAATAAATTTGTGGGGCAGCCTTGCCAAAGCCTTTGAATCATCGCTTTCATTTTTCGACCCACCATCTAAAAGATTATGATTCCAAGATAACGAATTATGTCAGCGCCAGAGATCCTCTTACCCGGCGAGACGATCTCGGTAGAGTCAATTCCGTGGTCCGCGAACAAGCAGCTCAAACTCGGACCTGGACTTCAGCAGCCTTCGCCGGGTACCTACAAAGCTACAACTTGTGGCATTCTCCAAGGAGACAGCAAGAAGCGCTCTGTCTATGTTGAAAGCAATGGAGGTCGGGTACGTCTTACATTCGGCGCAATCGCAATACCAATTACCGTTCTGCAAATTCTTACGCTACATACAGTATATACCTCAGACCGGCGACCTCGTAATCGCAACCGTACACCACTCGTCAGCAGACCTCTACCACTGTCTCATCACACCTCACACTCCTCCCGCTTCGCTCCCACATCTGTCCTTCGAAGGTGCTAACCGTAAAACTCGTCCACACCTCGTAAACGGCTCGCTCGTCTATGCTCGTGTCGCAAATGCCTCCAAGCACGCAGATCCGGAGCTTGAATGCGTACATCCCAGCACAAACAAAGCTGAAGGACTGGGTCCATTGAAGGGCGGCATGACCTTTGACGTGAGCTTAGGCTTCGCAAGGAGGCTTATGGCAGGAAAGAAGGGTGGAATAATAATACTGGACGAGTTGGCGCAACATGCGCCTTTCGAGGCTGCTGTGGGTAAAAATGGTCGGGTCTGGATCAACGGAGGTGATAACTTAAAGGTCACACTGGGCGTGGGAAGAGCTTTGCTGGAAGCTGATGAGAAGGGTTTGACAGTCACGGAACAAAAGAAGATGATTGAGAGGATCTTGAAAGGCCGCTGATACTATGCAAAAGACATACAAGTGCAAGAAGACGTCATGAAATCAAGAAGCACCTCTTGTATATGGACTATGGAGCTCTGATCTGCGGTATCTGATCACTAAGGGCGTTCTGATCAATACGCAATTGTCGATACGAGGAAGCGAGCTTGAGTATCTTCCTTCGAACGGCGGTATTAGTTGGATTCCTGGCATTATTGACATCAATGCCAAACCGGGTGGACGAAATCAGCAATACCCGTGACTGGAAGGCCTCAAGATACGCGAAGCAGAACGTGAGCAGTGGTTTCGGGTATTTAAGGCCAACGGAGTATCGAAATGGCCTTCAAAAGGACTAGAAAGCTTAAGCTGGATCTCTAGAAATGTGCGAAATAGAATAGCGATATGGTGATCACGTGCATGATATGCCATCTTGATCAAGGTGTCTCAAGCGCATCCCGTTTGGACTTCAACGTAACATTCGGTCAATATCTATGCCGGAATCTGAATCCTGCGATTAAAGATATCCCATGTAATCTTCATCCATTTAAAACGTAAGCCCAGTCTTATGAGCGGTGCCTCCAGAATGACTACAAACTTCGATATTATCGAAACAGGGGTCGCAGAGTTGAAATCTGACTTCAGCAACGGCTCACGCGTGCTAGCAACAAAGGCTTTGCAATCATTACATGATTCAATCGAAGCACCAGAGCACACTTCAAGCGATAAAGAAGAGCTATGGAAAACAATGCGCATTGGAGCATACCAACTTTGTGAAGCTCGACCCAGTATGAGCGCGGCGGTAACGAGCGCTCTTCTTCAAGCATTGAGTGTTGTTCGCAAATCTGCGCGCCCTCCAAAACAAGTGCTGGCAGAAGAGATAGCCAAGAGGCAAGGGACAGGCCAGAAGATTGCACAGCATTTCATTGAGTTGATTGAACATCACGTCGCTACGACACCTCGAGAGTCCGGCTCACCAATAAGAATATTGACGCTGTCCTTATCATCTACTCTGCGGCAATGCTTATTCAATGCGATTCGGACACTTCGAAGTCTGCAATTCAACATTCGTATTCTAGAGTCTAGGCCAAATTGCGAGGGAGCTGATTTTGCAGTCTCTCTAGTCAAAGAATTCATAACGGAGGTTTCCAACCACAGAGTAACAATTGAAGTCGGAGCCGATGCATATATGTGCTTCTTTGCCAAAGATATCGACCTCCTTTTGCTTGGAGCTGACCGAATATCAGCTGAAGGAGATGTTAGCAATAAGACCGGTAGCTTCGCCAGTGCACTTTGCGTAAAGGCACTCTCACCGCAGGGCAAAGTAGTTGTTGTTTCTGATAGCGACAAGATTGCTGCATTCGATACGGAAGATTTAAATAGCCACGAGAGCGGGCCTTCGGAAGAGGTAACTTCCAAGTGGAAAGCAGATACCAAGATTGCAGCGGAAGAGCAGGAGTCAGATTCCGCATTGGTTGTTCATAATACGTACTTTGAATGGATCTCAGCCAGTTTTATCGATTTCTATTCGACGGAGCAAGGAAGCATGAATAGGGATCAGATCAAGCAGCAGTCACACGAGATCCAGAAGCTCAAAAATGATCTCTTCGATGCGGAGATTCGTTCACTTGCCAGAGAGTGAATATGTCGCTCGTCTCCGCTCGCGAACTTACTTGCTACTCTTGGTTGAAAGTAAGGTATACAAGTACGTTCTCACACGATACGAAACTTGGGTGAAAGTAGATATGAATATCATTGTCATTGAAGAGATGTTCCTAATTCGTTTGGGTAATTTTGCATAACAAGGAAGTGTACACCCTAACAACAAAGTGGATATCCTTTAATGGCTTCGAAAGTTACCATTGGTATGAAAACAAACGGGGCAGCTGTCGAGATGCATGAAAGTTGGGCTTGGGGATCGTATTCTGCAATCGCACTCATTTTTGCGGGAAGGGAAGACGCCGGTAATGCATATTCTGACCACTTCTCCCTTTCCACCCCTCAACGTTAAGCCCAGGCATTCTTGTCCCAATTGGGATCTACGCATGTTAATAACTGGCTATTCTGATGGTCTATGGACTTACCTTGTACAAAGCTTGCCAGCACTTTGCTTCCTGTTTGCAAAAGCGGATGGCTCACCACAATCTGCAGAAATCTCTGAAGGCCTTCTCTTCGATGTTCAATTACATCGTCACTAAATCTGTTTGTGAAGACCTTCCCAGGAAGCGGAGGAATCGTAACGCGTGCCGATTCTCGTTCGAGCATGTCGCGGAAGTGTTCGAAGTCTGAGTACCGGCGTCGAACGGTGGATTGCTTGAGCTTGAAGGCGGGAATATTGGTTACCATGTGGATTTCGTAGTCGGTGTACATGCTTCTGCCGGTGCCGTGTGTTCGTGGATCTCGTACCTGAAATCCCCTGTTAGCTGGTTTCCGATCTTGCATAAAATGATGGCGGATGGCGCCGCAGTCTCAAAGCTTGGCCGTACCTCAATTTCTAGGAGGTTTTCTGGTGGACCATAAATCTCTTCATAGCTTTGCTGTCGAGCTTCAGGCAGTGTAGTGAGGTTCGCATGGTGTCGATCCGTCGACTTAGCAGTTGAAGCAGTGGGACTGGTACTCGTGTTTTGCGTGGGGGAAGCCATGGTGGGATGTATGAGCTGTAAGCAAGATTCTGCTCTGAAGGCACGGAAGAGAATCGTCCGGTTATGACAGGTGGATCGTCAGCGCTGTCAGTGAAGAAAAATTGAGAGGCTCGGCCGCAGATATCGCTCAGCCCATCACGAGTAGGTTGTACATTTGCCTGGAGACCGAGTGGGGCTTGACTCTGGTTGGAAGCTGGGGAAGAAGCTGTCCTGTAAACGCCTCAGGCAGGAACCCTATGATTGGCTGGGGAAGTTACTCTCCGTCCGCGTCGTTCAAAACTACATCACGTTTCAACAGTGAGAACAGCGCGACGACGGTAGCAACATCGAGGGATTTGAACGGTTTCTGATCAATCCAGCGGATGCCTTGACCGAAGCATATGTGTGTAGCTAGACTTCCATCCCACGTAGCACCATATCTATTTCGACAAGATGACGGCGGTTTTTCCAACGCTACCCCGTATTACATTCACCATCCTCGAGCCTATTTCACTGTAAGTATCGACTGAAGCGTGTGACCCGACCAAAACAATTTGACCAAGGTACTTATAGGGTCGCGGGCTTCCTAGCACCAGTTGTTGATACACCATTCTTCGTCGCATCGCAACTCCCAACCCCGTACAGCGTTACTCCGGATCTTAACACGACCTTGCTTGCCTGGCAGCTTGGAAATGCGTATCTTCTCCTGGGATTCCTTGGAGTTTTCATTTTGAACACGACTACCGAGCCAAAAGTTGCACACGCCTACATCTGGGCGCTCTGGCTGGGTGATATTGGTCACGTGGGCTTCACACTCTATGCAATGGGCTGGGAGCAGAGCTTGGCCATTGATTCATGGAACTCTGTCGTGTGGGGCAATGTTGGCGCAACGGCTTTCCTGTTCTCGATGAGGTGTCTCTACCTGCTCGGTTTCTTCGGACCTGATCGAATTCCAAACTCCAAGCCAAGCGAGCGTAAGTCCAAGTGAGTACGGCATAAAAGGAGGTGGAGGGCGAAAATAGATTTGAGGGTCATCGAGGAAAGAAATATTGATGGAGAGAAGGAAGTGGTGCTTTCGGTCATAGCCTCGTTTCTCAACTGAAGGAGTAGGATAGCTTCGAAGGGGCCGGGGAGAAAGTCTGGCTGCGAACTTGGTTAAATTTCAAAGAGGCAGGAGCATATCCAACAGCCTTTCGGCTAGGCTTGCAATTCGATTCCCGCGAGATCAGCGCATTCAGGTGCGCCTTCCAGCTTCGTTCACCGTGTTCAACTCCACGCGAGATGCATCCCATCGAAAGACGATTGCGAACAATCGTGGCTCCTTGCAGAGGCAATTACCCTGCACAATTCTGCCACGTTCCGTGGAGACGCCCGAAATCAATTCGCGAAACCTTTCCTGCTGAGACCTAACTGCAACTTTAGGGAAGCATGTTTCTACTGCCTTAGTCAGCTATGTCTGTCCTCGTGTTGTATCATCCACAACACAGTTCTTCACTCCCCTACGCTTCGCACCCAGATTTCTTCAATTTGCTTTTCGCAACACTGTTCTCTCACCGACTTTCGGTGCGCTAAGCACAACTTGTCGCCCTTTGCCCTCGCCCTGCGCTTTTAATTCCAAGCCGTTGCTCTTCCTCCCTTCACCGAACCTCCCCATACGGAAAGTCGCTCTCCAACCGTCGTCTGAAGTTATCACTACATTCCTGACCTCTCGGTGACTTACATACTCATTTCCGCGTTCTCCTTGCTAGGGGACTTCGACAAGAAGCCCAAAGCTCAGCGAAGTTGGACTCCCTTGGCGTTCAACACTCAGCTCCAGCTATGGCTTCTGCTTCGCCGACACCCAGCAACGGCCCCACGGCACTGAGCGATGAAGCTTCCTTGAATGATCGCCAGCAAGGTCAAGATCAAGGTGGTACTCTGAGCTGCGGCGACGGTACCAAGCGTTCAGCTCAACTCGTGGGTGAACTTTCCAAGCCGTCCATGGGTCATCAGGACCTTCAGCATGAAACCCCTAAAAAGCTTCGATCCGGTGCGATGCTCCACACTAGCGACAATGATTTGTCTCCTGCAAGCACCTTTGGAACCACTCTGAGTGGTGGAGAGAGCGTTCCAGCCACTCCTCTGTCTCCACACTTTTCGTCTCAAGGTATGCGCAGATTTTCAACGACGGATTTCTTGTACTCGAGGCCAACGAACCTTGCAGAGTTAAATTCCTCTTTCACGACTGTTACCGATGAGACCGACGATGTCTCTCGTGATGATAAGCGTCGAAACAAGTTTCGTGAGCGCCTTGTCGCCGCTCGTTGTGCGACCAAAGCTCAAGGAGACGGCGTGTTTCTCACACAAGGCAAGTCTGATTCTTGCCCCGACCGACTTGCGAGCATGGTTCATAGCTTTGAACTTGACGATCGCTCTGGTGAGGATATGCGGTCGTAGATGTTCGATTTCCCCTTTAACCTTCAGTAGAATCTTCTCGCTCTTCCGACTCTCTCGTTACCCAAGTTCGAAAGGATGTAGCTTCGTCGGTAATTGAAGCGTCCTCAACAGGCGAAGTCGATAACCATCTCGCCGAATCTCCTTCCGTTGCCACAAATGATACACCAGTCACTGCGGAAAAGGCGCAATCAATCTACCCTCCCGAAGCATCGGTCTTTGTTGCCAAGTAAGTGGCTTCATCCCAACAATAATCAGACGAGAAAAACGTGTTCTGATTTGAGATTAGCCTCGCGAAAGATCGTACAGACGAAGAGTTACTCCGACCTCTGAAAGAACTCTTCGGAAAGTTCGGAGAATCCTGGATCCTTATCCGTCGTGATTCTAGCAACGCTATTCCCTTTGCTTTTGTCCAGTACAAGGTTAGCTAATAGTGGACCGCATGAAAAGATATCTACTTACATGTCCCAAGACGAAGGAAGAGGCTCAGGCCGCGCTCGAAGAGACTCCCGGTAAATTCATCTGTGGCCGTCCTTGTCGGGTTGAGGCCTCGAGGGCTCATCGTATGTTGATCATCAATGTTTCAATAAACCTCGTACTGACAGAATCTTGCAGGTGCCGTGTACATCACGCGTAAAGATGGAAAGGAGCCTTCCATCGGTGAGGTCAATTCCCTTCTGAACAACTACAAGACCACAGAAATTTGGTCTCCGACAAAGACCGAAATCGAAGCCTATGGACTTGGTAATGGTATTTGGGTTCGTTTCGAATTGTTCGGCGAATGCAAAGATGCAGTCAAGGTTGGTGCGAGCCGTTTTTTTCAGTCGAGAAAGTGTGATTTAATCATTTTCTAGGCGCTTCGCAATGACCAAAGCTATCACCTCATTTACAAGGACTTCGACAGACGCCGCAAGACAATCAAACATCGTGGACCTCAGAATGCGAATCGTCATTGGAAACCTGGCCCACAAAACGTGCTTTCTCGTCGCAATGGTCAAGTAAGTACGACCCTGCGTAGCGCCCTTACTCATGGACTAAATCTTGTTAGGTACGTACTTTGGGCAGCCCATACATGTCCAATGCAATTCCGGCGACAATCAACATGCATCATGGCAATGCATCTTGGTACAGCCCATACGCGAATTTGACCTCCGTGGCACCACTTCCACCAATGATCTCTTACGGACAAGCAACAGGCCAAGCAGTTATGCCGACTATGTCCGCAAACGGAGCTATGCCTTTGCTTCAACAACACTCGCAAATTCCTACTGCGGTCTCTGGGCCTGCCTTTACAGCTCCAAATGTCTATGCAGCTGCCCATCAGCCAACTTACCCGCAATCACCACTCTCTCCAATCTCACTTAGCCATGACCAGTTTTTCTTCAGCGGTCAACCAGTCTCACCAGTCTCACCACATGGAATGAATGGAACGGCAACCACTTTTCCAGCATTCCATGCACAGAACGTTGCCGGAAATATGGTCGCCAATAACATGTATGTTCCGGCTACCCACTTCACACCTGCGCATGCTTCCAATATTTTCAATGCGCCTTATACCACCGTCGGTCCCTTGGAACAGCACACAAGCATCCACGGCATTCTTCCTGGGCCGACTCTTTGCCAACACCCGAATTGTTTCCCTGTGACCACTGCGCCGGAGAGTTACAGTGGGCCTTCAACTCAAGCCAGGGAAAATACTTCGTCACCATTCCGGGACCAATTGCCGGAGGGCTACCGTTCACATCCAACTCTTAATCATCGACCTACACATGTTAGTGCTGGTCCTATCCAACAGAATGCATCGCCCTCACCAACGAGCTTCGGTTTCGATGGCACTTGGGCTGTCAGCGTTCCAACTCAGCAATTCAGTGCTCAAGCGCTTGTTCCGGGTGCGGATGGCAAACTTGTCGCCGTTACGGTTCCGATGAAAGTTGAAAGCGTTGCTGTTGAATTTCAGCGGGCTTCTGCCACAACGTAGAATTCAACCAAGTGCGTACCACAGCGTCCTACCGCCCAACATAGATGACTGTCATCATATCTGTTGCTTGTACAAGTCAGACCTCACAAGTCTTCTGTCTGAGACCTCGGACACTTCATATCGCTACACTGTCCTACTTGACGGAAAGCCGAACATTTGGGTAAGTTTGACTCCAAATTATCTGCACTTCGAACCTGATATTTACAAATTCCAGAATCTGTATGTATTTCTGTCGACATTGCTGAGCTTGCTATATCTCTATCATCTCGACACCACCGCCGTTCGCTCCCGCCTCTTCATGAGGTCGCTGGATACGAAACGCCGGTTGGATACCGCTCGCAACGAACGGAACACTGTGATGATCATCTGTGTTTGCTCTTATATTACCAGCACCAAGTAGCCCATTGCTATGTATTCGCTACTACTTGCTATGTAGTTCCTGCAGCTCTATAGTGCAGAGGATCTTTTGCTGGTACTTACTACCGAAATGGACAGAAAATAGCTTCAGGAGGCATGATGATTTGTTCATACTATAAATATCATCTGCTGTGTGCTTACTTCCTGAGCGCTGTGCGCCAGAATCTACCATATATTGTAAAATCTAGCACCAAGATCATGACATTCAAATTATTTTCATGAAATGTGAATTATTTCGTACTATGACTTGGTACTTCAAGTATGAGCTTGAATTTTGATCAATAAGGAACGATCGAATGGACAGAGCTACAATGCAGCGCTAGCGTTCCACATCCAATTGTGCCTTTTCAACTACTTTCAACATACGGAGTACCATCGCCTGAAGAAGGACCGTTTCAACCCTGCGAATGACTTAAAATAATGAAATTTATTCCAGTACACCAAGCAAATACCGTACAATAATTCCATGAATCGACGACATGGCTTCGCTGCTCCCTGGATCAGCACCACTTTCGCCTCCTTCCTCGCCTGATTCTCATGCATCGTTGGATCAGGACACATTTCCAGACTCGACAAAATTGCGAAGTGTACATAATACGGAGGGTTATCGAGACGGCATTGCGAACAACAAGACCGCAAAAATCCAGCAAGGCTTTGACGAAGGATATAGACTTGGAGCCGAAGTTGGCGCCCGCGCGGGGTGGATCCTAGGAGTCCTCGAAAGCACCGGATCCGCGAAGTTGCTCAAAGACGCCAACAAGGAACTTAATTTGAAAGAGCTATTCGGACCTCAGTACTTCGATGAAGATGGACTGTGGAGATGGGAGTGCGCGACAACTGAGACTTCAGAACCCAAAAACGGGAATGGAAAGGATGCCGATAGGACTGCGAATGAGACGATGACCTTCGAAGATATTGCAGCGAGCCATCCAATCTTAAAGAAATGGACAACTTTGGTTGAAGACTTCGCTAGACAGTCGGGCCTCAATTTGAATGTTTTGGAACAAGGCGAGGATGATCCAACTTCAGCTGCGCACACCAACGACTAGGATACTTCATGATTCCGGTCTTTGTTGTTATCGTGAGTCAAACGCGAACGTACTAGTACTTCTATGCAGAGATATCCCACAGCCGGCAACAAGAGACGAAATTTCCATCGAAACGTTACCCTGTCGAAGGGAGCTGGATGGACTGGAAGACTTCTCTCTTGACACCGCACAAGATTCAAAATTCAAGCATACAAGGCTACCCTATGGCTAGCTTCACAGTCCTTGCATCGTTCAAATACGCTGTATTGACTAGATCCAAGGATATATTCTACCTTAGATAAGCTAGCGGGATGTTTCATAACCGATGGCATGGATTATGGGATGTAATTTTTGAGTAGGCTAAGTCCCAGCGGAGCCAGTATTCGAGTGCGATTGAGAAGAAGTAAGATATGGTGGTCATGAGGGAAGTGATCTTGAATTCGTGCAATAACTACCTAGTATGGTTAACTAATCGCACAATTACGAAGTATATCATAGTGCAATCCAACACAACACAAAGATGCCGTCATAACAGATTGAAGTCGCTGAGGAACGATATTATCATACCTTATGACCGAAGTCGATTTACTCCGGGCTTCGGTTACTATGGAGTGTATCTTCGACAGAACTTCCCGAGTTGTATTCGAGACCCGCTCCGGTGACGGCGGCGCGTACCCGGCGTTCGCAGCTGCCCGAGGAGAGAGAGAGAAAATTTCGATTACGGCTCCATAAGCCCCCAATAGGCTCACCTAGCCGACCAGCTATGCTAAGGACTTAATTACAATAAAGTCCCCTGCTGAAACACCTGCCCAAACTGCTGAAGCTACCTGCCATATGGAGTACAGAGTACTCCATACAAGACTGCCTTTTTCGACACTGTTCATCGGTAGTGGGGCACTTCGGCTGGGACCAGCCATCCATGCACGAAATTATGGGGTTACGCGGCACCATACGCGCTCTAATTGTTGATCACTATGATTCGTACACTAACAACATCCTCCAGTTGCTCCAAGGCACCGGTGAAACACCAGAAGGAGTCAGCTATCCTGAATGGTCTGTTGCTGTGGTTCGCTTTGATCAATATTCCTGGTAAGACGATACAACTATTTAAGTTCTCAAAGTTTCTCTACATGTGTATGAAGCAGCGGATTGCTAATTTACTACAAAGGCAATATTTTAAAGACGAAATCATTCCAGAGCTAGACGCCATCATTTTATCTCCAGGGCCGGGCCGACCAGATAAAAAGTCTGATTTTGGTTTCAATTCCAAGCTCATCAAGGAAGCAAACATTCCGATTCTCGGTATCTGTCTTGGTCACCAAGGAATTGGTATGACTTTTGGCGCAAAGATCATTCATGCAACAAATATCAAGCACGGCCAGATTTCTAAAGTATCCCACTCCAATACTGGCATTTTACGGGGCCTTCCACAGCAATTCGATGCTGTTAGATACAATAGTTTAGTGCTCGATGCTGAAAGCGAGACTCTCATTTCCAAGTTGTTTATCATCTTCTAACATTCTACCCAGGTCTTCCACCCGAACTTCAAGTCACTGCTTGGACATACGATGTTGAAGATGCCACAAGAAAAGTCTTGATGGGCATCCAGCACTGCCAGCGCCCAATCTTCGGAATTCAATGGCATCCGGAGAGCATTTGTTCCGCCTACGGCAATGCCATTACAAGCAACTTCCGCGAAGTTGTACTTGACTTCTGGCACGTCAACTCTCCTTGGAACTTATGGAGTCGTCGCTCCGTCAGAACCAATGCCTCATTGTCCCAAAAACTGATGGATGAGAGCGCAATTGTCAACGAGGCTATCCAAGCCAGCCCTCCGGCACCTCAAATACCGGCACTCGCAGAGAGCCTGCCATATTATGTCAAAGCAGTAGATCTAGGAAAAGGTATTCATCCGCGTCACCTTTTCGAGAAGTTCGTGCGCGGCTCCACATCCGATGGCGAGGCTTGGCTGGACAGTGCAAAAGTCAACGACGTTTACTCTCGAAATTCATACCTTGCGGCAGCTGCCTTCGCCATTAGCTATTCCACGAGAACTCGTAAGCTCTCATTCTACCGCGACAACAAGCTTCTTGGTACAGAAAAGCTTCAAGATTCCTATTGGTCATGGCTGGACAAGTTTCAAAAGAATGACATTCAAAACAACATCCACGCCATTCCTGCGAATTTGCTTGGCCAAGAGACCGAAGCTGGACAGTCGATCCTCCAAGTTGGCCTCATCGGTTATTTTGGCTATGAGCTGAAACGCGAATCTCTCCCGGGTTATGTCTTCATTCCGTCGTCAAGTGAGGACGAAGGTTCACAGAGGGATGCGCATCTCATATTCGCTGATAGAGTCTTGTGGCTGGACAATTACACTCAAAGCTGGAAAGCCTTCGGCCTCCTACGACGCGGTTCTGCAGATCCCATCGCTACTGCAGTTGGTTCCAAGTCCCCGGTTGGTATGACAGAGGCCGAGTTCACAAACTATGTGAAGTCTATCCAGCTCAGCTTCGCCCAATCCTCATTTTCATGTCAGGTTAAGCCCGTTCCATTGGCAGAGTTCACCCCAATCGACAACGAGGAGACATATACCGTGTCCGTTCAAGCTGCTCGAGCTGCTATCCGAGAAGGTGAGTCTTATGAGCTCACGCTGACCACAAAGTTCCGTGCTTTATCCTCCGCCAACACAGATCCTTACGCTCTCTATCTCTCCCTCCGTTCTCGAAACCCTGCTCCGTATTCAGCCTACCTCAACTTCCCTATTTTTGATCTTGCCATCTTGTCTTCTTCTCCGGAGAGGTTTATCTCCATTGATAGATCTGGTGTTGTCGAAATGAAGCCAATCAAAGGGACCGTCGCCGTCAGTCCTGACAAGGAAGAAAATATGCGGCGAATCAATCATCTTCAGACAGACACCAAAGAACTGGCAGAGAATCTCATGGTCCGTAATATAGCAACCTCAATTGTATCATTCTAACCTTCTCTTCAGATCGTCGATCTCATCCGTGCAGATCTGCATAATGTCTGCCCATCTCCTTCAATCCATGTCCCCAAGCTCCTCAAGGTCGAAAGCTATGAAACTGTTCATCAGGTACGCTACATTCACACCTTTCATTGTGATCACATCGCCATGAACCCATTGCTCACTTCTCATAGCTCGTAACAACCATACAATCGCACGTAGCCCCCAGAATCGGGCCGGTCAAAGTCCTAGAGAGGATATTTCCGCCTGGTAGCATGACTGGTGCTCCCAAGCTCCGCTCCGTACAAATGCTCGATGCGCTCGAGCGGCACGCCAATCGCGGTATCTACTCTGGTTGTTTAGGCTACCTTTGTGTATCCGGATGCATTGACCAAAGCGTTGTGATTCGCACCATTGTCAAGCAAGGAATCGAACTGGAGCTCTGTGCCGGCGGTGCAATCACCTGGTTAAGCAAGCCAGATAAGGAGTGGGAAGAGGTCATCTTGAAGGCCAATGCCGTGGCCACCTTAAGAATTTCTCCTCATGGACGATTGGAGTGATATAGCTGAACAAAAGGCAACGCAGACGTGCCAATGATAAATATTTAGAAGGTAGATTTATGGCAGCTAGAAACTCAACTTGTCAAATCACTCTCTTCCCTCAGCCAAGCATGCTCAACGCCTCCACCATTGCGTTCGGCCGCTTCAACCACTTCTCCATCCATTATCCCCGTAATAAATGCCTCACGGACGAAATTCCATTGGTCACCATTTTGTCTGAGAGCGACAGGAACATTGCAACCTAAGAGCGCTATTCCAGTATATCAGTGATCCAAAGGAGAGGTCCACGGTTTCTTTTATGTGCTTGGGCAACGAGGGTGCACCACTTGGTGTTCGCATCTATTCGTTCAGCTCGCCAAGTGACCTGAGCAAACTGCAAGCATTTCAAAGAAGAAGCATTTGAAAGTGGAGGGAGGTGAGGCTCCGGAATGCAAGCTTTGCAATATGCCGCTAGATCACAAGATGCATCTGCACAATCACGCTTTTAGGATTCATGGAAGTGTTTCGTAAGGATGTACTTTAATGGCTAACCAAATGCCTGCATTCAATTTCTTGATCTATTCGTAGGTGAAAGAGATTAGGAAGCGCTGCTGATGTGGTTGGATCCAGAAGAATACTCAGAATCGCGCCGCGTACAAAACACGAACTCGAAACCACGGAGCCAAAAGGAAGAGTCCAGTCAGGCGCCTAAGAAGGTAAGTCAAAGCTTCTCTTTCCTCCTCGAAGAGAGCTTCTCTCCACATAACCGAGAAATTCGACGTCACCATTCGCGTTGTACAATACTTGGGCTGTCTGCATGTAGAGTTCGCACACAGGCATTGCGTAGTCAACAGGAATAGTAGCAGACTTCATCCGTTCTTCGTTCTTCTTTGTCATAGACATTCTCGTAGGTGCGTATGATTTCGTCCAGAAATCGACGGTAGGTCTCCTTATTCGAGGCAGTTGCTTCGAGCCGTGGGTATATATCGAAACTCTGGAAGCCAGAGTTGTAGGCGTCCACTGTCATGTCTCTGGTCAACCAAGTTCATCCCAACGCGATAGCTTTTGTAACATCGTCCACCTCTGATGGACAGCTCGATTGCGACGCTTTAAGCTCTTCTTATTGTTTCAGAAAACGGAACGAGCGATTACAAACAAGAGGAATGTAGAAGGCGGCAGTCGACTGGGACCATATGATTCAAGCTGATTATAGGTCCGGGACGGGATCGTAATAAGATCCTGTGACGCTGGTCAGTTATCTCATGATTTCCCTCGAAGCTACCAGTCGGGAGCCATGCAACTGAGGGGGAGAATCGACTTACCAGGCTTGGGATCTGAACGCGTACACTCAGGCGGGTTGTCTGTTTCATTGGTGGTGTTGCGCAACCGTCTTCCATTCTCGCCGATCCGTTGATTGCGATTGTCTCGATATCGGAAGGCATGCCAGAGGCACCATCGTATGACCCAATTGTCCCAGTCGGAACCATCCTGCTACAGACCTCGCTCGTACCATTGCTTGGTGGCCATCGACGCCCTCAGCCAGACCAAGCGCTTGATATGGTTCCGCCTTCGGCTTGGACCTGGAGATTCTAGGGATAGGGGGAGGACCATTTGACTCATTTGTACAACTCGTTGGGCGTGGGAAAGGCTTGGTATATGTTGAGAGTGTCTGAAGACTGGAGGTAATGCTCATGGATTTGACCTTCTGGCCGTCGTTAAGAACTGGCAGGAAGACTCTCGGATTCAACCAATGGTAGCCGCTGCCAAACATCACACGGTGACTGCTCATCCTAGATATATTTCTGCGGAAACATTCTCCAGCAGCATTTGCTCACAGGACTTGACCAGATATTCTCCACTCTCAGACTCTTACATTTCCCGCTACAATCGACGAGGCTCTTTAGCAGCACCTTACATAGGCCCAGGCCATCAAGCTCCGAAATCGTTTTCGACCGTGCCTCCTCGACTCCCTACATATTATACACGCCTATATCTCGTTCATATAGCAGGCATAGTGGATATCGGGCGGTTAAAGAAGCCATGGTGAGTCATGGTGTGAGAATCTCTGTCCTAAGCTGACACGTACTCTCTGCAAACAACAAGCCTTCGAATACTCTTCGCAGTGCCTCCGTAGATGGCGACTCGGCGAACTTCTGGTTGTCTACCAAGGACACTTTTGACGTACGCGGCGTATCGGTACGAGGCACATCCCTCTCACTTTTCGCTTCTTTACTAGACTCGCACGCTCGTTTTGCCTTGTCAATGTGTGAGAGACCTCCATCTGGCGATACCACTGAGTTGGAGCAAATGTCGACAAATGTGTTCGAAGCCCCAAACTTACAGAACGGAGATATGATGGTCGTTCTGTCATCTACAGAGGCTGTGGAAATCCACAATCCGGTGGTAAACGGGTCAATACTGGTCGTCGCACAGATGCCCGCTGAACTACTCGAGCAATTTGCGACTCAGCTGAGAATATCATTCACGCCATCTGAATATGGGGTTTATAGTAAGACTTCTCGTCTGGAGAACGGTAGGTGGGACACTTCATTCTTGATCTGTCCTGACGGATTCTAGATTCACTCACCGTAATTCGAAACCGACTGTGGCACCTAATGGGCGTAGTTCAGGTAATCGGGGTCCTAGAAGGTCAAGTGCTTGACTCCAGACACTTTTATGTGGACAGAACGGAGCTAGCTTCTCCGAATGTGGCCCAGAGTCTGAGACGCGAGCCAGCTCTTCCGAATGCAGTCCAGAGCCTGGAAAAGACTATAGGCTGCACTACTGATGATATTAATGAAGAGGGTGAAAGAGATTGCTGCACTATCTGTGTAATCTCGATGGTTCTTACTAGGTTGCCTTGTGGCCACGTATTCCACTCCACCTGCGTTGAAGAGTGGTTGTTGACACAGTCTAATTCTTGCCCCCTCTGCAGGCGAGAGATCGATTCTAAGGAGGCTACCAGCACCGAGGGTACTGTGCACGAGATTGCTCACGGCACCAATGATGAGACTGCCGATGGCGAAGAGGTGGTGAACGAGATGGCCCATGAATTAGGTGAAATGCACGGGGCATGAAATCATTGTTAGACCACCACCGTTGAAACGTCAATCAAGATGAAAGCTACGGTTCCTATCGCAATAACTAAGCCAACTCTTCGTTCCCGTTCTGTACACCCAGTCTCTTGCGTCGATGTCGCTTGCATTCATATCCATCTTAAATACTAGAACCCAATATTCTAATTAGCTTCGGCGACTCGAGCGTTTCAACCTGCTCTCCGGAATCAAAAGGGACAGGCTTACTCCTACCAGAGACCCAAGCAGTCCACGACATATCTCTCAGCCAGAGATAGATGAGTATGCTCTTCACGATGTACTAGGATCACGTTCATTGCTCTCAAAGGACGACTCAACACTCAATGAGTCAGACCACTCGCCAGCCAGGAGGGATGATAATATATATAGTGCTGGGACACCGAAGGATTCGATCATCAAGGCGTTTGACAAGGCTATCAAAGCTACAGAATAAGAAGCTAAAAATTCCTACAATCGATGTTTTCAACTTAAGATAATTCATGAAAGCGCCCAAGAATCTGCTCTCTTCATTCGTTTCTTTCGCCTCTGATCTTCTCAGTCGACGCATCCGTATTGCTTATAGCTTTTAATCCTGGTTTGTCATGATGGGGTTGCACGCCAAATGCCGCTTGTTCAGCTGCTAATGGACAAGGACCGGCTGGCCCTGGTGGAGTCGACAGTCGGCCGTTTTCGAGGATCTTCCCCAGATGATGCGCGCCTCTTGATCTTTCTCTTACGATCACGTCCGAAAACGATGGCTGCTGCAGTGTACCATCCGTCGATATAAGGCTCATTGCCATAGCCAATCGACGTCATTGCGCGGCCATATTTGTCCACTGAAGTCTCCATCGGAGTCTCCGAGAGCCATTTGACTTCCTCTCTCTTGAAACTGTTGGGCAGATCAGACTCGAAGTAGCCCTCCTCAATATCATGATCAAAATCCTGCAAAGGAGCGAGTTCCTTGCCAATGAGCGGCCAGTGTTTTTGCGGATTCGAATTTTCTGGATTCCTTTGCCATATGTCGTCGTCAACCAGGACTGGTAGAACAGTTGGGTTCAATCCTAAGCTTTTACAAATTTCGTAGACAGCTCTGTCGATACCCTTGAGGGAATCCGGCAGTTGATGCGTTTGATGTTTCTCAGTATGGGCGTAGTAATGCGAGCACATGATCCCAAATCGCTCTTTTTTGAAGGATTCAAGCAGACTCTTCATATTAGAGTAAAGAGGAAGCGTTTGAGGATCAAGGACGAGTGAGCAGAATCCCTGGCTTACGAAGAGATTGTAGGTCAGAGTGATCCGGTGACCTTGCGTTACTTCTTGAATTTCGTGCTCGCAGTCGCAGTACAACGCAGCCCAGCAAATCTCATTCTTTGAAGAACTCCAATCGAACTCAACCGTGTGGCGGTGATGGCGAACTATGAGCTTTCCTCCAGTGAAATCGGATGGAAGCGCAACGACTAGAGTGGCAAATTGATAATTGCCGAATTCATCTTGGCGAGGCGTATCAACGTGAGCGCGAAACTTGCCGGATGGGCCAGAATAGACGTTCAAGTTGTAGAGTTCGGCTCTGACACCTCCAGTACTAGCTGGAGATAGCAATTGGGATATGGTGTCGATAATTCCCAAGCGGTACGGATCAAAATCTGTGCAAAATTCAGAGGGAACCATCCTTTTTGCCAAACGATATTCATCATCGAAGACTGTTTTCCCTCCCATTCCGAACGGGGCCTTTCCACAGTCTCTCACCAGCTGCTTCAAGGCAGTCGCGCCTTCCGCTGCTGGTAATACTAATTTCTGCCCTGAACTATCACCAGAGTCCCACCGAACTGTGACTGGCGGAGATGTCCGAAGCCGCGAAGAAGGTTGGATTTGTTCCGGACGTTGTTCATCCTGCGTTGAAGCCCGGATTTGGATATGGCCTCCGACAGTGAAGGTTGCCCTGTCCTTCTCTTCCTGAATCAGAGCAGATAATTCGGACAAGTCCATCGTGCGGCTACTGAAAGCCAATAGAGAGCTGAGCAAAAGGAAGATTGAAATTTGGAGAAAAGGTAGCTGAGATTTCGAGCGCTGAGATTTGGACTAATTATCGACTCGCGAATTGTGTTGCTTCACGCAGGTTGCCGAAAGCAGTTTTGGTTCCGGGACTGTTGCCTGCCTGACTCAACAACCGTTGCCAATACAAAGGTGTCTCAGGAGGATTTTATACGAACCCAGGTTCGAGTGATTGATTGCGTGTCAGCAAATGTAGAGGCTGCGCTAGGCGGCTGCCAAGTCAAATGAGTATTTGGATCACCTTGCTGTTGGTCCGATCTCATTATGAGGCGCCCTCAGTTGCCGCGCATGTGCTTTTCCCATTGGGCATTGGTTCACCTTTAAAGTGACCCGACGGAAGCACGTCGACTAGATTTTGTGACTGGCGAAGGCAAGGCGTGCCTTTTTTTTCAATGCACAACTGCATTGGTCCAACCTCTTTAGCATTAGGCAACGCAGCCTCATATGTTGGACGGACTACAAAGTACCTTTTCAAACATCAAAGCGTTATACGCTGTGATTTTCACTTCTCTTGGCCGAAGCCGAAGGCTCATCTCAGGGAGATGCAACCAAATGTTCATAGTCAGGTGTGAAGAAAGGAAATTCAGTCGCTGTACACTCTGATCTAACGTCTGACAGACTCGGAAAAACACAAACCTCAAAATGATTGGAAGTGCCCAAAACGCGAATGGAACAAATGAGGGTCAGTCAATAAGTGTCGATAGTGGAAATGACCAGAGGAAGAACGCAACTGATAGGGGAAGTTGGCGGCAGAGCAACAGGGAGGATAGAAGCAACCACCTGATGGGAGACACAATGGATGAGTGGAATAGAAGTAAGGTTGAAAGCCAGTCCAAAACAAAGGACTGGCGGGGTGACGATGATGAAGGAGTGTGTGCCTTGGAGAACGCCAGCACTTTCTTTCAGGGCGGGAGATGACAATTGAGAAGTAGGCTCGCAACATTCGGGTTTGCGACTAATTAGTTGTGTTAACTCTGCTCCACACCTTGCACTGTGACAAGCCGTTTGGCCTATGATAATTGCCTAGAGTGGTGCTACTATCTTAAACATTGTGGATATAGAAATGATACTGAATTGTCATACTCGGTTCCAGATTAACTAGTCAGTCCACAGATGACGCGAACTGCTTAGTCACGTCTGTTCCTTTCAACGCTGTGCCTGTGAGCAGAATCGCAGTAGTTCCACTGAGAGATCAATCAACGGTGAAGAACAAATCAACACATCCGTTATCTAGCTTCGTGCAGGCAAAGTACCTCACACTGCTCAGAGCCATCTTTGTGTCCTTCAATCCTTGTTTCTCGTCGCCTTCCCAGTCGATACTCTGTGCGTCAAGGTCACTCTATTCAGAAGGCATCTTCTCTTGATTCTGCATGGAGATCCATTCTGATTCGAGAACGACAGGCTATTGCTGCTTAGTTGTAGTGAAGCCTGAGGAAAGGGCAGTCTTACCATTAATTCTCCTTCCTCCTCAATACTAGTTCGGAAGAATGTATGATCTTGGGAGGCGTCGTTGGATGAATTCATTTCCTTCATCGATAAAGAATTAACTAAAGTCATGAAGCCCTGGAGAGATGCAGTAGTAAAGGTAGTATATCTGCCATCACTGAGAGGTCGGGCGCGCGGCCTGTAGTTAGGAGAGTGGCAACTCTGATATCGGGCTGAAACGCCAGAGCTGTACCATTCCACGCACCGTACGCGTGTTCGCACCAATGATTCATCCACTACCCCGAATCGTGATGCGATCAGTTCACTTCCAGTAGGCAGCAAGGAGAACACACACCTAGGAACCTGTGGTTCACGAGTGGCCAGCGTGCCGAAGGTGCTTCCAACACTGTCAACACCAACAACGTCGTTATCTCTTTACTTGTGTTCTCTTTACGTCTATCTAACGCTATTCTCTCAAGTATGGACGCATGCGTCACTTCGTGGTCAATCACCCAATGGGTCCAGCAGCTACGAGAGCTATCGATCAACACCCTACAAACACCGGAGGCTGGTCCTACATCCATTTCGAACAGTTCAGCTTCCACAATCGTTCAACCAACCGCCTTTACTGTGCAAAGTCATGGGCCAGCCGTATCTATTTCCGCATCTTCAATATCGCTCCCTCACCAGGGACAGGCATCTGGCCCGGTACAGCACAGTCACAATCGAACTCAACTCCGGGCTCTATCACCAGCGCAAGCTGCTGCAACGCCGTTAGCACCCCAGGGACGTGACGTTGCATATGTGAATCCAAAACAATTTGGAAGGATTCTCAGACGTCGGGAAACACGTCGAAAGCTGGACCAAGAATTAGGACCATTGGTACGACGACCGTATCAACACAGATCAAGGCATATCCACGCGTCTTCTCGTGTACGTGATACAAACGGTCGTTTCGGTGGAGGAGCGCGGAAGACAAAAGAGGTGGATGCGAAAAGTGAATATAACACAAACAAAGACAAGAACAGTACATGTGGTGGCGTTTGTCGATTTCAGACAGAACAGGAGCTGGAAATGCACATGTGACCGGGAAACTACTCGACGTCCGGCGCTTTCATGTTCAGAAGCGATACATCAACTCACATACTCATGAACTGCCCACACATACGCAAACAGCGGTTTCACTTCGAATTTAGACTCGCATGGGGCAGGGCAGAGAATACATTGTGAAATTAGAATACAGAATTCATGCACTAAGAATACTCTTACTCCGAAAGGTGTACCATACCGCTCAGCGAAATAGAAGACGTAGCGTAAATGAAAACCTAGTTCGTAGTAGTCTTCCTATTCCGATGCTTACCAGGGAAGTCGACTTCCGGATGCACTATCCGCATATGCCTGGTAAGGGCATCGTTTCGACTGAACGTCTTGATCTCAACACAAATCGCACAACGGATCTTTTGCTTCTTTCGATCATGGATGTCCCTTTCATGTCGAGTGAGATCATACGGCCGGTTGAAGGTAGCAGTACAGCATTTGCGAGTTGTTGGGTTGATCTGCTTGCATTTGTATCGACGGTGGACACCTGACATGCCTGTATGGGTAACCAAATGTTTCTTCATCTTTCCTTCCGTCTCAAAGTGGAGGTTGCAGTCATGATAAGTGCATGTGTAGCAACCCGTATCTGTAAGAGTCGACGTAATTCCCGGCTTTTGCACGTTCGCATCGTCGTCACTGTCGTTTACGGTGCTCTGGTTTGTTGATAACTGCTGTGGGGCCTGCAGCTCTTGTGGTAGAGGCATCTTTGGGCTGGAGAAGGGCGTGGAGGTGGACGTTGAGACGGAAGTAGTGTCGTCTTCGCTGGGAGTTTCTGTAACAAGCGGTGCTCCTAGTTGAAGCGAAGTTGGCAATTGCGCCGTCTGCAGAAACTGAGGCTTATTCAGTGGGAGAAAAGTTGAAGTTGGTGTCGGAGGAAAGTAGTCTTCGTTAGGAGTAACAAGCGGTACCCCTTGAAGCGAAGAAGGAATTGGCAAGATAGAGCCTGTTGGTAATTGCGCTCTCTGTGAGGCCTGTAGAAACTGAGGTTTCGGGGGAAAGTAGTCTTCGTTGGGAGGTGTAACAGGCGGTGCCCATTGGAACGAAGGTATTGGCAAGATATAGCCTATTGGAAGTTGAAGCTCTCCCAGAAAAGCTGGAATAAGTGTTTGTTGTTTCGAGGGAAGGTCATAGAAGCAGTCGTAGTCATCAGACCCAAGCCAGTTCGCGTTATGCATCGCCATCGGGTTGGAATAGACTTCAAAATATTTTGAGCTACACTGCTAGGTGTATGGCTTGATGGCTGCTTTAATAGAAAGCCGAAGCTGGTCTACGAGTGACTCCAACCTACTGCGGTCAGCCTCACGCGAATGGGGTTGGGCATTATTCACCGTGGGAAGCATTCGCAAGAGGCTGTTTCGGCGGTCCCGGTGTCACCAGCTGAACGCCCAGTCCCGCCCGCTGTTGGCTCTGGTTTAACGGTGAGTTCGTGTAGGTAGAAGTCTGGCACTGTTCGCCAATCAAACTGTTCCAGGACTGTCAGACCGGATACCAGGCTCACTACGAGCCGACCATCCGCCACAGATTCGCCCGGGCAACCCCGAGGCATCGCATTAATATGGCGCAGTAGGTATCAGTTCCAAGGGAGCGATGCGGCGAGGCCGGTGTCAAGGGAACCAACCCCTCCGGTCCAGACCGAAAGTGGTACCAAGTGCGCGTCTACAAAGCAGAGCGTCCACTGATATGCAGCTCAGCCCGACCGAAGAGTCATTAATGTGAACAACAAGCTCGGCATCATGTTGAACCAGAGGAGAGTCGAACGACGAGATTGACGCCTTCATCGTTTGTTCCAGCGCCTTCGGCCCTTCAGGACGTCACATCATCAGTTCCAAGCGTTGCTCTTGCCAAACTACTACTCAACCACATCAGTCAAATACCAATTCCACCACCTATTCCAACACCACAGCTCGAGACTTTACAACTCACGTCAGTAACTTCTTTAAGTAACCTATCTATCATAAATTCAATGTCACTAATATAAGAGATCAGCTTGGACGTTCGCAAACCTGGCGGCTCTTGTCATCTACAACATTTCGTGTGCACACCACATGGACGCCTACTTCTCGGAAATTCATCATCTATACATATTGAAAACAACAACCAAAATAGGAAATGAGAAGCCCGTTGATGCACTCACTACCGTCAACCTTTTTAAAACCAATTCCAGCCCGCTCGGGATTTTCTGTTAAGCATGAAATAGTAGACTATTAAACAGCAGATTGAGCACGTTACGTTGAGAAGGCTGGAAAATGAGCGTGATAGGAGATCTAAGGTTGAATGAAGCTTGCATGAAAGAAAGGATCAGAGCCTGTAACGTAGAAGCACGTGCTGCACTAGCCACTTGACAAGCCCTAGCCACATCGCCACAGAAAATCATAGAACGTGGCCAACCACCAAGTCAATAAACGGAAGCTACAGCAATTTTAGACCAGTATGCCTATCGTGCAAAATCACCAGCCGTCTTCTACATACGTGAATCCAAAACAATTAGCGCCGTGTGAAAATCATCAGCGAGAAGGCCATGGTTCAACGAGTCAAGGCGTGCGCATGCGGAATCGCGTAACGCCTACGAGAAGGTCACTTTGATGATTCGTGAGGGTTGCCGCCCCAATGGCCGTCAGCTGAAGAGTCGCTCTGACAAATTTGATTCTAGCCTCTTCTCGGGCTTCTCACCAAGTTAAGAAAGCGGCATATGGGGCGGCTGACAGCTCACTACAGGCTTTCATCCCCTTGACTCAACCCTCGCCTGGGACATCGTATAATCGGACTAACTCACATCGTTCATTGCATGAAAACCTTAGCAAAACAGATCTGTTCGTGTTATGTTTCTCCACTTCACCTATCGTCTTTCGACGCCTGTTGGACGTAGCACTTCTTTTCGTCTAAGCGGTCTACAGATTAGAATCCGAAATGCCAACAGGGAAGCGATTGCAGGCTCCCCTACAGGCGTCCTCTGTCGGGTCAGCCGCGTTCTCGCACAACGGCATGCTGGCGTCGGCTTCGTTCGATAACACGATCCAGCTCTGGGACGCGGCTACAAGTGTCACAGACGCGGCTACAAGTTTCACACTGAAGCATACAAACGGGATCAACTCGATCGCGTTCTCGCACAACGGTGCGCTGCTGGCGTCGGCTTCAAGCGACGGCACGGTCAAGCTCTGGAACGCGGCCACGCGTACGGTTCTGCTCCTCGAGGGCCATGCGAACTCGGTCAGCTCGGTCGCGTTCTCACCCGACGGCGCGCTACTGGCGTCGGGTTCAGGGGACAAGACGGTCCGGCTCTGGGACACGGCTACGGGCGCCGCACTACGGACGCTCGAGGGCCATACGGAATGGGTCAGCTCGGTTGCGTTCTCGCGCGACGATGTGCTACTGGCGTCGGCTTCATGGGACAAGACGGTCCGGCTCTGGGACGCGGCCACGGGCGCCGCACTACGGACGCTCGAGGGCCATACGGAATGGGTCAACTCGGTCGCGTTCTCACCCGACGGCGCGCTGGCGTCGGCTTCGAACGACGGGACGGTCCGGCTCTGGGAGACGGCCACCGCAGTGCAGACCTTCGGGAGCCATAAGGAATTGGTCAACTCGGTCGCGTTCTCACCCGATGGCGCACTGCTGGCGTCGGCTTCAAGCGACGGGACGGTTCGGCTATGGGACACGGCCAAGTGCGTCGTAATTCAAACGCTCGAGGGCCATATTAACTCGGTCAGCTCGGTAGCGTTCTCACCCGACGGTGCGCTGCTGGCGTCGGCTTCGCTCGATTGCACGGTCAGGCTCTGGGAAGCAGCCACGGGCGCTGCAGTGCAGACACTCGAGGGCCATACGGGATGGGTCAGCTCGGTCGCATTCTCGTGCACTAATCTGCAACGATGATGGCGGCGAAGCCAGTGATGGGCGGTGGGACCCACTAGATGAGAAGCGACTGTTGGCATGGGAAAATAAATCATAGCAACGGATGAGCGGAGGGATACGAAGCAAGCCAAGAAGACATCGTTCGCAAAGTTGACATGGTGTCTCATTGAGAGGGGCCAGTCAATAGAAAGACAGAGCGCAATGGCTGAATGCAATCCACTGCAGTTCACTGTTCACGACTATGAAAGCAAATGGTACTAATTACCATCCCATGCCAGGTAATGTCACTCCAGTACGTCCTTCTCTTCTTGACCCAAAAGGAATCGCGTGACGCCTGCGAGAAGGTCACTTTGATTCTATCTGAGGGTTGCCACCCCAACGCCTTCAGCTGAAGGTTTTTGATAAAATTTCACGCCTCTTTCGGACTTCTCACCAAGTTAAGAAAGAGGATATGGGGCGTCTAACAACTCATAACTGGCTTCATCTCCTAATTTCAGGCCGCAGACGCCCGGCAACTTTGACTCAGCTCCAATACGGCCCGGGACACGCCAGGCTTCTTAAAACCACGCTTCAAACGCTCCCTGGCTTTCTCAGCTGCTTGGTTTCGCATGGTCGGACTGACTCACATCATGAAAACCTTAGCAAAAACGGATCTGTCCGTGTTATGTCTGCCCAGTTTCTTCACCTATCAGACATTCCCAAGTATACTCCTTCGCCCACAATATGATTGCCCCTGGTCAGTGATCGAGCAGGCCCTAAAGACGGGGGATCGGAGGCCCCTATTTGTACGCCAGGACGCGAAGGACAGAACGTATACGAGCCGATTCGACGTGTAAATGTGTCTTTTGCGTGCATAGGCAGGCTCTCTCCGCGAATCAATCGCTTTCGATGACCAAAGACACGCCTAGCCGCAAAAAAGTCGTCCCGCTCTTATCAGCAGAGGTCTACTCCAACGCTTCGTCCACTTTTTCAGCCTCGCGCCCTGCCATGCTCCAGCTGCGCATTGCTGGCCGAGTTCCTGGCGATCAAAAGTCGTCCTTGTGTTCGCCCAAACTTGGGTACAACTTCATATCGTACTTGCTTAGCTCTTTCTGCTTCCCACTGCCGTGATTCGACCTTCGCCCGCTCGACTGAAGCCGTCCTGCACAACTCAGCGTCATACCCTTTTACCAAGAGATCATCGATTTCGGGGACATCACAGGCATACCGCTCACTGGTCTTTCACCATGGCCGCACAAGTTTCACAGCTCCCGAATCCCATTCCGCCATCTACGGCTTTCAGCCCAGCACAGCAGAGCAGTGCGGGCAGTTCCGCAACCTCGCCGTCAAGCATGGCCGATCCGCCAGCTTCGGGAACTGAACAAAGATCAACTCGTGTCGATGTTCTTTCAATGCTAAACGCCGAGAATGTGGAGCAAAAGGCCATAAGAAGGAGCGCCGCACAGATGGGAGAATCTGGGACGAAAGATTTTCCGTCTTCTGGACTTGACATTTCCACAACGATAGCGAGCGGAGGATCAGTCACTGGAGATCCATCATACGCACTTCGTGGAAACGTTCAGACTGGAACGATAGAAGAACAGCAGCCGCCATTCCTCTCTCTCGGCTCGAGGGTCCAGAGTGTCAAAGTCATGACGATATCCACTGGAAAAGGTCCTGTACAAATACCGGTTGAGATGGAGTCCAAGGCAGCTGAGAAGCGAAAGCGAAATACTGCCGCTTCTTCACGTTGCCGTCGAAGACGGAAAGAAAGGGAACAACAGGCCTCCATGAGAATCAACGAACTGGAACTGCAACTGGAGTGGTACAGGAACGAATGTCAGGCGCTTTTAATTGCGCTTCGAACTCTTCCTGGTGGAGAACAATATCTGCCACGTGAGAAATCGCCTCTAAGTCGCAGAGTCGAACCAGCCGGGCCCACAAAAAGTACTCCATCGCAACAAAGCGCAACACGCGACGGAAGATGGAAAAATACACCTGGTGACAAGTTGAGAAGAAGCAGGCTCTCATAATATTCGGGTTTTAACAACTGCCGACAAGGTTCTGGAAGCACCTTACGCTGCTCGGAGGCCACCTTTGAGTCCTTGCTCCTCGCCTTCTTCAACGCCACTATGTTCCGCAGCTCTAACTCCCTCCGAAAGATCTTCTCTTGATTCTACGTAGAGGTTGAAGCGTTTGAGGAGCTGTATTGCGGTGCTAGACTCTAATTAGAAATCTGCGGTGGACGTACTTTAATGGGAACAGGCCACGCGCTACAGATAGTAGATGTGTAGAGTTGATTGTTGATTGCTTGGGTAGATGACCTTCGCCTTTTCGATTGACGTTTGTTGAGCGAAAGACTGCAAACCTTTGGGTGACTCAGCAGTTAGAACTCATCGGGGCACTGGGATGAGTATGACGATCGATCATCACCTTATCACAATGGTGACAGAAGCACGATGGGGCAAAGCAATGACAGAGATATTCCAAAATCCTAGAGCAGTTGCAACCGGCCATTCCTCTTCTTTCCATCTTCCATCAGCGTAGTTCTCTAGCCATTTCCCGTATCAGCTCTTCTTGACTAATCCTCAATTTTTTTTTTGGCCTTTCCCTTCCCCGAGCCATTTCCTTTGTTCAAGTCTGTCTAACGTTAGATCAAATCGTAACAGCGACTGAATTTACTCTTCGCGCCTGGCTATGAACTCCTGATTACATCCCATTCAGAAAGCCTGACGTACTGGGGGCTGCGTCAATATTATGTCAAAGAGGTTGGACCAATGCAATCGTGCATTGGAAAAATAATCTTAGCATGTATCATACATAGGATTTGGCGTATCAGCCTGGACAACGGGCCTCCGTGGACTCACTCTCCAATGAGCCTTCAAAGACGTATGGCTGCTGAGACAACGGCTCAAGGACAATGAGGTCAGACCAACGGCAAGGCGCCTCTAAAAATGTAACCCATACCTCCTGGTAGTGTCCTATCGGCATCTATTCAACGTGCGTCGCCGGAGCAATCAGCTCCCCGTTAATAATGGCGGGACGACTGCTACTTGGAGCACCATCAGCAATCACGCCTACCGTCACAATATCGTTCTGACTCGTCGTGCTTCTCCACTTTCTTCTTACTATTTCCCTACCTTACCACAGCCATGACTGAGAAGACAACTGCCTCGGTACCTAGCCCTAGACATTCTTACTATTCTGGAGGCTCCTAATAACGCTTCTCTACAGAAGGCCAATCTGGCTCGAAATCGCGATAATCAGCGTCGTTCTCGTGCCCGTAGAAAGGAGTATCTGCAGGAGCTCGAGACCAAATGGCGAGTCTGCGAACAGATGGGCATCGAGGCCTCGGCAGAAATGCAGGCGGTAGCCCGCAACGTTCTCGATGAAAACAAGAAGCTCCGTGTCATGTTAAACCAGAAAGGCGTCTCGAACGAAGAAATTGACGCCTTCTGCATGCCGGCCCCGTCATCTCCGCAGGACATCTCTTCACCTCTTCCCAGCGTCACTCTGGCGAAGCTGCTAAGCGCCAGACGAGCTGTCAGTTCTTCTCCAATATCGCGACTACAACAACCAGAAGAAGTGCCTGCACCGCCTCCCCTGCCGCTTCCAGCACCGCAACTACTGACGCCGCTCATCAAACCCTCTCCATATCCAAGACCGGTGACGAGCCCAGCCTCAATGCCTACTAAGCCCGAAACCTTCCCGGTCGTCTGTATTCCGCATACTCCGTCCGGAGATACCGATGAACACTGCTCGTCCAACCACAGCTTTGGCCACCACATCGACCCATCGTCCTGGCTGCCATATCGAAATACGAGCGTTCTGCTGACGAGTTACCCAGACTACACCATGAAGGGCGATTCCGCCGTCAAACTGGAGAATGTACTGCGCTACGATTGCCACCTGTATAGAACTCAAGACCCATACGGCTCTAACACTTACGGCGTTGGGCATTGGCCAAAACCGCCAAGCTATTTACCTTCGCAGGCGACAAGAAACGACAACCTTGCTGGTGACAAGTGCGAAAGAGGACGGATACAGGAACCCGAGGGCGGAGATACATGAGGGCTAAGAACGTCGCGGCATTGAAGAGGAGTGCTCGGAAAGGATGATGGACATCGAAGGCAAAGCGAAGGCCTTGAGTGATTATGAATTCTGGAGCTAGAACTTCCTCTTCTGTAATCTTCTTCATTCCTGGTAAAGTTTTCATCTGAACCGCAAAACCTTGCAACCTGCGCTGGACGCACTTTACAGCTTCACGTACCACGACATGAATGGGAAGCCCGAAAGGATCGCCAAAGGCTCATATGACTGAAGACACGGCGCGCAGTAGAAATTAATCAGCTCTCTTCTCCTCTTCAGCTGTCAAACAGTCTACTTCTTTCGTCGGTGGTGACTGTACAGGGCCAGGTCCGTTGCTGACTGTATTGTTCTCCGCGTCGCTTGTTGTTGCACTGGTAGTGGCACTTATATTAAATGAGAAGAGATGAGATTTAGCTTACCTATGCCTCTTGATGGCCGTTTTTGAAATGACAATCCGCGTTGGCTCTCAAGGACAACAACCTCTCGGGCGTGAAGCTCCAGAGCCAGTATTGGGTCGATATTCGATACAATTCACCCTCCGTCAATGTTGCCATTGAGGCGAAACTCGCGCGATTGAAAGGTTTCAGAGGTCGAGGTTCGAGTGAGGTGAGGATGGTCGCTCTCACACGGAGGAGAGGCGCGGGCTCCGGCACGTCCCGTATGGTGTTTTGTGCGATCGCGAAGGAATTTGCCACTGTTCTGACCCGGCTTAGTGATCGCATTGAGTATTCTGGTTAAATTTCGCTTGAGGAGAATGGACTGCAGCGTTTGCTGCAAAGATGAGTTAGCATAATACGGGAGCGATCGAAGCTTGCTTTTTCGCCTGTCAGCCTTACCCGCGGGAAAGGCGACCAATAGGGCGAGTTTCTCACCCTGGCACAACAAAGAGGAGTTGGTTACCACTCAGCGGCATAAGTCGCCAAAATCCTCAAACTTTTAAGAGTCATGAGCACGCCCGGTTGCCCCCCGCACAGGTTTATATCTGGCTGTAGCGCGAAGGTTATCGGCATCTGCTCCGCATACCCCATCAGGACTGGCTTACATCAATTATTGCATAAAGCCACAATTAGAGAAGGCGGGATCTTCCCGTGCTATGTCTGCCTAGAATTTCACTTATCTTTCGTACTCCGAGGCTAGTTAGGTGCACGCTTACTTTTTCTACCAGGTGGATCGCACAGAATCCGGGTGGGAGCCAGTAAGCGTTTGAAGCACAGCTTAAGACAAGACATAGGCAGGTTCTGGGCTGTATAGGAGGTTTGTCACAGCCCTGGACATATGCGGGCCGGAAATGAGGAGATGAAGCAAGTGCTGAGGTTTGCTAGCCGCCCCATATCTCCCTTCCTCAACTCGGTGACAAGTCCGAAAGAGGCTGGAGCGAAATTTGTCACAGTGATGCTCTTTCAGCTGAGGCCACTGGGGCGGTAAACCTTACCAATACAATTGGAGTGATCTACTCATGGGTGGTACGCTATTCCGAGTCGTAGTTCCGGTCAAAGAAAGTGAAGTTTAAACGGACATGGCATTGCAGAACACGTCGACAACGCCCTGCATGGATTACTCAGAAGCAAGCAGAGCAGTTAACGGCTGGAAATTGGGCAGCGAGCCCCGTGAATAGTGAGCTGCAGTCTGCAGCGGATTACGTTCAGTCTTTGCATTCTGTCTTCCATTGACTGGCTGCTCTCTTCCGGCTGCGGCTCTGGGTACGGTGACTTTCTAACTGATTTAAGTTGGATCGGCATTCCATCATCATTGTTGCCGAGCTGAGTCGCGCCTTTTCCTGTTCTGGAGAGCGTAGGATGGGAGAGTAGAGACGCGGTAGGCTCGGCGGATAACTTCCTGTCCCGCTTTGGCGTTGAAGACTTCTGAGGTTGAGCAGCTCCTACGAAGCTGCTAGGTACTAGACGAGCTGTCAGTTCTTCTCCAATGTCGCGACTGCAACAATCAGAAGAAGTGCCTATGCCGCCTCCCATACCGCTTCCCGCAGGCATCGACCCGTTGTTCTGGCCGCTATATGACAACTACACTTTTTGCAACGACCCATTCAACGCCATGAAGGACGATGCCACCGTCAAACTCGAGAATACACCGAGCTGCGACATACCTGCAACCGATTGCTACCTGTATAGAACTCAAGACCTATACGGCTCTAATCCCTACGGCGTTGGGCATTCGATAGAACCACCGAACTATTTACCTTCGCACACTCAGCAGGCGGTACCGCTAAGCACCGAGGATCCAAGCAGCGTCAGAGTAGTCGCGGTGCGACCGAAACCTCAATGTTGGGAGCACGGCTGCAACGGCAGGCAATTCTCCACGTCCAGCAACTTGCTAAGACACCAACGTCAGAAGTCGGGTAACGCGGTCAGGCACAAATGCCCAAATTGTAGCGCCAGTTTCACCAGAAAGATGGCGAGAAACGACCACCGTGATGGCGGCAAGTGCAAGCAGCCAGCGCGTCGGAGCCGGAGCGGCGAATGACGATTGATGATCAAAAGTATGCTTGCTGCAACTGGGTGAGGGACGTCGTGTCATAGAATTACCGAGAGATGCTATCTAAGCACCCTTATAAGATCAGGAGATGGGAAAGTTGGAGACCCGGCTGGGTGGGAGGATGGCCATTAACGCGGGAACTGAACAGCAAATCGACATCTTCGTTTAACAACTGGCACCACCAGAGACAACCGGCTCTGATACTCCAAGCAAAAGGCGAAAGAGGACGGGTACAGGAATTTGAGGGCGGAAATAGAGAATGTCGCGGGCATTGAAAATATACCTCTCCTTCCAATTCGGAAGCAATAATCTGCAACTGTCCACAACAATGCGAAACTTAATCCTTCCCATCGCGCTGGCCTTTTTTGGCACTACACTTCCAGTATCCTAATATCCACACTACAGAGAGTTTTGCAAGCGAGAATCGTAGTCTTAAGTGTTCCTTGATTTGGAATCAAATGGCGGACTCGGCTGACTCCTTCCACTTCCACTTTCTTTCTATTCGCACCTTTGAGTCGTCGTCTTGCTTGTGCATCCTCAGCACTATGTAGGTCTCGATGCTGTGGTTTCTGAACCTGAGCTGACCGTTCTCAGATTCTTCTTTCAGGTTCTCAGAAAGTGGGAATGCTCCTAGGGCGTATGGATTGGTGTCACGGAATTGGTCGGAGAATATGAGAAGTGGACGAAATCAATCGATTGGCCTAGCTAACAAGAGGTTGAGCGAGGAAGGAAGTCTCTGTCTCGCTTCCTCTTAAGGCTTAGTGCTCTTGCGGGGTTACGTGAAGATTCGTGACATTGGCTGCCCCGCAAGAGGTACAGTTGCAGCTGTCTAGGGTGGATTCTGCTCCTACGCCGTAGTGCCAAACTGTTTTTAGGAGCCTCAGGCCACAATAACACACCCCGGTCAAGCCATTTTCATTTTTTGTGTTCAAGAATGCCGGAATATTCCCAGCCGGAATCTTCTTCGTTGTGAATCCGCGGCCTTCAGCAAATCCCCTATGGAACTAATTAACCCGGAAATTCGAACCTGTTCCTGTCCGTTCCAATATATTTAATATCCCTAAGCGTTTTCGAGTTGCTGTGGTATAGAAATGAAGCTATATCTCATACCATATTATCAGCTGTTGGTTGTGTAGCCACGCCTCTAAGTCTCTCAGCGAAGTCAGCGTGGCCATGACGCTGAAGGTGGTTTGCCAAGTGCCGGATGGCGTTCTCTGCGGCCGCTCCCATGTCCCTTATTCCCTGAGCCGCAGTATTCTGTTCTTCACGGGTAGCCCTTCCTCGTGCTACATCCCAAACCGATCTAATGATGTCGAATCGATACCATGCGGCGACTACGGCTCCTGAGAACCCGAAAACTTCAAGGGTAAACTCGAAGCCTGATTTAAAGTCTTCGAACGATATGTGAGGCATGGCCCGGGCCGTAAGTGTCCAATGTTACTACAACTCTCGTCAGTGTTATATCATTTATGACACAGGTACTAACGTTTCGAAGGCCAGTTCTAGGGGATGAAAACCGCTGTACAGCAGGGCCTTGGAGGTGGTTGATATTGAGAAGTTCTCCTTCGGCGCGATTAATATATAATAGTCAGGAATTCCAATGTCTGCGAATTCTTCAGCCGGGTATCATTGTGGCATTCATTATCTCGCAGCTAGAAGAACCATTTCGCCCGGAGGCGCGGCCAATAGCAATCGCCGTCGTGAAGCGTTTGAAGTGGAGGAACAGACTGGTCACCCTGGGGGCGACGGCAACATACACCATCTGGTAGCCAGTCAAAGAGGACTTTCATCCAGAGCTGCGGCCATTTTAAGATGGGAGGCATGTCACTAGCACATCGACGCAGTGATTCAGTGGGACCAGCGCACCCCATCTGCCTACGGGGCGACGATAACTACTCCACATTGTCTTACTGCCAGCCAAGAAGCGATTTTGTGGGCTGATGTGCCTTTCAGCAAACGCAAGGCAATGGTACCTTCAAACCCCTGGCCGGAGATATCCAAGCCAACAACCATCTACGTCGGCCCTGCGGCTCAATTTCCGGTCCACTAGTGGCTGCAGCTGCACTTTTTAGGTTGCACGGGGCGGTCCGTTACTTCTCGGTGAACTTTGCAGCCTGGAAATGATTCCGGCAAGCATGTTACTAGAGGGAAGATTACTGGTGAGGCTTGGCGGCTAAATGGCCAGCTGAAATGGCGTTTTATGGAAATTTTCTTTTCCATCGGATATTTTGCCTATTCCACGCACTCCGCCTCGCCAACATACATCCTGTCCAGCCGCGCGCCGCAATGTCTGAGACAACTAATGTAATGATCTGGGCCACCTATCATCCAACCAAAGTCTTCTTTCGCCTAATGGCATAATTGCCGAGAGGCAGCCGATATGACTCATGGCGCTGTTGCGCGCTTTTCAGCCTTCTTCCTAGTTGTTAACGGAAGCGTGTGGCGCGCCCGCATTCCCACCAAAAATGGAGAAATCTGAACACATGTATCTCACCAAAAACGAAGATAAGGCCATAAAAAGGTGAATTGGCTTGCAATTTGTATGAGGACAAAGTATCTCCACAAATATCTCGAGAGCCACCATAAATATCACTTTCAAACTCCGCTTGTATGCCCCGCCCGCTTATGGGGCGAGAAGACTTGCTTATGTAATCCCAACGCGTCCTGGCCCTGACTGTCATCGTAGTTCCACATCTCACTCCTCTTCATCCTCAAACTATGGCGAATGCACGCGAAATCGCCCTGTTTCGGATTGTGTACTTTGGGTTTCTCTCGAGGCAAAATCACACTCCTCTTCTACAAGAAGAACTTCACCGTGCAATCATCCTACACGTGGACGCGGTTGAGAGCCCAGACATCAGCCCGTTCATTCCGGACCTTGACGCTATCCATGCGCAGATCGAGGAGCACTGGGCAAGAGTGTATGGAAATATATTCACCACAGCATCTTTGCTATGGGATATAAATGTGTACGAACAATTTTTACAGTCGAAACTACTTGAAGACTACGCGAACGAACCCTTCGAAGTCGTCGGTCGAACGCTCCGTCTTGCAGAGTGCACGGCAAAGCAAGATACGCGCCGTTTTACAGAACCAATAGGAGATACTACTTCAGACAAAGAATATCGAGACCACGTCGTCTTTCCGCTGGAAGAATCCATACTCGACAGGAGCCACGTTGAGAACAAGTTGCGCGCTGTCGCGGCAAGACAAGGACGTCCAGGGAGTGACATTCAGCGATTGATTGACGCATGTGACTGGGCAAAATTGGCCGCCGTTCTCACGAATGACCGAGATATCATACTCAGGCTCACTCAAAGATCAGCATGCCCTGCAGAAATATCAAAGAAGATCTTAGCAGGCATCAACCGAGTCCAAAACAAGTACTTCACCTCTCTATCGAGTCCGTCCACGTTTACTCTTGCGCCTGCTGAACACCGAACATCTCCACTCCCGAAGAATAGTTTCTGGGGTATCTATGATGCGATTGCAAGCAGCTTCAAAGGGGAGTCACCAAGGGTTAAAGAATCCTCTGACGAGCGTAGATCGTTACTGGGAGAAGATATCTCGGGTGAGGATCTCCCTCTATCCATATCTGTGGTCAATTTGAAGAAATTGGAATGAGTATCTAGTGAACGGAAGGTGGAGATGTAGCTTCAGCGCAGGCGCGAAGGAAATTGGAGAAAGTTCAGGTGTAGAGGTCCTTCACGTTCGTAATTCTGCATGCCTCTCGCGATTTCCCAGACCTTGTGAAGCCCTTTTGCCAACATCTTCAGATTAACCACGTTGCGATATGGTCACCAGGGGGGTAGGGTTATCTCAGATGATCAAGAAAGCTTAATACGGGAATATAATCAACGATGTATAAGGTCTAGGGAAATGTAGATATACAATTTGCCTCTACTTCAGGTCAGGAAGATCTTAACCAATGGCCACCTCTCGTCCGTGTCTCCGCCCCCTTTCGCCCTTTCGCATTGTCACTACGGTCACGCGATATCTCCGCTTTGGTGCTCTAACTGGATTTCTGTTTCGTCTTTTGAAGTTGAGTGATTCGTGCACTTCTGCGTGGGCCGGTCGGCGGTTGCTCATGAGCAGGAGACGTCTGCAATTGTTTGTGCATGATCGCATGGCTAGGTGCCGGGCTACGAGCTGCTTGCTGCGGGAGCGGGCCTGCAGACGGTGTAGTACGGCGTCGCTGCTTCATCTGTCGAGTTTCCGTATGTAGGCTGAGGTGGGGTGAAGACTCGCCAGTGTGACTATTACTGCGCTCATCTCTCGCGGTCGGGACAGCGCCTTGCGTAGGAGATAGAGACTTATCTACCATGAAACGCGTAGCCTTCCTCGGTACTCTCTGCTCTCCTATTGCCGTTGAGGATGTCTCTGATTGTCTGCTCGCAAGAGAGAGGGGATTGTTTGAGACTTGTGACGGATTTGTGTCTCGCCCATCTTCAACGGTTCCGTTTTCATTGGATTCAGTCTCACCATTCCTTTGGTGATCCTCACTTGGTTGTGTCAGCGCCAGCCCGTTAGGATCACTCCGCCCGAGGAAATCAAAGATGGGACCCTCTGAAGGAGGTACAAATTTTGGGATCCAAGGGGCACCGTCGGAGGTGGAATCACCTCGAAAGCGTCGAGCTCCACTTCCAGCCCGGAGAGTCGCCCCAATTAGTGCCCACTGGTACCACGGCCGAGTGGTGATGAGAGACTCGTTGGGATCGACCTCGTCTTCGATTGTCGTGGCAGTTTCGTACTTGGACGCCGCTTGTTCACAGCCCTAGATGCGTTTCTCCATGCCCATCACTGGTCTGTCATCTTCTTTGGGGTAGCGCAATCTGTAATTAATTTCTGTGGCCACTTGCGCTTTACAGCTGTACCCTTATCGCTTGGAAATGCACCAGGAATTCGAGGCTGGATGAATGCATCTAGTAGCAGCTGGGCAGGAATACGGGCTTTGTCAACGCGATACTGAGCAGCGGCTACAGCATTCTTCTGCAAACCGCTCGGCCTCTTTGATGCCGTCCTAGTTCTTGGGGTTGGAGGAGTTGGTGCTGCATCTTTGGTGACGATGGTAGTGGGACTGGCGACAAGAGCTGGAATCTGATTCTGGGGAGTGCTGAGTCCCACTCCATTGAAGCACTTGACAAGCATTTGAGCCGCAGAAGCGCGTTCCTCCGGCTTGACGATCGCCATTTCCCGAATCTTTGAAATAGCGGCCTCGTTCGAGGCCGCAAACAAGACCGACTCATGCACCTCGCTAGGGGACTTAAAGTTTTGCGATCTCTGGCGAAATCCTCCTATATCAAGTGTCCACAACATCGTGACGAAGAGTGACCAAACATCCACTTTATGGGTCTGCTCTCCTTTCTGAAATAATATCTCTGGAGCCATGTAAATTGGGGTGCCAGCGTAGGTAAACGCATTAATAGCGCGGTTGCAGAGGCCAAAATCTCCGAGTTGGAATTGACATTGGTTATCCGGCAGCGATACGTAGAGGATATTCTCTGGCTTGACATCTCGATGAATGATGTCGTTCATTGCGAGACAATCAAGCGCTTGGAGCATCTGATGGAAGACTGACTCGGCGACCAGGGGGCCCCCGCTCTCAATTAATGATTCCAAAGTCCCTGCATTTAGTTCCATAAATATTTCTACCTTGGTTTCGCTCCAGCCTTGTGACGCGATATAATCAACGATGTGTGGCTGCCATTCATTAGTTCATTTACGTCAGGCTTTCGAAGTCTTACTCACGTGGCTAAGCTTGGCAAGAATTTCCACTTCGCGTTTCAATGTATGATTCATGGCTTGTCTCCACTCTTCCTGTTGTTTTTGTGTTGCTCTTCCAGGTTGCTTCAATATCTTTACCGCCATGAGCTTGCCCGAATCTGCGTCAATAGCCTTGAACACTTCTCCAAACTGGCCAGCTCCGAGCCTATCGCCTATTGTCGCGTATCTCATCTTCAGCTGTTGGGGTCCCGGTGTGTGAATTCTGGTCTCTCGCCGAGACGGCAACGCTGTGTCCTCATCTATGACTGTTCGAGCAAGGCGGGGATGCTCTTCATAGCCGCTGGTAATGCCTTCTCGATTCTTGACCTTCTCCATTGCTACATCAGGATCATGATGCCATTCCAGCCTGAACTGAACAAGGTTCCGCCCTTGACCACCCATTCCAAGTATAGTGTCGAGCTGCTCCTGCACGACAACTTTGCGAAGACGTCCGTAATCGAATGGCGTCGCGTTTTCACCGGAGACTTGAGTCGTCTGGCCGTGTGACCTGTCGTAGAGCATGATGGCGTTAGTATCTACGTCAATTTCAAAGGAGCATTGGATCTTCGCGATGCTGCTACCTTCTACAAAGATATCGGCGTCGCCACGTCCTAGTGTTGCAAAGGTAGTATTACCCGACTTCGAACGGATGTGGCCGATGTCTAGGGCAAGTGTGCCATCGTCCAACCTCGAGACGAAAGGGCCGTTTTCAGGGTGGGCGACCGCTTCTTCAGCCCGTTTGTTGATGGGTGCGAGGGAGAATAAGGCGAGAGGATGTGGATGAGGACGAGACATATGGGAGCGCTGAACGAGGGAACGGTGCTGGAATACGTAAGAAGGCGGAGTCGTGCTGCGACTTATTGAATTAAATGCTTTACTCTAGAGTGCACGAGCAACCGGCTGAGGTGTGGTGGTTTAATTATCCGTTGCCGCCCTGCTGCCTGGCGCTTATTCTAAAAATATGTCCACTCTTTCCTGCACCCGTTCCTCTTTCATCTACGAGAAGCCTACATCAACCACTTCAATTTCACTGCGGGAAGACTGCCCATGGCTACCGACACTCTTCGAGGAGACGGACTCGCTAGGGTCCATGGAGCTCTAGCAGCACTAGAGGAAGATCCGCAGCGACTTGATCAAGGAAGAACGCGGTTTCGCGATTCTCCACCGCCATACACTTCTCATCAATCGCACAACTCAACTCGATCTCAAAGTCCCAATCCTCCTAACGAGGAGCAGCGACGCCGCGAGGAGTGTCTACGGCAGCTGATACTCGAACGACGCCTCTCACTTCCTTACTACCAATTTGGAGCTCAAAGGAGAGAAGAGGAACAACGCCTCCACGAAGGAGATCGAAATGGGACGCGCCGTCTGCCCATTAGAACCAACTTTTACCAACTCGCGCGCGAAAACGTCAAGAAGCGTTGGGTTGAGCAGGGCATCTGGAACGTCAAGTGGACTGCAACGGCTTCGGGAGCGGTATGGAAACATGAACAACCGCTCGAGCTTGAGTCGGAATCGGAATCGGAGACGGAGACGGAAGCAAAGAAACAAGTTCCCATTTTCTCCTTCTCCCAAACCGATCCGCAGACGAAACCGAGGCAACCAAAGAGTGATGAAGAGAAGCGATGGAGAGCGGAGCGACGAGCCACGCGAAGAGCCACGCGAGAGCGCGAACGTGAGGCCTCGCGTCCATTTCATCAATTCGTTTACCAGGTGTCGAAAGAGAGTGAGCGAATCCAAGACGAATTGGAAAGCGGGGAAGCGGCTGCCCCTACCGACATAAATACAATAGCCTACGAAAATGTCAAGAATATTTGGATTGAACGAAAGATTTGGAATAGCAAATGGGGGGTTTTGCCCGGCATATCCTGGAAGCATGAAGACCCTCTTGAGGGAGAACTTGCTGATGGCCCTGTTCCTATTCAAACGGACACCATTAGGAACGGAAACAATGGTGAAGCGGTAGAAGCACCTCTAGCACGTATTTTTGGGTTATCTGCTCCTGCTGAAACAAATCAGATCAACGCGTCTCAACGGGGACAGTCTGCGAACACTGAGTCAGCCGGATTAGCTAATGGCGACCTCGAGCATTCGACACTGGAGCTGAATTCAGCTTCCCGACCCGCGGTTCACACGTCACGAGCAAGTAGGAGAAGGCCACCCGACAAGGACGGGCAAATGCAGGAGGTTGCGAATACATCTCTTGGGACTGTCCGTATATCGAAGGTATCAAAAGCTCCCGCAAGAAAAGGCCGGGGGGCTCGACGACGACCGAACGCCTCTGAAACATTGCCCTCTGGTGATCCACCACTGTTGCCTGGACCGGATGTAGTTAAACCACTACTTCAGACTGCTAGCATACCCCCACGCAGAAGCAAACGTTTACAACTGCCAGAACCCAGCATGGCAGAAGGCTCAGACAGTATTGCTCCTGTGGATTTGTTCAAGGGTATATCCCGAACAAGGCCGAAGCGGACCGCTGCAAGCAATCCGAATTCTACAAGCCCAGCGAAACCGCAAGGGGTATCCAAGAGACAATATTCGCAGACAACACGGCAAAGGACAAGAAAGGGTGAAAAGTAGACGCAACCTCAAATTGTTGGACTAAGATACCATATGACAACATTCGCTCCTGGGAGACGGAATACAAACTGCTCACACCACATAACTCTTAGGTGTCATCAGATTTTGCCTCGAGCAGGAGTTGACATGCTAAATCACACGTTGTGGGCCGCAATGCACTTTGGAACTTCTTAGAACTTGTATGATGTCGTCATGGAATTTAATTCAGTCAGCACTAATAGGAAACATTTTGAATCCAGCTGTTTGTTCAACTGGATCAGTTATGGTACTTAAAATCTGCGTTGTTCTGCGTACTAATTCCTGCGTACGCAGATTTGCGTCGTTGAGGATTTGCTCCTACGCCGTACGGAGTAGTGCCAAACTGTTTGTTCAAGCCTCAGGCCACAATACCACACCTCGGTCAAACCATTCGTAGGTTACAACTACAGGAGACGCAAGCGCGAGCTCGCGCTTTGCAAAGAAGAGCCTTGAGGAACGAAGCTTGGGATTAAAAGTCGATAGAATTAATCAGAAAAGATTTTTTA